>Ga0070676_10000728_pt1 | contig 16117 bp, 10 predicted proteins | sample KBSM53metaG_FD_64667 | JGI IMG/M metagenome (GOLD analysis project Ga0070676, IMG submission 64667) | Miscanthus rhizosphere microbial communities from Kellogg Biological Station, Michigan, USA - KBS M5-3 metaG | ecosystem: Host-associated > Plants > Roots > Rhizosphere > Soil ...
GATCAGTTAATGAGGCGTTAAAATAGTGAAAATTCTACTGCACTGATTTGTTACCATTGTAAAAAAGTTAAATGGCTGAAAAACAGTTATTCATGGGTGTTCATGCGCTATGAACGTGAACACTTTTGCGTGATAATGATGTTATTACCTACATTAGCATCATGATGTTTACTAAAAACCTTTCTGCCTTTTACCTTTTGCCTTTCGCATTAATAGCAGCTTCGTGCTCGCCGAAGGGACCGTATGCGGCTACCAATAAGTTTTATAAGCATCATGCGGATTCGGCGGCGAAGGTGGTTCAGCTGGAGCAGCCTGCTATGCTGGTGGATAGTGCGGGGGCGCAGGTGCCGTCGGAGTTTGTGGGTACGGTGAACTTTAATTTGCGCAAGCCCAATTATGTGATCATCCACTTTACGGCGCAGGATTCGCTGGGCCAAACGCTGCATACTTTTACTATTCAGCAAACGCAGGTGAGCGCGCATTACGTGGTGGGCAAGGATGGCAAGGTGGTGCACATGCTGAACGATTACCTGCGGGCATGGCATGCGGGTGTGAGCCGGTGGGGCAGTATCAGCGATATGAACAGCTGCTCGATAGGTATTGAGATCGATAACAACGGCAACGAGCCTTTTACCGGTCCGCAGATAAAGAGTCTGCTGGCGCTGCTGGGTTATTTGAAAAAGACTTACAATATACCGGCAACCAACTTTATTGGCCACCAGGATATAGCCCCCCTTCGCAAGCCCGACCCGGGACCGTATTTCCCATGGAAGACACTGTCACAGCACGGTTTCGGCTACTGGAGCGACGACATACTGGAGCTGGCCCCCGATAATTTCGATTATACCACCGCCCTAAAACTAATAGGGTATGACACGCGCGATATTTCGGCAGCGATAGTAGCCTTTAAGCGTCACTTTGTGCAAACGGATATAAAGCCGCAGCTAACGCAGTTGGATTTGAATGTGCTTTATAATGTTTATCAGAAATATTAGTGGCGGTTGCAGTTTGCAGTCGAACTTTGGTGCCAACTGCAAACTGGTGACTGCAAACTACTTATTGACGTTTAGCAGTAAATGAACCATTAGTGATGGTATAAACCACAGTGGCGCCGGCATAATCATCATACGCAAACAGCTTGCCAGAGAATGTTCCAGAGATGGTTGTTGATGTAACTCCGGTAATACTTACGCTGCCTTGCGTATTTGTGGGCTGGGAGGTAAACTCGTCGGTGCTATTTGTTGAATAATAAAATGTTGCAGCATCTGCATGCCCGGGTAAAGACGTTACCTGGTAGGTTTGCCCTGCTTGAAACGTAGCCGGATCATGTTGAATGTTTATCTCAAAATTAACGTCTCCTGGTGTGCCGTTGGTAACGTTAATACCAGTGAACAAGGTTTGAGTAATACCGTTTACAGACGCGGACACCTCTCCGCAATTGTTAAAACTAACCACACTTCCGTTTGATGTAAATTTCATGGAAGAAGATACCGTGTTGTTGGGTGTCGGATTAGAGCTCTTTTTACAAGAGCTGAATGTAAGCGCGATAGCTGCTAACGCGATACATGCGTATGATAAGGTTTTCATTAAGCAAGTATACGGAATTTTGAGTAGCAGTAGCAGTCATTTAATTTTAAAAAAACTGCTGCTGCTACTTAAAACTGCTACTTTACTTCTTCACCCAGCCATCCTTCAAAGTCACCGTGCGGTTGAACACCAGCTTATCTGAGGTTGAGTTTTTATCAAGTGTAAAATAGCCTTTACGTATAAACTGATACCCTTTACCCGGAATAGCATTAGCCAGATCGGGTTCTATGTAGGTATCCGGTAATATTTGCAGACTGTTTGGATTCAGGTAATCTTTAAAGTCGCCGTCTTCATTGGACGGATCATCTACCTGGAACAGGCGGTCGTACAGGCGCACATCGGCAGTTTTGGCGTGAGGAACGCTCACCCAATGGATGGTCCCCTTTACGTTTACACCGCTGGTATCATGCCCCGATTTTGATTCGGGCAGATACTTGCAGTAAACGGTAGTTACATTGCCTTCAGCATCTTTATCAAAGCCTTCACAGGTTACAATGTAGGCGCTCTTCAAACGAACACTCAACCCTATGCCGAGGCGGAAGAATTTTTTTGGCGGCTCTTCCATAAAGTCTTCACGCTCTATCCAAAGTTCGCTGCTAAACGGTATGCCACGACCGCCATCACCACCCTCTACTTCAGGATTATTTTCGCCCCACATCTCCTCCACCTGGCCTTCCGGGTAATTGGTGATCACCAGCTTTATCGGGTCGAGCACCGCCATACGGCGCCATGCAGTTTTGTTCAAATCTTCACGGATGCAGAACTCGAGCAGGCTTAAGTCGATCATATTCTCGCGCTTGGCCACACCTATACGCTCACAAAAATCACGAATAGATTTAGGCGTATAACCACGACGACGTAAACCACTGATAGTCGGCATACGCGGGTCGTCCCAGCCATCCACATGACCCTCGGTTACCAGTTGCAGCAGCTTACGCTTGCTCATCACGGTATAGTTCATGTTCAGGCGGGCAAACTCATATTGTTTAGATGGGAATATCTCCAGCTTATCAATAAACCACTCATACAACGGTCTGTGAGGAACAAACTCCAGCGTACAAATAGAATGGGTGATCTCCTCAATAGCGTCCGACTGCCCATGGGCAAAATCATACATCGGGTAAATGCACCATTTATCGCCCGTGCGGTGATGATGCGCATGCTTAATACGGTACATCAGCGGGTCGCGCAGGTGCATGTTAGGCGATGCCAGGTCTACCTTAGCACGCAGTACTTTAGCACCATCAGGATATTTACCATCCTTCATCTCCTCAAACAGTCGAAGGTTTTCCTCTACACTGCGGTTTCTGTATTCGTTACCCACACCCGGCTGTGTAGGCGTGCCTTTCTGGGCAGCAATTTCTTCCGGCGTACTATCATCTACATAAGCCAAACCTTGGCGGATCAGTGTCATGGCAAAGGCATACAAGAGATCAAAATAATCAGACGCATACAATTCATTAGCCCACTCAAAACCTAACCAGCGTACATCTTCCTTTATGCTGTCCACATATTCTACATCCTCCTTCACCGGGTTGGTATCATCAAACCGGAGGTTAGTCTGACCGCCATATTGTTTAGCCAATCCAAAGTTTAAGCAAATGGATTTGGCGTGGCCAATATGCAGGTATCCGTTAGGCTCGGGCGGGAAACGGGTAAGCACCCTGCCGCTGTGTTTGCCTTCGCGTATATCCTCTTCAACAATCTCCTCAATAAAATTTAATGATCTTTCTTCGCTCATAATATTATAGAATAGCGCAAAAGTAGGGATTTAAGCTTAAAGCAGAAAGGTGAAAGCTGAAAGGGGTGGCATGGCGTAGATTTTTACCCCTCCCGGCCTCCCCTGAGATCGGGGAGGAGTTAAAAATGATTCTTTCCTACACATAGGGAGAGATGGCTAGCGGAGTTGGCAGAGAGGGTAAAATTTAGGACAGGCATGACGTGGTACAAGGAGTTTCTGTCCGCTTATTCCATTTTGATAAGGGCTTAAAAAGCGGACGGACAAAACGAGATGAATATGGGCGTTCTTACGGTGGGCTATTCGCTATGGTAATCCTTTCATTAAGTAAATCATGGTTCAGACTATATGAGTAACCCCGCCGCACCACACTTTGAAGCCTCCGTGTGATACCCTTTTTACTACCACTACCATGCGCCATTGCACTCAACCTCCCCACTCCAATTGTTAACCCCACATCATTATTCCTTTAATAGTCAGGCGACCACTTCCGGATTTGATTAATAAAGCGTATCTTTGCGCCAAATTTAGGAGCGGCATTTTCATGCAAAAAATCAGAAATATAGCGATCATCGCACACGTTGACCACGGCAAAACTACGCTGGTTGACAAAATCTTACATAGTTGCGCCATTTTCCGTGAAGGACAGGAAACCGGTGAATTAATACTGGATAACAACGATCTGGAGCGTGAGCGGGGGATTACCATCGTATCAAAAAACGTTTCGGTAATGTATAAAGATGTTAAAATCAACATTATTGATACACCTGGTCACGCCGACTTTGGCGGTGAGGTGGAACGTGTATTGAAAATGGCCGATGGCGTATTGCTGCTTTGCGACGCTTTTGAAGGCGCTATGCCCCAAACGCGTTTCGTAACCCAAAAAGCACTGGCATTAGGCTTAAAACCTATTGTGGTTGTAAATAAAGTTGATAAAGAAAACTGCCGTCCCGAAGAAGTTTACGAACAGATATTTGAATTGTTCTTTAACCTTGAGGCTACTGAAGAACAACTGGATTTCCCGGTAATCTACGGTTCGTCAAAACAAGGCTGGATGAACACCGACTGGAAAACACCAACTGAAAATATTTTTCCGTTGATGGATGCTATATTGGAAAATATTCCTCCAGCCCCTATTGCAGAAGGTAGTTTGCAAATGCAAATCACCTCTTTAGATTATTCTTCTTTTGTGGGCCGTATCGCTATTGGCCGTGTGGCACGTGGCACGATAAAAGAAAATATGCCGGTTTCGTTAGTGAAACGCGACGGCACAATACAAAAATCAAGAATAAAGGAACTTTACACTTTTGAAGGATTAGGTAAAGTAAAAACCTCATCGGTAAGTTCAGGCGATATTTGCGCTGTAGTTGGTATTGATGGATTTGATATTGGCGATACCATTGCTGATTTCGAAAATCCGGAACAACTGGCTGTCATCAAGATTGACGAGCCGACAATGAATATGCTTTTCACCATCAACACTTCACCGTTTTTTGGTAAAGAGGGCAAATTTGTAACCTCACGCCACCTGCGCGACAGGTTGCTGAAGGAAATGGAGAAAAACCTTGCCCTAAAGGTGATTGAGACTGAGTCGCCGGATTCATACCTGGTTTATGGCCGCGGTATTCTGCACTTATCGGTATTGATCGAAACCATGCGCCGCGAAGGTTACGAATTACAGGTAGGTCAGCCGCAGGTAATTATAAAAGAAATTGACGGGGTTAAATGCGAACCTATCGAAACACTGATCGTTGATGTACCCGGAGAAGTTGCCGGTAAGGTAATTGAACTGGTTACCCAACGTAAAGGCGACCTGCTGGTGATGGAACCAAAGGGCGATTTGCAACATTTGGAATTTGATATTCCTGCACGCGGTATCATCGGTTTACGTAACAACGTACTGACCGCAACAGGCGGCGAAGCTATCATGGCACACCGCTTTAAAGCATATGAGCCGTGGAAGGGAACTATCCCAGGCCGTTTGAATGGTGTTTTGGTATCAATGGATACCGGTAAAACTACCGCTTTTGCTATTGACAAATTGCAGGACCGGGGCCGTTTCTTTATTGATCCGGGGGTAGATATTTATGAAGGACAGGTTTTAGGCGAGCACATCCGCGATAATGACCTGGTGATCAACCTTACCAAAGGCAAGCAGTTAACTAACATGCGCGCGTCAGGCAGCGATACCAACGTGAGAATTGCGCCGGCTATAAAATTCTCGCTGGAAGAATCAATGGAGTATATCCAGGCTGATGAATACATAGAGGTTACCCCGCAAAGCATCCGTATGCGAAAAATATACCTCAATGAGAACGAACGGAAAGTGAATGCTAAGAAGTTTGTGAATCAATAAATAATTGAATAAAAGCATAAAAAGCAAGCCAGGCCGATAATTACCGGTTTGGCTTTTTTTATACCTTTACCACCCAAACTATGCGCATACCACGTATCCCGGGATTTGATCAGGAAGCACTCGAAAAGTATTTTAAAAATACGGGATGGCTTATGCTGGCGCGCGTTGGGAGCCTTGTTATAAAATTCCTCATAACTACTTTTGCCCTTTCCAGCTATTTGGGTACGCGGCAATTTGGGATACTGAATTATCCCCCTGCCTTAATGGCTTTTTTCCTGGCTTTAGGAGCACTAGGGCTGGATGGTTTTGTAACCCGGGAGTTGTTAAATAACCCTGATAGAAAAGATACTTTATTAGGAACATCTTTTTGGATGAGGTTGGTTGCAGGTTTTGCAGTAATCCCATTAATATATGTAATATATAAGATAGCCAATCACTTAAATCATCTCGATACACCCTTTCATTATGTTTTTATAGTTGCCTTCACTGGAGTTATACAATCGGTAAATATTATCGACAGTTTTTTTCAGGCTAAAGTGCAGGCAAAAAAGATCATGTATATCAATGTCAGTGGTAATATTATATCTGCTATCGTCAAACTGATATTGATTCTTTTAAAGCTGCCTCTGGTATGGTTTGTTTATTCACTTGTGTTTGATGCAGCATTGATAGCGGCAGGCTACATTACATCTTATCTCAATAGTGGTAATACCGTTTCCAAATGGAAATATGATCCAACTGTCGCTACTTATCTTCTAAAACATTCCTGGCCATTAGCTTTTTCAGCCATATTGGTTTCTCTTTATATGAAGATCGACCAGGTGATGATCCCTATTTATTTAAAAACAAGTGAATTAGGTGTTTACTCCACGGTAGCGAACCTGAGTGAAAGCTGGTATTTTATCCCGGTGGCTATTGTGACATCAGTTTTTCCGGCTATTATGCATGCAAGACGGACGGACGCAGACAGGTACAAAAAAAGATTACAAAACATGTACGACCTGATGGTGGTTATCAGTATGGCGATCGCTGTTTTTATGACCTTTGCCTCCAAATTTATATATCACATTGCTTATTCCAGGCATCCCGAATTTTGGTCGGGAGCACCGGTATTAGCGGTTCATGTTTGGGCGGGTGTATTTGTATTTTTGGGTAGTGCGAGCGGGCAGTACCTTATCGCCGAAGGTTATACTAAAATATCGATGCTAAGGACCGGCGTGGGTGCACTTGTAAATATTGTGCTTAACATATTTTGGTTACCCCGGTATGGGATATTAGGTGCTGCATACGCCACTTTAGCGGCGTATGGCATAGCTACTTTTTTTGTTGTCTTCATACCAAAAACAAGGGAGCAAGGGTTGCTCATGTTAAGGTCATTATTTTTAATTTCGTTGTTTCAAAAAATTAGTAAACGTTGAGCAAAATTTCATCATTGCTGCAGGTTCTGAGTCAGCCTAAACGATTGAAATCGTTATTGTCATTTAACAGCAAAGGGTATCTCAAAGATATCGGCTGGTTCAAAGCGTTTGATAGCCGGTCGCCGGTTGACGAGTTTGGTGATCCTATTCCATGGGTAACTTATTCCTTTATTGATTTTATAAGGGGAAGGCTGAATAAACAGCACGCTGTTTTTGAATTTGGTTCAGGTAATTCCACCTTCTTTTATGCAAAATATGCAGGCATAGTCGTCTCGGTGGAACACGACAAAGAGTGGTATGATAAGATAGTAAGCAAGAAACCTGAGAATTCAGAAATGATCTTCAGTGAGTTGACCCGTGGCGGGGATTATTCTAACATGCCTGTCAAGCTGGAAGAGAAGTTCGATATCATTATAGTAGATGGCCGCGACAGGGTAAATTGCGCGACAAAGGCAGTGGATGCTTTGTCACCAAATGGGGTAATCGTATTGGACGATTCTGAAAGGGAGAAATATAAGCCGGCGATCGACTTTTTAGTTAAAGATGGCTTTAAGCATATCGCGTTTAGCGGGATATCACCAGGCTTATTTTATCTAAAATCGACTTCTGTTTTCTATAAGGATGACAATTGTTTGGGCTTATGAAGAAACCTATACCACCTTATCTGATATTTCTTGTGCTTTTCTTCTTAATGAGCTCCTACGCCAATGCACAGTATTTTAAGCCTGTGTGGGTAAATGATATTGGCGGAACTGGTGACTCAAAAGCTTCCAATATTGCAGCAGACAACAATGGGAACATTTATATAAGCGGGTATATTCGAGGGACTGTTACATTCAATTTAAAAGAAGGCGGTAGTAAAACACTTACATCAAATGGAGACGCAGATGTTTACGTTGCCAAATATAGTGTTGCCACAGGTAATTATATATGGGCTTTTAGTGTGGGCGGCCCCGCCCTTGAACAGCCAAACAGCATGGCGGTTGATAACGCCGGGAATGTATTGGTCACTGGTCAGTTTCAAGGGACTGTTAATTTCAATCCTGCCGGCAATTTCCCTTTAACATCAAACGGATCAGATGATATTTTTGTAGCTAAATATACATCAGCCGGAGGGTTTTTATGGGCAATATCGATGGGTAGCAGTGATATTGACAGAGGGCACTATGTCGTAACCGACAATCAAAATAACGTATTCCTTACCGGAAGTTATACCGGTGTCGTCGATATGGACCCATCGGCGGCAACCAGTACATTGCCCGACCAGGCATCCCTGGCGGGCTTTTTTGCCAAATTCGACGCCAACGGCAATTTTCTATGGGCGCACCCGCTCGGTAAACTATTAACTGTAGGAAACCTTGTGAATGCTGCGATTGATAAGAACACTAATGACATAGTAGTAGACGGCGATTTTGCAGGGAATGTAGATTTTAGTTATGCGGGTAACGCTGCCGCAAGTTTTAATAGCCCGGGCACTTCCAATTTTGTTGCACGTTACACCAATAATGGAACTTATAAATGGGTGAGATATCTTCCGGGATCGGGTACAGGTAATATATCATCAGTTAAGGTCGATAACCAGTCTAACGCGATCATTACCGGTAACTTTGGCGGTCAATTTTATGCCAACGGACCGTCAGGAACAGCGCTTACTGCAAACGGCACCAACGATCTTTTGGTTGCCAGCTATCAATCTGACGGCACTTTAAAGTGGGCCGAAAACTTCGGGAGCGGATCCGGCGATGTAAATTCGAGATACGTTTGTGTTGACGCGAGCAACAATGTTTATGTTACCGGTTATTTTACAGGGACGGTTAATATATCGGCGAGTTTAAGCGATGGTATTTTAAGTAATAACACCGGCGGCCGATCCATTCTTATAGCTGGGTTTAACTCATCGGGGACCCCGATTGCTGCAGGGGCCATTGGCAGTAGTTGCCCTACCAACCTTGGTTATGAAATTGCTGCTTCAAACGGAAATATCTTTGTTTCCGGTGCATTTTGCGGCACTGAAGATTTTGACACGGGAAGCTGCAATACAGATAATGTTACAGCAATAAATGGTACATCCGATAGTTTTCTTGCCAGTTTTACGGTAGCAACCGGCGGTCCTATCACGAACAATGTTATCACTGTTCCTGCAATCACATCATTCTGCGCCAATGGCGACCCCGCAGTAATTACCGCCAGCACACCTTCTGGCGGTAGTGGTACTTACACCTACCAATGGCAAAGCTCGCCGGACAATCTCACTTTTACGGATATACCAGGGGCAACTTCGATAACTTACGATCCACCAGTGATCAATGCAACAACATACTACCGGCGCGTGGTATCAAGTAGTTGCGCACAACCTGTAAATAGTAATGTTATCAGCATAACAGTTCAACCTGCCCTGGCGGGTAATACCCTAACCGCACCCGCAATAACAACTTTTTGTGCTACAGGTGACCCTGCCATTATCACGGGTGGTGTGGCGACTGGCGGCGATGGTACTTACGTTTACCAATGGCAAAACTCTACTGATGGTACGACCTTTACAGATATAACCGGTGCCACATCAGTAAATTTTGATCCGCCTGTACTAAATGCAACAACTTATTATCGCCGTACCGTAACTTCGGGTGCTTGTACTACGCCATTACTAAGTAATGTTATTACCATATATGTATCTCCGATTGTTGCCAATAATGCGATAACAGCACCTGCTGTTACATCTTTCTGTTCGAACGGTGATCCGGGAGCAATTATCGGAAGCACTCCAACCGGGGGTAACAATACCTATGTGTACCAATGGCAAAGCTCTGCTGACAATACCACTTTTAACAATATAGCCGGTGCCACCGCTAAAGATTATGATCCGCCTGTATTAAATACGACAACTTATTACCGCCGCACAGTAATTTCCGGTGCTTGCGTTACACCGCTTATAAGTAATGTCGTCATTATAACAGTTACAATTAGCCCCGCTACCCCGGTACCTACGCAATCGGTAGTTCCGATATGTGCGGGTAATTCAGCCACGCTTTCAGTTTCGTCACCCCAGCAGGGAGTTATTTACGATTGGTACGATTCTCCGGCGAAAACCAATCACCTGTTTACAGGAGTTAGTTATGTTACGCCTTCGCTAAATGCCGGTCAAACTTATTACATTGAAGCAACAAACGGGACATGTACCAGCCCGGCTATGGCAAGTGTGCAGGTTACGGTTGGCAATCCTCCTACAGCACCATCTGTTGGTAATCCGGGTATTGTCTGCAGTGGATCTGTGGCTACATTGAGCGTATCAAATCCGCAGGCAGGTTTAACCTATAACTGGTATAATTCGGCTACAGGCGGAAGTTCTATTTTTATGGGAGCCAATTTTGTTACACCTGCATTGTCGGCAAACGCAGTTTATTATGTTGAGGCTGCAAATAACGGAAGTTGTGTTTCTGCTACGCGTACTCCTGTGAGCGTTACTGTAAATGCAGCACCACAAGTGACCACGCAGGGCGCTTCTGTTTGCCCGGGCACAAGTGCGACGGTAACGGCAAGCAGTACCGATCAAAATGCCACTATAATCTGGTATGCAAGCGCAACCGGAGGTAATCCATTATCTACGGGGAATACATTCTTAACGCCTGCTGTGAATAGCACAACTACCTATTACGCCGAAGCAACGGATAATGTAAGCAATTGCAGTACGGCTGCACGTGTGCCAGTTCAAGTGCAGGTGATACAAGCGCTGCCTGCACCTACGGTCAGCGTTGGTGCAACAACCACATCGAGCGTCGCATTTCAATGGGATGCTGTAAATGGTGCTACGGGGTACCAGGTTAGCGTTGACAACGGGCAAACATTTACTGATCCGAGTTCAGGAAGCAATGGGTTGACCCATACCGTTTCCGGTTTGCAGGCGCAGCAAAGTGTTACTATCGTTGTTCGGGCAGTTGGGAGTTCGTCCTGTGCCTTAAGCAACAATTCAACCGCAGTAACAGGAATCGCAGCAAGTCCTTTGGGAGATCAAATCTTTGTGCCTAATGCATTTACACCAAATGGCGACGGGAGAAATGATATTGTATATGTGCACAGCACCAATATAAGAAGCCTGAAGTTTTATGTTTACGACCAGTGGGGCGAATTATTATATACATCACTTAACCAGGCAAACGGTTGGGATGGTACCTATAAAGGAACAAAAGAACCTGTAGGGGTATATGTCTATTATTTAGAAGCTACAATGAATGATGGACTGTTGGTGAACAAAAAAGGAACAATTACTCTTTTAAGGTGAAAAAATCAAGGTTAACGATACTTATGGCTGTATTGCTGCAATTAGGAGCAATAAACGTACTGAAGGCTCAGGTCGACCCGCATTTTTCTCAGTATTATGCCTATCCTTTATGGCTGAATCCTGCCCTGACCGGAGTGGTTGATGGTGATATGCGAATTAATCTGAATGCCAAGGACCAATGGGCCGGTATTAGTAATGGGTATAAAACGGGCGCGGTATCAATGGATTTCCGTCCGACTGAAAAAGTTGGGGTAGGGTTTAATATCATCAACCAGGCTGCAGGTACCGCAGGATACAATTATTTTGCTGCCTACGGCTCATTTGGGTACGGAATAACCATATCTGAGGACGGTAACCAGAAACTTCATTTCGGTCTGCAGGCCGGTTTGATCAACCGCAGTTTTGACCCAAGCAAACTGCAACTGGATGATCAATACAACCCGATAACGGGTTATGACCCGACGGCGCCCAGCTTTGAAAATTTTCCAAATACGAGTGCCATAGTATTTGATGCAAGTGCTGGTGTATTTTATTATAACGATGATCCTGAGAGCGGAGCTAATTTGTTTGGTGGTGTTAGTATTGCCCACCTTACCGGCGCCAAAGATCCGTTTGCTATTCAGGGTATAAATTCCACGCTACCCATACGCTACACGCTGCATGGAGGTGTGCGTATTAAAGCTTCTGATAATTTTGATATAACGCCGCACGCCATATTTATTAGCCAGCAAAAAAATCAGATAAGGGCATTTGGCGCCTATTCAGAACTCAAGTTTGAGGATGATAAGGGATTGATACTCGGCGGTATGTACCGTGTCAAAGATGCGGCTGTAGCGGACGTTGGTTATCATATCAACAGCCTCATTATTGGTGTCAGCTATGATTTTAATACATCAGCATTAAATGCGGCTACAAGCGGGCAAGGTGGGTTTGAACTGTCAGTAAGTTATGTTTTCAAGAGGCATTTTAAAGGCCCTGCACCAATATGCCCAAGGTTCTAAATCTTAAATCATGAGAAACTTATATATTATATTTTTCATGCTAATTGTACCAATGGGCACCTTTGCCCAATACGGTACTTTTAAGGGTTTGGCTGATAAGGCTTTTGAAAACAAAAACTATTATGAAGCCGCTTATTACTACAAACAACTGGCAGAAGGCAAAAAATCTTCGCGCGCAAAAATACCCTTCTACTCCAGCGGCAAAACAACAAAAGAACAAATTAGTGCGGAGCGGCCTTACATTTATTACCAATTAGCCGAATCCTATCGCCTCTATCAGAATTATCCGGAAGCAGAAAAGTGGTATGAAGCGATTGTCGAAAATTGGCAATCAGATTATCCCCTTGCAAGGCTTTGGTACGGTGTATGTTTAAGGGCCAATAAGAATTTTGATTTATCGATAAAAGAGCTGCAACAATTTACATCTACTTATAAAGGGGATAAGGCATTTTCTGATTTGGCAAAAAAAGAAATTAAAAACTGCCTGTTTGCAAAGAAACAATACCAGGAGCCGGCAATGGTACAGATCAATAAAATGGAAGGGGTATGGAATGCCGACGGCGGGGATTATGCGCTTGTAAAAAATGCGGGTAGTTATTGGTTTACATCGTCAAGGTTTTCGGGAAGTAGTAAGCAACATTTAAATCGTATTTATACCGCTTCACCTAGTCCGGCAACCCCAACCGCAGTGAATTTTAGTGGTATTGATGGTAAAAAAAGCATCGAATACGGGACCCCTTCACTTAATGCATCCGGAACGAGAATGTATTTTACAGAATGGTCCCAAAAAGGGAACAAAACTATTTTGGCAATTTATCACAGTGATTTGAGGAATAATACATGGTCTGCACCAAAAAAACTCAATGCTCAAATAAATGCGGATGGCTTTAATGCACTCCAGCCCTTTGTAACCAGTAATGCAAAACGGCTGTTTTTTGTGTCAGATAGACCCGGGGGGGTGGGTGGTTATGATATCTGGGTAAGTAGTTTGGATGATAACGGAGATGCCTTGAATGCGGTCAATTTAGGACAAACGGTAAACACATCGGCTGACGAGGAAGCTCCGTTTTATGATAATGTAACCGGAAGACTTGTTTATAGCTCAAAAGGCTTTGTTGGATTAGGAGGGTTCGACTTTTTTGAAAGTTTTGAAAATGGGGGCAGGTGGTCGACGCCGATCAACTTGGGATATCCCATAAATTCGTCCAAAGATGATCTGTATTATTATCCAGATCCCGACGATAAGAACAAATTTTATATCAGCTCTGACCGCGAATCGGATTGTTGCATGAATTTATTCGAGGGGAGATTTAAACAAAAATTTATCGCAGGGCTATTGACAGACTGTGATACGCATAGAGCATTGCCTGGTGTTAAAGTTAGTTTAGTTGATTCGATCACAAAAAAGGTTTTAAAGCAATCGGAAACAGGTCAAAATGAACGCTATGTTTTTGAAGTAGCTACCGGGCATTCTTACAGCCTGGTATTTGAAAAAGACGGATACTTTACCAAAACTATTTCTGTATCTGTAAGAAAAACCGTGGATACACTATTCAGCCATGATATTTGCCTGGAATCATTCGAGGTTAACAAGCCTATAATCATCCAAAATATCTTATACGATTTCAATATGGCGAGTCTGCGGCCGGAATCAAGAATCGCCCTGGATAATATAGTTGAAATACTGAATGATAATCCGCATATAAAAATTGAATTAAGTTCACATACAGATTCTGTGGGAACCGATAGCTATAATTTCAGGCTTTCTCAGCAACGCGCGCAATCATGCGTGGACTATATCATCTCAAAAGGAATCGATAAAGGCAGGGTTATCGCAAAAGGGTACGGCAAAAGCAAACCGATAGCGCCTAATTCTCTTCCAAATGGCCAGGACAATCCCGAAGGCAGGCAATTAAACAGGCGCACGGCATTCACTGTGAAAAGCAAATAAATTAAAATTATAGAGTATTAAAAGGTTGAATCGTCTAAATTTGTCAACTTAGAAAGCGATTTAAATAATTTTTCGCAGGGTTGAAACCATTAGCTATTATTTTATCTTTTCACATAAATGCAGCAATCTATTACCAGCGACAACGTCAAAACTGCCTACGACGAATTTTATCAAAAACACGACGAAGCGTGGCGTATGCTTAGCGCCAAATACAAGGCACAGCATATTGTTGATGTTTGCAAAGGGCATTCCTTTAAAAAAGTATTGGAAGTAGGGGCCGGTGATGGAAGTATTTTAAAAATATTGGCTGATCAGAATTTTGCACCGGAGTTGCATGCCGTAGAGATATCGGAGAGCGGTGTGGAGCATATCAAAACCCGGAATATTACTAACCTGAAATCAGTTCAGATATTTGATGGTTACAGTTTGCCTTTTGGTGACGATAGTTTCGACCTGATCATTCTTTCTCACGTTTTGGAACATGTAGAGCACGAGCGATTATTACTGCGTGAACTAAAACGGGTAGCCAGGTATTTTGTTATTGAAGTCCCGCGTGATTATAAGGCCGATGTAGATAACCGAATAAAACATTTTTTGGCCTACGGGCATATTAATGTATATACGCCCACATCATTACGATACTTGCTGAAGACCGAGGGTTTTGAAGTTGAGAGGGACCTGACTTCGATGATAGAACCGGAGGTAACAAAGTTTAATACATACGTAAACCAAAAGAAGCCGAAAAGCTTTGTTACCGATCTGAAGATCAATTCGGAGTATGCGGTAAAAAAAGGTTTGGTCAGCCTGTTTGGTAAAAAAACGGGCGAAAAAATGGCTAATGCTTACACGGTGCTTTGCAAAAAAGCAGATCACCAGGTAGAAATATTCTAAAACGTCACGATGCAGAACCTGGCGCCCATAGCCTTATTTGTTTATAACCGGCCTGAACATACGCGCCGTACTATCAGCTATTTACAAAAAAACCTGCTGGCTGAGGAAACCCGCCTATTCATTTTTTCCGACGGACCAAAAACTGATGCAGATAAAGCAAAGGTGGAGGAAGTGCGTCAACTAGCTAAAGAGATAACAGGTTTTAAGTCGGTAAAAGTGATCGCCAGGAAAGATAACCTGGGATTAGCCAACTCCATTATCAGCGGGGTAACCAAACTGGTGAATGAATACGACAAGGTGATCGTTTTTGAGGACGACCTGCTTTCGTCGCCCTATACGCTGCAATATTTTAATGAGGCACTTAACCGTTATGCGAATGAAGATAAGGTGATGCACATCGGCGGATACATGTATGATCTGAAAGAAAAAGACCTGCCGGAGACCTTCTTTTACCGTGCTGCAAGCAGTTGGGGCTGGGCCACGTGGGCTCGTGCCTGGAAGCATTTTGAACCGGATATTGATAAGCTGACAGAGCAGTTTAGCAAACCAGGCATATTACGCTTCTCTATAGAAGGCACCATGAACTTCTGGAAGCAAATGCGTGAGTTCAAAGCCGGTAAAAACAACTCATGGGCCATACGATGGTACGCATCCATATTTCTGAGGGATGGCTTAACCCTTAACCCGGCACGTTCGCTGATTAACAATATTGGACATGATGGCACGGGTATACATTCAAATGTCGAAAGCATGTATGATGTGCAAATATCCCGGCAGCCGGTAAAATATTTTCCTGCTGAGATAAAGGAAGACGAAAAGGCCTATGCTGCTATACGCTACTTCCTGAGCAAGCGCAAAGGTAACCTGCTGCAAAGGGGGGTGCGTTTTATGCGCAAGAT
>Ga0070676_10000730_pt1 | contig 16092 bp, 9 predicted proteins | sample KBSM53metaG_FD_64667 | JGI IMG/M metagenome (GOLD analysis project Ga0070676, IMG submission 64667) | Miscanthus rhizosphere microbial communities from Kellogg Biological Station, Michigan, USA - KBS M5-3 metaG | ecosystem: Host-associated > Plants > Roots > Rhizosphere > Soil ...
GAGCCCGCCTGGGAGCGCGATGGCTGGCTGCAGTCGCCCGGTGCGCGCGAGCGTTCCGGCGATGGCCAGGCGAGCGCGATGGAGATGGTCGCGGCCTCAGTCGATCTGCGCCAGCACCTGTGCAGCCAGGCCAATCTGCTGCCGCTGTCGCCGCGCGATCACACGCTGGTGTGCGCCGTGATCGAGTCGCTCGACGACGACGGCTACCTGCGTCTCGGCCTGGGCGAAATCGCCGCGCTGACGGAACTGCGGCCGCGGCCCGACGCCTGCGAGACCAGTACCGCGCTGAAGCTTGTGCAGTCGTTCGAGCCGCTGGGCGTGGGCGCGCGCAGCGTCGCCGAGTGCCTGCTGCTGCAGTTGCAGCGGCTCGCGCCCGAGCACCGCGAGCTGGCCGAATGCATCCTGAACGAGCACCTCGAGCGGCTCGCGCAGCACGACACCGCGGGCATCGCCAAGCTGACGCATCGCGACCCCGACGACGTCGAACACGCATGCCGCGCGATCCGCCGCCTCGACCCGCACCCCGGCTGGCGCTATGACCGCTCCGAGATCCACTTCGCGACGCCCGACGTGATCGCGCGCAAGGTGCGCGGCCAGTGGGTCGTGCAGCTGAACCCGGCGGTCGTGCCGAAGGTCCGGCTGAACCACACCTATGCCGAGCTGTTCCAGCGCCACCGCGACGGCAAGCATGCCGAGCTCGCCTCGCATCTGCAGGAGGCGCGCTGGGCGATACGCAATGTCGAGCAGCGCTTCTCGACCATTCTGAGCGTCGCGCGCGCGATCCTGCGGCGCCAGTACCGCTTTCTCGACTACGGCGCGTTCGCGATGAAGCCGATGGGCCTGCGCGAGATCGCCGAAGAGGTCGGTGTGCACGAGTCCACCGTCTGCCGCGTCACGAACAACAAGTACATGGCGACACCGGCCGGCGTGTTCGAGCTGAAGCATTTCTTCTCGAGGGCGATGCCGATGGCCAGCGGCGGCGCCTGCTCGGCGACCGCGATCCGCGGCGTGATGCAGGAGCTGATCGCGGCCGAGGACCCGGCCTGCCCGCTGTCCGATGTCGACATTGCGCAGCGCCTGTCGCGCCAGGGGCTCACGGTGGCACGGCGCACCGTCACGAAATACCGGCAGCAGCTGAAACTGCCGCCGGTCGAGCGCCGCCGGCGCCAGGCCGCCGAGCCGACCGACGGAGCGGCCGAAGCGACCCGATAGGCCTGGGCACCCCGGCGCAAGCCTTTCCAGCGCGATCACAGGCCGAGCCCATGCCACCGTCGTCTGCTCCTCTGGCGACGGTCGACGCCAAACCGCCTATTGTCGTCACCGGCGCATCGGCCGGCGGCGTGCTCGCGCTGCGCAGGCTGGTCGCCGAGCTGCCGGCCGACTTCGCGGCGGTGATGCTGGTCGTGCTGCATGTCGGCGAGCATGCGAGCCGCTTGCCGCAATTGCTGGCATGGGCCGGCCCGCTGCGCGCACGGCATGCGGTGAACGGCGAGAAGTTCGCGACCGGCCAGATCTACGTCGCGCCGCCCGACCATCACCTGCTGGTCGGCGCCGATTCGCTGGTGCTGACGCGCGGGCCGAAAGAGCACCACGCGCGGCCGGCGATCGATCCGCTGTTCCGCTCCGCTGCGCTGATCCACCGCGAGCGCACGATTGGCGTGGTGTTGACAGGCGCGCTCGACGACGGCACCGCAGGTCTGGCGGCGATCAAGAGGTTCGGCGGCGTCGCGATCGTGCAGGACCCTGACGAAGCGCAGGAACCCAGCATGCCGCTGAGCGCGCTGAAATACGTCGACGTCGACCGCCGTCTGCCCGTCAGCCTGATCGCCCGCGAACTGGTCGAGCGCACGCGCCGGCCGGGCGCCCGCGCGCCGGCCGACACCCGCGAGCAGCAGGTCGTCGCCCATGAACACGCCATCTGCACCGCCGAAGGAGACGCGATGGAACACCTCGCTGCGATCGGGCGACCCTCGGGCCTGGTGTGCCCCGACTGCCAGGGCGGGCTGTGGGAGATCGAGCGTTCGCGGCCGCCGCGCTACCGCTGCCACACGGGCCACGGCTTCACCTTGCGCACCCTGGCGAGCGCGCACGCCGAGGCCACCGACGAAGCGCTGTGGAGCGCGATCCGCGCGCTGCAGGAGAAGGCGATCATCCTCAGACGATCGGCACAGCAGGCAGCCCTGGTCGGCGATGACCGCGCGCACGACGACGCCGATGCGCAGGCCGAAGCCGCGGAACGCCAGGCGACGATGCTGCGCGGCCTGGCCGAGCGGGCATGAGACACCCTGTGTCAACCTCCCGCCGTTTGAAGAAGGCGTTGTGCGGCGCGATCCCGCTCAGCGCAGGCTGCCGAAGCTCGAATCCTCGCCGGCTGAATCGGCGTCGCTGCGCGACGGCACGGTCGAGTATTCCTTGAGGCGGTTGTAGAGCGTCTTCAGGCTCACGCCGAGCGCGGCCGCGGTGCGCTCCTTGTGGCGGCCGAAATGCTCGAGCGTCGCCAGGGTCACGACCCGCTCGATCTCGGCCAGCGACATGCCGACCTCGATCTTCAGCAGCGGTGCGCCGCCGTTCACCGGCGGTGGTACCTCGTCGTTCGGCAGGCATTCATCGTCGATGATCTTGCCGTGCGCCATCACGTAGGCACGGTGCACGATGTTGCGCAGCTCGCGCACGTTGCCGGGCCAGCGGTAGTGCGCCAGGCGTTGGAGCGCGGGTTCGGAGAAGCGCTTGGTCTGGCCTTCGCGGCGGCCGATCTCGTTCAGGAAATGGCTCGCGATCAGCGCGACGTCGTCGGGCCGCTCGCGCAGCGCCGGCATGTGGATCGGGAATACGTTGAGCCGGTACAGCAAATCTTCGCGCAGCTTGCCGCTGGCGACGGCCTTCAGCGGATCGCGGTTGGTCGCGGCGATGAGCCGCACGTCGGTCTCGATCACCTGGCTCGAGCCGACGCGCATGAAGGTGCCGGTCTCGAGCACGCGCAGCAGCTTGACCTGCAGGTCGAGCGGCATCTCGGTGATCTCGTCGAGGAACAGCGTGCCGCCGCCGGCGCGCTCGAAGAAGCCGCTGTGCTGGCGCTCGGCGCCGGTGAAGCTGCCCTTCTCGTGGCCGAAGATCTCGCTCTCCATCAGCGTCGGCGTGATCGCGCCGCAGTTGACCGCGAGAAACTGGCGCGCGCGGCGCCGGCTCAGGTCGTGCACGGTGCGCGCGACCAGCTCCTTGCCGCTGCCGCTCTCGCCGGTCACGAACACCGTCACGCCGGTGCCCGCCACGCGCACGATCTGCTGGTAGACGCGCCGCATCTGCGCCGAGCGGCCCCACATCTGGCCGAAGTGGCCTTCGTCCTCGAGCACGGCCTCCATGCCGGCGGCGTCGGCGCCGAGCGTCGAGGGCTTGCGCACGCGCGACAGGATGCCCGCCAGCTGCTTCATGTTCAACGGCTTGACGAGGTAATCGGCGGCGCCCATGCGCAGCGCCTGGACCGATGATTCGAGGCTCGCGTGGCCGGTGATCAGCACGACCTCGGCCTGGCCGAGCGCCTTGATCTCGTCGACGAGCTGCATGCCGCTGCCGTCGGGCAGCATCAGGTCGAGCAGCACCACGTCGGGCGTCTGCAGCGCCATCTGGCGCCGCGCATCGCGCAACGAACCCGCCGTGGCCACCGAGAAACCCTCTTCGGCGATCAGCGCGGCCATCATTTCGGCGGCATCGGCCTCGTCATCGACAACCAGTGCATGCGGCACGGAAAACCCTCCACCATTTGCAGCAATTATTGGGGATTCAAAGGGGCTTCGCCAGGTCCTGTGACAAGCGCGGTGCGGTGTCGCGTCGCCAGCTTCGGCAGCCGCTTCAGGATCTGGATCAGCTCGTCGATCACGATCGGCTTCGCGAGGTGGCCGTCAAAGCCGGCGACCAGCGCGCGCTGGGCGTCCTGCGGCCGGCCGAAGCCTGTCAGCGCGAGCGCCGGCACGTCGGCGGTGGCCGGGCGGCGGCGCAGCGCCGCGATCAGCTCGTAGCCGTCCATTCCGGGCATGGCGACGTCCGACAGGATCAAGTCGAAGGTCTCGCGCTCGACCGCGGCCAGCGCTTCCTCGCCGCCCGCGACCGCCTCGACGTCGGCGCCCTCGAGGCGCAGCAGCGCGGCGAACGATTCGAGCGCGTCCTCGGCATCGTCGACCAGCAGCACATGCAGCCCGCTGAGTGCCGGCAGGCTCGCGGTGCCCGCGCTGCGCGGCGATGGCGCGGCGCCGCGCGGCAGCCAGACGCTGAAGCGCGCGCCCAGCCCCGGGCCGTCGGACCACGCGGCCACGCGGCCACCGTGCTCTTCGGCCAGCTCCTTCACCAGCGCCAGGCCGATGCCCATGCCGCCCTGCGCACGCGTCGTGCTGCGATTCGCCTGGCGGAACATCTCGAACACATGGTCGAGGAACTCGGGCTCGATGCCCTGCCCGCTGTCGATCACGTCGAGGCGTGAGAAGTCGCCGTCGAGGCTCAGCCGCACCTCGACCGAGCCGCCCGGCGGCGTGAACTTGAGCGCATTGCTGAGCAGGTTCCAGACGATCTGCTCGATGCGCACCCGGTCGGCATGGATCGGCGACGCGGCCGGGTCGAGCGAGGAACGCACCGTCAGGCGCAGCGCGCGCGCATCGTCGGCGATCGCGCCGATCACGCGCTCGATGACTACCGCCCATTGCACCGGCGCGCGGCTCAGCGCCAGCTTGCCGGTGCGCATGCGCGAGAGGTCGAGCAGGTCGTCGATGATCTTCGACTGGCTCAGCACGGTGCGCCGGATCACGTCGGCCGCGCGCGACACCGCAGGCGCCTCCCGCACTTCGGGCAGCCGGGCGAGCAGCTCGGCGTTGACGTGAATCAGGTTCAGCGGCAGCTTCAGCTCGTGCGACATCACCGCGAGGAATTCGTCTTTCAGCGCGATCGCGCGCTGCAACTCGGCGCGCATCTCCTTCTCTTGGTCAAACAGCGCCTCGAGCTGCGCTTCGGCGCGCTTCGATTCGGTCAGGTCGCGGGCGATCTTGGCATAGCCGACCAACTTCGTGCCGTCGACCATCGGCGTGACGATCGCGCTGCAGAAGAAGGTGCTGCCGTCCTTGCGCACCTTCCAGCGGTCGTCGATCGCACGGCCATCGTCGCGCGCTTGCGCCAGGATGGCTTGCACGTCGTCGGTGGCCTGGTCTTCGGGGGTGAAGATCGTCGCGATCGGGCGGCCGATCATCTCGGCTTCGGCGTAGCCGAACATGCGCGTGGCGCCCGGGTTCCAGGTCGCGATGCTGCCGTCGACGCCGAGCGTGACGATCGCGTAGTCCTGCGTGCTCTCGACCACCCGACGCAGATTCTCTTCGCCGACGCGCAGCCGTTCCTCGGCGCGGCGGATCGCGCTGATCTCGACGAAGTTGAAGACCGCGCCGGCGATCACGTTGTCGTGCGTGCGGTAGGGCAGCACGCGCACGAGGTAGGTGCGCTTCTCGTCGCAGGTGACTTCGCGTTCGACGACGCGCAGCGCATCGAAGGCCTGGACCGCGTCTTCCTCGAGCTGGTCATAGTCGAGGCGGTGCGTGATGTCGAGCAGCGAGCGCCCGACATCCGAGGCGATCAGGCTGAACAGCTCCGAGGCGCGCGGCGTGAAGCGCTTGATGCGCATCTGCCGATCGACGAACACGGTGGCGATGTCGGTCGACGCGATCAGGTTCACCAGGTCGTCGTTGGCGCGGGTCGCCTCGTCGATGTTCGACTTGAGCTCCTGGTTGACGGTGACCAGCTCCTCGTTGACCGACTGCAGCTCCTCCTTGCTGGTCTCGAGCTCCTCGGTCGCCGAGCGCAGCTCCTCGTTGATCGCCTGCAACTCCTCGTTCGACGCGCGCAGTTCCTCGGTCGACGTGGCCGAGCGGCCGACGCTGCCGCGAAGCTCCTCGCGGGTGTGCTGCAGCTCCTCTTCGAGCAGGCCGAGCATCGGGTCGTTGCCGGGGTGCTCGCCGGCGTCGAGCGTCGCGTCGACCTGGTCGAACGAGACCAGCACGTAGCGCATGCCCGATTCCTCGAGCGGCCGGGCCGTCATCGTGATCCACGAGCCGTGCTCGCCATTGCCCAGCCTCACGCGCCGTGCCTCGACCGCTTCGCGCGTGCCGTGGGCATGGAACAGCGCGGTGCGCAGCTCCAGGCGCAGTTCGGGGCGCGCCACGTCGAGCAGGTTGCGCGACGGCCCGGGCGAGAAGCGCAGGAACGACGCGGCGCGCGCCGTGGCGTGCAGGATGTTGAAGTTGTCGTCCACAAGCACGCTGGCCGGCGCGCCCGACTCGCGCAGGCGGGTGTGCAGGTCGCCCAGCGCGGTGTGCACCGCGGGCGGCGGCGCCGGCGCGAGCAGGCGCGCCCGGTCGCCGAGCGCGAGCGCGCCGAGCGCACGCGAGCCGCGCAGCGTGCCGTTGGCGCGGTAGATGCGGTGCTTCTTGTCGACCTCGATGAAGAGGTCGCCGGCCGCCTCGACGGTCTCGGACGAGCCGAGGAACAGCAGCCCGCCCGGGCGCAGCGCAAAGTGCATCACCTCCAGTACCTGGCTCTGCACCTCCCGGTCGAGGTAGATCAGCACGTTGCGGCAGCACACCAGGTCGAGGTTGGAGAACGGCGGATCGCGCAGGATGTTGTGGGCCGCGAACAGGATCGTGTCGCGCAGGTCCTTGCGCACCCGCACCTGGCCCTGCTCCTTGTTGAAGAACTGGCGCAGGCGGTTCGGCGACACGTCGTTGACCACCGTGTCGGGATACATACCGGCCCGGGCGATCGTGATCGCGCGCTCGTCGATGTCGGACGCGAACAGCTGCAGCTCGGGCTCGCGTTGCTGTCGCGTGGCGCGCTCGGCCAGCAGCATCGCGACCGAGTAGGCCTCTTCGCCGGTGGCGCAGCCGGCGATCCAGGCGCGGATCTTCGCGCGCTCGGGCCCGGGCTTGAACAGCGTCGCGTCGAGCTGGTGCTCGAGCGCCTCGAAGGCCTCGCGGTCGCGGAAGAAATTCGTCACGCTGATCAGCAGGTCCTGCAGCAAGGCCGGCGTCTCTTCGAGGTGGGACTCGAGAAAGTCGCGGTAGGCCGGCAAGGTCGGGATGCCGTTGACCTGCAGCCGCCGCTCGATGCGGCGCATCACCGTCGCGCGCTTGTAGCGCCTGAAGTCGTGGCCGGTGCGCGCGCGCAGCATCGTGATCACTTCGGCCAGCGCCGTCTCGCTCTGTTGCACCTCATCCGGCGGCAGCAGCGGTGTGTCGAGCTCGTCGCCGGGCGTGTCGGGCAGCGCGATGCGCTGCATGTTGACCCACAGCGCCGCCAGCTTCGGGCCGATCTGCTCGGCCGGCAGCACGAAATCGACGGCGCCGGTGGCGATCGCGCTGTTCGGCATCGCGCTGTACTCGGCGTCCTCGGGCGATTGCGCGAAGGTCAGCCCCCCTTGCTCCTTGACGCGGCGCAGGCCGAGCGATCCATCGACGCCCGAGCCCGACAGCACGATCGCGATCGCGCGTTCGCGGTGTACGTCGGCGAGCGTGCGGAAGAACGTGTCGATCGCGACGTGGCGGCCGACCGGGCGCTCCAGTGCCGCGACATCCAGGTGGCCGTCGCGCATCGTCAGCTCGTGCGCCGGCGAGATCACGTAGACATGGTTGGGCTGCAGCTTGGTGGTCGACATCACCTGCACCACCGGCATCGAGGTGGCGCGCGTGAGGATCGCGTCGATGTTGCTCTCATGCCGCGGCGACAGATGCACCACGACCACGTAGGCGACACCGGCCTCCGGCGGCGCATGTTCGAACAGCCGCAGCAGCGCGCTGATGCAGCCGGCCGAGGCACCGATCCCGACCACGGCAAAATGCGGCCGGCCGGCCTCGGGCGCCGGAGCTGCATCGATCATCTGAAGCTTCGAAGAGGTCATCGCGAATGGCTGTGGCCCTAGTATGCCGCGGGCCTGCGCAGCGCCACCCCGCGTTACCCCTGCGCCCGACGCCTGTGCATCCGGCATCGGCGTCGCGGCACGCCATTTGCTCCCTGGCGTCATGGTCAAGCCCGACGACGCGCGGATCGCCGCTGCCACGGGGCTGATCGCTCGGAAACGGTCGATCGATTGGCGCCGGCGCGAGTCTCGGCTACGCTGCGCGGATGCGGGCGTCGACGCCGGCTCGGGAAATGACGTGAGGCATGTGCCGCAGTGGCGAGCGGGATTCGCGTGGCCCAGGGCCTCGCTGCGCACCTACCTGGTGGCGGTGATCCTGGCGGCGACGATCCCGCTGGCGCTGCTGATGACCGGCCAGATCGCCGCCGGCATCGTGCATCAGAACGCGGCCCTGATGGCCAACATCCGCTCGCTCGCCGATGCCAGCGCCAGCGACGTGGAGCGCGAACTCGCCGCGAGCATCGATGCGCTGCACATCGTCGCCCATGCCGAGGCCTTGCAGCGCGACGATCTGGCGACGTTTCGCAGCCTGCTGCAAGGGCGCGAGATGCTGCGCCCGGGCTGGCGCGGCGCGTTCCTGCTGAGCGCAGACGGGCGCCTTGAGATCGACGCCGCCAGCGGCCTCACCGCCCTCGATTCGGGCCGCCTGCCCGGGTTCGAGCCGGGTGCACCGGCGCTGCGCACGCTGCAGGCCGGCCAGCCGCTGGTGTCGGACCTCATCGACACCGCACACGGCGGGCCGGTGACGCCCGTTGCGGTGCCGGTCGTGCGCGACGGCAAGCTCAAGTACGTGCTCGGCGCGGTCATCGACGTGCGTGTCTGGCAGCAACTGCTGCAGGCCAGCGTGCCGGGCGAGAAGGAGCTCGCGGTGCTGTTCGACCAACAGTATCGCGTGATCGCGCGCACCCGCGATGCGCAGCGCTTCGTCGGCACGACGCTGCAGCCGGCCGCGGCCCGCCTGATCGGCGCCAGGGCGTCGGGCGAGGCGCGCGGCGTGCTGCTCGACGGCCGGGAGACCGACATGGCCTGGCACATCCTGCCGCTGGGCGGCTGGGGGGTTCGCACCGCACTGACTGATCATGCAATCCTCGCATCGCAGACCGACACCGTGATCGCCGCAATCGGCGCCGCGATCGCCTGCCTGGTGCTCGGCGTGATCGCCGCATCGGTCGTCGCACGTCAGGTCACCGAGCCGCTGCGGCGCCTGGCGGCTTCACAGGAGATGGGCCCGCCCGAGCCGATCGCGGTCAACGAGATCGTGGCCTTGCGCGACGCGCTCAACCTGGCGACGACGCAGCGCATGGCCGCTGCCGACGATCTGGCGCGCAAGGCCGAGGAGTTCGAGACCCTGTTCAGGCACAGCCCGATCGGGCTGGCCTTCACGCAGGACCCGCAGTGCGCGTCGGTGCAGCGCAACGAGGCGATGGAGCAGATGCTGCCGTCGACCTTCATGTGGGGCGAGCCGCTGCCGCGCGGCGCGCCGCAGGCGAAGGTGCTGCACCGGGGCCGGCCGCTCGCGGTCGACGCCCGGCCGCTGCGCCGGGCGGTCGCGACCGGCGTCAGCACCGCGTCGATCGAGCTCGAGGTCCGCGTGCCGGGGCGCGCGCCCTGCTTCGTGCTTGCCAGCGCGGTGCCGCTGTGGGGGCCCGACGGCCGGCCGCGCGGTGCGCTCGGCGCGGCGGTCGACATCACCGAGCGCAAGAAGGCCGAGTCGCTGCTGCACCGCAGCGAGCGGCTGATCGACCTGGCACAAGAGGTCGGCCAGATCGGCTTCTTCGAGTTCCAGTGCGACAGCGGCGAACTGGTCTGGTCGCCGGGGCAGGCACGCCTGTTCGGGATCGCGGGCGTGCACCCAATGGCCGGGCTGCGCGCCTGGGGCGAGCGCATCGACGAGGCGGAGCGGCGGCGCATCGCCGACGAGATCCAGCGCCTCGCGGCCGGCCACACGCGCACCGGCACCTTGCACTACCGCGTCCATTCGACCGACGGCGATGTGCGCTGGCTCGAGAGCCGGCTCGTGCTGGAGTATCACGACGACGGCGCGCCGCTCAGCGTGGTCGGGCTGACGATCGACATCACCGAACAGAAGCTCGCCGACCTGGAGCGCGCGGGCATGCTCGAAAGCGAACGCCAGGCGCGCCTCGAGGCCGAGGTCGCGAACCGCGCCAAGGATGAATTCCTCGGCATGCTCGGGCACGAGTTGCGCAACCCGTTGAACGCGATCGCGACCGCCGCCGAGGTGCTGGGCCGGCCGGAAGCGCCGGCGCGCGTGGCCGCAAGCGCGCGCAACATCGTCGCCAACCAGACGCGCCACATGGCGCGCATGATGGACGCGCTGCTCGATGTCGGCCGCGTCATCGCGAACGAGGTCAGCCTGACGCGCCAGCCGATCAATCTCGCTGCGGTCGCCCAGCAGGGCGCGGCGATCGCCGAGGCCGGCGCCGCCGCGAAGAACCAGCAGCTGACGACCCGCCTCGCGGATGCCTGGGTCGACGGCGATGTGCAGCGCCTGCAGCAGGTCGTCGACCACCTGCTCGAGAACGCGGTGAAGTTCACGCCGGTCCATGGGCACATCGCGATCGAGGTGAGCCGGGACGGCGAGGCCGCGGTGATGCGCGTGCGCGACAACGGCCCGGGCATCGAGCCGAGCCTGCAGCCGCGCATCTTCGAGCCCTTTGTGCAGGAGCCGCGCAGCCTGGCACGACCGCGCGGCGGCCTGGGCATCGGCCTGACGATCGTGCGCCGGATCATGCAGCTGCACGGCGGCTCGGTGAGCCTGCAAAGCGACGGCACCGGCAGCACCTTCGAGATCCGCCTCGCGGCGATCGCGCGGCCGCCCGACGAATCGGCAGGCCTGCCGACACCGCGCCGCGTGCTCGTCGTCGACGACAACCCGGATGCGCTGGTCGGCCTGTGCTCGACGCTCGAGCTCGAGGGCCACACGGTGCGCACCTCGCCCGACGGCGTGGCCGGGCTCAGCGCCTTGCTCGCCGACCCGCCCGACGTGGCGATCGTCGACATCGGGATGCCGGGCCTGGATGGCTACCAGGTCGCCGCGCGTTGCCGGCAGGCAGGCTACCGCGGCCTGCTGATCGCGCTGTCGGGCTACGGCCAGGAACGCGATGCGCAGCGCTCGCTGGCCGCCGGTTTCGACGCGCACCTGGTCAAGCCGGTCGACGTCGGCGCCTTGCTGCGGCTGCTCGCGAACGCCTGAGCACCGCCTTTGCGGCATCGGCACGGCTTGCGGCACGCTTTGCCGGCCGCCGGTGCGCGCCGTCGTTTGTAACCAATGGCATCATGGCCCATGCCGACGGGCACGCGAGTTGCATTTTCAGAGCCATGATCTCCTCCCCCAGCCTCGACATGGGCCTGGATGAAGGGTTCAGCAAACATCTGGTCGATGCCACGATGTTCTGGAACCCGAGTGGCGGCGTGCACCGCTACATCGTGGCCAAGCACCGCTGGACCTTGCGGCACACGAGCTGGCGCCACACGATCGCCACCCCGATGCCCGACGGGCCCGATCAGCTCATCGTGCCGTCGGTGCCGCTGCCTGGCAGCCACGGCGACTACCGGCTGCCGCTGCGCCGCGCCGAAGCGGCGCGGCGCTTGCGCGCTGCGCGCCCCGACCTGATCGAGGCCGCCGATCCGTACCGCCTCGCCTGGGCCGCGCTCGACGCGGCCCAGGCGCTGGGTGTGCCGGCAATCGCGTTCTGCCACTCGAACCTGGAGCAGGTCGCCGCGACGCTGTGGGCCGGCCCCGGCGCGGCCCTGGCGCAGCGCGCGGCGCGCCGCTATGCCGCGCACCTGTACCGGCATTTCGATCTGGTGCTCGCGCCGAGCCGCGCGATGGCCGACCACCTGCGCGAATGGGGCGTGGCCGAGGTCGCGCATCAGCCGCTGGGCGTCGACACGAGCGCCTTCCATCCGTGCATGCGCAGTGCCGAATGGCGAGCCACGCTCGGCTTGCCGCCCGGCGCGCGGCTGCTGATCTTCGCCGGCCGCTTCGCGCCCGAGAAGAACCTCGCGACGCTGTGCGAGGCGGTGCACCGCCTCGGCCCGCGCTACTGGCTGCTGGCGATCGGCGCCGGGCCGCGGCCGCCGGCCGGCGAGCGCGTCATCGTGCTGCCGCCGGCGCAGCACACCTCGACCCTGGCGACCGCACTCGCCAGCGCCGACGTGTTCGTGCATGCCGGCACGCACGAGACCTTCGGCCTGGCCGTGCTGGAGGCGATGGCCTGCGGCGTGCCGGTCGCGGTGCGGCAGATCGAAGGGCTGGCCGAGCTGGTCGACGCCTCGGTCGGCCAGGGCGCCACCGGTGACACGGCGGCCGACTTCGCGAACGCGATCGTCGACGTCTTCGAACGCGGCCCCGAGCGGCTCGGCCTCGCGGCCCGCCGCCGTGCCGAGCAGTTCGACTGGGAGCAGGTCTTCCCTCGCCTGTGGGACCACTACGCGAACGTGCTTGGCAAGAGGAACCCGGTCGCGACGCCGGCCGGCTGAAGACGGCAAGATGCGATCCACCCTGAGCAGGCCCCGGCTGTGCGTTGTCGTGCACGATGTGGCACCGGCCCATTGGGCCGCCTGCGAACGCCTGCGCGACGCGCTGTACGAGCTCGGAGACTTCCCGGTCACCTTGCTGGCGGTGCCGCGCTACCACGGCCAGGGCCGCGACGCCGCGTTCGAGGACTGGCTGTGCACCTGCGCCGCGGCCGGCGACGAAGTGGCGCTGCACGGCTTCACGCACCGCGACGACGGCCAGGCGCACGGCATCGTCGACCGGCTGCGGCGCGAGGTCTATACGCGCGGCGAGGCCGAGTTCTGGGCGCTGTCGTTCGACGCCGCGACGCAGCGGTTGCAGGCCGGGCTCGACTGGCTGCGGGCGCTCGGCCTGCGGCCGGCCGGCTTCGTCGCGCCGGCCTGGCTGATCGGCCCGCAGGCCTGGCGCGCGCTGCGCTGCCAGGATTTCGAATACACCTGCACCTTGCGCCGCATCCACCTGCTGACGCAGGCGAGCAGCGTCAACTGCCAGCCGCAGGTCTACAGCAACGCGAACGCGTGGCGGCGCATCGCGTCGATCGCATGGAACGATGCGCTCGCGCGGTCGCACGCGCAGGCCGATCTGATGCGGCTCGAGCTGCATCCGGGCGACATCGCGCACGCCGACCTGCGCCGCTCATGGCAGGGCATCGCCGCACGCGCGTTGCGGTCGCGCCGCGCGTGCACGCTGCACACGTTCGTCGCCTCCCAGCCGCTCAAAACAGCACCAGCATGGATTCCGCCATGAAGGCGCCGATCGCCGCGCCGGCGACCACGTCGCTGGGATAGTGCAGGCCCAGCACGACCCGCGCGAGCGCGACCACGGCGGTGAACGGCCACACGATCCAGGCGATCGCCGGCCAGTAGGCACACAGCATGCAGCTGAACGCGACCGCGTGCAGCGTGTGGCCGCTCGGGAAGCTGTGTTCGTCGAGCGAACGGGTGCAGGCGCGGATGTCCGGGCAGGCGACATACGGGCGTGGCCTCGCGAAGTGCCGCTTCAGGATCTTGTAGATCACGAGGTCGACCGCCCCCAGCGCCGTCATGCGCAGCGCGCAGGCGGTGCCGGACGCGCCGGCAACCCAGGGCAGCACGAGGATGGTCGCGTACCAGAGGATGCCGTCGGACAGGCGGCTGACGCCGATCAGGGCGGACATGACGAACGGCATCGCGGCCGCGCGATGCAAGGTCTGCGACCAGAGCCGGTCGCGCTCGGCCCAGCTACGCCGCGCAGATGGTGGTGGCGGCAGTCCGTCCGGCGGCATCGGCCGTGTCCAGCAACCGTTGTTCGAAGCGGTGCAGCACGCTGTCCCAGTCGGCCGCCTCGGCCGCGGCGCGGGCGGCCTGGCGCATCGGTTCGTGGCTCGCCGCCTGCACCGCCATCAACGCGGTGGCGATCATGAACGCCGCAGCATTGCCGGGCGGCAACAGCCGGCCGCTGACGCGATCGCGCACATGCTCGGCGGCCGCGGCGACGTTGAAGGCCACCACCGGCAGCCCGCAGGCCAGGGCCTCCAGGGTGACATTGCCGAAGGTGTCGGTCAGGCTCGGGAACAAGAAGATGTCGGCACTCGCGTAATGCGCCGCCAACGTCTCGCCATGCAGGTTGCCGGTGAACTGCGCCTCGGGAAATTCAACCTGCAGCCGCTTGCGCAACGGCCCATCGCCGACGACGACCATGCGCGCGTGCTCGCTGAACTGGCGCGCGATGCGGTAGGCGAGCAGCGCGAGCTCGACGTTCTTCTCGGCCGCCAGCCGGCCCACGTACAGCAGGATCGGCCCGCCCTGCGGGCTGAGCCGGGCCCGCAATGCCGCGTCGCGGCGCTGCGGCGAAAACCGCTCCAGATCGACCCCGCGCCCCACCACCTGGACGCGCTCGAAGCCCGACGCGATCAGCTCGCGGCGCGTCTGCGAACTCGGCGCCAGGCTCAGGTCGGTGCGGTTGTGAAAGTGGCGCAGGTACGCGCTGATCACCGGCGCCGTCCAGCCGAGCCGGTAATAGCGGCTGTACTGGTGGAAGTTGGTGCGAAAGTCCGATGTCGTCGGCAGGCCGAGCCGCGCCGCCGCGCTGACCGCCGCCCAGCCCAAGGGCCCTTCGGTCGCGACGTGCACGAGCTGCGCCTGCGTGGCGACCAGGCGCGCCGCCAGCGCCGCACTGGTGGCGATGCCGAAGCGCAGATCGGGGTAGATCAGCAGCGGGAAGCCTCTTGCGCGCCATTCGCCGGGGCCTTCGCCCGGCGTCTCGCCGGCACCGCTGGGCCGCACCACGTCGACCGTGTGGCCGCGCTCGCGCAGGTACGCGATGCTGCGCGCGACGGTCAGCGCCACGCCGTTGAGATCGGGCGGGTAAGTCTCGGTGACGACAGTGATCCGCATGGTGTCTGGCCCTGCGACCGATTCGGCAATCGCTGTACCCGCCGGCGTCGGATCAGAGCGCAGGTCGCGGCGCTGGCCGCGTTGCGCGGTTCAGAACCTTGGTGGCCGTCGGCGAACGGCCGCGGCGCGCGCGCCGCGGCGCTTCACGCCGGTGCGCGGCGCTGCGGGCAACTCTTGCAGCAATTTCGACTGCGCGCAGCTGAACACCGGCCGCGTGCGTGATCCGATTGCCCGGGTCGTTCAGGCCGACGGCTGGGTGCCGTCGCGGTCCGGCGCCGCGGGCTTCGGCGCGCCGAGCGCGCTCCCGCCCGACGTGGCCTGGTCAGCCATCGCATCGTCATCGCTGCGCATCGGTGCCGCATGCGAGCGATGCCAGTCGAGCACGCGACGCACGGCTTCGTTCAGCAATGGCGGACGGTTGGAACGGGCGTTTGTCATCGGTTCGTCAGTCATGGCGGCCTCGCTTGGCCGACGGCTGAGCAAACGGCGTGCCTTGCGACGGGCGATCTTCCGCCGCAGCGGCCGGGGTCTCCGATCCGTGCGGCGGCCGCAGTACGGCGGGGCGCACGGCGTCGATGCGATGCACCGCGGCCGGCAGTGCGGCCCGGCCATCGCGGTGCGCACGCGGCGACCTCAGCGCATCTCTCAAGGTCTGCGCCAACGGCGCGGCCGCGCTGCGTTCCGGCTCGAGCAGCGCCTTCGCCAGGGCATGGCCCGGCGTGCGCCGCACGATCGCGCGCACAACCAGCAGCGCAGGAATGGCCAGCGCGCCGCCGATCAGGCCGAACGTCCAGGTGCCCAGCAGCACCGCGACCAGGATCGCGACGCGGCTGATGCGCAGCTGCCGGCCCAGGAGCCACGGGCTGATGAAGTTGGCTTCGAGGCCGTGCAGCACCAGGAACGACAGCATCGGCGCAGCGACGGCCCACGGCGCGGTGAAGTTCGAACTGCCGGCGGCGAGCAGCAGCACCGTGATGGCGGCCGGGCCGACATACGGGATGAACGCCAGCAAGCCGGTGACGACGCCCCACAAACCGGGTGCAGGCAGCCCCAGCATCGCGAGCACGAGCCCCGTCGCTGCGCCGAGCGCGAGGTTCATCAGGCTCATCACCGCGACGTAGTTCGCTGCGCCGCGGCGCGCCTCGCGCAGGGCGCCGAGGCAGCGCAAACGACTGCGCCGATGCGGCAGCGCGAGCGCTGCGGCGGCCCACAGCGAGCGCTGCGCGAGCAGCACGAAG
>Ga0070676_10000754_pt1 | contig 15920 bp, 11 predicted proteins | sample KBSM53metaG_FD_64667 | JGI IMG/M metagenome (GOLD analysis project Ga0070676, IMG submission 64667) | Miscanthus rhizosphere microbial communities from Kellogg Biological Station, Michigan, USA - KBS M5-3 metaG | ecosystem: Host-associated > Plants > Roots > Rhizosphere > Soil ...
CCGCCGGCGCTGCTGATTGACGGCGCCGCCTACCAGTGGCGCGCCCGCGCGGAGTTCCGGGACGCCTTCGGCCCCTGGTCGGCGCGCGCCGCGTTTCTCGCGCCGATCAACGATGGCTTCCTCCGCGCCGACGCGCTCTACGATCCGCTCGTCAACGGGAGGACGGTCGGCCAGATCCACGGCAACGTCACCTTCATCCCCAACGTCGGCCTGCGCATCAACGACAACACCAGCTGGGTCAGCTACCAGCTGCCGCAGACGCTGACCGCCGGCGAGTTCTCGATCCTGATTACCGGCATCGAGCACCAGTCGAAGGGGTTGAAGACGAAGATCATGTCGATGAGCTCCGGCTACGACAACATGACGACGAACTCCCGCCGCTTCACGATTGAAAAGCGCGGCAACACCGAACCGGGATCGATCGCCTGGCGGATCATCACCAGCGGCGGCCAGATCGAGACGATCGGCGCCGCGCGCCGCTTCGTCAAGTTCGACTCGTCGCTCAGCTACTTCTGGCGTGCGACCTGGGGCGGCGGCAATTACCTGTTGACGATCGACGAAGGCGGCGTCGACGGCACCCGGGTCTACCAGCGCGGCTCGCCGTATCTCGGCGTCTACGACCCGAACCCGCATGTCGTGTTCCTCGGGTCGCCCGAGAGCTCGAGCGGGCCCGACGCGCAGAGCGTGCCCGGCATGATCCTGCGTCATGTCTGGGTGTCGGCGCAGCCGCGCCCTGCCTATGCCAACCGCTAGGCGGTCGAGAGCGGCGCGCGGCGATTGATGAACACGGTGAGGCAGCGACGGGGCCGGCCGCCGAAGTACGGGCGGCAATCGCGCGCGATCGCGTTGACGCTGCCGGAGGACGTGATCGAGCGGCTGACGGCGATTGATGCCGATCTCGGCCGCGCCATCGTGCAGCTGGTCGAGCGGGCGCCGCAGCCGCGGCGGACGCCGCCGCCGCGGAGCGCCGAAGTCGTGCCCTACGGGCCTCGCGCCGTGATCATCGTCTCGCCGGTGCGGGCCCTGGCGAAGATATCCGGCGTCCAGCTGATCCCGATCGGCAGCGGCCGCGCGCTGATCTCGCTCGAGACCAGGAACGCGATCCCGAAGCTCGAGCTCGACATCCGCGACGCGATCGACCGCGGCGACGTCGGCGCGCGCGAACGGCAGACGCTAGAGGCGATCGCCGGGATCCTGCGCGACGCGCGCCGGTCGAAGGCGACCGCGATCGAAGAGCGGACGGTGATCGTGCTGCAGGCGAAGCGGCGCCGGCGCCGGCGCACCTCAGGCGCGGCCGCGTCGTGATCCGCCGCGTCTGTTGACCCTCCGCCGAAGCCGTCGCTATACTGCCGCCCCACCCTGTGCCCGATTCGCGCGTCACCGTTGTCATCCCCACGAAGGACGAAGAAGGGCTGATTGGCGAGATCGTCGATGCGGTCAAGCCGTACGCCGATGAGGTGCTGGTCGTCGACGGCCATTCGCGCGACCGCACCCGCGACATTGCCGAGGCGCACGGCGCCCGTGTGATCCGCGATCGCGGCCTCGGCAAGGGCGACGCGTTGCGCCTCGCCCTGAGCGAATCCGGCGGCGACATCGTCGTCTTCATCGACGCCGACGGCTCGCACGATCCGGCGGACATCCCGAAGCTGGTCGCGCCGATTCGCGGCGGTCAATCGGACCTGGTGATCGGGTCGCGCGGCAAAGGCGGCAGCGATGAGCTGCACGGAACGCTCGAGCAGTTCATCCGCTACGTCGGCTCGCAGATCATCATGCTGGCGATCAACTACCGCTGGAACGTGCGGCTGACCGACAGCCAGAACGGCTTCCGCGCCATCCGCCGCGACGTCGGGCTGCAGCTCGGGCTGACCTCGAACCTGACGACGATCGAGCAGGAAATGCTGATGAAGGCTCTGAAGCAGGGCTACCGCGTCGGCGAGATCGCCAGCCACGAGTACGAGCGGCGATGGGGGACTTCGAAAGTGGTGGTCTGGAAGCTCTGGTTCGCCTACGTCTGGTCCTTCCTGCGAAACCTGATTTAGCCGCCTCCTAACGTCCCAGCGGATCTTCGAGGCACCAGCTCGAGACCGCGCGGCCGGAGCTGCACGGCTGACGCCGCAGCCGCACGGCGTTGGCGGCGTTCGCCTCCACACGCGCCTGGTAGGCGCCGACGCGCACCTTGTCGGTGGACGCGACGATCACGCGCTCGCCCGACAGAAACGAGATCACGTAGCAGTCCCAGTAGATCGCCCGCGCGTACTTGATGCGGTGCTCGACCAGGTAGTCGGTGATCGCGCGGTAGTTGTTCTCCGGCGGCGACACCAGATACTCGCGCAGCAGCCGCGCGTTGTCGGCGACGGTCAGCAGCGCCCACACCGATATCAGCGCCGCAACGGTCTGCCGATACCGCGCGTTCGGCTCGTGGTGAAAGTAGACGCCGAAGAGGGCGATCGGAATCAGCAGCGCGAGCAGCACGAACCGGATGATCGTCGGCGCCTGGGCGACGATGCCGCTGTTCAAGCCATAGACCAGCAGCGTCTGCATGCCGATGAGCGCCAGGTAGAGCGGGAAGGATGTGCGGTCGTCACGAGCGAGCCCTTCGCCGCTGATGGCGCGCGGCGCGAGTCGCACGAGAGCACATACCAGCGCGGCAGCGAGCGCCCAGCCGGCGACCGTGGATCCTGCGGCGATCGTGCTGATTGGACCGTATGTGCGAATCAGGTGGCTGCGGCCGCCGACCAGATCCGGCAGCCCGTTGGTGACGACGCTGGCGAGACGGGCGAGGTAGGGCCGCACCTCGATCGACAGCCACATCGCGATCTGCTTCGCCTGAAGCGTCAGCGACGCGCTCTCGTGGACGCCGCCGGCCGGGCCGTAGATGTTCACCGTCCGCTTGAGCAGATCCACCACCACCCACACCGCCGTGAATGCCGCCGCCGCCCTGGCGGCTGCCGGCCACGACCACGTGCGATCGCGCCACTGCACGATCGCGATCGAGGTGGCGGCAAACATCGCAAATTCCCGGTGCAGGATGGCGATGCACAACAGCGCGCCGAAGAGATACGGGCGGCGGCGCAGCCACCACAGCAGCATCACGTAGAGAAACGGCTCCACGCTGGCGCCCAACTCCAGCAGCGTCGCCGACACGATCGGCGTCGTCGCCACGATCGGCAGCGTTGCCGCCAGCGCGTAGCCGGGCCGCATGCCCTGTCGCACGAACGTGAACTGGCAGATGAGCGCTGCGGCCGCGCCGATGATGACCAGCGGCAGCCGCATCATCGCGATCGTCGTGCCGCCGGCGAGGACGAACGGGGCGGCAATCCACGACTCGACGCCGAGCATGTAGTTCTGGCCGTAATAGAACAGCGGGAAGGTCCGCAGCTCGCTGAGATGCTTGGCCATCAGGCCGACAATCGCCTGATCCGAGTTGAAGTCGAATCGCTCGTAGGCCATCGGCACGATCGATCGCACCACGATGATGGCGATGGCAGTGCCGGCCGCGAGCCAGACTTCGGTCCTGGACACCGCAGCCGCGCGGCCCGGCGCTGGCAACGCCGCCTCGCGTGTGCCGCCGGCGACCGCGCTCGACTGCGTCACCGCCTCGCCTGCGCGCCGTCCGAGTCCGACGTGAGATCGAACAGCATGAGGTTGGCCGGGGCGTTCGGGACCGTCACCTGGCGGCGCGCGCGCAGGTACTCGGCGACGTCGGGGTGCGTCTCCGCCAGGCGCGGCCAGATCGAGGTGACGAAATAGGTGGCGCCGAACCGTTTGTGCAGGAGATCGATGACGTGCGGCGAGATCGAGGCGAGGTCGAACGTCCAGCCGCGCCGTCGCATCCAGTAGAGGAGAATCGGCGAGTTGTTGCCGTGCAGCTCGTATTCGACGGTGACGACGAGCGAGTCGGGGCTGACGATCTGCTGCAGCGCGGCCCCCGCCTGAATCGGCGCGAGATCGAGGTTGTCGGGGCGATACAGCGTCCTGACCACGCCGCTGTAGTTGAACGACAGCCACGCCGTGAAGAGGAGCGCCGCGGCGCTCGCCATCGGACCGGCGAGCCGGCCGCCGTTCGCGCGCAGCCACCCGCCATCGAAGGCCGGGGCCGCGGCAAGGCCGAAGAACAGCGTCGCCGGCGGGACGAGCGGCAGCTGGTAGTACTCGTGGTTGCGGTTGCCTTCCGCGGTCATCAGCATGTAGAAGACGACGACCGCCATCCACACATCGATGATCTGGCGCCGCGGCCGCCGCCACATCGCCACCAGGCCGACCAGCGCGAGGATGAAGCCGCCGGGCGTGAGATGCAGCGCCCAGATGCGGTCGATCATCTGCGTGTAGAAATCAGGCTGCCGCAGCATCGCGAAGTTGGCGACGTTGTAGACGCCGGCCCACGGACCGGCGGCGACGGCAATCGACGCCGGATACGAGCCCGCCTGATGCCAGATCGCCACCCCCAGCCCGGTTCGGTGGAACAGCACGTCGGCGTGCCAGTACCAGAGCGCCGTGGCGGCGAGCGCGCCGGCGATGCCGGCAAGGAGCCGGCGATCGCGCAGCGCCGCCCAGCGGCTCGCTTCCCATGCCGCCCAGGCGATCGGCGCGAGCATGATCACCGCCGGCAGCTTGACCAGGCACGCCAGCGCCGTCGCGAGGCTGCCGGCGACGGCGGCCGTCGTCCGGCGCGTCTCGAAGTACACGACCCACGCCAGCAGCGCCGCCACCGAGAAGAAGAGCATCGGCGTGTCGGAGATGAAGAACCGGCCGAAGAACACCGCGCTCGGCGAGATCGCCATCAGGAAGGCCGCGCCGCGGCCGGCGGCTACGCCAAACAGCCGGGCTCCGAGCGCGAACACCGCCCAGATCGTCGCCAGCGAAAAGGCGACGCTCACCAGCCGACCGACGATCGCATCTTCGCCGAAGACGCGGTAGCCGACCGCGACCAGCCAATGCATCAGCGGAAACTCGGAACCGACGTACGGATCGGCCGCACCGCCCCAGTTGACCTGCGGGTAGAGGATGTTCATCGACCGCTCGGCGAAGTTGCGCGCGATGTCGGCGTTGAACACCTCGCGCCAGCGGTGCGCCTCGGCCATCGGCATGTCGATGTACTGCAGCCGGAGGAAGGCGCCGAACGCGAGGATCAGCAGCAGGGGAATGTCGGGCCGGAGCGTCGCGCGTCGAACGGTGGCGGCGGGTGGATCAATCGCCGAGGTCGGCATCCTCGCCGAGTATAACGCGACGCAAACGGCGGCACGCCGCTGGTCAGCTCGAGAGCGTGGTACAGTCGATCGCAGTTCGTCGCCATCCTCCGGAGGCTGCCGTGCCGATTCCAAGTCAGGTGCCGCTGCTCGAGCAAATCAAGCGCGACCTGCTCGCGCGCGGCATCATCCCGCCGAACCCGGCCGACAACCGCGCGCCGTTCGAGATCGTGTCGCGGCTCGCCTGGGCGCTTCGCGGCCAGGGCGCCCGGCTGCTTCGCAAGGGGCCGGCGCAGAACGGCTACACGATCGAGAGCGGGCCGCACGCCGGCGAGCGCTACTCGCACGATGCGATCTCGTTTCCCGACGGCTGGGTCGACTGCCTCGCGAACGCGGGACCGCCGGCGAACGAGAACCGGCCGGTCTGGGGGTGGACCGACGCGGTCCGCGATCCCAACACTCCCACGACCGCCGAGCCGTTCGATCCCGACGGCACAACCGCTGCGGCGCCGGCTCCGGCGCCACTGCCGGCGGCTCCGCCAACGCAGGCCGACGTCGCCGAGAGCGAGGTGGTGCGCGCCCTCGGGCAGATTGCCACGCTGCTGCAGGAGATGCGGGCGGCCCAGGACACCGATCAGGCGCTTCGCCAGCGCATCCTCGACACCCTCGAGCAGCTGCGCCGCGACGTCGACAACGCCGGCAAAACGCTTGCTGCCCTGGCCGGCGGCGGTCAGCTGGGCAACGTCATCGATCTGTTCAAGCGGTAACAGGCTTTCCGTGACCGCGCGCGTGATCGGTGTCGCGATCGCTTTGTCCGCGCTGGTCGTCTGCTCGCGCGCCGCGCAGACGGGTCCATCGATCGCGGTGGCAGGGACGGCGTTTCATGTGGACGGCCGGGAGACGTTCCTGCTCGGCGTCAGCCTGTTCGATGCGCTCGGATCGACGCCGCCGCGCGATCGCGATCTCGACCAGCTCGCTGCATGGGGCGTGCGCATCGTCCGCGTCTGGGCGCACTGGCTGGAGCCGATCTATCAGGCCGACGGCGCGCTGACCGCGGAAGGACGCGCGCGCCTGCTGACGCTCGTCGATCGCCTTCGCAGCCGTCGGCTGATCCTGGAACTGGCACTGCTCAAGCCGGGCCAGCTTCCCGGTCAGGGCTCCGCGATCTTCCCGGACGAGGCCGCGCGCCTGCGCGCGGTGCAGGCGATCACGTCGGCGCTGCGCGGTCATCGCGACGTGATCTTCGATCTCTACAACGAGCACGATCATCCGGGCGGCCCGATCTCGCATGCGACGGCGCGGACGCTGCGCGATGCGGTGAAGGCGATCGATCCGGAGCGCCTGGTGACGATCTCGAGCACCGGCGGTCACCTGGTGAACGGGGCCAGCCAGGTTGGCGCGAGCGAGGCGCGCAACATCCGCGAGGAAGCGGGCACAGGGCCGGATGCGGTCAACGTCGACATCCTCGCGCCGCATTTCCCGCGGACCGACGATTGGGCGTCCGCGACCAGCGCGCGGATCGCCGCCGTGCGCGCCGTGCTCGACGCGATCAAGCGCACACTGCCGATCTATCTCAACGAAGAGCGACGGTCCGACGATCGCGTCGCCCTCGACCCTGGCGCGTATCGCACCGCGTATGCGCAGGCGCGGCAGGGAGGCGCGGCGGCGTGGCTGTTCCACACCAACGCCGGATTCGGGTTGAAGCAGAAGCCGTTTCTTGACGCGCTGGCACCCAACGAGCGAACGGCACTCGGGTCGCTGGCAGCGTCGCGCTGACCGGTCACTGGCAGGTCGGCGCGATGGGCTCGAAGGCGCTGATCGTCATCCTCGGCTCGCCGCCCGCCTTGATCAACAACCCGCGGACATACATCGTCTGGCCTTTGTGACGGTCGGGCGAGTAGGCGAGCGCGTCGACCAATTGAAGAGTCTGCGTGCCAAGCCGCGTGCCCATCTTCGCGGATGAAACCGGAGCAGACGGAACCGCGGCGATCGGCTCGCTCGTATGAGTGAGCATCCACGTGCCATCGGGGCCGGCCGTGAGGCAGCCGACGACCTCGACGTACGAGAAGTCGCCGACCGGCGGCGCCGCTTTCGCCTGTCCGGGCACGACGCGGATCGCGTCGAGCGCGTCGGCGGTCAACTCGCGCGCCCCCGGCTTGAATCCGTTTTCCTTCAGCACGTGGGCGACGATATCGAGATAGACGTCCGCGGTGAGGCTGCCCGGCGTATTCCGCGGCATGGTGTCCGCGATCTTCGAGTACAGCGTTCTCAGATCCTTGCCGGCATAGACGCGCGCGAATCGCTGCTCCTTCAGCGCCGGACCGCTGTTGCCGCTCAGATCGGCGCGGTGACACCCGGCGCACGCCGCTTCATAGGCGGCCGCGCCGCGACTGGCCTGCGCCTCGGTGTAAATGCCGTCAGCGACGGTGATCGTCGGCTCCTGTGCGCCAACGCCGGCCGCGAGCCACGCGCCGACAAGTGCTGCCGCGAGCATCCGCCTGGTCACGCTGCTCACAATCCCGGCTGCGGCGGCTTGACCAGCTCCCACGCCGCGGCGCCGGTGCGCCTGGTTTCGCGCCGGAACAGACGCCCGCCCTGGGTGACGTACAGCCACGAACGGCCCGGGCCGCCGAAGGCGATGCTGCCGACCGGCGCGCCGCCGAACTCCGGCTTGTTCAGGATGTTGGTGCAGCGCCCCGGCTGCTCGCACACTTGAATGCCCATCGCGCTCGTCGCCCACAGGTAGCCGAGCGTGTCGGTGGCGAGGCCGGCGACGCCGCTGAACAGCCCCTCTTCCGGCATCTCGAGCCGCTGGAACGGCTCGCCGTTGACGAGCGATCCGTCGGCGGCGATCTGAAACGACCACTGGTAGCGATCCATCGCGTCGCCCACGAGCAGCATCGCCTGATCCGGCGTCAGCGTCAGCGCCGACGGGCTCATGATCTCGCCGCGCTCGTAGACGATCCGCTGCTGGCCGGCGGGGCTGATGTAGCCGACGCTCTTGTGCGCCGTGTCGACGAAATAGATCGCGCCGCTCTTCATCAGCGCGAGGTCGTTGGCGTCGAGATTTCTGGCGACGATCTTTTCGTCGCCGCCCGACCCGTAGGACACGAGCCGCCTCGCCGCCGGTTGCGCCGCATACAGTCGCCCGTCGGCGCCGATGCGAAGGGCGCGCGCCCCGCCTGTGACCGTCTTGAACACCGTCACTGCGCCGGCCGCGTCGGTCCGATAAATTTTCCCGCTCTCAGGATCGGCGAAGTAGACGTTGCCGTCTTTGTCGGCGGCCGGGCTCGTCACCGCCTTGTACGCGTCGCCGACCCGCTCCCACAGCTTGTCAGGAGAGATGAGCGCGTAGACGGCGCCGCGCGGCCCTCCACCGCGGCCCGCCGCTGGCGCGCCGCGACCTTGTGCTGCGGCGGTCGCGACCGCCGGGTTCGGCGGCGGCGGCACGAGCTCGCGCCGCGGCACGAGCTGCGCAAACAGCCCGCGTCCGTTGCCTGGCACGGCGGCTTCACCGGTGGTGATCGGCTGCGGATACGCTCGCCACAGCCACCGCAGCGTGTCGGGCAGCATCGACGCGCCATGGCGATTGCTATGGCCGTCTTCGCCGAGCTCGATCCGCACGTCGTTGCCGGCAAACTCGAGCGCCGCGGCCATCCGCGGGTTCTCGAGATACCAGCTGCCGGCATAGTTCACCAGATCCTGACGGCCGGTCTGCATGAAGACGCGGATCGGCCGCGGCTCGGTGCGGCGGATGAGACCGGGCAGGCGATCGGCGCCGCGGAAATTGCCGAAGCTGCCGATCCAGGTGATGACGCGGCGGAACTGGTCGGGGCGGTTCCACGCGGCGACGAAGGCGCCGACGCCGCCGGTGCTCAGGCCGGCGATGCCACGGTCGTTCGGATCGCTCGACAGCGGGGATAGTTTCGACACCTCGGGAATCAGCTCTTCGACCAGGAAGTTCGCGAACCGCGGCGTCAACGAGTCGTACTCGAAGATGCGCTCGTAGCGGTTCTGCGCCTCGTCCGAGAGGGCCGGCATCACGCCTGGGTCGATGAAGATCGCGGCCATCGGCGGCAGGTCGCGCTTCGCGATCAGGTTGTCGAGCACCACCGGCACGCGGACGTTGTCGCCGGCGTAGCCGCTGCCGTCGAGGAAGATCATGAACGGCAGCGAACGGCTCTCGTTGCGCTGCGCGGGCAGGTAGACCTGATACGTGTGCGGTGTGCCCGGGTAGTACTTTCCAGGCGCGAGCACATGACGCGTGACGGTGCCCTTTGGCACGCCGGGCTGCGGCTGCGAATCGGGTCCGAGCGAGTAGTCGACCGGCGGCAACCCACTGAGCGGCGGCTGCGGTGGGCCACCCGGCGCCTGGACGCCGAGCCAGGCCAGCGCGGCAAAGACCACGGGCGCGGCCGCATGCCTCATCGCTTCGAGGGGATCTTCGGCTTGTCGCCGCGTTCGGTGATCAGTTTGGTCAGGAGATCGACCGCGAGATCGACCGGCAGGTTGTCGGCGATTGAAATCGGCGTGCGGCCGGCAGCGTTCAGCTCGTCGAGCCGGGCGCCGTGATCGGCAAGGAACTGAATCACCTCGCACACTTCGGGCTGGGATCGGCCGTTGAGCGCCACCGCCGTGTGCATCACGGTGTTGCCGCCGGTGGTGACGACGTCGATGTGGGGATCGATCTCGTACGCATACTTGAACGTCGCAAGCCTGGCACCGGACGCCGCAGCCATCAGCAGGCTCGTGCCGTCTTGCGCCCGCAGCGCCGGGTCGGCGCCGGCCGCGACCAGCGCCTGCATCACGTCCGCGTGGTCGCTGCGCGCCGCGACCATCAGCGGTGTCTGCTCGCCGGCCGGTGCGCCGCGTCCACCGCCGCCGCCGCGCCCGGCCGCCGTCGTTGCCTTGGGCGTGCGCACGTTCGGATCCACGCCCTTGGCGATCAGCGCCCGCACCAGCTTCAGCTCTCCTACCTGCGCCGCGAGGTGCAGCGCGGTGTTCCCGGCGCGGTCGCGGACGCCGAGATCCGCGCCGCCGCGGATCAGCGCCAGCGCGGCATCGGTGTTCTTGTATTGCATCGCGACGATCATCGGCCGGGCCCCGGACTGCAGGGTGACGTTCGGGTTTGCGCCGGCGCGCAACAGCGTGTCGATCGTCGGCACATGGCCCTTGACGGTCGCGAACACGAGCGGCGTGAAGCCGCCGCTGGAGGCCGCATCCACGTTCGCGCCCATCTCGATCAGGCCGGCGACGACGTCGTCGTGACCCTCCGCCGCGGCCCACATCAGCGCGGTCTGGCGGCCGCGAGGTTCGGCGGCGTTGACATCGCCTCCGCGCGCGACCAGCCCGCGCACCGTCTCGAGACTGCCGGCGCCGGCGGCGATCATCACCGCGGTCTCGCCGTTCCAGCGCGCCGCGCGCGCATCCCCGCCGGCGGCGAGCAGCCGCTGCACCAGCGGCGCGGCGCCGTTGGCGGCCGCGAGCGTCACCGGCGTCTCGCCGTATTCGTCGGCCGAATTCACGGCCGCGCCGGCGGCGACGAGCGCGTCGGCCATCGCCGATTCGCCGAGATAGACGGCCCAGGCGAGCGCGGTGGCGCCGTCGGGCTGCGCGGCGTTGACGTCCGCCTTCTCGCGAAGCAGCGCGGTGAACACCTTGTGATCGCGGCGCTTCACGGCCTCGAGCAGGCGGAGGTCGCGTGGCTGGGCGTCGAGTGGCCGCAGCGCGATGAACGTCCAGAGACACACGCTCCAGACGACGAGCGCACGCCTCAACCTGGGGCCGGACATCGTTTACAGCTGCGTCAGGCGACCCGTGCTGTCGCCGAACCCGTCGACATGCGGCAGGCCCGCGAGATCGAACATGCTCAGGAACAGGTTGTTCAGCGGCGTCTCTTTCGAGTAGACGATGTGGCGGTTGCCCGTCAGCTGGCCGTTCGCGGTGCCGGCGACGACGATCGGCAGATCGTCGTGGGTGTGGATGTTCGACTCGCTGATGCTGCTGCCGAACACGACCAGCGAATGATCGAGCAGCGTGCCGTCGCCGTCGGGTGTGTCGCGCAGACGCTCCAGCAGGTAGGCGAACATCGAGACGTGCAGCTCGTCGATCTTGATCAGCTTGTCGAGCCGCTCGCCGTCGCCCTGGTGATGCGAGATCGAGTGGTGGCCGTCGGAGATGCCGATCTCGCGATACGACCGGTTGCTGCCGTCGCGGCCGAGCATGAACGAGGCGACGCGCGTCATGTCGGTCTGCCAGGCGATCACCTGCAGGTCGATCATCAGCTTCGAGTACTGGATGTAATCGTCGGGGACGGCGCCCGGCCGCTCGAGGTGCGGCAGCTCCAGGGTTGCGTTCTGGGCCTCGGCGAGCGCGATGCGGCGCTCGACGTCGCGGACCGACTCGAAGTACTCGTCGATCTTCCGCTTGTCGCCGGCGCTCACACGGCGCTGCAGCCGCGACAGGCTGCCGGTGACGTAGTCGAGCACGCTCTTCTGCTGTTCGAGCCTGAGGGCGCGGATCTTCGGGTCGGTGCTGGCGCCGTCGCCGAACAGGCGCTCGAACACCGCGCGCGGGTTGGTTTCGGCCGGCAATGGACTGCTCGGTCCGCGCCACGACATCGACATGTAGGCGCAGGTGTAGCCGGAGTCGCAGTTGCCGGCGAGCGGCTGCGGCTCCAGCCCGAGCTCGAGCGACGCCAGCTGCGTGTACTTCCCGAGCTCGCGCGCGGCGATCTGGTCGGCCGACACGCCGAGCCGGAAGTCGGCGCCCCCGGTCTTGTACGGATGGACGCCGGTCAGGAACGTCGCCGTCGCGCGCGCGTGATCGCCGGGACCGTCGCCGAGCGCCCGGCCGGTCACCTGCGCCAGCCCGCTCATCACGTTGATCCGATCGCGGAACGGCTCGAGCGCCTTCATCGTCGGGCTGAACTCGAAGTTCGCGCCGGCGGTCTTCGGCGTCCACATGAACGGCCGCGGGCTCTTGTCGCACGCGCCGACGATGCCGTTGGGCGTGTAGACGTAGCCGAGGCGGATCGGTGGCGTCGACGGCGCGAGCGCCGAGACGGGTGGCGTCATCGAGTCGAGCATCGGCAGGGCGAGGGTCGCGCCGAGACCGCGCAGGAACGTCCGTCGGGGCAGCGGGTGAGTGACCATCTTCATCCGTCAGGCGCCTTTCTCATCTGAAACGGCGGGCTCTTGACGATCGCGAGCACGAGCGACGAGATACGGTAATTATCGCGCGCCGCCTCGCGGTCGATCGCGCGAATCGTCGGGGCGTCGAAGTACTCGACGCCGCGGCCGAGCGCGTAGGTCAGCAGCTTTTCCGTGGCAGTCCGCACGAAATCGGCGCGGTACCTGGTCAGGAGCAGCTGGCTCAGCCCGGCCGGTCCCTCGAACTCGGTGCCGTCCGGCAGCTTGCCACGGGCGTCGATGGCCGAGCCGGCGTCCTCGGCCCGCCACCGGCCCACCGCATCGTAGTTCTCCAGCGCGAACCCAATCGGGTCCATGCGGGCGTGGCAGGCGGCGCAGGTGGGATTGGTCCGATGCACCTCCATCTGCTCGCGCATCGTCAGGAGCTTGCCGTGCGGCGCCGCCTTCAGCTCGGGGACATCGGCGGGCGGCGGCGGGGGAGGGGTGCCGAGCAGGTTCTCGAGGATCCATTTGCCGCGCTGCACGACCGAGGTGCGGTTCGGATACGACGTCACCGTGAGGACGCTGCCCTGACCGAGCAGGCCGCGGCGATTGACGTCGGCGATGGTGACACGCCGGAACTGCGATCCGTAGACGCGCGGAATCCCGTAGTGCTCGGCCAGACGCTGGTTGACGAACGTGTAGTCGGCCGACAGCAGATCGAGGAGGCTGCGGTCCTCGCGCACGATGCTCGCGACCATCAGCGTCGTTTCGGTGTGGAAGGCCTGGCGAAGCGCTTCGTCGAACGGCAGCAGGATCGGATCCGGCTTGACGGTGTCGACGTTCCGCAGCTGGAGCCACTGGCCGGCAAAGTTCGACACCAGCGAATCGGCGCGCGGATCGTCGAGCATGCGCCGCACCTGCCGCTCGAGGGCGGCCGGCTCCGACAGCCCGCCGCGCTCGGCGATGGACAGGAGTTCCTCGTCCGGGATGCTGCTCCACAGGAAGAAGGAGAGCCGCGACGCGAGCTCGATATCGGTGAGGCGATGCGGCTCGCCCTGCCGCGCGGAGGCGGGATCCTGCTCGATGCGGAAGAGAAATTCAGGCGCGACCAGCAACGCCTCGAGCGCCGCCTGAACGCCGGCCTCGAAATCCGCACCGGCGCGTGCCCGCTCGTAGAACGCGACGAGCGGCTCGACGTCGGCTTTCGTCACCGGGCGGCGGAACGCGCGGCGGGCGAGCGTGCTCAGGATGGTGCGCGCGCAGGCCGGCTCCTGCGCCGGCTGCGACGCGCGGCAGACGAAGATCTTCCGGCGGCTGAGCGTGTCGCCACGTCCGCCGGGCGCGTACGGTCCGCCGACGACGAGCTTGCTGATCTCCGGAGGAGTTGCCGCGACGACATCGAATCGCTTCACCCGCGCGCCGTCGAGCCTCAAATCAACCGGCCACGGAATCCCGCTCGCGCCGACACGCGCGCCGCCGCCGCCGGGCTGGCCGCCGCCCGGCGCGTCGCGTTCAGGCTTCAAGTCTTCGCGAGGGGAGGTGACGCCGACGCTGCGGAGACCGGCCTTCACCGGCACCCGCACCTGGTACGGGTCGGCTTCCGGCTGCTCGCCGTCCGGCTGAACGCCGAGCATCCGGACCTTGAACACGTACTCCGCGTCGAGCGGAAAGTAGTGGCGCACGGCGATCCCGGCGCGCGAGTCGAACGGGAGATCGTCGTTCAACCGTTCGTTGCGGCTGCCTTTCAACGGATCGCGTCGCGCGTCGTAGATCTCCTCGAGCGGCTTCTGCGTCAGGTCACCGACTGCCAGCCAGCTCACCTTGTGCGCGGCCGACATGTAGCGGTCGAGCAACGCCGGGGAGGTCGACAAGACCGCGGCAATGTTGTCGAAGCCGTAGCCGGAATCGTCGACCGGCAGCCATTCGCCGGGTCGCACGTCGACGCCAAGCAGATCGCGGACGGCGTTGCTGTACTCCGCGCGGTTGAGCCGATGCACCGTCGCGCGGCCAGGATTGGGACGCGCCGCCGCCGCGCGGTCGATTGTCTCCTCGAGAAACGCGGCGAAGGCCACCGAGGCTTGCGCATCGGGCCGCACCCGGACGGTCGACGGCGGCATCTCGCCCGAGCGCACCTTGCGCGCGACTTTTTCCCACACGTCGGCGTGGGCCGGGACGTCCGAGAGGTCGAGGGTCTGGAGCGAGAGACCGGCCGTCTTCGCCCGATCGTTGTGGCAGCTGACGCAGTAGGTGCGGACGAACGCTGCGTCGTTCGGCGCCGGCGGCGACTGAGATGTGAGCGACGCCGCGGCGCCAACGACCAGCGCCGCGGCGACGAGCCACGCCATGGAACCGCGCGTGCGATTGATGAGCGTCCCTATTTCACACCCCGCAACGTCCACGACACCACGAAAGCACGAAAACGCGAAGCAGAAAAGCTGTGCGTTTTCGTGCCGTCGTGCTCAGAACCCGAACCTGATCTGCAGCTGCGAGTTGCGCAGCGGCTGCGCCCGGGTGGCGGCGCCGAAGCCGGCGTTGCGCGGCGTCAGGCGGTTGGGATCGACCGAGCCGTCCGGCAGGAACTGCGAGTTGACGATCGTCTTGTCCGTCGGGCTCCGGTAGATCACGGTGCTGTTCCGGTCGTTGTAGATGACCGCGTTGAACACGTTGAACACGTCGAACCGGAATTGCAGCGTGCGCTGGCCGCCGAGCCGGATGTTTCGGGCGATCGACATGTCGATCGTGTGGTCCGGGCAGCCGCCGAGCAGGTACCGCCCCGACTCGAGGCCGACGCTGCCGTAGGTCGGCCCGGTAACGGCGGCGGCGTTGAACTGCCGGTACTGATCGCTCGAGCAGCCCGATCCCGGATCGCCGAGATACACGATCTTCGCCGGATAATCGGGCGACCCGGTCAGGTTCGTGTTCGTCCCGTTGTTCTGGTAGGTGTAGGTGATGTCATAGCGACCGTTGGCGCAACCGCTCCCGGCGGGCGCGTTGGTCAGGGCGCAGTTGGCCTGCGCCGCGCCGTTGGCCTGAATCGCGCCAGGCTGAAATGCGGAACCGGCCGTCAGCACACCCGACAGCTGCCAGTCGCTGAGGATCGCCCCCGCGACCTGTCCCCATTTCGCCGGCGCACTCGGGATGTTCCACACCGCGAAGCTCTTGATCACGTGGCGCTGCAACGCGAGGTTCTCGTTCAGCTGCTCGTACTGCGCCTGGTCGGGGCGGACCGAGATCGTGCCATCCGCCGCGTGCTGCAGGCGCAGCAGCAGCCCGGTGTTCCCCTTGAACGACAGCCCGAGGTTGTAATTGGTGCCGAACGCGAGACCGTTGGTGAAGCGGCGGTTCATCGAGAACTGCAGCCCGTGGTACTCGTCCCAGTAGCGCGTCTGCTGCTCGTTGATGTTGCTGAAGCCGCGGAACGCACGGAGCAGGTTCGCGGTGTACGCGCTCGCGCCCGGGACCGTGCTCGCGCCGAGCGTCGGATCCTGGTTTTGCGGCAGGTAGGCGGCGCCGATGTCGATCGCGTTGAGGTCCACCGATCCGTTGGCGCCACCCTGGAACTGTCGCAGCCGGTTGAAGCCGTGGTTGCCGACATACGAGA
>Ga0070676_10000756_pt1 | contig 15905 bp, 17 predicted proteins | sample KBSM53metaG_FD_64667 | JGI IMG/M metagenome (GOLD analysis project Ga0070676, IMG submission 64667) | Miscanthus rhizosphere microbial communities from Kellogg Biological Station, Michigan, USA - KBS M5-3 metaG | ecosystem: Host-associated > Plants > Roots > Rhizosphere > Soil ...
GAAAAGAGTTCCACCAATTATCGTGTGGGACTCTTTTTGCATATCTACATCTGTTATTTTGAGTTCGATTCCTTTAGGGTGCAATCCAATAGCGTTAAAGATACTCCCTGTCCTTGCACGATTTGAACGCGTAGTCTACTATTTGAATATGCATTCAGAAAATAAATTACCCAATCAAAATACAGTATCACGCTCTTTTATCGAACAGGCGCGGCGTGACCAGATAATTGAGGCGACTATACAAACGCTCGCCCGCCACGGTTATATAAATACCTCATTTTTACTTATCGCCAAGCAAGCCGGTATTAGCCCCAGCCTTATTCCTTATCATTTCAAGGATAAGGCTGAGCTTACGGGCGCAACGCTGAAACAACTTTTAAAAGATAGAGCTAGCTATGTTGAAGCGCAGTTAACTGCTGATATGGCGGCGTCTGAAAAGTTACAAACCATCCTACGGGCAGATATCGATAACATGACCACCCACAAGGACCGGTTCAGGGCCTCTGCGGAAATAATATTTAGCCTGCGTTCCAATGATGGGTCAATGGTTTATTTGGGTGATAGTGCCGGCCGATTGTTTACTATCCTTCAGGATACGCTCGAAAACGGTAAAAAATCAGGTGAGTTCGGCGACATCAATGCTTTTCATCTGGCAATTATGATCGAAGGCGCCCGTGATTCATTCCTGGCCCAGCTTGGTATTCGCGGGGGACTCAACGTCGAAGCTTTCAAAAAAGAACTAGTGGCGCTTGTCCTGAAGGCTGTCGAGAAAGATAACAGGATTTAGATGACAGGTGCTACTACAAAAACACGAGTTCTTATCTCGGGCCTTAGTATCGCCGGTCCAGCACTGGCCTACTGGCTCGACACGTACGGTTTTGATGTCACGATCGTAGAACGAGCACCTGCTTTGCGGCCGGGTGGTTATGGGGTTGATATTCGGGGCGCCGCAGTTGAAGTTATCTCTCACATGGGTATCCTAGAAGCGGTACGGGCAGCCGATACCAATATGCAAGGCGTGTTTTTCGTGGATTATGAGGGAAGAGTTGAAGGGAAAATGAGCGATGCTGCCATGGCCAACGAAAAAGGCGTTGATATCGAAATTTTTCGTCAGGATTTCAGTACCATTCTCTATAATCTCATCAAAGATCGCGTAAACCTTATATGGAACGATTCGGTAACAGCTTTGCATGAGACAGAAAATCATGTAGAGGTTACGTTCGAGCATGCGCCAGCTCAGGAGTTCGACCTTGTTATTGGCGCTGATGGTATGCACTCCGCAGTGCGTCGACTGACATTCGGCGACGAGCGGCAGTTTAGCCATTTTCTTGGCTGCTATATTTCAATTTTCACCTTAGAGAACTATATGAACCTTGACCATAAGCAACAGTTTCATAGCACGCCTGGCAGAACCGCAGGAATGTTAAGCGCTCGTAATAATACAGAAGCCAAGGGTATGTTCTTGTTTAAGTCCAATCCGTTGCAGTACGGCTACCAGGATACCGATCAGCAAAAGGCATTGGTGGCAGAAGCTTTTGCTGACCAAACAAGTTGGGAGACGCAATCATTGCTCGGATATATGAGAAAAGCGTCTGACTTTTACTTCGATTCGATTAGCCAGATTCACATGCCGACGTGGTCGAAAGGCCGGATCGCATTGGTAGGCGACGCTGCATACGGACCTTCGCCTCTATCGGGCCAAGGTTCGAGTATGGCGTTAGTGGGGGCCTACGTTTTGGCTGGCGAGCTAAAGGCTGCGAATGGTGACTACGCTGCCGCCTTCACAGCTTACGAACAGCAGCTACGGACGTATGTTGAAAAGAATCAAAAGATTGGCCGTATGACTGCAGAAAGTATGGTGGAAAATACCAAGTTTACTATTTGGCTACGCAATGCGACACTTCGCATCCCCGGCCTCATGAGCGTTATATTCAAAATGATAGGAAAGATGATGGCGAAAGCTGCTAATTCGATCGAGTTAAAAGACTACGAAACCCCGTGAAGGCGCAAGTACACTTTCCTTTTTATTATATCCTCGCTGCGGTGCCCCATTCTTTGAGTTTTTCATTGATCTTTTTCCATTTTAACTTAAACAAAACTAAGCCACAAATGTTTCATATTTGGGACGTGGCGTTCACTATTTCGTACCAAGAATATTTTGTAATCTATGCATTCCTTGTATGGAGCTAATCTTCTTTTCTGTCCTCGCGTCCATGCCAAACACGAACGATGATAACTATATCGTTTGTGAGGAAGTAGCGTAATGCGTAAAATCCAGCACCAAAGGGAATGAATAATTCACGTCTTCCCGTGCCGTCTGCCATTGGACGGCCAAGTCGCGGAGATTCTTCAAGTAGAGAACTGCCTCGTAAAATTACTCGGGCCGCTTTTGCGGCCGCTTCTTCATTCTTTTCAAACAAGAAATCGTAAAGGCGAGAAATGTCTTCAAGCGCGCGTTCACGCCAAACTATTTTTGCTTTGGCCATGTTGTTTTTTTGCCATCTGCAAGTTCATTCAACCAAGCTGTAACGGTCTCGTTGTCTATGGCTTTGCCAGTCAACATGTAGTCTTCATATTCGGCCAAGTCTTCTGCCTTCTCCCGTTCGTAGCGCTCTTCCTCGGCGAGGTATCTTTGCAGGGCTTCACGCATAAGCCAGTGAGCAGACCTGTTGCGTTGTTGGGATAGCGCCTTTAAGCGGTTGTTAGTTTCATCGTCTAATTTGATTGCTTGAGTTGCTGACATGAATATTCCTCCTAAAACTAGTGTAGTATGCATATATACTAATGTAAACCTTTGTATACTAGTATATACCTAGTGTTCTGAGTTGAGTTTCAATATATTCCAACCCATCAAAGAAGGTCTCGACCCTAGTAGTCGTTGCAAAAAGCTCACCATTTGGTGGGCTTTTTGCTTGGTTATGTCTCTAATAAATCGAGCTAAAGGAGTTCGCTAGCGGCTGCGATCGGCAGACGATATATGCCGAACCAGAGCGAACTTCTTATAAAATAGAAGTAAGCACTGCGTGAAGCATACTCTCCGCGAGACCACCATTGCAATTATTATAATCGCCTACTACTCATACAAACAGTTCCAGAACCGTGTGGCCTTTTGTATAATTGGCTTTAATGATTAAGAAAAACACAGACGCAGTTATTGTCCTTGGGGCGGGAATTTCGGCCGATGGGCAAATACCTCTTCAATCTAAGGCTCGAGTTGACCTTGCTATAAAACTTGCTCAGCCGTGCGGAACGCCCCTCATATTCAGTGGACGCTGGAGCCTGCTACTCTCGTATGTGCCACTACGTTCGGAAGCTGAAGCGATGGTCGAGTACGCACTAACGAAGGTGCAAAAAACATGTCCACTGTATATGGAAGATTCTTCGCTTGACACGATAGGCAACGCCTATTTCTCGGCATGTGAGTATTTGGAGCGCAGGTCGTGGAAGAGTGTTGTGGTTGTAACTTCAGATTTTCAACTTGAGCGAGCAGCATTCGTATTTAATAAAGTGTTAGGTCCGAGTTACTCCATAGACGTCATGGCTGCTCCGAGTGGCTTGAGCCAGCATGAGCTACGGCTAAAGGCAATACCCGAGAAAAGGCTCTTAGATTTTAGTAAAAGATTACTAAAAAATGCCAAGGATGGAGATCTAGCAAGTGTCTACACAGCCATACAAACACTCGAAGGTTATGGGGATAAACCAATTCATACAAAGCAATCACTGTTAAAGCTTATACGAGGGACAAATCCAGCACGGGATACTTACGGACTTTCTGGCACGTAAGCTTGATTTTATGTCTGTAAAAGCACGCCCAGCGACCTCAATCCCAGCTCAATATATTCCAACTCACCAAGGAAGCTACTTTTTAGTTTTGATAGAATAAAATAATGAATGATTTACAAGCTACCATCGGTGATTACCACACTTTCCTGAAGCAAATAATTACAGAAATTCAGGGTGAGGGTTTTGACCTGGCCGATTTTTCTCAGATGGATCATATGTGCTACCGTGTATCTTCCTTTGAAGCTTATGCGACCAAGAAACAAGAACTGGCAGCTTTTGGTAGACTCTTGGGCGAAACCCAGGTTAATGGCCGGCCCATAGCTACTTTCCGGCTGTTTGAGCCTATACGATATGAGAATTGGCGTATAGATGCGATAGAACTTCCAGCTCCAAAAGAAGGTATTGAAACCGTCGAGGGACTCGAACATGTCGAGCTGGTGCTGCTCGACGATAAGGAAGACTTTTTGAAGAAGTATTCCCACAAGCAATTTGACATGAGGTCTGCAGACCGTGGCATAAACCCTGAAATTGGCTTCAAGTTGCCGACGTATACCGTGAAGTTCCATTTACTCAATCTCCCGACAGTCGTGTACTTAGAGAATAAGTTAGGAATACGTGATGTCCGTGACAGTCAATAGCGTGAAGGTGTTTGTTATAGTTAAGGGTCAGAGGTATAAAATAACGAAGGAGTCAAGCATGAGGGACGTGTCCAACACATTACCGGTCGGACGTGTCATTACGGTGCCAGTAACTGTATCCGGTGCTCATAAAACACAATCGTAAGGAGTTCGTATGTTTCAAGATACCCCAGTAGTAAATGGATTTTCTACCGACGATATAGCAAAAGCAAAAGATTTCTATGCCAACACGCTTGGCTTTACCGTAGAAGAAAACGGAGGCGGAATTTTGACGCTACACTTTGTAAATGGCGGCCGGACGTTTGTGTACCCAAAACCCGACCACCAGCCCGCCACGTTTACAATAATGAATATTATGGTCGAAGACATTGAGCAATCGGTCGATGCGCTGATCGCTAGAGGCGTTACATTCGAGCACTACGATGGCTCGCATGCCGATGAGAAAGGTATTGTTTGGGGTAAAAAAGCAAATCAAGGCCCAAACATCGCGTGGTTCAAAGATCCCGCCGGCAACATATTGTCTGTCCTAGAGGACTAAGAACGTAAAGCCCATGACCCACGAGCCGGCTCCGGCACCATTGCTGAGCGGACCGGTCTACTCGGCGAGCTCATACGTCGCAACGATCACTCCGGTGTCGCCGGTCACTTCCTCGATTAACTTGAACTTAGAAAATGCCGCGCCATCGAATAATCTGCCACCTTCGCCCAGCAGCGTTCCAGCGATGTCGGCGGTTTCACAATTTTGGATTGCACAACGCCCATATAATAATTGTAGCGCGCGAGAGCCTACTGCTTAGCTTTTTTGGGCTTCTTGATTGCTTTCTGGGGCGATTTACCTTTGGGCATGGGAACTCCTTATCTCTTAATACTTATAACTGCCGTATGTAGCACGGATTAGTACGGGCATGTTTTGGTTACGGTTTGCAATTGGAGCGGCTGGCCGTCCAGGATAAGGGCGTGACTTGCCCAGTACTGCTTGCTTTCGGCTGTTTCGTCGGTGCTGCCAGGCCGGGGCGGTGCCAAATTACCGAGGCGGATGTCGGACAGTTCGTAGTTATTTTCGCTATCCCGCACGAGATTGACCATGATGTATTGCGTAGGTTGGGCTTTGCTGTTTTTTACAAAGCGCGTGTACACTTCATCTTTCAGGAGCCGGCCATAAAAAACGATATCTTTGTCCGACGTCTCGACCACGAAGTCGTAGCCCACGGGCCGGTTCATATCATATTCCAGGCGGACTTCGGGACCGCGCAAAGCGACCTTGGTGAACAGCTCTTTGGCGAGTGTTAACAGTTGCGGTTGCTTAGCTATGCGTGCCCCGGCTGGCGAGCCGATAAGTTGCGTGTACACTTGTATGCCATTACGGCTCTGCCCGATAAGATGTTTCATTCCAAATTCTCCTATACTTTAACTATACGCTTCTGTCGCTGTAGTAACTAATAAAGGGAAGCCGCCGGAGTTCCGGAACGTGTGCTGGCGAGCGTCGCTTGCAGGAACAAGCGGGCGACATCGACGATCGGGCCCCTGGTTGGCGCATGAAACCACTTCATGCCGGGCGCACTGTTGATCTCCAGAATACGTGCCCGGCCGTCTGCACCGATGATATAATCGACGGCCGCAAAACGCAGATCGAAGGCTTTCGCAACCTGTAGCGATAGCGCAACGAGCGCAGGATCCCAGTCGATACGCCGATATGATATGCGTTCGAGATCACGGTCTTCGGCGACAGACTCGCCATATTGGCATTCATGCACGCCGATGATCCGGTTGTTAAGGACTAAATACCGTAACTCTTTGCCCGGGGCGTATTCTTCGCAGATATATTTTGCCAGATCAAAGCGTGTCAACTGCTCGGGCAACTCGACGATATGCACATCGTGCGAGTTACTGCCCCAGATGGGTTTGACGATGATTTTCTTGTACGTTGCCAGGAACGCTTGAGCTTCGGCTAGGCTTTTGGTCACCAGGTGTGCCATAGTCGGAAAACCTTTTCGTGCCAAAATAAGCCGGGAGGTGTTCTTGTTGGCCGTCATGCTACAGCTCAGCTGCGAATTCATGCTGCTGCTCGAACAATTGACGTAGCGTTCGCCGTCCGCGGTGGGGACGACGAAGATGCTGCCTGGCTTCAGCCATGAAGGGCGAAGACCCAGATCGTTGGCCGCTCTGAATAACAGCTCTGCTGAGCCGAGTTTTTTAGTAACCATACCGTTCCTTTGGCTAACGGCGCTGGAAGCCGCCACGAAAACCGCTTCCACCGTTGTTTTGCGGTCGGTCTTCGCGTGGTTTGGCGACATTAACGACGATAATACGGCCTTCAAATTCTTTACCGTCAAGGGCGGCGATTGCTGCTTGGGCAGCTGCCTGGTCTTCCATTTCTACAAAGGCGAAACCTTTTGAGCGGTTCGTGTCGCGGTCCATGATAACCTGCGCACTGACGACCTTGCCGTACTGTGCAAACAGTGTTTGTAAGCTGTCATTAGTAGTGTCGTAAGATAGTTTACCTACGAATAATTTAGTTGCCATTGTCTTTTTGAGCCTTTCTATAAGCTGATATGTACGCGAGACAGGGTCGTTGCTATAGCCGAGAATAAGAGGCTTGCCAGAGCACAGCGTATAAAAGGTATAGAGTTGAGTAACTTGCTTATATAAGCATACCATTTGCGGGCCGGATATCCTAATCTAACCCCTATAATGTGTTTATTTCAGAGCATAGGCGGTTACTTGTATAATAAAAAAGACATATTAGATACTTTGAACGGAGGCAAACGCATGGACCAACAACCAAGTAACCCACAAACGCCGATCGAAGGCGCGCCGCAGACGCCGGCACAACCACCGGTGGTGCCTAATAAAAACAAGCGGTACCTCATGCTGGGTGCGGGCGTCGTCGTGGTGGCTATCGTTATAGGCATCGTTGTCGGCTTGTCGTCGCACGGCAAAAAGACCGAAGATGCCCAAAAGGCAACTGCCCCGACACTAACCGTCGGATCGCACCCCTACTTGTACGCTTGTAATGCGCTGACGCGTGACGATATTAAAAAGGCTGGTGCGACGCTCCGCGATGACAAGGGTGGCGAAGCCGTTTCTGCCATCCAGGCTATCCCGTACGATCAAACGCCGGGCGGCCGCTATGATCTGGCGAAGACAACTGAAGATCCATTGCTTTCGGGTGCGGTGACTTCTAATTGTGACTATTTGCTTTCCGACTTCACGTCGTTCGACCAGAAGCACGTCAAGATAACGGTAAACCAATATCCCGACGCCGACCAAGCCCAAAAGATCTTTAAAACACGCCAAGATAACAAAAAAGGTACGCCATTTCCTTCGTACAAAAACACCAGCTGGGTTGAGAGCGAGTCAAGTTCGAGCAAAAACAGCGACATTACAGCCGCCTTTTTGCTCGATAACCGCGTCGTGGAATTGAAATACAGCGTAGGGAACGTGACGCCGGATACTGCCGCCACCAAACTCGACAGCCTGGCGACCACGATCGTAAAAAATCTGAGCAATACCGCAACCGCAACCAAACCATACAATTTCAGCAACCTTGGCAGTATCGGAACCACAAAACTTGCCGATGCCTGTCACGCACTTAACTTCAAAAAAGCCGACGCTATTTTGGGTGATTTGCATTACGAACAGACGAATGTCGACAATGACTATAAATATGGCAAAACCAGTGCGAACTCTCCGGGTATCAGCGCACAGTGTAGCGTCCACTTCCGCTATGCGGCCGACGACGCCAAACAGCCCGACTACCGAACCCAGAGCTTTACCGACGCCGAAACGCGTTTTCCAAACGAATTGGTGCTGAGCATTGCAAGCTACCCGAGTCAAACTGAGGCGACCAGCGCCGTAGAAGGACTTAAAAAATCCAAAACGACCGCAGTAGATTTCAGCTATGGCGCTACCTCGTTTGCCTACACGCAAACTGACAGCACGCTCGGATATCCTACGACCGCCCACCACTTCCTGACCGTGCATGGCGGCTCGGTGATATCGGTGAGCGTGAGCGAGGGTACGGTCCAAAAACCCTATGTTTCTACCGTAAAGAATGTAACGACCGCCCAAGCGAAGCAACTACTCGACTCGCTTAACCTGTAGCCGGTACGCCGCCGTGTGCGACACCATGGCGCTGATTCCTATATTCTCATGAAATAGTTGTAGTGGTTTTTGTGGCCCGAGTATTTAACGCTATACTAGCGACATGAAAAAAGAAACGTACAAATTCGGTATTGCGTGCACTGATCGTCAGCGATTAAAAGAACGAGTGACCATTACGGGCCTGCGGATTGCCACGCCATCCGAATCATATGGTAAAGGCTTTGGGAATCGTGAAGTTATTATGCCCACCGACGAACGTCGGGAGGCTACTGACGAAGAAATCGAGCGCATTGTTGCTAAGCCGGATACGCCTCATGTGGCGAAAATCGTCAAAGTTGCCGTAGGCGTTGGATACCGTGCCCGGGCAATCGCTATGGCTGATCCAAATTTCAAGCTCGATATGACAGGGGAGCCAGTTGATTTTGGTCATGGTATTGAAGGATTCCCTGGCGGAGCTGACCGTTATCATCAGGGAATGCCTAATGTTACTCGAGATGAAAAGGGTTTGTTAGTGGGCGACCATATAGTGACCCGGCCAGAGCCGGATATGCGCGCGGCGATCGTCAATTTAGGGCCGGGGGCGCAAGATGTGCGCACCACTCCTTCACCGTGGATTGATGCTGCGTCGTTCAATGGCGAAGTGCCCGGGCAAACCGCGCGCCTTGCACGTATGCGTGAACTGATCGCCGATGGCCGGGTAAAGGAGTTAGTAAGTTATTCATTCCGTATTGATCCGCCTAAGTATGACGCGGAGTCTAATCATATGATGACAGAAGCGTTTACCGGTTTGGCACCGACGCAATATTTGTACGACGGCTCCACCGGGTTTGAAGCTTCGAGCGCGGCGTTTGTTGTCTCGCCACCACAGCAAGATCCGTGGGCGAACTATGCTTCGGTCGTCTAAATAATCGTCACGACTGTGCCATTTAGGGTAAGTGGTTGCCACCGGTCACGCCGATAACTTCGCCGGCCATATAGCTCGACTCTTGTGAAGCGAGAAACACATAGGCGGGAGCGAGTTCGGCCGGTTGTCCGGCGCGCCCGAAGTCTGATTGCTGGCCAAACTTGACGAGCTTTTCCATAGGCTGGCCGTAGCTTGGTTGCAGTGGCGTCCAGACCGGCCCTGGTGCCCACGGCATTCACGCGGATGCCTTTTGGTGCGAGTTGTTTGCCGAGCGCATGCGTAAAACCGACGATCGCCGCTTTGGTGGTGGCGTAATCGATAAGTGTGGGCGATGGCCGGTATGCCTGGATAGAAGTGGTGTTAATAATTGCGGCGCCGGCTGGCAAATGCGGAATGGCAGCCTTGCTTATCCAAAACATCGCCGAAATATTGGTGTCGAAAGTCGATTGCCATTGCTCGCTCGAAAGCTCCAAAATATCTTTGCAGAATAATTGGCGGCCGGCGTTGTTAACCACGATATCAAGCCCGCCGAGTCCGTCGACCGCGGTTTGCACCAGCTTTTGGCAAAAACTTTCGGTACTGATGTCGCCGGGGCAGCGCACCACTTTGGTTCCTGCTTCTTCGAGTAGTGCGGCGATGCGGCCGGCGTCTTCAGCCTCGCTTTCGAGATAATTCATACAAACGTCCGCGCCCTCGCGCGCAAAGGCAATGGCAACGGCGGCGCCAATGCCACTGTCCGCACCGGTGACCAATGCCTTGCGTCCTGCCAGCCGACCGCTGCCTTTGTAGGTTTCTTCGCCGTGGTCGGCTTTGGGTTGTAACTTGGCGTCGAGCCCGGGCTCATCCTGACGCTGCTCGGGAATATCCAGTTTCGGATATTGTGTTGTAGGATCTTGCATACGATACTGATCTGCCATGGTTCCTCCTGCTTGCTATTACTATGTTGCTTTCGTCACGAGTCGTCCTAACCATAGTAACGCTATGCTTTTTGTCGATGCAAGAGAAGCGGTGTTCGGATTCCTCGTAATCCCAGAGATAAACTTTCGCTCGAATTTTTAAGCCATAGCGACTACAATAATGCCTATCGGGTAGGAGGTGTTATATGGCTATTGAAGATTTGACTGTTTGTTATGATACGTCGTTATTTCTCGTAGGGAGTTTTCCCTCGCAATTTACCGAAGCGCAGGCCGCGCAACTGCCGCCGGACCGCCGCGCCGAGATCATCATCGACGATACTATGCGTCGCATGCTTGACGTCACCGCGGGCGTCTTGCATTTCTCGACCACTGACGGCGAATCGTTGCCGGAGCAAGTTGATTGGGAAATCGGTTTTGCCGACAAGGTGTTACCAAAACAAGAAGGCGTTGGTCGGTACCGATTTTTGCCGCACGGCGCGCGCTCACTTTTATCCTCACCGCATTTTTATCCTGAAGACAAAGAGCGCGGACTCGCCGATCATGCTGCCGCCGGCAGTGATTTTGGCGCCCGCATATTTGAATTTGCCGAAGTCAGCAATGCGCCGTTTACCCGTGTCACGCGCGAGTACGGCCTGCATTTATACAACAAACGCGATATTCCGGTCGGCATGTCGCTGGTTTATTTTGGCCTCCACCATCTGCTCAATACCACGCGGCATGGTCTTCGGGAAGCGGTGCAGAACGGTAGCCCCAAAGACTTCGGCAATGCGTTTGAGGCCACGCTCAAGACCTTTGATGACAAGTTTCGTACACCGATGGAAACGGCGGCTAAACGGCAGATTGATGCCATACACGACAAGCCGGGGCTTTGGCACAACGTGGAATTGCAGTTTTCCGCGCCGGCACCATTCAGTTTGGCGGCCCTTGCAAAGCTCGGGAATACCATGAAGAAGCCGCTATCAAGAGGTAATAAATTTATAACCGATGGTTTTTACCAGGACATCTTGGGTTACATGGCCGGCATCACGAGCAACCTATTAAACCACACGCCAAGCGACGTGTCGTGCGTCATGCATGAGTGCGCCGGCGAGATTAATCCGGCAAAATTCTGGGGTTCGGTATTCCACCCAAGCGAAACAGCGCCATGGTCGAACCAGGCGGCAGTTGATTATGTGCGGGCAGTGGATGCACAGGCCAAACCCGGTCACAAGCTGCGCGAAGTGCACGCCATTGCAACGCCGGTAACAGCTGAAGTTTTTGAAGATGCCGACGCGGCAAAACGTATCCTGGCCCCGTTTGAGGATTGGCCGGCGCCTATTCGGTTGGCTGCCGGTATGGCTCGTCCTGGCGCCACGACAGCGCAAATAGTGCGGGCATACAATTTGCTGCAGGAAGTACGCGGGATGTATTCGGACGTTGCTTTGGCCTGTGGTGCGGGTCGCCAGCGCCCAGCGGTCGCAGGAAAGGACTGGAGACACGATCCGTTGGAAGACTTAAAAACGCAGGTCGCCGCCATCGAAGAACTTCGAGGGCAGCCAAAAGTAAAAGCGCCGACGCCCCACCGCCCAAGTTTGTTGTAAGGTAATTCGTGTGCCGGCGGGGAATGGATTATAATTGGCATATGAACCGACACATCGCCAGCGTGCTTCAGATTATTATGGCTGTCGCATTCGGCGTCGCGACTGCCTGTTTGTGGGTTGCCTTGTGGCTGATCTGGCATGAGGGACACTTGCCGGATTGGACCTGGAGCATTTTTGACCACTGGCAATACGTGGTGCTTACCTATTTGGTGGTCGCTGCGCCGCTATTGCTGTTGGAGCGTGCGATGGCAAGGGCTGCCAATCACGGCAAACAATCATCGGCGAGCGCCGCGGCCGAAAACGGAATCACTGGCATTTGGCTGCTGGCGTTGGTCACGTTGGGTGTATTGTTGTTCTCGCATTGGCACGCACTCGATTAACTTTCTGCAAACAGATGCGGAAATGCTCGTTTATCTGGTATAGTTTTTTGGATGTCTGAAATTTCTCATGATAGCCGGGAAGCACGTCGGGCGATATATGACTATCTGAGCATGGGTCCGGAAGTAGGGCTTGGTGAGGCAAATGTCGAATCGTATAAGACATGGATTGAGGCATGCGATGGTGTCACACTGAGCCCACGTGCAACCGTGCATACAGGCTTTATGCAAATGGAGTGTGCGTGGAGCGTCAGCAGCGGTAATTATTTGTCACGCTATCCCGAGCGTACACCACTTGCGCCGGCGGAAATTACCTCTCATATTCAAGCTGCTGACGATATCTTTGCCACCGTAACGACTGAAGATCCTGTGCTCTATGCCTATGTGCAATTGGCGCGCTATAGTTTGCCTACCTTTGAGGCGGTCTGCAAGGGTGACGCGGTCACTGAAGAAGAGCACGATACGCAGCGGGTATGCTATCCCGAGGTAGTACGGTTGCTCTCGGACTACCACAAAGAGCAAAAACGGCCACAGGATACCCCGATTATTAATGGTATGCTCGGCTACGTCGTGCTCATAAATAGCCTGCATGAAACGTCGTACGAGATATTTCCCGGTCCGCTTCGGAGTACGGAAATGGGTTGGCCAATGAGCCAGTGGCACGCGGCAATACATGATCCCGACGATCAGCGACTGCGTAAAGTGGCTGTCGCGCATGACGTGCCGAAAGATACCATACCGCTCCCTACGAGTCTTTTCATGCATGGAATTAGAAAAACAGAACACGGGCTGGCGCTGCTGGAGTCACTGAGCAGTTGGCTCGATCCACAAACGAAAGGGATACGGAGGGTTGATGCGCACAGCCATCTGGTTAAAGTTGCCAACGGCGCGCGTGTGCACATCGAACGGCACCTGAGTTCTAAGCCGCTCCTCGACACTTCGGTGGAGCAGGATATGCAAACGTGGTACCGGAAACTGCCGCCCTACCGTTCCATAAATGATGCCGATGTCGGTGATCGGTTTACGCGTGCCGTCCGTGAACTTGAGCAAAAACAAATAGCCGGCGAGCTCTCGCCCGAAGACCTGGCGCTGCTCGCGAGTATGTATATGGAATTTGCGCTCACCAGTGAGAATTTGACGTATCGTGCGCCGGGGGAATTGGCGGCGACATTACAGTATGCCGAGGAATTAATGACGGTTGCACGCGACCAGCTGCCGGAAGGATCGCCAGAACGCTTTCAGGCAGCGCTGATGATTCCTGCGCTCGAGCTATATGCGCAACTGATTTGCGGCACGGTTACCGACAGCATCATTGATGCGTATGGGGTGCGGGTGAGCGAGATCGCCGAGGGTATATATAACACATACCAAAACCTCCCCGATAAAACTTCTGATGACGCTAAAACTATCGCCAGGCTTTTGCAAAAAGCAACGGTCGGGCTATTGGCGGTTACGCATCCGCAAAAAGCCTATGTGGTGCTGCCTACACCCCGCCGTCAGCAGAGCAATGGAACGAAGCGTGGTTTTGATTTTACTCTATGGCGGAAGCAGCACGATACCTATAAACCGGGCGCATTTAGAGCCTTCCTTGCACTGAAGGAGGACGACATCGTTCAGGAAGAAACGCATGTATTGGTAAATACTTGGTACGCGCTGGCAATATCGGGTGCATCACTCAGCCAGGAGCGGCCCGCCGAAAAGTTTGCGACGCTTCGGGCATTCTGTACAATTGTGCGCGGCGAGCAAACGACCAGCGCGCGGCTTAAGAAGGTAAAAAAGGCCCAAGCAGAAATCTGGCCGCTGTTCCACGCCGCAACCGAGGAATGGTAAGCCTATAGATAAACCATAAGACCAGTTTCCTGGCCTTATGGTTTAGGTGTGGTAGAACCTATTGTTGTTTACTGCCGGCGTCCTGGTTGTATGGGCTGGCTTGCCATTGGGCGAAGGTTTTGGCGTTACCTTGCTCATATGGCAGGTATTGCCATGAACCTACGTAGGTGTTGTCCGCAAAGGTGTTGTTTTGCTTGTAGGTAATAGCGTCCTCGATGATGTTCCCCTTGTATGGTGACCATGAGGGGTACGTACCGTAGTTAGAGAAGATCGCATTCTGCCCACAGCTGGTAGAGAAGCTACACTTTGGACTGATGTTCGCCGGTGTCGACTTGAAGGTGTTTTTGGTAATTTTGACGTTCTTAGTCTTCCAGCGGCAGTCGTCGTAGTACGGTGCTTTTGAAATGTTCGTCGAGTTACAAGTACTTTCTTTAATCACCGATGGGTTGACGAGGGTACATTCTCCGGTTGAGGTATTTGCAGGTGAACCACAGTAGCGGTCGGCGTTTTCAAACAGAACCACGCCACTCCAGTTGTCCTGAATTAAGTTGCCGGTGATGTTCAGTGTTGAGTTGTAGGCAGTTGCTACGCGGCTGTCGGCACCAGACTCAGATACATAGATTGCGCCTGTTGGGAATCCTGGGTTGCCTGGCCCGGCAACGATTGCGTTATGGATGATCGCATTGTTTTGAATTTGTGCGTTGTAACTTGTTTCGTAAGCGATACCGACATCATCGTTATCCGATATATAGTTACCTTCGATTAAGAAACCTGAGTTGTTGTTGTCGGCCCAAACGCCAACGCTCTTGTTGTGGTGTATGTAGTTGCCTTTGACTGTGGCGCCCGTTGTTGACCAGAATTTACCGCCACCGGTACAACCACAGCCGTCGTACACTGCTTCCCAGTTATCGGTATTGTTGTAAGAGATTTCGTTGCCGGTAAGCTCGACATTGCTTACCCCGGCATCTTCGTATGCGCTGAATCCGTACTGACCGTTACTAGTGAGACAGTTGTTGAGTACTTTGTCACCCGAGCCTACAAACACACCGGCGCCTGCATTGTTTTTGACGGTGTTGTTTTGGATGACCCAACCATGGCCGGCATCGTGGTTAACCACGCCTTCGTTGTTGTTAGTGCCGGCAGGGCCGAAGTTCTGGATCGTCAGATATTTAATAGTGACATTTGTAGCATGTTGCACAAAGGCATATGCATTTATCTTTTGACCGTCAAGGATTGCTCCCGGTGCGCCGACAAAGGTACTCCCGCTGCCAGGTTCGATTTGGCCATATTTATCAGCAGCTAAGGTGTGGACTCCTGGTGCAAACCAGTAGGTCGCACCGGCTGTCTTAAAGTTGACATTGCTGTTGTTGCCAGCAGGAACGGTAATCGCGCCAGCGGGGGCGGTTGCAGGGCCATTCAGTACTTGGCTGTTACCACAAACTTGGGTCGGAGTGCTTGGCCAAGTGCCGGGGCCGGTGCTGCCAGTGTCGCTAGAACCGAACTGGATCGCTTTACCACTTGGCAGTGATGCATCGCTCGCAAGCGTTGCATTTCCGCTCAATGTCGCGTTGGTGGAATCAACCGATGCAAAAAAGCCCGCGGCGTGCGAGCTGATAAGGGCATATCCTATGACTGCCACGACGATTACGGCAATACCGCTAACAAGGATATTTCGTTTCTTTGATGAACTGAGTCGCTGTAGAGGGCTGATCATATTGCTCCGATGATGGTTATGCTATATTAATCTTAATTTTAGCTTTATTTGTGAAAAA
>Ga0070676_10000772_pt1 | contig 15769 bp, 18 predicted proteins | sample KBSM53metaG_FD_64667 | JGI IMG/M metagenome (GOLD analysis project Ga0070676, IMG submission 64667) | Miscanthus rhizosphere microbial communities from Kellogg Biological Station, Michigan, USA - KBS M5-3 metaG | ecosystem: Host-associated > Plants > Roots > Rhizosphere > Soil ...
CTGCGTGAACAGGATGCAGAAGCCCACGGCGCACGTCGCGACCAGGCGCCGATTGCGCAGCAACTCGCCGAGCGACCCGGCCGGCCTCAACTGCGGCGCGTGGTGACGCGCCGCAGGCGCGGGCTCCGGCGGCAGCCAGATCGAGAGCGCCGCGGCCACGCAAGCGGTCATCACGGCGAGTGCGGCAAACGACGCCTGCCAGCTGAAGTTCTGCGCCACCACGCCGCCCACGGCGCGGCCGGTGAAGCCGCCGAGCACCGTGCCGCTCATGTACGCGGCGGTGGCGCGCCCGGCGTGCGTCGGCGGCCACACCTCGTGGATGTAGGCGATCGCGCTCGCGAAGATGCCGGGGGTGGCCAGGCCCTGCACGAACCGCCAGAAAATCAGCTGGCGCAGGCTGTTGGAGGTGGCGGCGAGCGCGGTCGCGATCATCAGCGCCCACACCGATCCGACAATCACCCGGCGCAGCCCTGCCCGGTCGGCGAGGCGGCCGATGAGCGGCGCGGTGAGGGCGATGGCGACGGTCGGCGCGGTAATCGTCAGCCCGACGTCGAACGCGGTGGCGCCGAAGCGGCGCGACAGGAGCGGCAGCAGCGGCTGCGTCGCGTAGAGATTGAGGAACGCGGCCGCGCCGGCCAGGACCACGGGCGCGGTCGGCAGGCGGCGCGTCAATCCCAGGAGACGTCCTTCGCCAGCGGGCTGCTGCGGCGCACGAAGACGGCGTCGCCGATCCGCAGCCGCAGGTCGCGCGCACGGCTGGCGAGGGCGGCGAAGTCGAACAGCGCGAAGTCCCTGGCGTCGAGGAACGCGGCCACGTCGCCGAACTGCGGCCGGCCGTGCCGGTTGATGTCGAAGAAGCGAACCTCCGAGACGACGACCTCCACCCGGGTGAGCAGGTCGGCGGCGCCTTCGAGCGCGGGCAGCTCGTGCCCTTCGATGTCGAGCTTGAGCAGCGCGTGGTCGCCAGCGCCGACACGCGCAGCGAGGAGGGTGTCGAGTGTGGTCGCAATCGTCTGCAGATCGGCCGGGATCGCTTCACTCTCCGAGACGACGAACGCGCCGGTGCTTCCGTCGGAGCCGCCGCGCGCCAGCCCGACGTGAGTCCGGCCCGGCGCGGTGACCGCGGTCCTGTGCAGGTGGGCCCGGCCGCGCGACGCACCGACCCGTGCCTCGAGCTCGCCCCAGCAGTAGTCCTGCGGCTCGATGAGGTGGAACTCGGCGCCGCTGAAGATTCGTGACGCGACGTCGAACCACTGGCCGCAGTTGGCGCCGCAATCGATCACCACGCGGGGGCTGTAGCCGCTGCGGCGGAGCAGGCGCAGCGCGTCCTCCATCGCGTCGAACCGGTTGCCGGGCCACCGGTGCACGACGAAGCCGGCGCGGCGGAGCGTCGCCCGTCCCGCTTCCTTCCAGCCCATCGCCGGATAGTGTCGCACACGCTTCCCTGGTTTATAGTGTCGCCATGAAATCGAGACTGATAGCCGTTGTGTGTCTCGCCGCGCTGTGGCCGCTGGCCAACGCCGCTCAGCAGCCGGCATCGACGAAGGCGTTCACCGGCGCGCGCCTCGTCGACGGAACCGATCGCGCGCCGGTCGACAACGCGACCATCGTCGTCCGCGACGGCAAGATCGTCGCCGCCGGCCCGGCCGCGCGCGTCACGGTCCCGGGCGGCGCCGAGCGCGTCTCGCTCGCCGGCAAGACCGTGATTCCCGGCCTGGTCAACGCTCACGGCCACGTCGGCAACACCGTCGGCCTCGAGCAAGGGAAGTACTCGGCCGAGAACGTCCAGCGCGATCTGAAAACCTACGCCGCCTACGGCGTCACCACGGTGTTCTCGCTCGGCGACGACCAGGCGGCCGGCATCGCGGCGCGCGACAGCCAGAAGACGCCGTCGCTCAACCGCGCCCGGCTCTACGTCGCCGGCCCGGTGCTGGCGCCGAAGAGCGTCGAGGAGGCGGCGAAGCTGGTGAACGAGGTCGCGGCGATGAAGGTGGACATCGTCAAGATCCGCGTCGACGACAACCTCGGCACGACCCCGAAAATGGCGCCGGAGATCTACAAGGCGGTGATCGCCGAGGCGCACAAGAAGAACCTGCCGGTCGCCGTCCACCTCTTCTATCTCAGCGACGCCAAGGCGGTGCTCGACGCCGGCGCCGACTTCATCGCTCACAGCGTCCGCGACACCGACGTCGACGATGCAACCGTGGCGATGCTCAAGCGGCGGGATGTCTGCTACTGCCCGACGCTGATGCGCGAGGTCTCGACCTTCACCTACGAGAGCAAGCCGGCGTGGTTCTCCGATCCGCTGTTCCTGAAGCACGCCGATCAGAAGACGCTCGAGACGCTGCAGCAGCCGGCGCGGCAGGAGCAGATGCGCACCAGCAAGTCGGCGCAGGCCTACAAGGCCGGGCTGCAGGTGGCGAACCGCAACCTGAAGAAGCTGTCCGACTCGGGCGTGCGGATTGCGATGGGCACCGACACCGGCCCGCCGGCGCGGTTCCAGGGCTACTTCGAGCTGATGGAGCTGGAGATGATGGCGAAGGCGGGATTGAGCCCGCAGAAAGTGCTGGCGGCGGCGACGCGCGACGCCGCGCGCTGCATGAAGCTCGATCGCGAGATCGGCACGATCGAGGCGAACAAGTGGGCCGACTTCGTCGTGCTCGACGCCGACCCGCTCGCCGACATCTCGAACGTGAAGAAAATCAACGCGGTGTACGTGGCGGGCAACCGCGTCGCGGAGTAGCCCGCGAGAGGTCGCGCGGCTTCGCCGCGCGACCTCGCCGAAGGCGCGGCGCTACGTCGCCGGTTTTTCGGTGCTGCCCGGCACCGCGGCTTCGGCCGCCTGGAACCCGGCGCGCGAGTGAGTGCCGTCGCAGAACGGCTTGCTCGTCGACCCGCCGCACCGGCACAGCGCGAATGGCCGCTTCGCGATCTGATACGCGTTCCCGTTCCAGTCGACCACCGTCACATCGTCGCCTTCCACGAGGTACGGCCCGTTCTGCCTCACCTTGATCGTCGCCATTCGTCTCCCTCTGTGTCCTCTGTGTCCTCTGTAGCCTTTGTGTCCTCTGTGCGTAGCGGCGAAGCGAAGCCAGGCCGCTACGACATTTTCTGCATCGACGACAGGAAGTCGGCGTTCGTCTTCGTCTTCGACATCTTGTCGATCAACAGCTCCATCGCCTCCACCGGCGACAGCGGGTTGAGCACCTTACGCAGCACCCAGATGCGATTGAGATCGTCTTTCGGGATGAGCAGCTCCTCCTTGCGGGTGCCGCTCTTCTGGACGTCGATCGACGGGAAGACGCGCTTGTCGGTGAGCTTCCGGTCGAGATGGATCTCCATGTTGCCGGTGCCCTTGAACTCCTCGAAGATGATGTCGTCCATGCGCGAGCCGGTGTCGACCAGCGCGGTCGCCATGATCGTCAGCGAGCCGCCTTCCTCGATGTTGCGCGCCGCGCCGAAGAAGCGCTTCGGCTTCTGCAGCGCGTTCGAGTCGAGACCGCCGGAGAGCACCTTCCCCGACGGCGGGATGACGGTGTTGTAGGCGCGCGCGAGGCGGGTGATCGAATCGAGCAGGATGAGCACGTCCTTCTTGTGCTCGACCAGGCGCTTCGCCTTTTCGATCACCATCTCGGCGACCTGGACGTGTCGCTGCGCCGGCTCGTCGAAGGTCGACGAGATCACCTCGCCCTCGACCGAGCGCTGCATGTCGGTGACTTCTTCCGGCCGCTCGTCGATCAGCAGCACCATCAGGTAGATCTCCGGATGGTTCTTGGCCACCGACTGCGCGATGCTCTGCAGCAGCATCGTCTTGCCGGTGCGCGGCGGCGCCACGATCAAGCCGCGCTGCCCTTTGCCGATTGGCGTCCAGAGGTCCATGATTCGCGCCGAGATGCTGTCGGGCGTCTCGAGCACGATCCGCTCCTGCGGGTAGAGCGGCGTCAGGTTCTCGAAGAACAGCTTGTCGCGCGCCTGGTCGGGCGCCTCGAAGTTGACCGCCTCGACCTTGATCAGCGCGAAGTAGCGCTCCCCTTCTTTCGGCGGCCGGATCTGACCCGAGACGGTGTCGCCGGTCTGCAGGTCGAACTTCCGGATCTGCGAGGGCGATACATAGATGTCGTCAGGTCCCGGCAGGTAGTTGTAGTCGGGCGCGCGCAGGAAGCCGAAGCCGTCGGGCAGCACTTCCAGCACGCCCTCGGAGAAGATGAACCCGCTCTGCTCGGTCTGCGCCTTCAGGATCTGGAAGATCAGCTCCTGCTTGCGCATCCCGGTGGCGCCGCCGACGGTGAGATCCTTCGCGATCTGGGTGAGCTTCTGGATGCTCATGTCCTTCAGATCGGTGATGTTCAAGCCCCGCTGCCCCTGGGGCGGCGCCGGGGCCCCGCCCTGGTGCGGCTGCGCCGGCGGCGGTGGTGACGAGGGCGGCGTCGGCGTCGCGGCTTTCGGTTGTGATTCGGGGATGGCGTTAGGGGTGGTGGGGGCGGCGGCGTCCTGAGCCGCCGGCGCGTGCGCGGCGCGCGCCGGAGCATGGCGCTTATGATTGCTTGGCATGAAGACTCTCGAACATTGATATCAACGGTTGCTCGAACGTCGACTCGGCATGAACATCGAAGGTGGAGGCTGTTCGGCGGCGGGCGGCGCCGCTGGACTCATCGAGGTGTGATCGTCGACCCGAGTATAGGTCCCGCCCTCTCAAGTTTCAAGTAAAAGGGACGGCAGGGTTCAGAGGCCGTACGGATTCTCGCCAATCGCAACAATGCTGCAGGCGACGGTCGGCCGGATCTTCAGTGACCGCGCGCGGTCAATCAAGGCGTCGCTCTCGGCGCCGGGGTTGAACCACACCTCGGCAATCCCCTTCCGCGCGATTTCCTCGATCACCTGCTCGCCCACCTCCGGTGGCACGTAAAGCGACGCCATGTCGATCGGCCCGGGCACGTCGAGCACGGACGCGTACGCCTTGAGCCCTTCGACCTCGGTCTCGTGCGGGTTGATCGGAACGACGGTATATCCCTGCTGACGGAATGCGCGCAGCGCGCGGTTGCCGAACTTGCGCCGGTTGTTGGAGGCGCCAATCACGGCGACGACCTTGGCCATGCCTCCCAGTATAGGCTCTGCGGTCTCTGCGGCTCTGCGGCTCTGCCCGCTCTGCGGTCTCTGCCCGCGGCGAGCTCTTCGTTACTCGGCTCGCCGCGTCAGCTCGCCGCGGCCGCCTGCGGCGCGTGCTTGGCGACGAACTCGAGCAGCCGCCGGCTCCCTTCCTGCAGCAGGTCGAGCGAGGTGGCGTACGAGATGCGGATCGTGCCCGGCGCGTCGAACGCTTCGCCCGGCGTGACCGCGACGCGCGCTTCGTCGAGCAGCGCGTCGGCGAAGTCGAGCGAGGTGCGGAACGACTCCGGCGACAGCACGTCGCTGATGTCGACGAACATGTAGAACGCGCCCGCCGGCTTGCGGCAGCGCAGCCGCGGATCGACGGTCAGCCACGCGTGCAGCTGATCGCGCCGCTGGCGGTACTCGTCGAGCATCGCCTTGACCGGCGCCTGCGATCCGATCAGCGCCGCCAGCGCCGCCTTCTGCGTGATCGAGGTGACGTTCGAGGTCGAGTGGCTCTGGATCGCAGACGAGGCGCTGATCACCGCGGTCGGTCCCAGCTGCCAGCCGCAGCGCCAGCCGGTCATCGCGTACGCCTTCGACGCCGAGCCGCACAGCACGGTCAGCTCCGGGCAGATCTCGTTCAACACCTTCGGCAGGTTGTGCGGCACCTCGTCGTAAATCAGCTTCTCGTAGCAGAGATCGACGACGATCCAGATCTGCCGCTGCGCGGCGGCCTCGGCGATGGCGCGCAGCTCAGGCTCGGAGATCAGCGCGCCGGTGGGATTGCCGGGCGAGTTGATGATGATGCCGCGCGTGCGCGGCGTCACCGCGTCGAGAATCGTGTTCGCGTGCACCGCGAAGCCGTCCTCGGCATGCGTCCGCGCCAGCACCGGCACCGCGTCGGCGAGCTTCACCTGCTCGGTCAGCGTCGGCCAGTACGGGGCGTGCGTGATCACCTCGTCGCCCGGGCCGAACAGCGACAGCGCCGTGTTGTAGAGCGCCTGCTTGCCGCCGGCGGTGACGATCACCTGCGATTCCTTGTAGTCGACGCCGTAGTCGGTGCGGTAGCGGTCGCAGATCGCGCGCTTGAGATCGGCGATGCCGGCGGCCGGCGTGTAGCGGGTGAAGTTGTCGTCGAGCGCCTTGTGCGCCGCCGCCTTGATCGCGTCCGGCGTCGGGAAGTCGGGCTCGCCGGCGCCGAAGTCGATCACCTCGATGCCCGATCGCCGCAGCCGGTCGACCGTTGCCGTCACCTTCATCGTCGGTGATCCCGCGATCCGTGTGGTGCGATCCGCCAGTCTCATGCTTTCCTCGCCAGGCCCTTCTCGCGCAGCCGCTGCTCGACCAGCTCCGGCACCAGGCCCTGCACCCGGCCGCCGAGCGAGAAGACCTCTTTGATCAACCGTGAACTGATGTAGGTGTACTGCTCCGCCGGCATCATGAACACCGTTTCGATCCGCGGGTTGAGCCGCTGGTTCATGAGCGCCATCTGAAACTCGAACTCGAAATCCGACACCGCGCGCAACCCGCGGACGATCGCCTGCGCCCGCTTGCGCTCAACATAGTCGACCAGCAGCCCGTCGAAGGTGTCCACTTCCACATTGGAGTGGTTCTTGAACACGTCGCGCGCGATCTCCACCCGCTCCGCGATCGAGAACAGCGGCGACTTCTCCGCGTTCACCAGGATGGCGACGACGATCCGATCGAACAGCCGCGCGCCGCGCGAGATGATGTCGACGTGGCCGTTCGTCAACGGGTCGAACGACCCCGGGTAGACGGCTAGTGTGGACATGAGTAAAACGACAGCGCCGAGTCGCCGCTGATCACCTGGCGGATGCGGGCGAGCCGCCCCGCCGCGGCCGGCGCGTCCCGCCGCCGCGCATGCTCCAACACCAGTACGCCATCCGGCGCGATCACGTCGCCCGCCGCCGCCACCACCGCCTCGATCTGCGGCTCGTCGTACGGCGGGTCGAGCACGATGATGTCGAAGTGGCCGGGCGACCCCGGTGGCGCGACGCCCAGATCGTCGAGTGCGCCCGCAACGGTAGCGCGGATAATAACATAGCCGTTCGCGACGCCGCAGTGCGCGAGGTTGTCGGCAATCAGCGCCTGCGCACGGCGGTCGTTGTCGACGAAGCTGACCCACGCGGCGCCGCGGCTCAGCGCTTCGATCCCGATGGCGCCGGTCCCGGCGTAGCCGTCGAGCACGCGAGCCCCGTCGATCCGCGGCGCGAGGATATTGAACAAGGTTTCGCGCAGCTTGTCGGAGGTCGGCCGCAGCCCGTCCCACGCCGGCGACTTCAACCGCCGCCCCTTCAAAGCCCCCGCAATCACGCGCAAGACGCCCTCCGGCTACCCGACCGCGATCAGCTTGAAGCGCTGCTCCCACCCGGCGAGCAGCTCGCCGATCGCCGCCGAGGTCGGCGGCGCCTTCTCGAACCACCTCGCCGCCTCGCGCCGCGCCGCCTCGAGCACTTCGCGGTCTCTCACCAGATCGATCAGGCGAAACGTCGGGATGCCGGCCTGCCGCGTCCCGAAGAAATCCCCCGGCCCGCGCAGCCGCAGGTCGCGCTCGGCGATCTCGAAGCCGTCTGTCGTTTCGGTCATCGCTTTCAGCCGCTCACGCGCCTCGTCCGAGAGCGGCGACTGGTACAGCAGGAAGCAGTACGACTGATGCCGGTCGCGCCCGACGCGGCCCCGCAGCTGGTGCAGCTGCGACAGCCCGAACCGCTCGGCGTGCTCGACGAGCATGATGCCGGCGTTGGGGATGTCGACGCCGACCTCGACGACCGTCGTCGACACGAGGATGTCGAGCTCGCCGGCGGCGAACGCTTTCATCACGCGATCCTTCGCGTCGGTCTTGAGGCGTCCGTGGAGCAGGCCGACGCGGTATTCGGGGAAGACGTCCTGCGCCAGCGTGTCGGCCATCTGCGTCGCCGCCTTGACGTCGATCTTCTCCGACTCCTCGACCAGCGGGTAGATCACGTAGGCCTGCCGCCCCGCCGCGAGCTGCTCGCGCACCAGCGCGTAGATCTCGTCGCGCCTCGATTCCGGCTTGGCCAGCGTCTTCACCGCGAGGCGGCCGGCCGGCAGCTCGCGAATCATCGAGACGTCGAGATCGCCGTAGACCGTGAGCGCCAGCGTCCGCGGAATCGGCGTCGCCGTCATCACCAGGACGTCGGGATGCAGCCCTTTGGCGCGCAGCGTCGCGCGCTGCAGCACGCCGAAGCGATGCTGCTCGTCGATCACCACGAGCCCGAGCTGCTTGAAGTTGACGTCCTCCTGCACCAGCGCGTGCGTGCCGACGATGAGGTGGATCGCGCCGGAGGCGATCTCGGCCAGCTGCGTGCGCCGGGCGGCGCCGCCGGTCGAGCCGGTGAGCAGCGCGACGCGGAAGCGAGACGCCTGCAGCAGCCGCGCGATGTTCATGAAGTGCTGCTCGGCGAGAATTTCAGTCGGCGCCATGAACGCCGCCTGCAGGCCGTTCTCCATCGCCACCAGCGCGGCCAGCAGCGCCACGATCGTCTTGCCGGCGCCGACGTCCCCCTGCAGCAGCCGGTTCATCGGCTGCGGCTGCTGCAGGTCGTCGACGATCTCCTTCAGCGCCTGCTTCTGCCCGTTGGTCAACTTGAACGGCAGCACGGCGCGCGCCGCGGCGCGAATGCGATCGTCGACGCGGACCACGCCCGGCTTGGTTTCGACGGCGGCGGTCTGGCGCCGCGCGAGCACGCCCATCTGAAAGAGGAACGCCTCTTCGAAGATCAGGCGCTGCTGCGCCGGCGTGGCGAACTGGTTGAGCGCGCCGATCGGCGCCTCGGCCGGCGGGAAGTGCGCCGCCAGGAGCGCGGCGTGCCGCGACGGCATGCCGAGGCGTACACGCAGCGCCTCGGGCAGCGGATCGGGCAACTCGGGGGGCAGGCGCTGCAGCGCCTCGTACACCAGCCGCCGCTGCATCTTCGGCGTGATCGTGCCGGTGCGTTCGTACACCGGCACGATGCGGCCGGTATGAATCGTCTCGCCGTCCTCGTCGTCGATGATCTCGTATTGGGGGTTGGTCAGCTGCAGGCTCACCGAGCCGCGCATCTCCACCGGTCCGTAGAGCACGACGTGCTGGCCGCGGGCGAAGATCGTCTGCAGGAACGGCTGGTTCAGCCACACCGCGCGCAGCGAGCCGCTGCCGTCGTCGACAGCCGCCTCGAAGATCTTGAACCCGGGACGCCGCGTCGAGCGCAGGCCGCACACGAGCACGCGCCCCGCGATCGACACCGTCTGGCCCGGCTTCAGCGTGGAAATCGGCTGCAGCCGGCTGCGATCCTCGTAGCGGGTGGGAAACCGGTAAAGGAGATCTTCGACGGTATGGAGGCCGGCGTTTTCGAGATCGGCCGCGCGCCGGGGACCGACGCCTTTGAGGTACTGGAGCGGGGTCGTCAGTACCTCGGCCGGGTTCATTGCACGATTATGGCTTGACCCCGCTCTACCTGGATCTCCCGGATGCGCGCCGGGAGTGCAAATGGATCGTCGAGGCTGAGGCCCGACGGGTTTTCTTTCGAGCGCGAGTAGTAGCTGATGATTTCCTGCAGCAACATCTTCGGAATCGGCACGCTGCCGACGCTCGCCGATTCGAGCTCGAAACGGCCGACCCCGTTCGACGTCTTCAACGTCCCGGTCGCGGTGACCGGCAGACGGCCGAAGAGGTAATTCATCGGATCGAGGAGGCTCGTCGCATTGCGCGCCTTCCGCACCGCGTCGAGATCGACGACGGCGCGGCCGCTGACGCGGCCAGGACCGATCGCGCTCACCCACGGATCGACGACGCCGACGGGCAGCTGCTCTTTCGCGTCGTACACGAGGTAGGAGTTCACCTCGTTCTCGGTGAGGATCGTCCGGCGCGGCTGCTTCACCGCCTTCTCGCCGTGCGCGGTGATGGTCGCGACCTTTTCGCGCAGCAGCGCCGCGTCTTTGGGCGAGGTGCGGATGTCCGCGCGCGGCGCGGCGGCCGTCAGGATCACCGCCAGCGAGGCCGTTAAGACATTACGCCTCATAGGTTTCGATGTTAACACGGGCCTCCCGCGCCAGGGACTACTGTGGCGGCGTCTTCGGCCTCGCCCGGCCGGCGCGCGCGCGCGAGATCATGTCGAGCTTGCGCCGCTCCATCACCTCCTCGAACACGCGGAACTGCGCCTGTTGCTTCAGATCCAGCACCTGATCGATCGACTCGTAGGACTTCTTGAGGTCGGCCACCGAACGCGTGTCGATCTCCTGGAGAGCCTTCAGCTTCTCCTTGATCTGCGACTCGTCGAGCGGAGTCGCCATCGACAGCCGCCGCAGCTCGACAATGATCTGGCCGCGGTCCGCCTGGGTCTTGCGCCGCGCTTCCTGGAGCGCCTTGAACCGCGGCATGAACTTCGCGAACTGCTCTTCGCCGATCTTGAGCTGCTCCTGCGCCTGCATCAGCGTGTAGGCGTCGAACATCCGCTGCACGTCGCCGGGGCTGACGCCCGCCGGCGCATCGGGCGCCGCGCCGCGCGCGCCGCCGCGCCCCTGCCGCTGCCCGGCGCCGCTGCGCTGCGGCGAGGGCTGCGCCTGGCGCGCCCAGCCGGACGACGCGAACGAGAGCGCCAGCACGACGGCCAGCGTAACGGTGTTGATCGTGCGCATCATGGTCATTCCACCCTCGAAGGTTACACGCCCGATGGCGTCAGTTCCTGTTGCAGGAGCCGCTGCAGCTCGCGAAGCTCGTCGCCGTTCAGGTGAATGACGGCATGCTCCGCGTTGACCGTCGGCTCACTATTCGTATCGTCGGCATCGGCCGCCGCCGAGAGATCCGCGACGAGGATCAACGAATCGTCGTCGTCCGCGCCGTCGTCCAGAGGGTCTGCGCCCGCGGCGACCGAGGCTGGGGCAAGTGTCGCCGTGTTCCCCGCACCGGCGGGTTGCGGCGCAGACACGCGCCACGTCACGAGGCCGACGACGAGGAGCGCTGCCGCAACCGCCATGGCGGACGCCGGGATGAACGTGCGCCGCCACGCCAGCCGATCGCGCCAGCCGCGGCGCCTGCCCGATTCCTCGGCGACCGCGAGATGCACTCGTTGCGAGAGGTGATCCCAGAAGAGCGGCGACGGCTCGGGCACGTCGGCCGCGCCGGCCGCGGCGTCCATCATCTCGCGCAGTTCCACGAGTTGCTGCCGGCACCGGGCGCACTCGGCGAGGTGCGGCACCGACGATTCGGCGCGTACGCCATCGGCGAGATCGATGAGATCGGCGGCGTTGAGGTGCATCGCTAGCCTTTCTCCTCGAGCAGCTTCTTCAAGTTGGCGAGCGCGTGAAAGAAGTTGGCCTTGACCGCGCCGACGGTGCTCCCGAGCACGTCGGCGATCTCCTGATGCGACATCTCGTGATAGGTGCGCAGGATGAGCGTCGCGCGCTGCGTTCGCGGGAGACGCGCGATCGCGGCGCGGACGCGCGCGGCGCGCTCGCCGCGAAGCACGCGCTCGGAGGCGGGCTCGGCCAGCGTGTCCTCGAACTGGCGGTCGGCAATCGGCTCGGTCAGCCTGCCGAGGGTCGAGGTCTTTGCGCTGAGTTTATTGAGGCAGACGTTCACGCCGATGCGATAGAGCCAGGTGGCGATCGAGGATTGGCCGCGGAAACCGGCCAGGCCGCGATATGCGCGCAAAAACACATCCTGCGACAGGTCGCTCGCATCCTCGTGGTTGCCGACGAACCGATAACAGAGGTGATAGACCGGCCGGCGGTGCCGCTCGACCAGCAGGTCGAATGCCCCTGCCCGGTTCGTGCGGCACGCCTCGATGAGCGCGTGCTCGTCGAGTTGGTCGAGTGGAACGTCGGCGTCGGCCATCGCGCGCGGCGGCTCAGAGACGGGTGATCGCCGCGACCGGCTCGGGGCCGGCAGGGCCAGCCCGTCGGCGGCCGCCGATAGTGTCCAGGTAAGTGAGGCCGACATGGAAGCGCGTCACGACGTTAGACCGCCTGCGATCCGCAAGGTTACTCGCGGTGACGAATGCAGACATTTTCTCAGCAAGCCCGGCGGTATTGACCTTCGCCTTCCTTTTGCGTATGATGGCATTTGTCTGAAGCGCGGAGCCCCCGACGCCGCTTCAATTTGAGCGAGGTCCCATGCTTCCTCTGACAAAGCGTCAGCGAGAGATCCTCGACTACCTCAACGAGTTCATCAGCCAGCACGGCTACGCCCCGAGCCTCGAAGAAATCGGCCGCCGCTTCGGCCTCTCTTCGCTGGCCACGGTGCACAAGCACCTGACGAATCTCCAGGAAAAAGGCTTCATCAAGCGGGCGTGGAATCGTAGCCGCTCGGTGGAGATGGTGCCCACGCGCGCGGGCGGTCGCGCGGTCGAGCTGCCGATGCTCGGCTACGTCGCGGCGGGTTTGCCGATCGAGGCGGTCGCCTCGAACGAGACCATCGCCGTTCCGGAAGACTTCGTCGGCAAGCGCGACACCTATGTGCTGCGCGTGCGCGGCGATTCGATGATCGACGAGCAGATCCGCGACGGCGACTTCGTCGTCGTCGAAGACCGCAAGTCGGCCGACAACGGCGAGATGGTCATCGCGCTCCTGCGCGGCTCCGACGTCACGCTGAAGAAGTTTTACCGCGATCCAGGCGGCAAGATCCGGCTGCAGCCGGCCAACGCCGCGATGCAGCCGATTTTTGCCGACGCCGACCAGGTGCAGATCCAGGGCGTGGTCGTCGGCGTGATGCGGAAGTACTGACGCACGCCTCGTCATGCCGACGGCGTTCGTCACCGGGGCCAGCCGCGGCGTCGGGCGCGGCGTGGCTGTCGCGCTCGCCGACGCCGGCTACACGGTGTTCGCCACCGGCCGCAGCATCGACCGCGCCGGGCTGCCCGCCTCCATCGTTCCGCTGCGCTGCGACCACCTGAACGACGACGACACGGCCGCCGCGTTTGCGCGCGCGGCCGCCGATGGCGGCAGCCTCGATGTGCTCGTGAACTCCGCCTGGGGCGGCTACGAGCGGATGGTCGAGAACGGCGCCTTCACCTGGTCGGTGCCGTTCTGGCAGCAGCCGATGCACCGCTGGACGAGCATGATCGACGGCGGCGTCCGCGCCGCGTTCGTCTGCGCGGCGCACGCCGCGCGGTTGATGGTGCCGCAGAAGCGCGGCCTGATCGTGAACATCAGCTTCTGGGCGGCGCAGAAGCACGTCGGCAACGTCCTCTACGGCATCTCGAAGGCGGCCACCGACAAGCTGACCCACGACATCGCCCACGAGCTGCGTCCGCACGGCGTCGCGGCGCTGTCGCTGTATCCCGGGCTGGTTCGCACCGAAAGCGTGCTCGAAGCGGCCAAGGCGGGGTGGCTCGACTTGTCCAACAGCGAGAGCCCGGAGTTCGTCGGCCGGGTCATCGCGGCCCTGGCTGCCGACGCGCGCGTGATCGAGCAAACGGGTCACGTCGTCGTCGCCGCCGACGCGGCGCTGCGGTACGGCGTCGCCGACATCGACGGCCGCCAGCCCGTGCCGCTCACGCTGGCCAAGGTCTAAAGGGCTTGCGGGCGAAGGCGGGGGATGTAGACTCTCCGGATGGCCGACCAACAGCAGCCCAAACAGATCAACTTCACCATCGTGCCCGACGAGAACGCGTCGGTGCCGCGCACCTACTCCAACTTCTGCTCGATCGCGCACACGCCGTTCGATTTCACCCTCACCTTCTGCGAGGTGATGCCGCTCTCCGACAAGGAGATCAAGGAGGCGGAGGCCGAGCACATCGTCCGCGCGCCGGTGCGCACGCGCATCGTCGTGCCGGTCCAGTTCGTGCCGAACCTGATTGCCGCGCTGCAGGAGCACTGGCGCGTCTACTCGGAGTCGTACAGCAACGTCGGGTGGAACAAGGGCGCCGGGACCGGAGTGCATTGAAGACGGCCGGCGCGACTCGCGAGATTTTCGACTTGCTCGACACCCAGCATCCGGGTGCGGATACGGAGCTGCACTACAAGACGCCGTTCCAGCTGCTGGTGGCGACGATCCTCTCGGCACAGTCGACTGACGCGCGGGTGAACATCGTGACGCCGGCGCTGTTCAAGCGCTACAAGGACGCGCGCGCGCTGGCGGCGGCGACGCCGGCGGAACTCGAGCCGCAGATTCACGCCACGGGTTTTTTCCGCGCCAAGTCGAAATCGCTGATCGGCATGGCACAGGCGTTGGTCGCGAACCACGGCGGCAAAGTGCCAAAGACGATGGACGCGCTCGTGGAGCTGCCCGGCGTCGGCCGCAAGACCGCCAACGTCGTGCTCGGTCATGCCCTCGGCGTGCCGGGGCTGCCGGTCGATCGGCACGTGCTGCGGGTGTCGAACCGGATCGGCGTCGCCGACTCGGACGATCCGGTGGTCGTCGAGCAGGAGCTGTGCGCGGTTCTGCCGCCGGAGCGATGGACGCGCGCCTCCGATACGCTGATTCTTCACGGCCGGCGCATCTGCCGGCCGAAGCCGCTCTGCGACCAGTGCGTGGTGCGCGACCACTGCGACTACTTCCGCCTGGTCGTCTCGCGCGCGCGCGACGGCAAGGCGCCGAAAACTCCGCGCGCCCGGCACGCTGGTGGATCGAAAACAGTTCGAAGGCCTCGTCGCTGAGGCGCTCGCCTCGATCCCGCGCCGCTTCAAGCGGGCGATGCACAACATCGCCATCGTGGTCGAGGACGAGCCGCCGCCGGATCTGCTCGAGGAGATGGAGATCGAGCCGCCCGACACGCTGCTCGGCCTCTACCAGGGCACGCCGCTCACCGAGCGATCGTCGAGCTACGGCAACACGCTGCCCGACCGCGTCCTGATCTTCCAGGGACCGCACGAACGCGAGGCCGAGGACGAAGACGACCTGGTGGTTGCCATCGGCGAGACGCTGATCCACGAGATCGGCCATTACTTCGGCCTGAGCGAGGAAGAGATCGAGGAAATCGAGGAGAAATACTGGCGGGGCGAAGCGGAGTGATCCGGGCGCGCAAGCAGTTCGGTCAGCACTTTCTGGAGCCGGCGTGGGTCGAGAAGGTGATTCGCGCAATCGCGCCGCAAGGCGGCGAGAACTTCATCGAGATCGGCCCCGGCACAGGCGCGCTCACGCGTCCTCTCGCTGCGCGCGCGAACCACGTCACGGCGTTTGAAATCGACCGCGACCTCGCCGCCGACCTGCGAGCCGCCGCAATTCCGAACGTCACGGTCGTCGAGGGCGACTTCCTGGGAGCGGGTTCGGGGTTCGCGGTTCCGGGTTCTGAGTCGTCGTTGCGCGTCGCCGGGAACCTCCCCTACAACGTCGCGTCTCCGATTCTGTTCAAACTCGTCGAGCTGTACAGGCGCGGCGTGCCGCTGGTCGACGCGATCGTGATGCTGCAGCGCGAGGTCGCCGATCGTCTCGTCGCCTCACCCGGCAGCCGCGAGTACGGAGTCCTCAGCATCCTCATCGGCCACCAGGCCAACGCCGAGATGGTGCTCAAGCTGCCGGCCGGCGCGTTCCGGCCGCCACCGAAGGTGCTGTCGGCGCTGGTGCGCCTGCGCTTTCACGCGCCCCACCCGCCCGTCCGCGATCCCGCGCTCTTCGAAGGCCTCGTCCAGGCGGTCTTCACCCGCCGGCGGAAAACGCTCGCCAACGCCCTTCTCGCATTCGCGCCCGCCGCCGCCGCCACGCCGGCGCACCTGCTCG
>Ga0070676_10000773_pt1 | contig 15767 bp, 8 predicted proteins | sample KBSM53metaG_FD_64667 | JGI IMG/M metagenome (GOLD analysis project Ga0070676, IMG submission 64667) | Miscanthus rhizosphere microbial communities from Kellogg Biological Station, Michigan, USA - KBS M5-3 metaG | ecosystem: Host-associated > Plants > Roots > Rhizosphere > Soil ...
TCATAGTAATAATAGTATTGTTACAGAAATTAAAAATAATTCAGGTAAAAATAATAAAAAATCAAAATATTTAAAGTGATTTAAATCCATTTTATTATTTAGTTTTAATTTACGACGTATTTAACTATAATTTTTTAAATGGGGTTATTTTTATAAAAGTAATGTATTGTATATATATATATGAATTTGGTAAGAACAAAAAAAATTAAAAATTTTACAATAAATTTTGGTCCACAACATCCTGCAGCACACGGAGTTTTACGATTAGTATTGGAATTGGATGGTGAATTAGTAAAACGAGCTGATCCTCACATAGGATTATTACATCGTGGAACAGAAAAATTGATTGAATATAAAACATATATGCAGGCTTTACCTTATTTTGATCGTTTAGACGAATGGGAAGCTAGACTGCGTTTACATACTAATAATATAATATGTTGTGCATAATAGTTTGTCAATCAGCACAATTTAGTTATTTTACTCAAAACACTAATATGTCTACTAGTGAACTCCCTAATTGAGTATGTTTTTAACCAGGTGAGTATACACAAATGTTTCAATGATTTATCCAAATATTGAAAATGTAGGTTACACGAGGCAAACTACATTCCGTATGACCCACTCAAGCGACGATTCTTTGTATAAAAAGGGAAATGACAAGGAGAAATGGTGGATAGGTGCAAGTCAGGCACTGAAGGAGACAAGCCCCTTTCATAATATAGTGGCGAACGGCGCGCTCTGGTTAAAAAGCGGAAACGCAACAGGTGTAAATGATAAGTTTGGTGTCTGTTATTCTAATATTATGAAGAATAGCTTTCGGAACCCTTGCCAATCTGTAATTAGGAGATGTCGTTGGGGTAGGTGATGAGGTTGACGATTATTTTCTACGAATTCTATTAATAATTTGGAAAATTTTCCAATAGATAGTTTTAAAGAAGAAGTTACTGAAATTCATAGAATCTGTATTTACTATATACGGGGGGGTAACTGACCTTTTAGAGAATTCTCTCTTAAAGAGAGGGTTAAAAAATGTATTGAAAAATTACAATACAGCATAGCCAATCTTTGACTTTTGGATAGAAAAAATGAAGCTTTAAAATTAGTAGAAAAATATTGTTTTTCTCTTTTTATTCGACTTCATTGTGTGGAGTTATTTAGGACAAAGCAATTTAAAGAAATTCCAGGTATACTTATCGAAGAGAGTTTGAGTATTAATGATACTGCTGCTTGTTTAGCTTTTATTAAGGAAACACATCCTAAAAATGTAATGACAGAGTGTGATACGTTAGTAAATTTTCTTAAAGTTTATAAGAAAAATTTTAACAAAATACAAGTATTAGGTATTAAATATTTGAAAGATCAGATAATTCAATTACAATTTCTAACATTGCTTGAGCCTATAATCGAGAGCGAGCTGTCTGAGAATTTTTACGGATTTCGTAAAGAAAGAAATTCACTTCAAGCTTTAGCTTTTTTATCTAAAAGTATTCAATCTAGCGAGATATCTAATTTTTTTTTAATATCAGTCAGTATTGGACAATGTTTTAACAGTATTTCTCATGAATTTATACAAAAACAGTTTCCTTTTCCTATAAAATGAAGAGGTTTGTTACATCGTTGACTTAATTGTTATTATATTGATGAAATTTCGGGTAAAAAGTTAAAGATGCAAACAGACGTTGTTCGCGGATCCGTTATAGGTCCCATTATATGTAACTTTACGCTGAATTACGTACTTAAAGAGTTCTTTGAGGACAAAAGGTTTCCTAGATATACAAAATTTATAAATAGAAAAGGTAGCACAAGGTTTACTGAATTAACCCGTTACATTGTTGGATATGCTGGATACTTAATGATTAAAGTTACTGATTTTAAAGAAGTGATTTATGTAAAACAAAAAATTAAATGATTATTGAAGTACGTAGGTATTTCACTTCCTCCGGATACGGTAGTTGTATACAATTTTTTACATAAAATTAGATTTGACTGATTGGGATATACTTTTTTATCCATTCCAAAACAAATGTTCAGGCGTGGTAGATTTACTACGGATAATCATTTATTCAATGAGGATCAAAATAAAACTAGTCAACTTGTTTTAATTACTTACATTTCAGATAGAGAGTTTAAGAAGATAAAAAAATTTCTTAAAGCTGAAATTAAAAAAATTAAATATTATTCTTTATATATTATTTTAAGAAAGATTAATTCTATTTTAATAGGTATTTCTCGTTACTATTCGTTTACAGGTAATCGGAGTCGATTAGAATATTTAAAACATTACGTAGATAAAGTTTTTTGAAGAAGTCTTATTTCTAAATTTCGGTTTCGCGGTGTTCGAAGACCTCGATGAGTCGCTAAGAATTTTTTTATTACTACTGTTTCACCGACAGGACGAAAGTGGCATTTACATGTAAGTAATCCCAATTATGTAAGTTTTAAAAACAAGAACAAGAAGATACTTTGATGTGTTGATGTTTATCGTTTATTTAAAATTATATCTTTAAATAAAATTATCCTACCAAAAATATTGCGAAAAAGTTCAGCCTACTTTTAAAAAATTTTTTTTTGAGTGCAATCGTAAAATTCAAGTTTTTAAATTTAATTGTACTTTTTTAGAACTTGTTTTTTTAATTTTATTACTAAATAAATGAATTTACGTTTATATTTGTAGATTTATTAAAAGTTATTTATAAAAATCTGTAAAATTTTGGTTACTAAGTTTAAAGATTATTCAAAAGAAGTAATTATGCTTACTGTCTAGTTATTGTCTTAAGAGTTGCTTGAATATAGATATAGACTTAAATTTACTAATTATAAATTTAGGGTAAACTTATTTTAAGTAAGTACTAATTTATTTTAATCACTGGAGAGCCGTATACTTCGTGAGAAGTTCGTACGGTTCGGAGTGGGTGAAAAAGAGGAAGTTCTCTGAATTAACTACCACTACTATGTTTCTATGATGGCTCAAGAGCATGCGTTTTCATTAGCTGTTGAGAAATTAATGAGTTGTTTAGTTCCTATTCGCGCTCAATATATTCGCGTTCTGTTTTTAGAAATTACTAGAATTTTAAATCATTTAATGGCACTTACAACACATGCTTTAGATGTTGGGGCTTTAACCCCCTTTTTATGAGGATTTGAAGGCGCGGGCTACCAGTTATATTTGCATTCCGAAACGTTTCTGATCAGAAATGGAATTAAGTTAAGCACGATACTAGAACCTAAATTTGTTAATATTATTTTATTAAAAAATTTGTTAAAATGAGAATATTAAATAGAGGGGGAGTAAATTTGGAGTTGAGCGCAAGCAAACTTACTGATGATCCGCTATACACCCGAGCAATATGAAAGAGGCTTCTTCAATCTTTTTTTAATGATCCAATTGCTTTTCAATATACGAAATGCGAGTTAGGTAAGCAAGAACAAATTTATTGACTTAAGAAAGTCTTCACAAATATAGAAAAGGGGTCAAGTCGTAAGTCACAAAATGTTATTTTGTACCTAACTAAATCAGGTCACCAACAAATGATCTTTGTATGGAGGACGATCGACTTAGATGTTACGGGAAGATGGATTTTAATCTATTTATACGTAGCACACAGTTTAAGAGTATGTATTATTTCGTATCATTTATGAAACGAAGATCTTAAAATTAATCTGATAAGTAAATTATAATAAATAGCATGTTAATAATTAAAAATAACGAAAATATACATTTGCAAATCAGTGTATTGAAAGGGAGAATCAAATATGGTATACCTATATTAAACGAAATGATTAAAAAAAGCCTACAGAATAATGTATGACCTCTTAACGGAGGTCATAGACTTAGTCTCCAAATTAAAGAAATAGTACTGGATTACCAAAAACTTATTTGTTATCAAGCATTAATTAATTCAAAGGACTTGGAGAAAACGCAGCGAAATTTTTTAACCTCCCTTATAAATAGACTTTACGCAGTACACTATATAGCTAAATCATATGGCAGGCAACATTTAAATCCAGGTAATTTTAATTATATCAAGGATTGGCGTTTTGTTGAAATTAATAAACTTACTAGTAAAGGGCTTCGAAAATATAAATGTTTTTCGATTAAAAGCATTTGTATTAATAAAACAGATGAGTTTCTAAGTTCTGCTCAATTAGCATCTTTACATGATCAGACAATACAAGTCTTATTTAAAAATGTACTTATGCCCGTGATTGAAGCACGTTCTGATTTTGATTCTTATGGCTTTAGACCAGGAAGGGGAGGTAAAATGGCAGTAGCCCGGGTAGCTTCTATTCTTCAATCAAAAACTAGCAAAAAATGAAGTATTTTAAAATATACTATCAAATCCTTTTTTATTAAAACTTTCTATTCATTTATATTAAATAATTTATCTATGCCCGCAAAGACGGAAAATATTTTAAAACAATGGTTTAAAGTTTTATTTGTTGATTACTTAAGATGTGATAGTAAGTTGATCAATCCTATTACGAGTGTCAAAATGTTTCAAGATAGTATAATAGGTCCCCTAATTATGCATTCTCTGTTAAACGGTTTAGAAAAAGAAGTTCAATCTATAGGTAGTGAATTGTTTTTTAATTCAAATAGGGTAGTTAAGAATATTGCAGATTTTACTTTAATACGCGTAGTCAGGTATATAGATGAATTTTTAGTATTAACGAATCAGGAATCACTCGTACCAAAAATTCAGAACCAAATTACAAATTTTATTCACAATCGGGGTATAATACTTAATACAGCAGCTATGATTGTTTCGAGTACGTATAGGATCAGAAATAAATTTATGTTTTTAGGATTTGAATTTTTTTATATAATAAATCAAAAACATCGTCAGTATAAAAATAAATTTAAATTTACAAAGGGTTTAATATTACAAAAAAATAAAAAGAATAAAAGTGTATCACAACTTTACTATAATTGGTTTTTACGGCCACATATTACTGAAGTTAAAAACTTTCATGAAAAAGTTTGTAGATATACTTCAGATGTGAATCAATCAGCTTGTATGCTAATTATGAAATTAAATCAGTTAATGAAAAGGTGAGGTAGTTATTTTTTAATAGGTAATTGTTCTCATACATTTTCTTGACTAGATTATCTAATGTGAAAAAGATTACAATATTGAGGAAAAAAGAAACATGTAAAATTACCAACATCTAAGATATTAACAAAATACTGAACTAGTACTGCAGAAGAAAATAAGACAGTAGCGACTAGGATAGGAGGATCAGCAAGTTCTAATTTTAAAAATTGACGGTTTAAGACAAATACCAAATTCTTAAGATCTAAAATACATATTTCAAAACATAGAGGTAGTGGTAGAAAACTGAGAGTTAAAAATTATTTTGCTGTAACATCTAAGGAAAAGATAAAAAATCCTTCTGGTAAAAAATGACATTTTAGAGCTACTACAAGTTTTAAAGACAACTTTCAAAAGCAAATCAAAGGTTCTATTTTTCTTACAAGTTTAAAGTCTTTGGGAGTTGTAAATCCAGTAAGATGGTTTGTACTAACACGTTACGAACGTTCTATTCCTTATTATGTTAATCCCAAAATTTATTTGTGTTATATGTTGAGGGTTAGAGGGCGTTGGTACTAAATTTTAAAGTAACTAAAAACTCATAGTTATAGTAATACGGTGTTTAGACTAGAAAATAGATTGTGTATTGTATGTGAATAATAGGTGTTAAGGTTACGTTACGTTTTTCAATGTAATACTAAGTTAAGTAACTTTATTTATTTTATAAAGTTTTTATGTGACGTATACATGTTAAATTAATCTATTTCAAATAAGTAAAATCTACAAGGAGTAGAAAAAATATTCCTAGTTAGGTAAAAAAATAAATAAAACTGTGAAGAGCTGTATGCGGTGAGAGTCGCACGTACAGTTCTGTGCGGGGATAGTTCGGTAACGAACATTTCTATCGCGATAAAGGGAAAAATTAATGGAATTTTATGAACGTGTTTCTGGTGCTCGTATGCATGCGAATTATATTCGTCCGGGAGGTGTTAGTCAGGATTTGCCATTAGGTCTTCTTGATGATATTTACCGTTTTTGTAATCAATTTAGTTCTAGAATTGACGAATTAGAGGAGCTTTTGACTAATAATCGTATTTGAAAACAGAGGCTTGTGGATATCGGTATTGTTACAAAAAAACAAGCGCTTGATTGGGGATTTACTGGAGTTTTATTACGTGGTTCGGGGGTTGCTTGAGATTTACGTAAAACACAACCTTATGAAATTTATAATAAATTAGATTTTGAGATTCCTGTAGGTACTAACGGCGACTGCTACGATCGATATTTAGTTCGTGTAGGAGAAATGCGACAAAGTTTAAAAATAATTTTTCAATGTTTAAGTTCCATGCCTGAAGGACCAGTAAAAAGCGATAATCAAAAAATTACACCTCCTTCTCGTAGTGCTTTGAAGTTTTCTATGGAATCCTTAATTCATCATTTTTATTTGTATAGTCGAGGATTTAGTGTCAGCAAAAATGAAGTTTACATAGCTGTGGAATCTCCTAAAGGAGAGATGGGGATTTTTTTAGTTTCAGATGGATCAAATAAGCCTTACAGATGTAAAATAAAAGCACCAGGATTTGCGCATTTACAAGGTTTAGATTTTATGTCCAAGGGTCATATGATAGCTGATGTAGTTACCATCATTGGAACTCAAGACGTAGTGTTTTTACGACTTAACGGTTGATATAGGTGTAATTTGTATAGAAATTCTATCAAAATTACGGATTTAGGTGAGGTACAGTCGGAATTAAGCAAGACGGCATATTTCAACGAGGATATGTTGGTAGGTTTGCTGAATAGAGGAAAGCTACTTCTGAGATTAAAGTTAGGTAGTGAGTATGCGTTTTTAAGATGCGTGATATTTGTGGGATTAACGAGAGTGAACCTTCGTATGAAAATTGGTACATCGTCAGGGAGTTTAGCAAACTTCGGAGCAAATAAACAGGCTGAGCCTCAGAATACGGGTAATCAGATCACCACTGTGCTTCACACCGAAACAGAAGGAGTCCTGCAGGTTATCCAAGTGTTTAAGATCCTATCTGATCTTAAACACTTCATCCCTATATCAATAAATAAGGGTACTTCGGAAAAAACTTCTCAAAGGAGTTTTCAGGGTCATTGTTTCATTAATAATGATGTTTTAAACCTATCGAATTTAAGCTGATTGTGGCCAGAAAGCGGTAGCTTGAGCGGGGGAAAGATAGTGGATCAAGCAAAGGGTCTGTTTAATCACAGACATATCAAAAATATTTTGACCAGACCTATTGGTTTGTGGCTAAGTTCCATATTGCATAAACGGCTTAGCAAAATTAGAATCAGGAATCTAAGTTACTGAATCTGCATGGATGGAGATAGGGATATAAATTCTTTAAACCGGAGTAGAGAAGGTAGCAGGATAGTATGGCCAAATGCATTAGGGCAAGGACTTGTATTATCCTCGATTTTAAAAGAACAGATTAAATTAGTTAGGTTAGCGTCTGAGTTAGGTTTATACCATTCACGTGTACAGAGGTTACAAGTTGAATTAATAAAATCTTTACAGTTTAGAATTGGAGCTGTAATAGAGTTAAGTAGAAAATTAAGAAGTGTTTTTTTAGGAAATGATGTGAATACTTTTAATACTTATTCAAATTCTTTTTCAAAAATTGAAATAGTTGAATGATTACGGGAAAGTCTTAAAGGTGATTACATAAATTATTCTATGAAATGTGTATCGATTTCTAAGATTTACGAAGAAAAAAGAGTTTTCGATGTATCTACTATAAGAAATTGAGCTTTACAGCAATTAATTACATTTGTTTTGGAACCGTTAGTTGAAAGTACCTCTGATTTCCATAGTTATGGACATCGTAAGCATAGATATGAAAAGAATGCGATAGGAAAATTACAAGCTTGTCTGTTAGATAGAGAATGTAATCAATGAATATTGAGGACTCGAGTAGAAGGTTTTTTTAATGAATTTAATTGTGTTTGGATTTTAAAGAATATTTATTTACCAAAAAAATTAAAAAACTTATTAAGAATTTGGTTAAAAAACGGCCTAACCTATCGCAATTGTTGATCCAGCAGTGTACAAGAAACATTTTACGACGATATTATTAGTCCTATATTAGTTAATTTTATATTAAATGGTTTAGAAAGAGTAATATTACAGAATGTTAATTTTTTTAAAAACTCTAACAAAACAGATTTGATTTTAGCACGAGATCAAAAAGATAAAGTTAGCTTAGGAGCACAATATACAATAACGATGAGACCCGTTATTGTTCGGTACGTCGATGATTTTGTTATTTTACATACAAGTAAGAATATGTTAGTAAGATGTATTAGGCCAGCGATTAATACGTTTTTAGGTTTACGGGGATTAGTACTATCCTCTGAAACAAAAGTATTCTCGTTAAAAAACGAAATTTCTCAATTAGATTTTTTAGGGTATACATTTAAATATCATTTGACTTGAAATCAACGGCGAAAGTTCGTGTATCATCATGCTGGAGGAGGTGCGCTTGCTCTTTTTCCTAATCGTTTCCAAACTAGAATTTTTATTGAGAAAATTCGTAATATTATAAAACGATCTTTTAATCTTAGTGCACATGCTTTAATTGCGTTATTAAATCCTTTAATTTTCAAATGAGGGGTTTACTATAATATAGGTAATAGCACTGAATATCGTACTCAAGTAGATCATACTATTCATAGATTTCTTTGAAAATGAGCAAAACGCAAACATCCGCGATGAGGAAAGAACGCCATCGCACGGACATATTTTCTAATAGCACAAAACATGCATGATTCTGTAAAGTGTAAAAAAATACCAGTTGTTAAATTTAAAAATCAAACTTGAGTATTTCACGGAGTACCTAAAAGTATTTCTCACTTTAAAAGCGATTTTAGGAAGAAGACAGCTTACTTGGTTACCGCTTCTAAAGAGACGGCGGTTTTGAGTGCTAGACATTATCTACTTCCGCATACTCTACTTGGGGAGCATGGTTATTCTAAGAATTTTGTCTGTTTGCGAAAGTTTCAATCCAATATTCGTTTGAAAGAATTAGGAAAGTATTTTTCTACGAGAATTAATTTAATGGTTCGTCAGAATTTTAAATGTTATTACTGTACAATGGAGATTATAAATCAGCAACTTGTGGATCAAACTGTTCGTGTATGTTACGTTGCTTCTACTTCAGTGAGAAAATCTAGAGTTAATTTAATAAATTTAGTTTTAGTGCACGTGTGATGTCATCAACAAATAAATCATAAATAAAGACGCCAGCGGAGGTTAAATTAAAAACTGCACATATGTTTTTTTTTAGTATAACGTTGCGAATATGTTGAGCCGTATGCGGTGAAAGCCGCACGTACGGTTCTTTGAGGGGATCTTGCTGTGAGGCTGGTTCCATCTCTAGTGGTGAAATTGATCGTTAATATTATTTATTTCAATTTTTAAGTTCAAAATAAAGAAGTTTGTATTCAATTTCAAGTTTAAATTAACAAAATAAAATGTTATTAAATTCTATTTTTATTATGCCTGTTTTTGGTATGATTTGTATTTGTTTCATACCTTCTACAAATGAATTATTAATTAAACGCGTAGCTCTAGTAACTTCATTTTTTACATTCTATTTATCTTTGTTTTTATGACTTTTTTTTGATAATAGTGGGGGATTTTTTCAATATGTTTTTGAATTTAATTGGCTTACGTTTCTAAACATCAATTTTATTGTGGGTATTGATGGAATTTCATTGTTTTTTGTTTTACTAACAGCGTTTTTATTTCCTTTATGTGTTTTATTAGGCTGAAAAAATATTTCGTTTAGAGTTAAAGAGTTTTTTATTTTATTTCTTTTTCTCGAGGTACTCTTACTTTTAATTTTTGCTATTTTAGATTTATTTCTTTTTTATATTCTTTTTGAAAGTATACTAATTCCAATGTTTTTAATTATAGGTATTTGGGGTTCCAGAGAACGGAAGATAAGAGCTGCATACTTTTTTTTTATTTATACACTCTTTAGTTCTTTAATTATGTTAGTAGGTATCTTAATTATTTTATTTGAGGTTGGTACAACTAATTATTTTATTTTAGCGTCACACACTTTTAGTTTTGAACGTCAGCTTCTATTATGATTAATGTTTTTTTCGTCTTTTTCATTTAAAATTCCGATTGTTCCTTTTCATAGTTGACTTCCAGAAGCACACGCAGAATCTCCTACTTTGGGATCGGTTATTTTAGCTGGATTATTGTTGAAATTAGGTACTTACGGCTTATTGCGATTTTCGTTTGTTCTATTTCCTCAGGCAAATACTTATTTTACTCCTTTAGTTTACACAATTGCTGTTATATCAATTTTATATAGTTCTTTAACGACAATTAGGCAAATTGATTTAAAAAAGATAATTGCGTATTCTTCGGTGGCTCATATGAATTTTACTTTATTAGGCTTATTTTCACATAATATTCAAGGGATTGAAGGAGGTTTAGTTTTAATGATTAGTCATGGCTTTGTTGCCAGTGCTCTTTTTATTTGTATTGGTATTTTATACGATAGACATCATACGAGACTTTTAAAATACTATAGTGGTTTAACGTTAGTTATGCCTATTTTTTCTATATTATTTTTATTTTTTTCTTTAAGTAATTTAGGATTACCAGGTACGAGTAGTTTTATTGGAGAGCTTTTAATACTAGTTGGTAGTTTTTCATTAACGAAAATTCCAACGATTTTAGGTTCTTTAGGTATTTTACTTGGATCGGTATATTCGATTTGACTTTATAATCGCGTATGTTTTGGAAATTTAAAAATTCAATATAATTCTGTGTACATTGATGTTTCTTTACGAGAATTTTGTGTGTTAGGTCCATTAGTTTTAATGACATTAATTTTAGGTCTGTATCCCAGTGTGTTTTTAGATTGTTTATATACATCTAGTTTAGGGTTTATTGTATAATTTATGTTCATCCTCGGACATTTGTGATATATATACATGTAATAATTGTTTTTTACATGTAGTGCGTGTTACAGAGCTATACATAATAAGTATAATTTTAATTTTTTTAAAATTATAAATTTAATTTATTTTACTATAAAACATGATTTACGAAAGTGCAAAAGTAATTGGTGCTGGATTAGCTGTGGCCGGATTAGCCGGTGTTGGGATAGGAATAGGAACAGTATTTGCTGCTTTAATTGGAGGAGTTGCTCGAAATCCATCGTTAGAAAACGTATTATTTAAATATGCAATTATGGGATTTGCTTTAACAGAGGCAGTTGGATTATTTGGATTACTAATGGCTCTTTTAATGTTATACGCATTGTAGTAGCCAGTATTTAGAGAGTTAATAGCTTAATTTGGTAAAGTTCCAGTTTGTCATACTGGTTGATGCAGGTTCAAATCCCGTTTAACTCGAATTTTTGATTGGATAACATAATTGGTAATGTATTGGACTGCAACTCTAATTATGGCGGTTCAAGTCCGCCTTCAATCTAATAAAATAGGAGGGGCGAGTATATCTCAATGGTAGAGTATTAGTTTGTGGATCTAAGTGTTATGGGTTCAATCCCCATTATTCGCCTATTTTTAGTGGTTAGCTCAATGGTAGAGCATTTCTTTTACACAGAAGGGGTTGTCGGTTCAAATCCGACACCACTAAAGGACTAAATTATTAATGAGGAAAGTCTTAAATATTACATCCTATTTATTAATTTCTAAGTTATTATAGAAAAATTAATTTTTAAAGTTAAAAAAAGAAACAAATTTTTGTTTAAATAAAAATGTAATGTATTTTCAATTAAAATTGAAAATTAAGTTTTTAACTATTAATTTATAGGGGGGATGGTAGGATTAATTTTGATGTTAACTTAATTAAGCTTATAATAATTTAGTTTTTACTTAATATTGAATTGAAATTGTATTTGAATGTTTAGGAAAATTTAGTTAAGGTATTTTAAATAAATTTAATTATTTTATTTTTTTTAAAAAGAAGGGTTTGATCCTGGCTCAGAATGAACGCTAGAAGTATGCATAACACATGCAAGTTGAACATTTAAAAAACTTTTTAAAAGTAGCGAACGGGTGCGTAATTGTATAAGAATTTACCTTTTAATTTAGAATAATTAGTGAAAACTAAATAATACTAAATAAATTTCTGAGTAAATTTAGAAATGAAAGATTGGATCGTTAAAAGATGAGCTTATATAGGATTAGGTAGTTGGTGTGGTAAAGGCTCACCAAGCCTACGATCCTTAGCTAATCTGGGAGGATGGATAGCCACATTGAAACTGAGACAAGGTTCAAACTTCTACGGAAGGCAGCAGTGCGGAATATTGGACGTGCGACCTGGTTTTGTGAAACGTGTATGTTCAAATTAATTGAAAAGTATACGGGGAATGAAAGTTTACTATAAATTAGAAACAAATGTTACATATTTTGAGGACAGGAATTTTAATTAAATTCTAAATGCCTCCATTATACCATAAATGAAAACCAACTAAGACAGGGAAAGATTTTAAATTTCTCTACCCTATGTGATAAGGGGAACACGTCCTTATTATAGTAAGCAGGGAGTAAAGCTTGACGATAGCAAAAGTTCTGTAGTATCGAATAGCAAGGTAAATCTTAAACGGAATAGAAATCCTAAATTAGGTGAACGAATCATCAAATAAAACGTCGTTAATTCCGAATGTGGTTTTTGAACTTGTATATCCACGTACTAAAATAATAGTAAAGGTGTAAACTCGAAGCGTTATTGCTAAGGGTAGAGTGTAGAAAGACATGTCCCAGGTCTCCTCTTGGTACTCTTAAAATACCCGGCGAATAGATGAATTCCTATAAGATAATAAGGTATGTAATGAACAGGTAAACCCCGCTGTATGGAATGTTTACGTTAAAGTGTTAAATCGGTTTATCCGAAAGAAATATAGTGGAGGAAAGGATGCTTGAAAAAGATCAAAGATTCAACCAAGAATTAACTTGGAATGCTTGAAAAGAGATGGTTTTAATGAACCTGAAAATTCTGAATTTGGGCGCAATAGTTTAAAATAAAAAATGATTTTGAAACTATTTAAAATAATTTAGATTATTTTTCTAGGTCTAAATTCACTAAATAAAGTTAAAAATCTTTAGTATACTAGTTTTATAAAATCCATTACTTTATAAAACGATCTATTGAGTAGCCGTATGATGGGAAACTATCACGTACGGTTTCGGAGGAGAAGGTATGTTCGGGATCGAAACCGTTATACCTCACTCTCTAACAATGAGCGCAAGCTTGATCCAGCAATACTTCGTGTGTGATCAGAAGAGTAGGGGACTACTTGTAAAGCACTATCAGTAAAAAGGAAATTGACATTATTTACAGACGAAGCTCCGGCTAATTTCGTGCCAGCAGCCGCGGTAATACGAAAGGAGCAGGTGTTATTCAGATTAACTGGGCGTAAAGGGCACGTAGGTGGTTTGTTATGTGTATTATTAAAGTTTAAAGCATAACTTTAAATTGTAATATAGACAGCTAAACTAGAGTTGGGTAGAGGGTAGCAGAATTTCTAATGTAAAGGTGAAATTTGTTAAAATTAGAGAGAATGCCTAAGGCGTAAGCAGCTATCTGGACCTTAACTGACATTGAGGTGCGAAGGCGTGGGGAGCGAATAGGATTAGATACCCTAGTAGTCCACGCAGTAAACGATGAATATTAAATATTGGAATTTTAATTTCAGTGTTACAGCTAACGCGTTAAATATTCCGCCTGGGGAGTACAATCGCAAGATTGAAACTTAAAGGAATTGACGGGGATCTAAACAAGCGGTGGAACATGTGGTTTAATCCGATGTGCGAATCGTTGATTGAAAAAGAGGTTTAAAACGCTTCTTGGGCAGATCGACTAGATAATTCTAGTTAACTATTATATTATGTTGGTGCAAGTCCGACATCTTAGTACATAAAGATAAATCTTGGTAAAAGACCTCCATAAGGAGGTTCCCCTATGCAATGTATGTGGAAAATATGTTGTAGTACGCAGGGACTAAATAGCGCCACTCTTAAGTAATCCACAAAAGATTCTTCATTGAGTGAAGTTTAAAAGTACGAATCATAAGGAGAGAAAATAAATATGCGAATCTTCGTCATTAGTCGTCGTAATAAACCAAGATAAATTATAGTTTTGTAATTTATCTTCTTCGAATAGAAGATGGGTAGCCCCTGCAAAATCGTCGGTTTTAAGCAGTATGTATCGGGTGTAACCTCGGCGAATAGAAGGCTCCTACGTGATTCATAATTATAGTATAATGGAACGAGAAAATCTTAATATGATTCTAGTGTTACAATAGCTAGTAAGAATCCATCGAATATCATATTAGGGATAGGATGGTGTAAAAAGCTAATGCCCAATCTTGAAGTAACAGATATAGCCTAAAAAGGGAAGGAGCAATGTCCGGGATATGCTAACGTACGCCGCGTTAAAAAGGATGAAAAAAAGGTACTATTTAAATCTTAATAATACTAAAGAAATTTTTTTCCAAAAGATAAGGCTTAATTGAAAAAATCAATCCGACTTTCTTAATTTATAGAAGTTGTTTACTATAAAGATCTAAATTAGGAGATGGTACTTATAATACATAATAAATTTTTTTTTATTGTTTTATAAATTTTGTCGTTTTGATATAATGTTTTTATAATCTTTTTAACTTTAAGAAATTTTTTTATCTCAATTTAATGAGTAGCTGTATGAATTGAAAAGTTCATGTACAGTTTCGAATAGGAGGCTGATGTAGTAATACAAATGTCGACCTTACCACTACGCGTAAAATCTTACCAATTTTTGAATAACTTACAGGTGTTGCATGGCTGTCGTCAGTTCGTGTTGTGAAACGTTTGGTTCAGTCCTTTTAACGAACGTAACCCTTATTTTTTATTATACGAATACTTATTTTTTAGTATTTTAAACTTAAAAAAATTGCTTATGATATATAAGATGAAAGTGGGATGACGTCAAGTCGTTATGGCCCTTATAAATTGGGCTACACACGTGTTACAATAGTTATTACAATAAGAAGCAAATATGTAAATTGGAGCAAATCTTTAAAAATAACTTTAGTTCGAATTGTTCTCTGTAACTCGGGAGCATGAAGTTGAAATCGCTAGTAATCGCAAATTAGTATGTTGCGGTGAATACGTTCTTAGATCTTGTACACACCGCCCGTCACACCCTGGGAATTGGCTTTATTTTAAATAAGTTTCGTTAACTTAAGGGAGATTTCTTATCGGGGATAAACTTAAGAGCTAACTTAAGACGATAAGGTTAGTAACTGTGGTGAAGTCGTAACAAGGTAGTTGTAGGGGAACCTGTAGCTGGAAATATTTATAATATAAACATTCATTTATTATTTCAAAGTATATACATATGATTATCTTAATAATGTATATTAATGCTGGATATCATATCGACCTCCTGAGCAATTTGTATACATTTCATACTTATCCTTTTAATAGGAGAATCGTGATTAAAGAAAAATATTGTTTAGATAGCTCAGTGGTAGAGTAATGCACTGAAACTGCTTTGGTCGTTGGTTCAAACCCAACTCTAAACGAAATGCGAATGTATAGCTCAATGGTAGAGCTGTAAGCTTTTAACTTAAAGGTTCTGGGTTCAAATCCCAGTACATTCACTGTGAAGGACTTTTAAAGGTTTTTATGTTGCGATATACTAAAGTATATTTTTTCAAAAAATGAAAAAACAAA
>Ga0070676_10000776_pt1 | contig 15742 bp, 10 predicted proteins | sample KBSM53metaG_FD_64667 | JGI IMG/M metagenome (GOLD analysis project Ga0070676, IMG submission 64667) | Miscanthus rhizosphere microbial communities from Kellogg Biological Station, Michigan, USA - KBS M5-3 metaG | ecosystem: Host-associated > Plants > Roots > Rhizosphere > Soil ...
TGTCGAGGTCTGAGGGATGGCAATGAGCGACGTGAAGCGGAGGTGGCGTAAGGCGCGGGCGGAGAACGGGCCCGACGTGCTGGTTGGCGACACGACGACCGCAAGCGGCCCGGGGTCCCGGTTTCGTTTCGGCCTGCTCGCCAAGATCACCGTGTTCCTGGCCGTGGTGCTGGTCCCGCTGGCGGTGGTGAGCTGGATGGTCGCGTACCGCTCGCTGCAGGACAGCCTGACCCGGGAGTTCACGGAAAAGGGGAGCGCCATCGCGACCAGCCTGGCCAGCTCCGCGACCGATCTCATCGCGAACCGGGACGCGTTGACGGTGCAGACTCGAGCCGACGAGTTTGCGCGGATCACCGGTGTCGCGTACGTGATCGTGTACGACCCGCAGGGAACCTTCGTGGCCCACACCTTCGGCCCGGTGGTGCCCAAGGGGCTCGTGGAGAAGAACGTGGTGCCCGGTCACGCGACCCGGCCCCAGGTGCAGCAGGTCGCCTATGCCGACCCGCGCACCGGCGGAGAGCGGGACGTTGTCGACATCGGGATGCCGGTCCGCGGCGGCAAGCTCGGCACGGTGCGCGTCGGCATGGACAAGGCGGTCGTCAGCGCGACCGCGCTGCAGGCGGGCAACTTCCTGCTGCTGGTCTTCGGCGGCATCGCGGCGGCCGCGCTGCTGGCGGGAGTGATCTTCGCCCAGCGCATCACCCGGCCCGTCAACGCGCTGATGGCCGGAGCGGAGCGAGTGGGCCGCGGCGACCTCTCCCAGCTGGTGCCGGTCACCTCCCGGGATGAGATCGGCCAGATGACGCTCACCTTCAACGAGTCGATCGTGCGGCTGCGGGCTCTGGTGCAGACCGAGGCCGACCGCGACGAGGAGCGGCGCAAGCGCGAGGACCTGCAGCAGAACATCATCAAGTTCCTCGACACCGCGGTGGAGATCGGCAAGGGCGACCTCACGCGCCGCGGCGAGGTGACCTGGGACGTTCTCGGGAACGTGGTCGACGCCATCAACCTCATGGTGGAGGAGATCGCGACCGTCGTCGGCGACGTGCGGGAGGCGGCCCTGCGGGTGACCGCCGGCTCGCAGGACACCATCAAGCTCACCGGCGAGCTCTCGGTGGCGTCGCAGGCGCAGACCCGCGACGCGGCCAGCGTGACCCACTCGATGTCGGACGTCATGACCTCGGTCCGCCAGGTCGCGGCGAGCGCGGACCAGAGCGCCCAGGCCGCCCACCAGGTGCTCCAGGCCGCGAGCAAGGGAGAGGAGGCGGTCCGCAACAGCCTGGCCAGCATGCAGCAGATCCGGTCCGAGGTGCAGACGATCTCCAAGAAGATCAAGTCGCTCGGGGATCGCTCCCTCGAGATCTCCGACATCGTGAACACCATCCAGGACATCGCGGCCCAGACCCACCTGCTCGCCCTGAATGCGTCCATCGAGGCGGCGGGCGCGGGCGAGGCCGGCCTGCGCTTCTCGGTGGTGGCCGATGAGGTCCGGAAGCTGGCCGAACGGGCGACCCAGGCCACCCGGGACATCGGGACGCTCATCAAGGGCGTCCAGGTCGAGACCCAGGAGGCGGTCGTCGCGATGGAGTCCGGGACCCGTGAAGTCGAAACCGGCTACGAGGTCAGCCTTCGCGCCGAGGAGGCGCTGCAGGAGATCGGGAAGATTTCCCAGTCGTCCTCCGAGCTCGCCGCCGAGATCTCCCGGGCCTCCCAGCAGCAGGTGCGCGGTGCGGAAGCCATGGCGGGCGCGGTCGAGGCGATCGCGGGAGCGGCGGTGAAGACCGAGCAAGGCGTCCAGCAGAGTCGCACCAACGTGGAGCAGCTGTCCCGACTCGCCGAGGAGCTCACCGTCAAGCTGTCGCGGTTCAAGCTGGGTAGCTGAGCGAGCGCATGGCCGAGCGCCGCGAGCGGGAGCTACTGCTGGGCATCTTCCTCATGGAGGCCTGGGATACCGCCGGGTCTCTGGAGGAGGGGCTGGCGGAGCTGACCGCGGCCGAGCCGCCCTCGAAGGAGGACATGGCGTCGCTGGTCGTCCTCGCCCATCGGCTGAAGGGGTCGGCCGCCCTGTACGGCTTCACCGGCGTCGCGGAGCTGGCCGCGGCCGGGGAGCGCCTCCTGGAGCGGGCGCCCGAAGCCTCACGTGAGGAGCGCGCGCGCGGAGCCGGGTTCCTGGTCGGGCTGGTGACGGTGCTGAAGGAGGTGTTCGACGGGATCAGCGCGGTGGGGGTGGAAGACGCCGCGCGCATCGGCGAGTTCAAAGCCCGCTACCCGATGTTTCTCTCGGCGGTGAACGGGACGACGCCTGCCGTCCCGGCCGCATCCGAAAGCGTCGCGCCCGCCGCGCCCCGCTCTCCGGTCGCCGCCGCGCTCGACCGCTTCTTCCGCGACGGGCGCGAGGTGCTCGAGTACTTCCTGCCCGAAGCGAGCGAGCATCTCGAGGCAATGATCACCGCCCTGCTCGCGGTCGAAGCGGGGGCTCGGGACGAGGAGACGCTGGCGACCGTGTTCCGCTCCGTGCACACCCTCAAGGGCGCGGCGTACACGGTGGGCTGCGCGCCGATCGGCGACGCGGCACATCAGATCGAGGACCTGCTCGGGGCGGTCCGGGAGAACCGGCTCACCCTGAGCCCGGCGGTGACCGAGGCGCTCTTCGTCGGAACGACCGCGATCAAGCAAGTCCTGCAATCCGGCGGGACGATCTCGGACGATATCGCGCAGGCCCTGGCCGGCGCGACCCAGGATCTCCGGGTCATCATGACCTCCGCCCTTGCCCCGGCGCCGGTGCCCGTCGCGGAGCCCACGGAGGACGCGGCGCCGGTCGAAGCGATCCGCACGCTCCCGGTCACTGCTTCGGAGCCCGTCATCGTGGCGTCCGCGGCGCCGACTCCGATCGCGCCGCCGGCCCCTCCGCTCGCGCCGACCTGGCCCGGCGTCGCCCGCCCGGAGTTCCTCGCCCGCCTGGAGGCGCTCCCGCGGCCGGCGCCGCGTCCGGCCAGCTCGCCCAGCGGCCCGAGCATCCGGGTGCCGGTGGAGCGGCTCGACGGGCTCATGAACCTGGTCGGCGAGCTCATGATCGTCCGCAGCCGCCTCGACCGTCGCCGGGCCCAGCTCGATCAGGTGAGCCAGCTGCTGCTCGCGAGTCGCAGCCGTCTCGGGCAGGTCGGCCGCGACTTCGAGTTCCGTCGTCACCGCGCGACGCGGGCTCCCCGCACGCCCAGCGCGGCCGACTCTCCGGGGAGCGACATCGGAGTCCACCGCGATCTCTCGGAGGTGTTCGCGGACCTGGAGTTCGACCGGTACGACGACGTCAACATCCTGGCCCGGAGCGTGGCCGAGATGTCGGCGGACGTGGGCGAGGTCCAGAGCCAGCACGCGACCCTGCTGCGCGGCATCGGAGAGGACACGGCCCAGATCCAGCGGCTGACCGCGGCACTTCGCAAGGAGATCACGCGGGCCCGCATGGTGCCGATCGGTCGGCTCTTCACGCGGGTGGCGCAGCAGGTGCGCGAGGCCGCCCGCGCCACCGGCAAGGTCGTGGGCTTGACGGTGCGCGGCGAGACCGCCGAGGTGGACAACAGCGTGATCGAGCAGGTCGCAGATCCGCTCCTCCACCTGATCCAGAACGCGATCGGCCACGGCATCGAGACCCCCGACGAGCGCGAGCGCGTGGGCAAACCGGCGGAGGGCCGCCTCACCCTCTCGGCCTCCCAGGCGGGCGGATTCGTGCTCGTCGAGGTGGAGGACGACGGCCGCGGTATCGACGCGGAGCTGCTGCGGCGGCGCGCGGTCGAGCGGGGCCTGCTGCCGTCGGCGGACGCCGCGGCGCTCTCGGATCGGGACGCCTTGAACCTGATGTTCGTCACCGGCTTCAGCACCGCGTCGGCGGTGACCCGGACGTCCGGCCGCGGAATCGGCCTGGACGTGGTGCGCACCAACGTCAGCCGGCTCAACGGCGAGATCCACGTCGAGACCGAGCCGGGGCGCATGACCCGCTTCGTGCTCAAGCTGCCCCTGACCGTTGCGATCGCCGACGCCCTGATGGTCCGGTGCGGTTCCGAGATCCTCGCCTTCCCGCTGACCGCGGTGAGCGTCATGCGTCCGGTGGCGCCCTCCGAGATCGCACGGGTGAACGGGCGGGAGACCCTTCGCCTCGACGACCAGACGATCGACGTCGTTCGGCTCGACCATGCACTGCGCCTGCGGGGCGGGCCCCCCGCCATGCGGTTGCCGGTGGTCGTGCTGCGCGGAGGTGGTCGACCGTTCGGGGTGGTGGTGGACGAGCTCCTGGGCAAGGAAGAGATCGTCATCAAGAGCCTGGGCGCCTTCCTGGAGGGGGTGGGCCCGTTCTCGGGGGCCACGATCTCCGGCGAGGGCCGGGTGATCCTCCTCGTGGATCCGACCATGCTGCGCGAGGTCGCCGCCGCGCCGACGGCGGCACCCGCACCGGCGATCCCCGAGGACCGGGAGACGCAGTCCGCGCTCGAGCGGCCGCGCGTCCTCCTGGTCGACGATTCGGTGAGCATCCGCAAGTTCGTGGGCCAGATGCTGGAGAAGGCGGGGTTCCGCGTGGTCACCGCCATCGACGGGCAGGACGCCCTGCAGCGGCTCAACGAGCAGCCGGTCGACGTGGTCATCACCGATCTCGAGATGCCGCGCCTGAACGGCTATGCGCTCATCGAGGACCTCCGCCGGCGCTCCTCGACCCTCGACGTCCCGGTGATCGTGCTGACCACGCGGGCCGGCGCCAAGCACGTGGAGCTGGCCCGCCGGCTCGGCGTCCGGCACTACGTGGCCAAGCCGGTCGAGGAGCAGAGCTTCGTCCGGCTGGTCGAGTCGGTCGCCGCCCCGCCCGTCGGCGCGCTCGCCATGAGTGGCCGCTCCGGGGCGAGGGGTTAGCCGGTGGCCCACGCGAAAGTGCTCGTGGTCGACGCCAACCAGGACAGCCGGGCGGCCCTCGCCCACGCGCTGACCGAGGCCGGCTACGAGGCCGCGGTGGCCACCAGCGGCTCGTTCGCCCTCACCATGCTCGAGTGGGAGCAGCCGGACCTCATCGTCAGCTACGCCAAGGTGCAGGACATGGACGGCTACGAGCTGTTCACGATGGTCCGGCGCGATCCGGCCACGAAGGACACGCCGTTCCTGCTGCTGGCCGGGCGCGATCGACCGATCGCGCTCGCCGCCACCGAAGCCGGCGTCGATATGACCGTGACCGGCGACTTCTCGCTCGACACGGTCATGTCGCGCATCAAGGAGCTGCTGGGGGATGAGCCGGCCACGCCGGCCCCATCGTCTCGGCCCGACCCGCCTGCTGCCGTCTCGAAGGCGCCGGCGAAGATGCCCTCCCGGGCCGCCGAGCCGGTCGTTCCGGCACTGCCGCCGGTGGAGGCGGAGGTGACCCCGGCCTTGCCGGTGGTCACACCGGAGCCCGCGACCCCCGCGGCGCCCCCGGCCAAGCCTCCGGTGGAGGTGGCGGCCCGGAGCAGCTTCCAGGGCTCGCTCGGCGTGATGGACCTGACGGAGCTCACGCAGGTCATCTCGCTGGGAGTCAAGACCGGCGAGCTCCAGCTGTCCCTGTCGAAGGGGGAGGGCGTGATCCTGTTCGAGGCCGGACGGGTGGTGCACGCCGAGTTCGCGGGGCGGTCGGGAGAGTCGGCCTTCGCGGCCATGGTGGCCGCGTCCCAGCGGGAGGGTGAGGCGCGCTTCTGCTTCAACCGCGCGGAACGAGAGGCGATCGCGAGTCGGCCGCGCACCATTTCGCGCAACGTGGAGCAGCTTCTCCTGAGCGTGGCCCAGGAGATCGACGAGACGAGTCAGCACGCCGGCGGCGGCCGCGGGGCGGCGCGCGCGTGAGGCGGACGGGAGACGCCTAGGTCATGCCCAAGGTACTGGTGGTCGACGACAGCTTGAGTGTCCGCAAGGTCGTGCAGCGGGCGCTGGAGTCACGACGCATCGAGGTGTTGTCGGCCGCGTCGGGGAACGAGGCTCTCGAGCAGATCGGTCGGGACGCGCCCGACCTGATCGTCTGCGACGTCATCATGCCGGACATGGACGGCTACCAGATCTGCGATTTCGTCAAGAAGCACCCGACGCTCTCGCACACCCCGGTGCTCCTGATCTCCGGCATCGTCAACGGCACCGTGCTGGAGCGAGCGGCCAAGGTTCGATCCGACGACGTGATGCGAAAGCCCTTCGCGGCGGAGGAGCTGCTGCAGCGGATCGAGAGTTTCCTGGGCGCCCAGGCCCGGTCGGGCTCCCCGGTGGCCGCGCCGGCGGCGTCGCCCTCGGTTTCCATCCCCACGCCGGCCCCCGTCCCCGCCGAGGCGCGACCCGCCGACCGCTCGCCGATCGTGCCCGACGGGCCGGCGGTCGCGCCCGCCCCGATCTCGGCCCCAGCCGTCGCCCCCGCGCCCGTGAGTCCGGTGGCGGTGACCTCGGATCCGCCCGTCGACCTGAAGGCCCTGCTGGAGGGCGTGGCCGGACTGTCCGGCGTGTCGCTGACCGCGCTGATCGACCGCGAGGGCGCGCTCATGGAGGCGGCCGGCGGGCTCCTGCCCGAGGCCGCGCTCGCGGGTGCGCTGGCATCCTGTCTGGTCGATTCGACCAGCGGGGTGGGCGAGGCGCTCGCCCAGGGTCGCCTCCAGAGCGTCATCCTCGAGTACGAGACCGGGGTGGTTCTGCTCAACGCGGTGGGCGACGGCGCGATGCTCGCCGTCGTGCTCGACGATCCGGCGGTTCTCGGCAAGGTGCGCTACCACGTGAAGAAGGCCCTTCCGGACCTGGTCCGGGGGGTATGAGGCATTCGTCCATGAGAACGTCCTACGATTCGAGCGCGCGGCGGCTCTCTTCCTGGCTGATGGTGGTGCTGGGAGTGGTCGCCTACGTCGGCCTCCTCTACGGTCTCACGCTGCTCCCGCTGCAGTTCGAGGTGCCGCTGCCGTTCTGGGGGATCGCGGTGGTACCCCCCATCGTCTACGGGCTCCTGGTGCCGCTCCTGGTGCGCTGGCCGTCGCCCCTGCGCTGGCTGATGGGGACCGCGTTGCTGAGTGGCCTCCACGTGCTGCTGACGTTCGCCCGCGCGCCCATCTCCGCATTCCTGGATCCCACCCTCGCCGGCCGCCCGCTCCCGTGGGTGGTGCCGCCTCCGCTGCCCGAGCTGGTCGGGCTCATCCTGTTGCTGGTTCCGCTTCGGGACCTGCTTCGTGCGCGGCCGCGATCGGCTCGCGAGCGGCTGGCCGCCGGGCGCTCCACGGCCTCGGCGCGCGCCCGCGTCGTGACGCGTCCGGTTCAGAGCTCTCCGATGGAGGGGCGGGTTCCTGCTGACGGGCCGGTGCCCGTGCGGGTCGAGGTCGCTCCGGAGCCTCAGGCGCAGGCCGTGCCGGCCGTGCCCGTCCTTCTCCCGGTCACCACCACCGTGTCTGCCGTCGAGACCGAGTCGGGAGACGAGATCCGCCGTCGGCGCGCGGCGGCGCGGGCAGAGCGTCGCCGGGAGATGGAATCCCTGCGCCCGGCGCCCCGGCGATCCAACACCGTCCTCCGGATCGCGCTCGACCGCGTCATGGATCAGCTGCCCCCGGGCACGTTCCTCGCGCCCGAGGACGAGGTCGCGGCGAGCCTGCGGGATCCCGGACATCTGCTGATTCCCGGCGACCTCGTTGTCACTCAGCTCTCGGAGGGCGTGGCGCGGGTCGCCTGGAACGACATCGTCGAGCAGTTTCCGTCTCATCTCATCGGCCTCGGCCGAGACGAGATCACCGAGCACCTGGGCGACGGCCTCCGGCTGCCGCTCGACGAGGTCGTGGGTCAGCTGCCGCACGATCTCTTCGTGGCGGACACGCCGGAGATCGAGGTGCCGGGCCTCGACCGGATTCCGGTGCCGTTCCACCCGCTCGACGACGCGGGTCCGTACGCTTCTGCGGCGCCCCTGGCTCCGCCGGCGCGTCCGACCACGTCCGAGCCGGAGGCGCCACGGATCGCGCCGGCGGTCGCTCCCGTCTCCTCGCCGGTACCGTCGCGTCCAGCGCCCGCCGTGGTCCGGGCTCCGGAGCCTCCGTCCTACGTCGACGAGCCCGGCGTCGCGGCGTCTGCGTCGAAAACGATCGAGATGGCGATGCCGGCACCCATCGAGGCCGCGCCTCCCGTCGTGCCTTCTGCCAAGATCGACACGCCCGAGGTGGCCCGTCCGATGGTCCCGGCCGTGGCGCCGGCGATGGTCACGCCGCCCGATCCGGTCGCCGCGTCGGCGACGGAGCCGGCGTCCGCGCCTGTCCCCGAGCTCCGGGAGGCGACGGTGCGCATCTCCCTCGAGCGCCTGACGCCAGAGATCTCGGCGGAGGCGTTCAGTCAGCCCCTGGACCAGGTGGCGGCCCGGATGCGCGCCCCGGGCGCCCTGCTGGTGCCACTGTCGAGCGTCCTGCCCCAGCTCGGCGAAGGCATGATACGGGTGGGCTGGGACGTCGTGGCCGCGCAGTTTCCGCGCGACCTGATGGCGGTATCCGATTCCGAAATGGTCGCGCGGCTTCCGCAGGGGCTGCAGCTGCCGCTCGACGAGATCATCCGCCAGCTCTCGCCCGATCTCTTCGCGAACACGGGCCCGGCGGCCGACGTGAGCGGGCTCGAGAGCTTCCCGGCGCCGTTCCAGCCGCTGCTATCGGACCCGGCGCCCGAGAGCCAGCCGGCTGCCTCATCTGCGTCGGTTGCTGCGGCCGTGCCGGAGCCCGCGGTGCCGACGGTCGCGGCGACTCGGGAGCCGGTGACGCCCTCGGCCATGCCGGATCTCGAGCGGCCGCAGCCGTCGGAGACGCCGTCTGCGCTCACGCCACCGGCCCCGGAGCCGGCCCCGGCCACGCCCCTGGTCATCGAATCGTTTGTCCGCACGGACTACACGATGCCGACGGAGAAGGCATCCGAGGCCGTCGCGGACGTCCTGCCCCTGGAGGGGGCCGTTCCGGCGCACCTGGAGACGAGCCGGACGCTCATGGCGGAGCCCGCGGCCGCTGAGGACTCGGCGCGGCCCGTGCCGCCCGCGCCGATCGTTGAGCCAGAGCGCGAGGTGACGCCGGCGCCCATTGCGACCCCGGCGCCCATCCTGACACCCGAGCCGGTCGTATGGTCGGAGCCCTCCCCGCTGGAGCGCGCCGCCGATGTGGTGCCCGAGCCGATGGGTGTCCCGACGGCGACACCGCAGCCGGGCCGCGCTTCGGGGTGGACCGCTTCCGAGCCGGCGTCGACCGCGCCGGCGCCGGTGGAACCCGTCCATTCCGAGCCGAAGCACCGGTGGGACGACCTGGCGGCGGCCGAGGCCGGGTCGCCCTCTCACGGGCTCGATCCCTCGTCCTCCGCCCGGCTCCGGCAGATTGTCGGACTGCTGGCGCCGATCGCGTCGTTCGAGGCGACCGTGCAGCCGATGGAAGGCGTGAGCGTGTATGCCCTGACCGCGCCCGTGGTGTCGGCCGAGATCGCGGTCGCCGCGACCGGCCTCGCCCTGCCGCTGCTGACCGATCGACGCTCGCCGTGGCCGATCGATCAGTTCACGCTACGAGGCGCCGAGACGGCGCTGGTGCTGACCCCGCTCGGGAACGAGCGGAGTCCCGTGCTCGCCACCGCCGCGGCGCGTGGCGGCGCCCTGGCCCTGCTGGAGATCCTGTGCCGGCGAGCGGTCGATCCTGATCGTCGGTCACCCGACCCCACCCCTTCGTCCGGATCGGACCGTCGGCGGAGCCTGGTGGCCGTGGCGATGCCTCCGGCGGCGACGCGGCAAGCGTCCAGCCTCACCGCCTTCGGAGCGGTCACCGCATCGGCGCTCCGCGACCCCGAAGGCGAGGCAACCTTCTACTTCTTCCTGCCCCCGGATCTCGACGTTCCGGCGGTGGGATCGTTCGCGCAGGATCTCCAGGCCGTCATGAGGAAGGCTGCGGGATCCGGCGCCGTGTTCCGAAGCGCGGTACTGCGCTCCGGACGCACGATCGTGGTCATCCAGCCCGAGGAGGTCGGGCACGGTCGGTCGATCGTGGTTGTCGCGGGCGGGGAGGTCACCCGTCCCGGCCTGGCCTATCGCCAGGTCGAGCGTGCGATCGCGACACTGGCCCAGGCCTGAGGCGACGATGTCGATCATCAACTACGCACAGAAAGAGATCAGCTTCAAGGTCGTGTACTACGGCACCGGAGTCGCGGGCAAGACGGCCAACCTCCAGTACATCTACCGGGGGCTGCCCGACGTGAATCGCGGCAACATGGTGTCGCTCGCCACCGGCGACGACCGCACGCTGTTCTTCGACTTCCTGCCGGTCTCGGCGGTGACGGTGCGGAACTTCGTGGCGAAGTTCCAGCTCTACACCGTTCCGGGGCAGGTGTACTACAACATGACCCGCAAGCTGGTGCTTCGCGGTGTCGATGGCATCGTCTTCGTGGCGGATTCCCAGTGGGACCGACTGCGGGAGAATGTCGAGAGCTTCCGAAACCTGGAAGAGAATCTCAAGGAGTACGGGTACAATCTTGATGAGATCCCGTACGTGATCCAGTACAACAAGCGGGACCTGCCCAACGTGGCTCCGGTCGACTACCTCGAATACCTTCTGAACCGCAAGAGCCGGAGGGTCCCGTATTTCGAGTCGGTCGCGGTCGAGGGCAAAGGGGTCTTCGACACGCTCAACACGGTGTCGCGCATGGTCCTCGTCGCAGGCTTCGGACAAGAACAGGGGGCGCTCAATGAGTCAAAATGACAATATGGCCATCCACGAGGAGGACGCACAGCGGATCAACGGCGTCCTCCTCCACTTCCTCGGTGAATCCGGGGCGATGGAGGCGCTCCTCATCGATCGCAGCGGGCAGCTCCTGGCGCGCGGCGGGGCTTCGCGGTCGCTCGACACGGTATCCCTCTCCGCCCTCGCGGCGGGCGCCTTCAGCTCCACCGCGGCCATGGCGCGGCTGCTGGGCGAGACCGAGTTCACGATGCTGTTCCACCAGGGCGTGAAGGAGAGCATCCACGTGGCCGCGGTCGACGAGCACGCGATCCTGCTCGCGATCTTCGACAGCCGGACGACGGTGGGCATGGTGCGTCTGTTCGCGAAGGAGGCCGGGACCGCCATCGGGGCGATCCTCGCCGAGACCCGCACCCGGCCCCATCGCACCGGCTCCCTCGCGGCCCCGCTGCGCAAGGACGAGGTGCAGTCGTCGCTCCGGGAGCGTCCGGCCTGAGCTGACGGACATCCACTATGGCCCAGACCGAGAGCAAGCCGCTGTCCCAGGAAGAGAAGCGCTCGCTGGCCGAGTCGGCGCGCCTCTGCGAGATGATCGTGGAGGCCAACCCCTCGGATACCGGCGCGCTCGAGACGCTGAAGGAGATCTACACCAAGCTGGGTGACCGGGAGAACCTCGCCCGGGTCGTCGCGCGTCTGGCCGGCACGGTCGGCGGAAGGCCCTCGGCGAGCGTCACGCCCACGGCGGAAGTTCCCACCTCGACTCGCGCGCCCGCCCCGGCGCCGGTCGCCACCCCGGTTCTCGATCTCGACGCGGCCGGGAGCGGATCGGAGAACGGGCGCGGCGGCCTCAAGCGCGGCCCCGGGATGACCGAGCGCCGGCAGGGCAGCCTCTCCCGGCTCGGCGACCGACTGGTGGCCGAGAAGCTCATCAGCACCGAACAGCTGCAGCGCGCCCTCGCGGAGCAGAAGGGGAGCGCCGACAAGCTGGGCACGATCCTCGTTCGGCTGGGCTTCATCACCGAGGACAGCCTGGTCTCGTTCCTGTCCAAGCAGTACTCCATCCCCGCGATCACCGTCGCACAGGTGGACCCCGATCCGGACGTGCTCAAGCTGGTGCCGGAGCAGATCGCCAAGAAGCACAGCGTGCTGCCCATCAAGCGGATGGGGAACACCTTGACCCTGGCGATGGCGGACCCCACCAACGTCTTCGCGCTCGACGACGTCGGGTTCATGACCGGCCTGCAGATCCAGCCGGTGGTGGCCTCCGAGGCCGCGATTCGCAAGGCGTTCGAGCGCCTCTACGAGACCGGGGCCAGCGTCACCGACATGATGAGCGAGCTGGAGGAGGCCGACACCGACGTCGAGGTCGTCGAGGGCGGCGAGGAGACCTTCACCAAGGCGGACGTCTTCGACCTCAAGGAGTCGGCCGACGAGGCTCCGGTGGTGCGGCTCATCAACATGATCCTCACCGACGCCATCCGGCGCGGCGCATCCGACATCCACCTGGAGCCCTACGAGAAGGTGTTCCGGGTCCGGTTCCGCATCGACGGTGTGCTTCACGAGATCATGACTCCGCCCAAGCGCCTCGAGGCGGCCCTGACCTCGCGCGTGAAGATCATGGCCACCCTCGACATCGCGGAGCGCCGGCTGCCGCAGGACGGACGCATCAAGCTGCGCTATCACCAGCGCGAGATCGACTTCCGCGTCTCGACGCTGCCCACGATCTTCGGCGAGAAGACGGTCATGCGGATCCTCGACAAGGATGCGCTCCAGCTCGATCTGACCGCGCTCGGCTTCGACCCCTGGAGCATGGAGCAGTTCACCAAGGCGATCCACAGCCCCTACGGGATGATCCTGATCACCGGGCCGACCGGCTCGGGCAAGACCACGACCCTCTACTCGGCGATCCACACCATCAACTCGCCGGACATCAACATCATGACCGCCGAGGATCCGGTCGAGTACAACCTGAAGGGTGTCAACCAGGTCCAGGTCAACGACGAGATCGGGCGCACGTTCGCCGCGTGTCTGCGGAGCTTCCTGCGGCAGGATCCGGACGTGATCCTGGTCGGCGAGACGCGTGACCTCGAGACGGCCCAGATCGGCATCCGCGCGGCGCTGACCGGCCACCTGGTGCTCTCGACCTTGCACACCAACGATTGCCCGTCCACTCCGGCCCGGTTGCTCGACATGGGCATCCCGCCCTTCCTGGTGTCCTCGTCGCTGCAGCTGATCCTGGCCCAGCGCCTGGGGCGGCGCGTCTGCAAGGACTGCAAGGAGCCCTACGAGGCGAGCGAGGACAGCCTCGTGCCCTACGGGCACGTGTCCCAGGGGCTGGGGACGATCAACCTCTACAAGGGCAAGGGGTGCCAGACCTGCAACTTCACCGGCATGAAGGGGCGAGTCGCCATCTACGAGGTGATGCCGATCTCGAACGAGATCCGCGACCTCATCCTCCGCAACGCGACCACGAACGAGATCCTGGAAGCGGCGGCGTCGCAGGGCATGAAGACCCTCCGGCAGAACGCGCTGCAGAAGGTCATCGACGGGGTGACGACGATCGAGGAAGTGCTGCGGGTGACGCTCGGCTAGAGCGGTCTCAGGCGGCGCCCGACGTGCGCCAGGTGCCGCGCAGGCGATCCACCGAGCGGCCCAGCGCGGTCCGGACCGCGTCGATGTTCACGTTCCGGTCGGCCACGAGGGTCACGTAGCCCACCGGGCTGCCGCCGAGGAAGACGGTCCCGTCGTCGGCGGAGAAGAACGCGGTTCGAAACGCCCCTCGATCGAGGCGGGACGCTCCGAGCTCGAGCTCGCGCCCGAGGGTGGCGGCGAGAGCGGCCAGCGCTTCCACCGGAAAGCGCGGGGGCAGCTCCGAGTTGATCACGAGCCCGTCCGGCGTCACGATGAGCCCGCCCCGCACCCCGTCCAGTCGGATGAGCTCGAAGAGCGTCTCGCGGAACGCCTGCGCCCGAGACGCGCGCGGAGCCCCGGTGCCCGCGTCCTGCGGGTCGGTGGAGCCGGGAGGGGTGATCGGGTCGGCCATGGATCAGCTCTTGATGTTGATGTCGGTCCACAGACGGCCCAGCTGGACCAGGCCACTGGCGACCTCGGCGTCGCGGGGGAGCGCCAGGCCCAGGATCACGCCGCCGTCGCTCCGCGCGAACGTCATTTCCGACGCGCCCTCGATGACCGCGCGCCGGAGCGGCCCGAGGCCCGCACGGGCGAGGGTGGCCGAGGCGATCCGGTAGACCTGGGTCATGTGCTGGACCAGGTGCCGCTGACGCTCCTCGCCGCCCTGCGCGAATACCGGCGTCCCGTCGGTGTGGGTCAGGATCAGGTCGTGAGCGCCCTGGGGCAGGCGGAGACGCTCGGTGTTGATCGCGCCGACCGTCGCGGTCGACGCCGCGGCAGGCGCGGACCAGGTCGCAACCATCTCCTGGAGGGCCTTCGCCTCCGGGAAATCGGGAAAGTACTGGATCGCACGATCGAGGAACGGCCGGCACCCCTCGATGTCGCCCTCCTCGAGGGCGATCCGCGCCAGCCCGAAGAGCGCACGCGGATGGTACGGATCGAGGGAGAGAACGCGACGGAACGACGTCTTGGCCGCCGGCATCTCACGGAACACCACGTGAAGGTATGCGTCGAGCAGGTGCCCGACCGCGATGTTCGGAGCCACGCGCAGCCCTTCCGTGATGAGGTCCGCGGCCTCCTCGTAGCGCCCCTCGTGGCGGTACTGGTCGGCCAGCCTGAACATCGTGGCCGCGGAGCGCGGGCGAACCAGCCCGGTGAGGCCGCTCCAGGTGCGCTCGAGGAACGTGGCTAAGCCCACGGGTCGACGTTCCTCATCCAGGGGTTGCCCAGCCTGGAGATCATCATCATTCATCATAACATGTGGCCCCCGGCGCCCTTTCAAACTCCCGGGCCCCGGGAGGGCAAGGCGGGGTGTGGCATGGCCTGAACAGCGCCGGGGTTCGCGCCGGTGGGTGCTATAACTGCTCGCGCGACCCTCACCATGCGCCCACGCCTCGCGCTGAGCTCGATGGTGGCGACGCTGCCCACCGGAGTGCTGCTCCTGGTGCTGCTGGCGGCCGCCGCGCTGTTCGGCGCCGACACCGCCCGCGTGGTCGCCTATCCGTACCCCATGGACTACGGAGAGGGGCCATTGCTGGAGCAGACCATCCGGCTCGGTCGCCTCGAAGGCATCTACCGTGCGGAGCTGGTCTCGCCGCCCTACACCGTGAGCAACTATCCGCCGCTCTACCCCTTGGTGCTGAGCCCGTTCGGCCGTGTCTGGGGACCCGCGTTCTGGTACGGGCGCGTGCTGTCGGCGCTCGGCGTGGTGGCCGCGTCGGTGCTCGTCGCCCTCATCCTGATCTCGCTGACCGGCAACCGGATCGCCGCGCTGGTGGGCGGCCTCGTCCCGCTCGCATTCCCGCCGGTGTCCTACTGGGCGTCGCTCTACCGGGTCGATGCGCTGGCGCTGGCCCTGAGCCTCGGCGGGATCTGGGTGGCCGTGCGCTGGACCGGAGCGCGGCTGGCGGTGCCCGCGGCGGCACTGCTCCTGGTCGCCGCGATCTTCACGCGGCAGTCCTACGGAATCGCCGCGCCCCTGGCCGCGACGGTCTGGATCGGCCACACCGCGTCGTGGCGCCGGGCGATGGCGCTGGTCGGGCTCATCGGAGTGCTCGGGGCCGTCCTGTTCGTGGGCCTCGAGGTCACGACGCACGGCGGGTTCTCGCTCAACATCGTCACGGCCAACCTCAATGAGTACCAGGCCGGTTCGCTCGTCCAGTACGTCGCGGATGTCTGGACCCTGATGCCATTGAGCCTGGTGGCGGTGGCGACGTTCCTGGTCGTCGCGCCGTGGGTCGGGGTCCGGTCGTGGTGGCTCGTCGCGCCCTACGTCGCCGGCGCCGCGATCTCCGGGACCACCATCGGCAAGGTCGGCTCGAACGTGAACTACCTGATCGAGCTCGGGGCCGCCGGTGGCCTGGCCCTCGGGGCTCTGCTCGCGTGGCTCCAGCCGCGCCGGGCGATCCACGCGG
>Ga0070676_10000795_pt1 | contig 15587 bp, 9 predicted proteins | sample KBSM53metaG_FD_64667 | JGI IMG/M metagenome (GOLD analysis project Ga0070676, IMG submission 64667) | Miscanthus rhizosphere microbial communities from Kellogg Biological Station, Michigan, USA - KBS M5-3 metaG | ecosystem: Host-associated > Plants > Roots > Rhizosphere > Soil ...
AAGCTGGCGATCGCGCTCAACCCAACGCCGTCGGACGTGTCGCCGCTCAACTACCTCGCGACGCAGTACCGGGACGCGGGGCTGTGCCCGCAGGCGCTGCCACTCTACGAGCGCGCACTCGCGAACGACGAGACACGACCGGACGTGCGCTACGGCATGGCCGCGTGCCTGCTCGAGATGGGCCGGGTGCGTGAAGCACGCCAGCTGGCGCAGGAGGGCGCCCGACGCGGCGACCTGAGGGCGCTGTTCCTCCAACTCATCGCGCGGTCCGACAGCGTTACGTCTGCCGGCGGCTGAGCACCGCAAGAGCAGCGCGCACTGGCTCCGCACGACTCGTCCCCGTTTGGGCGCCACGTGGCCCTGCCGCGGTTGACAACGGCGCGAAAAAGGTGAAGTCTACCTATGTAGAGTTTTACATAGGAGCCAAAACCGCGTGCGACCGACCCGTCTCACCCTGCCGACCGCCATGGTCCTCATGGCCGTCTCCCGCAACTACCGCTACGGATTCGACATCTCGGACGCCACCGGACTGCCGAGCGGCACCGTGTACCCGGTGCTGCGGCGGCTGGAGGAGGCCGGCCTGCTCCGCTCACGGTGGGAAGCCGTCGAGACGGCGCGGTCCGAGCAGCGACCGCCCAGACGGTACTACACGGTGACGGGATCCGGAACGCAGGCGGTCCGTGACGCGATCGATCGGTATCCAACGCTGGACCGTGCGTTCGACCGGCCCTCGTCGCCCGAGCCACGACCCGCGTGACATCCCCAGCAGCTGGACACGAGCCGCTGGATGGGCGCAAGACCATCCCGCCAGCCTCGATGCACGACTCACCGCCGGGCAGCGTCATCGTCGCGGCCTGTGCGACGATCGTCCCGCCCGACCGCCGAGCCGAATGGCAGGCGGAGTGGCTCGGCGAGCTGGCGTATGCCTGGAGCGTCAGGCGACGCGGACACGACACACCAGTTTCGGCGCGCGTCGCGCTGTGGCTGCGCGCCCTGGGCGCCGCGCCCGACGCCGTCTGGTTTCGACGCCACCATGGAGGCGACTCGATGCTCTCTCAGGACCTTCGCTACGCGCTGCGCACCCTCGTTCGGTGGCCCGGCTTCTCGGCCGTGGTCATCCTGACGCTCGCGTTAGGTATCGGCGCCAGCGCGGCCATCTTCAGCATCGTCAATGCGGTGTTGCTGCGGCCGCTGCCGTACCCGAGCCCGGAGCGGCTCGTGTTCGTGTTCGGAACCCCCACTGACGGTGACTCGGCAAAGGTCGGACGCGGCAGCTCGTATCCGGACTTCGCCGACATCCGCACGCGCAGCCGCTCGTTCACTCAGCTCGCGGCATTCTCGGTCCGGCAGACGACCGTGACCGGCAAACAGTTCGAGCCCGGAATCGTGTCGGGGGCGCCCGTCACCGCCAACCTCTTCCCGATGCTCGCCGTGTCGCCCCTGCTTGGGCGAACGTTCTCGGCCGAGGAGGACAGGCCAGGCGCGCCGCCGGTGGTGATCGTGAGCAACGAGTTCTGGCAGCAGCGGCTCGGCACGAACCCTAACGTGATCGGCTCGTCGATCTCACTGAACGGAACGCCGGCGACGATCGTGGGCGTGATGCGACCGCGCTTCACGTTCCCGGGCGCAACCGCCGTCTGGTATCCGGCCGGAGAGCCGACCGATCCGCGCATGCGCGGACAGCACAGCTTCACCATTCTCGGCCGGTTGGCACCCGGCGTCACGATGCCAACGGCCGACCGCGAGGTGGCAGGCATCGCGAAGCAGCTCGAGACCGAGTACCCGTCGGACAACGCGAAGCGCGGTGCGCGCGTGCAGTCGATGACCGAGGCGATCGTGGGGAACGTGCGACCGCAGCTGTTCGTGCTGTTGGGGGCAGTCGCGCTCGTACTGCTCATCGTGTGCGTGAACGTCGCCAACCTGTTCCTCGCCCGCGCCACGGCGCGGACCCGCGAGGTGGCGGTGCGAACCGCGTTAGGCGCCGGCAGCCGCCGCCTGGCTCGCCAATTCCTCACCGAGAGCTTCGTCGTCACGACGATCGGCAGCGTGCTGGCGCTGGTCGTCGCGTACTGGGGGAGCAAGCTCCTCGTGTCGAAGGCTCCAACGTCGATCCCGCGCGCGAGCGAGATCGGGATCGATGTGAACGTTCTGCTCTTTCTGTTGGGACTCGCTGTGGTCACGGCGCTGATCTTCGGCGTGCTCCCGGCGCTGCAGATGTCGCGAGGGATGCCGATCGCATCGCTGCGCGAAGGCGGCCGCGGCGCGCGCGGTGGACTGGCTCGCCGCGGTCTTCGGCAGGCGCTCGTGGTGTCGGAGGTGGCGCTGGCCGTCGTGCTGGTGGTCGGCGCATCGCTCCTGGTGAAGAGCTTCTGGAAGATGGAGCGAGTGGATCCGGGATTCGTCCCCGATCGCATGCTCGTCGTGCAGATTCAGCTGCCGCAGTCCCGATATGGCGGCTACGCGGATGGCGATCGCGTGCGTGCGTTCTACGCCGACGTCTATCGGCGCGTGGCCGCGCGACCCGAAGTCCAGTCCGTGGCGGTGGCGATGCAGCATCCTCTCGCGCCTGGCTGGACGTCGAGCTTCACGATCGACGGACGGGAGCCGCCGCCAAGCGGCCAGGAGCCTGAATCGAGCATCCGACCAGTGATGCCCGGATATTTCCGCGCGGTCGGCGCGAAGCTGCTTCGCGGGCGGGAGATCCAGGAGTCGGATGGTGTGGGCAAGCCGGGCGTCGTCGTGATCAACGAGGCGTTCGCGCGGCTGCACTTCCCTAACGAGGACCCGATCGGTCGTCGGATCCTGCGCGGGTCGTGGTGGAAAGGGATGCCGGCCTCGTACGAGATCGTCGGCGTCGTGGCGGACGAGCGCTTCAACGGCCCGCGCGCGCCGGCGGACCCGGCAACCTATTTCTCGCTCGCGCAGTTCACGTTCAACGACAACTGGCTGCTGGTGCGGACGAAGACGGATGCGAAGGCATTCGTATCGACACTGCGCCGGATCGTATGGTCGATGGACCGGGATCTCCCGCTCGAGAACGTGCAGACGATGAACGAGCTGCTCGGCGATTCGGTCGCCGATTCCCGGTTCAACACGGCGTTGTTGTCGTTGTTCGCGGTTGTCGCCCTGCTGCTCGCGGCGATCGGGATCTATGGCGTTCTGGCGTACACGGTCGCGCAGCGCACGAGCGAGATCGGGATCCGCATGGCGCTCGGCGCTCAGCGATCGAGCGTTCTCCGGCTGGTGGTGGGGAACGGGGTGACGCTGGCGATCATTGGTGTGGCCATCGGCGCGGCCGTCGCGCTGGTTGCGACGCGTTCCCTCGAAAAGCTGGTGTTCGGCGTGAGCACGACGGATCCCGGGGTGTTTGCGTTCGTCGCGCTGGCGCTGACGGCTGTCGCCGCAACAGCGGCGGCGATTCCCGCGCTCCGGGCGAGCCGCGTGGATCCGATCGAGGCACTGCGTAGCGAGTAGCCGCGGATCCAAGCATCACGGTAAGGCAAGCCTTTTTCGGGAACTGCGATGAAGCTGATCTTGCGGAAACCACCGGATACTGCGTAACGGGTTAACTTCCTCACACCAAGAGTTCGGAATTTTGGATAAACGGCCTCGGGGAGCTCACACGTCCCGAGGCCTTTTTTCTCAGATCTGGGCTCGTTGCGAGCGCGAGTGTCACTGCAAAGTCGGATCAGGCAGTTTCCGCAATATCCGCTTCATTGCAGTTCCCAAAAAAGGCTTGTCCTACAAGGATGGCTGGATCCGCGACGATGTCAGCGCACGATCCATTTCAGGACCTGGAATGCCCAGCCGATGCTCATGAGGGCAATCGGGAATAGCGTCAGGCCGACCGAGAAGACCAGCCCCTGACGGAACAGCGCCGGACCGACGCGAGGCGTCTCCTCACGCCAGGCGCGCTGCATCGCCGCTTCGGTCACGAAACCGAACGAATAGAACAGGTTCGCGAAGAACCCGTACATGAGGACGCCCGGCCAGGCGACCGGCATGTTCATCGACAGCGGCGGGAGCAGCGCGATGAACTTCACGGCCGCCAGTGTCACGAGGCCGGCTCCGCCGACGATCACGTTGAACGTTAGGCGTCGCGACTCCCACCACCGGAAGATACTGGCGGTGCTTCGGACCTCGGCGGGCGCTGGAAAGAGCAAACGCGTCAGGGCAGACACTCCGGTACTCCGAACGGGCCACGACCCAACATACATCGAGCCAGCCGTTGCATCAAGTACTTTGCGTTGTAGAGCATGGATCTCTGGTGTGCCTGGAACTCCCCGTCGAATTCGTGGTATCGTCTAGCACGAGCTCGCTCACCCGCGACTGCCCGCCCCCCGCATGGCGAACTACATCACGCTCATCCGGACGCTCCTCTCGTTCGCTGTCGTTGCCATGCTGCACGTGCGCACGAAGTGGATGTACGTGGCCGCGTTCATCCTGACCATCGTCCTCATCTGGATGGACGCGCTGGACGGCTACGTCGCCCGCGTTCGGAAGGAAACCTCGAAGCTCGGCGCGGTCGTGGACATCCTTGGCGACCGGGTCGTCGAGATGTCGTACTGGATCGTCTTCGCGAAATTCGGGTGGGTACCGCTGTGGGTCGCGATCCTCGTCTCGGCGCGCGGCATCCTCGTCGACGGCATCCGCGCGCTGGCGCTCGAGCGCGGCATGACGGCGTTCGGCTCGACGACCATGATGCGGTCGAAGCTCGGAACGCTGCTCGTGAGCTCGCGGCTGAGCCGAGCCCTGTATGGAGGCGCGAAGACGCTCGCGTTCTCGTTGCTCATACTCGCGTTCGCGCCAGGTCTGTTCCGGCACATCGGCCCGATCGTAACCTGGCTCGCCTACGCGAGCGTGTACACGACCGTCGTCATGTGCGTTCTGCGAGGCCTACCGGTCGTCGCCGAAGCGAGGCACCTCGTTCGGCGTTAGGCGCCGAGGTCGAGGGCGAACGAACGGGCTGGGGCTCCGGCGGCGGCCTGGCCAGGCCCAGGTGATGAGTTGTGAGTACTCAATCATCAGGCATCAGATCCCGGCGGGGCCACGTGGTGTGAGGTCCCGGCCGACGGGAAACCGTAGGAACGGGACCTGATGCCCGATGACTCAAGGCCGAGGACTGATCCACTTGGTACTGCGTTTCCGCCTCTGTCGCTGTTTTTCCTAGACACTGAAATCCACTGGCTTCCGCAGCGTCAGGCCGTCGCGGCGGAATCCTGCCTGCACGAATGCCGAGGCGTGCGAGCTCTTTGTGGCAGGGGCGCCGTCGATCGTTTCGATCTCCAGGTCGTGACGCCGGTGCACACCGGGCACCGGCAGCTGCAGATGCGACACCAGCGACCCCACGGCAAGGCGGACCTCCTCGTCGCTCGCGCCCGGTGCGACGTTCAAGCGTCGTCCCCGCCCCTCTGCAGCGATGATCACGCGACCGCGTCGCGTGACCAGTAGCGCTCCTCGCCCCCGCGGACGAGCCAACGCCGGTCGGTCATCCTCCGATACCTCCAGCGGCAACGCGTACGCATTGGCCGGGTCGCTCGTGGACATCGTGATGGCCGGCGCGTTCACGTCATCGGCAACCTCGCGCAGCGCATCCACGGCACTGGCGGTCGCGAACTGCGCGCCAGCCAGCCCACGCACGAAGTATCCGCGTCGGACCTCGCCGCGAAGCTCGAGGCGACGCAGCTCACGGTAGATGGCGCGCCACGAGACCGCGGGCCGCTCGCGCCGCCACCAATCACGTGTCACGATGGCGTACCGGTCGAGCCATTGCCGGGCGACGGCCTCGGCCCGTGCTTCCTCGTCCCTGGCTGGCCCGAAGATGCCCGGCGTCGTGACGAGCGACCATCGCCCGACCCAGCCATCCCGCCCACCCGGCAGATCGGGCCGGCGCCATTTCGGAAGACGGCGGAGATTGGGACGGCGCTGCACGATAGGGCGCCCGGGCGTTGGCGAGAAATCCGCCGGAAGCCACCGCGTCGGGTCGGGATCATCGCGCTGATTCCCGGGAAGCAGTGGCCGGAAGCGGATGACCTCACGCAGCGCTTCCGCGCTGTCGTTGGTGACGAGACCGGCCGCGGCGAGCTCGCGGAGCGCATCGCGCAGCCCGAGCATCGTTAGGCCCGTGGCGACCTGCAGATCGACGATGAACGACGCCCCATAGCCACGAAGTGCGGCGAGCACCTTCTCGGCGCCCTCGCTCAGCGGCGGTCGCCCCTCGTTGGGAGCGGCGCTGCCATCGGGCGCCAGCCACAGCGCCGCGGTGCCCCGTTCGACGAACCGAAGTCCGGTCAACGCGCGCGCATCGCTGCGGTCGGCCGACCCGCCGTCGCCGATCCAGACGACGGAGCCCGATTGGGTCAGTGCGCCGAGTGCGGTGGCGTCGTAGGGCCTAACGCGCGATGGCAGATAGTCGCGCTCCCATGCCGCGGCGGGACGCACCAGTCCTGCCAGTTGCCGTACGGCGGTCGATACCCCTTCTGTCCCGCCCAGGTGGTCGCGGGGATCGAGGTGCTGCCACCGCTGGAGGAACGCGACGAGGTCCGGCAGCCCCACCGCCGTGATCTGCTGTCGGGCCGTGGCGAGCGCGCGTCGTCGCGCGTGCTCGAGGACCCGGCGCGAGCACCATCGCGCGGTCGCGCGGTCCTGCCCGAAGAAGCCGCGCACCAGCTTTCCCTCGCGCTGCCAGTCCTCGAGCCGTTTCGCGATCCACGCTTCGCTCAGGTCGTAGCGGGCGCGGATCTCGTCGATGGAAACGGGTCCCGAGACCGCGAGCCAGCGTGCGAGGATCTCGCGCCGAGCGGCGCCGCGGCTCAAGGATGGCTCGCGAAGCGCGGCGGGCACGACGTCACTCGCGGACCTCGCGGCGAGATCCGGGCCGGCTCGAACGACGCTGCCCGCATCCACGCCGAACGCAGCCGCATAACGAGCGAAGGTCTCGGTCAGGATCAGGCGTGGCGACGGGCCACTGGCCGTCGGTACGTCGAGCTGAATGATTCGCCCCTCCGCGAGGAGACCGGCGAGCGGGTCGCCTCGCATCCACCGCGCTGGTTCGGTCACTCGGTCTCGTGCTTCCTCGAGGGTGACGTCGCCGGCACGATCGATGAGCACCGCGAGCTCGTCCGCGTTTCGCGCCCGCCGGTTCGCCGCAGTCCCGCGCCGAATTTCGAGAACCTCGGCGATCGCCTCACTCGTTTCGGGGTCGGCGCCTTCGCTTCCCATGACCTCGTCGAGCAGCGCGCGATCGAGCGAGAGGTACGCGGCACGCTGCTCGGCGCGGGGGGTGTCATCGACGTACAGCCAGTCCATGACGAATCCGAACTGCAGCGATGTCGCGAACGGCGACGGTCGGTCGAGCTCGACGACGCGAACTCGAATCGCACCACGCTGAAGGTCGGTGAGGACGGTCGCGAGCGCTGACATATCGAACGCGTCCTGCAGCACATCGCGATAGGTCTCGACGAGGATCGGGAACGAGGGATAGCTCTGGACGGTCTGAAGCAGATCGAGCGATTTGAGCCGCTGAAGCCAGAGCGGCATGCGGCGCTGCGGATTCCCGCGGGGCAGAAGCAGCGCTCGCGCAGCGTTCATCCGGAACCGCGCCCCGAAGAGCGTCGTGCTCCCGATTTCGTCGACGATGCGCCGCTCCGCTTCCGCCGGCTCGAGCCCGAGGATGGCGTCGACCGGAATGCGACCGCCGAGATTCGGGAGACGGAGCATGATCCCGTCGTCGGTGGTCTGAATCTGAACCTCCTGGGAACCGGGAACGGGGAACTGGGAACCGTGCCTTCGAACAGTCTCTGTTCCCAGTTCCCGGTTCCCTGTTCCCGCGAGCGCCTCCCGCGCTCGCTGCGCGAGCGCCATTCCCCACGGCGCGTTCACGCGACCACCGAATGGAGCGTGCAGCACCAGGCGAACAGCACCGACCTCGTCCCGGAAATGCTCCAGCACCAGCTCGCGGTCGTCAGGCACCGAGCCGCAGACCGCTCGCTGCTCGCGGACGTAGTGAACGAGCGAGCGAATCGTCGCGCGATCAGCGGCATAGCGACCGGCGATCACGTCCAGCGCAGCGTCATCATCGGGGTCGACCGCCGCGACCGTTCGCCGCAGGTCGCCGACGCGGTGGCTCAGGTGGAATGAGCGCGCCATGTACTCGCCGTGCCAGAACGGCATCCGCGCGGGTGCGCCGGGCGCGGGGATCACGATCACGCGATCGTGCTCGATCGCTGAGATTCGCCACGTGCTCGAGCCGAGTTGAAAGACGTCGCCGACGCGGGACTCATGCACGAACTCTTCATCCAGCTCGCCAAGCCGCGTCCGATCCGGAAGGTTGACGGTGTAGAGCCCGCGATCGGGAATGGTTCCACCCGAGATGACCGCCGTCATCCGACTCGCGCGCGACCCCGTTAGGCGATCGGTCGTGCGGTCCCACGTGACGCGCTGTGCCAGCTCGGCCGCGAGCTCCGACGGATATTTCCCGGACAGCATCGCCAGCACTTCGTCAAAGGCCGGGCGCGTCAGCGTCTGATAGGGGTACGCCTTCCGCATAACGTCGAACAGATCGGCCGACGTCCACTCGTCCACCGAGACCGCCGCGACAATGACCTGCGCGAGGACGTCGAGTGCGTTGTGCACGACCCGCGTCGGCTCGACGTCCCCGTCGCGCATCGCCTGGACGATCGCGGTGAGCTCCATCGCATCGTCCAGAAAAGTGGGGACGAACATGCCGCGGCTCACTGCACCTAACGTGTGCCCGGCACGCCCCACGCGCTGCAGTCCGTTCGCCACCCGCTTCGGGCTCTGGAGCTGGATCACGAGATCGACGGACCCGATGTCGATCCCGAGCTCGAGGGAGCTCGTGCTCACGAGCGCGCGCAGGTCGCCCGCCTTGAGACGCTGTTCGAGTAGCAAGCGACGCTCGCGTGCCAGGGAGCCGTGGTACGGGAGGGCGACCTGCTCACCGGCAAGCGTGTTGATTCGGGCGGCCATGCGTTCTGCCTGGCCGCGATTGTTCACGAAGACGAGTGTCGTTCGCGCCGATCGGATCCGTTCGAGTACGAGCGGTGCGACCGATGTCCACACCGTACCCGAGACATCGCTCAGGTCCGGGACCGGCGACACGATTGTGGTCTCGGTCCGCTTGACGAGCCCACAGTCCACGATGCGGCACTCGCGAGCGCCAACGAGGAACCGCGAGATCTCCTCGAGCGGCCGCTGGGTCGCCGACAAACCGATGCGCTGCAGCGGGCGACCCACGAGATGCTCGAGGCGCTCGAGGGTGAGCGCGAGGTGTGCGCCGCGCTTCGTACCGGCCACCGCGTGGATCTCATCGACGATCACGCCACGAAGCGCACTGAACATCCCGCGGCCACGCAGGCTCGTCAGCAGGATGTGCAGAGACTCCGGCGTCGTGATCAGAATGTGCGGGGTCGTGCGCATCATGCGGGCGCGGGCCGACGCCGGCGTGTCGCCCGTTCTCACGGCGACGCGAACCTCGGGAAACGCCTTTCCATCCGCGATGAAACGCTCGCGCAGCTCCGCGAGTGGACGCTCGAGGTTCCGCTGGATGTCGTTGTTGAGCGCCTTGAGCGGCGAGATGTAGAGCAGGTGGATCGCGTTCGCGAGTGGATGCTCGAGACCGTCCGTGATGAGCGCGTTGAGCTCCCACAGGAAGGCAGCCAACGTTTTGCCCGTGCCGGTGGGCGCCAGAATGAGCGCGTGCTCGCCGCTCGCGATCGCCGGCCAGCCGGCTAGCTGCGGTGCGCTCGGCGCACCTAACGTTTCGGTGAACCAGCGACGGACGATCGGATGGAAGTCGCGGAGCGCCGCTTTCGCGGCCGCTGCAACGGAACCAGTACCCTTCGCGGCTCGCGGCGTCGCCATTGTCAGTCGCTCTTCTTCAAGGTCACAGCCGAGGCGGATGACCGTTCGGCTTCGGGACGATTTGTCCCACGACCGCACAGCGCCTCACCGCGCCCCGCACCGAGCAACGCGCCAAACGATTGTGACGCAAAGACATGGCCACGTTCGCCGACGGCACGAAGCTTTCGTTGGAGTGAGGCAACGTTCGCAGGCGCTCCATCCTCATTTCTCCTGCCTCATCCAGGTCATAGCACCGTGCTTCAAGATATTCGCTACGCCGTGCGGAAGCTGTCGCGCACACCCGGCTTCACGACAATCGCCGCGTTCACCCTCGCGCTCGCGATCGGCGCGACCACGGCGATCTTCAGCGTCATCGACGGCGTGCTCCTCAAGCCGCTGCCGTTCCGGGACCCTCAGCGCGTTGTTCGCGTGACGAACCTGCGCGACGGCAATCGCATGGTGTCGTCGGTGCCGGACTTCCTCGACATCCGCGCGCAATCGAAGTCGTACGCGTCGCTGGCTGCGCTCGATAACCAGGCGATGAACCTGACTGGTGGCTCCGAGCCGGAGCGTATCAGCGCGGCGCGCGTTGGCGCGACGTTCTGGAGCCTCCTCGGCGTCACACCGCAAGTCGGGCGCGGCTTTGCGCCCAACGAGGACAGCCAGTCGGCCGCGCGAACAGTGGTCCTGAGCGACGGCCTGTGGAAGCGCCGCTTCGGCGGCGACCGGCGCATCGTCGGCAAGACGATCGCGCTCGACGGCAACAGCTTCACGGTGATCGGCGTCGCGCCGGCCGGGTTCAGCTTCCCCGATCGCCCCGACGTTTGGATCCCGCTCGTGTTCGCTCAGGACGACCTCAACCCGGATGGCCGCGGGGCGCACTGGATGGGTATCATGGGCCGTCTCGCGCCTAACGTGACGGTCACCCAGGCCACCTCCGAGCTGGTCACGATCACGCGTCGCCTGGAGCAGCAGTATCCGGAATCGAATACGAACATGTCGGGCGCCGTCATCCCGATGCAGGAGTACCTGGTCGGGGACGTCCGTCCGGCGCTCTATGTCATGCTGGGTGCGGTCGCGTTCGTCCTGCTGATCGCGTGCGCGAACGTGGCAAACCTGCTGCTCGTGCGGGCCGCATCCCGCGAATCGGAGATGGCGGTGCGCACCGCGCTGGGCGCCGGCGCGTGGCGGCTCGTTCGTCAGCTCGTGATCGAGAGCGTGCTGCTGGCGATGATCGGCGGCGTGTTCGGGACGCTGCTTGCGCTTTGGGGCGTCGACCTCCTGCTGTCGATGGCGCCTAACGGGTTGCCACGGATCAACGAGGTGACCGTCAACGGTTCGGTGCTCGTGTTCACGGCCGGCGTTACGGCCGTCACCGGTGTGCTCTTCGGGTTGTTCCCCGCGCTCCATGCGGCACGCGCGAACGTCGGCGGCATGTTGAAGGAGGGCATGCGCGGTTCGAGCGGCGGCGTCGCGAGCCGCCGCGCGCGCAACACGCTCGTCATGGCCGAGATGGCGCTTGCCGTCGTGCTGCTCGTCGGTGCCGGCCTTCTGATCCGCAGCTTCAGTAAGCTGCTCGCCGTCGACCCCGGGTTCCGTGCGGAACGGGTCGTCACGTTCGCGATCGCGGCACCGGATACGAAGTACGGTCAGTACGCGCAACGTCGCGAGCTCGTGAGCAATCTCGTCGAGCGCATGAAGCGCGTGCCCGGGGCGCAGGGCGCGGCGGTCGTCACCGGCCTGCCGCTCAGCAACATCATGATGCGTACGTCCGCCCACATCGTGGGCACGCCTCCGGAGCGGCCGGGAGAGCGGAAGTCTACGGACGTCGCCATGGCGACGCCCGGGTATTTCACGACCATGGGCATTCCATTGGTCGCCGGCCGTGACTTCACCGATCGAGACGGAAGCGGTGCGCCGGTCGTGTCGATCGTGAATCAGGAGTTCGTCAAGCGCTACTTCCCTAACGAGAACCCGATCGGTAAGCGGATCGAGCTCGGCTGGGACCAGGACACCGCCTCTACCGGTGGCAACATGACGCTCGGCGGTGAGATCGTCGGCGTCGTCGCCAACGTGAAGCGCCGCGGGCTGAGTCAGGAGGTCTTTCCAGAGACGTACGCGTCGTACATGCAGCCGACGTTCTCGAATTTCTCCGTCGTCGTGCGGTCGACCGCGGACCCATCGACGGTCATGGCCGCCATTCGCGCGCAGATGCGCGAGCTCGATCGCGACCTGCCGTTGAGCGACCTGCGCCAGCTCAAGGAGCTCGTCGCGGCGTCGGTGTCGCGGCCGCGCTTCTACACCACGATCCTCGGCGTCTTCGCGTCGATCGCGCTGATCCTCGCGGCCGTCGGGATCTACGGCGTGATCTCGTACGCCGTGAGCCTGCGGACTCGCGAGCTGGGGATTCGGATCGCGCTGGGCGCAACGGGCCGCCAGGTGTCGGGGCTCGTGCTGCAGCAAGGCGTGGGGCTCGCGATCGCCGGCGTGGCCGTTGGTGGCGCGGGCGCGTACTGGCTCACGCGACTCCTCAGCAAGCTGCTGTTCGGCGTGAGCGCGACGGATCCGCTGACCTTCGTCGGCGTCGCGGCGCTTCTCACGGCCATCGCGGCGATCGCGTCATTCGTGCCAGCAAGGAGAGCTGCGAAAGTTGACCCGCTGCTCGCCATGCGCGAATAAGGGCGCAACAGAACAGGTTACAGGTTACTGGAGTTGGTAATTGGTTATTTGCACCCTCGGGATGCTCATCTCGCAGAGAGGAGAGGCATCCCGAGGGTTCTGATTACCTGTAACCAATCCCGGTAACCAATTACCGGTGTCAGTTGCGCAGTTTGTCAGTGGCAGGTTCCAGACCCCGAATCCGTGAAGGATCCGCTGGCTGGGATGAACTGCCAGTCGTACCCACCCGTCCTCAGTGTGAGCTTCAGAACACCCAACGACGTGTTGTTACGCCGCTCGCTGTTCGGTTGAATCGTGGAGCTGAACGAGTAGAGCGGTGCGCCACCGGTGCCGACCGTGAACTGGCGGATGCCGTTCGGATTGGCGACGGCGTTAGGCGTCTGCGGGGCAAATCGCTCGTACACATGCTCGTGGCCATTCAGCACGATCTCGGCGCCGGCCGTGTAGAGCGCATCCCAGAAAGGCCCGACCGCAGTCAGGTTGCCGTGCTCGGCCCCCGAGTTGAATCGGGGGTGGTGCCAGTACGCCAGCGTGCAAGACTTGGTGTTCGCCGCGAGATCCGCCTTGAGCCACTGCACCTGTGCGGACGTGGCCGAACAGCTGATCGTCGTGCAGGCCGAGTTGCTGTTCAGAACGACGATGTGCCATGCGCCCAAGTCGTAGCTGTAATAGCCCTTGCTCGGATCGCCTGCCGTGCTGCCAAAGTAGCCGAAATACCCGGAGGCGCCCGCGGTCTGGTACTCGTGGTTACCCGGGGTCGGCATCGTTCGCACTTTCACGCGGCCCCACGACCCGTCGTAGCAATTCGCGTAGTCGGTTGCCGACCCGTTAGGGTACGCGTTGTCGCCGAGCGTGAACACGGTACCAACCGTGGAGACGAGGATGTTCGAGGTCGCGTCGTCGCCCGTCGAACCACAGACCGCGATGTCGCCCGCGCCGATGAGCACCTCGGACCCCGGCGGCGGGGGCGGCGTGGGAACCGTGATCGTCGACCTTCCCGTTTTGCCACCGCCCGCCGCGCTGATCGTCGCAGCACCGGCAGCGACGCCGGTGACGAGTCCCGACGTCGAGACTGTCGCGACCGCGTTGTTCGACGAGGTCCAGGTGAACGTCGTGACGGATCCGGGCGGATTCGCGGTCGCCGTAAGCTGCACCGTCGAACCAACCGCGACTGTCGCGCTCGAAGGCGACACCGAGATCGACTTCACTCTGTTCGCGGACCCGCCCTTCGCGAGCGATGCCGCCAGCGTATCGTTGGCCGGCGGCGCGGACGTGTCGGAGCACGCCACGAACGCAAAGGCGACGCTGGCCGCGACGACGGCCGTCGCGACGTAAACGATGGTACGTCTCTTCATGACCTCTCGCTTGCGAAGTTCGGTCCACCGATCTTGGGCCCCCAAGGGTCCTGGCACAAGTGTGCGACCGTCACGTGGCAGACAATCGCCTGACTGGCTGGCCTAACGTGGTGGCTTACCCTTGCGCTTGTCGGTCACCGTGAACGAGAGCGTTCCCGGCGTTCCGGCCGTGCCCCCGGCGTCCGCCGCCGTGTACGGGGTCGCCGTCACCGTATGGCCTCCGACCGACGGTGTCCAGGCAACGTAGTCCGTGGCGTTGGTATCGCCCGCCAGCGCATACGGAGCGGCGTTGTCCGTGCGGTAGCTCGACATCCCATCGAGCCCGAAGCGCACGCTCCCGACCGAAGCCGGCGTCGTGTTCGCGCGGATGTTGAGATTGCGCGTGGGCAACGTCGCGAGGTTCAGCGTGGCGCCGGCGGCGATCGGATCGTATCCGGTGATCGGCAAGTCGGTGTCGGCGTTTATGAGCGTGAAGCTCGTCACGGCCTGGTTAGGCGGCGGCGGGGTCGTGCTCGACGTGAGCTTGTAGATGGCACCCGCCTGATCGTCCGAGATGAGAATCGCGCCGGAGACCGTAATTGCCGCTGCCGTCATTGAACGGGTACGCGATGTCGTCACGGTTGTTGACGACGACCCAGAGCGTGTTCGTGCCCGGGATCATCGCGAGGCCCTCGGCGTTCCGAAGGCCGCGCGCGAACAGCCTGCCGTTCGACCCGTCGGCATTGTAGACGTAAATCGCTGCCCGCACCGGGGTACTCTGCGTGTCGGACGTGCAAACGTTGCAGGTCGATGCAATCGAGATGTACAGCTTGTCGTTGCCGTCGAGGGCGATGTTCTTGAGCTCGTGCCCGTACGTGCCATTGAGCTCGGGCGAGCTCGCGTCAGGCAACCCGGAGACGACCACCTGCCGCGTGCCGGGCGTGAGCGCACCGGGTGTGTAGACATACCGGTTGACCTGGTTCGTCTCGGTGACGTAGACATACGTCACCGTGCCGATGGTATGGAACACGATGTCGTGCGGCCGTTTCAGCCCCGTGACGTAGTCGCTGACCAGCGGATCGCCGGCACCGTTCGGCCTAACGAGCACGACGCTGCCCGACCCGGGCTTCGAAACGAGCAGGCTCCCATCCGGCGTCACCGCCATGAACCTCGCGCCACCGATCCGCGCATACACCGCGATCGTGAAGTCCGGCGGAACGAGCAGCGTGCGCGCGGTGTTGAACGGCGACGAGCGCATACTCACGGGCAGGACGACTGTGCTCGAGACGGAGGCTCCCGGCGGAGCCGCGGGCGCGGCGAGCGGGACGAGTGAGCCAGGTGTGGGAGCGGAGCGTGGTGCGACCGGATCGTCCGTGCAGGCGGCAAGGGCGACGCCGATACCAAGCGTGAGCGACGCGTGGCGGGCGTGGGAGAGAGCGACCATCGTCGTCTCCTGGGCAAGGGTGCATCGTGGAGAGGCGGCGCCGCTGGCGGCGGCGGTCGCGCCAATGCAACATCCGAGCGCGGCGGTCATCCGAGCAGCCTGTGCTCGACGCCGGCGTTTCTACGTAACCTTCCCCCAGCTTCTCGGAGCAAGACCCTCCTGACTACCCGTCGCGATTTTCTGACCAGCACCGCCGGCACTGTGGCCGCCATGGTCGGCGCGCCGTCGATCATCCTGTCGCATCGTGCCACGTACGACCTCGTGATTCG
>Ga0070676_10000800_pt1 | contig 15547 bp, 10 predicted proteins | sample KBSM53metaG_FD_64667 | JGI IMG/M metagenome (GOLD analysis project Ga0070676, IMG submission 64667) | Miscanthus rhizosphere microbial communities from Kellogg Biological Station, Michigan, USA - KBS M5-3 metaG | ecosystem: Host-associated > Plants > Roots > Rhizosphere > Soil ...
CTCGTTGGCCTCCGAGCCGCTCACCGCGAACATCGTGTAGCGGAGGTCGCCGGGGGTGATCGAGGCGATCTTCTCGGCCAGCTCCGCGGCGGGTCGGTTGGAGAACTGGCGGGTCGTCGGGTAGTAGGCCAGGCGCACCGTCTGCTCCGCGATCGCCTCCGCGATCTCGCGCCGGCCGTGCCCCACGTTGACCACCGCCAGGCCCGCGAAGCCGTCGAGCAGCTTCTTGCCCTGCTCGGTCCAGATCCACACGCCCTCCCCGCGATCGATCACCAGCTCCTGGTCGGAGAGGAACGGATGGTCCTGCGTCTTGTGGGTCCACAGGTGCCGGATGGCCTGCGCGTCGGTCGTCATGGGCGAGTCTCCAGAAAGTGGTGAGCGGCTCGAAGACGGCGCCATGGTAGCACCTCGTGGCGCCGCCGGGGCGGGGTGCTCATTTTCCGCCATCGGCTGACACTTTGCGTATGGACACCTCGAAGAATCTCACTGGGATCAGCCACTTACTCGGTGGCCTGCTCCTTGCTCCTCCATGGCCCGCCATGGGATCGCGCCGCCCGCTGGACCGCCGGAGCCCGCCCGACTCCGACTCGCTCGTCGCCCGGCTCCGCCGGCTCGAGCAGGACAACGCCCGCCTGCTGGAGCGTGAGCGCACCCGACTCGAGGAGACGCGCGCCCTCGCCGGCATCGGGCGCCTCCTCTCCGAGCGGCTCGAGCCCGCCGTGGTGGGCGCGCGCATCGCGGAGAGCCTCCGCTCGCTGGTCGGCGGGGGCGCGGCGGTCGTCTACCGGCTCGACGGCCATTCCGGCCGGCTGGAGGCGCTCGCGGTCTCGGGCACCAGCAACCCCGCCACCAACTGGCGGCCGGCGCGGGAGCCGGGCTCGGGCGCGGTCGGCTTCGCGATCCGGGAGCGGCGCACCATCACCACCCAAGACGTGCTGGCCGATCCGCGCATGGAGACGAGCCCCGAGCTCCGCCGGCACCTGGAGCAGGCGCCGGACCGCGCCATCCTCGCGGTGCCCCTGCTCACCCAGGACCGCCTGATCGGGGTGCTCGCCCTGCGCAACGCCACCGGCAGCGTCTTCGACGCGCGCGCGGTGCAGATGGCGGAGGCCCTCGCCGACCAGGCCGCGCTCACCCTCGAGCGCGCGCGCCTCTTCGCGGACGAGGAGCGCCGTCGTCGGGAGGCGGAGGTGCTCGCCGATCTCTCCCGCACCATCGGGGGCACGCTCGACCTCGAGACGGTGCTCCGCCGGGTGGCGGAGGCGGCTCGCGAGCTCTGCCGCAGCGACGGGGCGGTGGTCGGCCTGCGCGTGCCCGGCACCGACACGGTGCGCCTCCGCTACTGGACCGCGCCGTGGTACGACACGCTCGCCGAGACCAGCGTCCGGCCCGGCGAGGGGCTGGGCGGTCGCGTGCTGCTGGAGCGCCGGCCGATGCGCACCGGCGACGATCTCCGGGAGCCCGGAGTGGGCGACCGCTACCACGAGTGCATTCGCCGGCTCGGGATCTCGGCCCAGATGGCGGTGCCGGTGCTCATCGAGGAGCGCGCGGAGGGCCTGCTCTACGTCGACAACCGCTCCGCGCGCGCCTTCACCGACCAGGACGAGGCGATCCTGATGCGCCTGGCCGCCCAGGCCGCGCTGGCCATCCGCAACGCCCAGCTCTTCGCGGACGAGCAGCTGGCGCGCGGCACCGCGGAGCGGCTGGTGCGCGCGCTGCGCGAGAGCCAGGAGCGCTTCCAGTTCGTGACCCGCGCCACCAACGACGCGGTGTGGGACTGGGACCTCGTGAGCGACGCGGTGTGGTGGAACGAGGGGATCCAGACTCTCTTCGGCTACCGCGAGGACCAGGTGGGCCCCGACATCACCTGGCGGTACGGGCTGCTGCATCCCGAGGAGCGGGAGCGCGTGGTGGCCGACATCCGCGCCGCCGTGGAGCGCGGCGACGAGAGCTGGAGCGCGGAGTACCGCTGCCGGCGCGCGGACGGCTCCTACGCGCAGGTCTTCGACCGCGGCTACGTGTTGCGCGACGCGGAGGGCCGCGGCACCCGCATGATCGGGGCCACGATGGACGTCACCCGGCGCAAGCAGCTCGAGGACGAGCTGCGCCAGGCCCAGAAGATGGAGGCGGTGGGTCGCCTGGCCGGCGGAGTCGCCCACGACTTCAACAACCTCCTCACCATCATCACCGGGCGGAGCGCGATCCTCATGGGCCGCCTCAAGGCCGATGATCCCTTGCGCCGCTCGGTCGAGCAGATCCAGAAGACCGCCGATCGCGCCGCCGGCCTCACCCGCCAGCTCCTCGCCTTCAGTCGGAAACAGGTGCTGCAGCGAAAGGTCCTCGACCTCAACGGGATGGTCGAGGAGGTCAGCGCGATGCTGCGGCGCCTCATCGGCGAGGACGTGGAGCTGCTGCTCACCCTCGGTGCGGGCGCCGGCCACGTCAACGCGGACCCGGGGCAGCTCGAGCAGGCGCTCATGAACCTGGCCGTGAACGCGCGCGACGCGATGCCGCGCGGGGGCACCCTCGGGGTCGAGACCGACTGGGTGCAGGTGGCGGCCGCCCCGCCCGACCGGCCGGAGGCGCTGCCGCCCGGCCCCTACGCGGTGCTGCGGGTGGTGGACACCGGCGTGGGGATGGACGCCGCGACCCAGGCCCGCATCTTTGAACCGTTCTTCACTACCAAGGAGCCCGGCAAGGGAACCGGCCTCGGGCTCTCGATGGTGCACGGCGTGGTGCGCCAGCACGGCGGCGCGATCCACGTGACGAGCGCGGTCGGCGGCGGTACCACCTTCGAGATCCTCCTGCCCCAGGTGGAGGAGAAGCCCGAGCCGGTGCGCGTCGACGAGACCGCGGGGCGCGAGACGCGCGGCCTGGAGACCATCCTCCTCGCGGAGGACGAGGACGACGTGCGCGCGCTCGCGCGCGAGGTGCTGGAGCGCCACGGCTACACGGTGCTGGAGGCGAGCGACGGCCGCGAAGCCCTCCGCCGCTACGAGGCCGGGGCCGCGGGCATCGACATGATCCTCACCGACGTGGTGATGCCGCGCATGAGCGGCCGCGAGCTGGTGGACCGGGTGCGGGCCATCCGGCCCGACATGCGCGTGCTGTACATGTCGGGCTACACCGAGGACGCCATCCTCCGCCACGGCGTCCACGACGCGAGCACCGTCCTGCTGGGCAAGCCGTTCGCCCCCGCGGCTCTCCTGGCCAAGATCCGCGAGGTCCTCGACCGCGGCCGCTGACGGCCTCTGGCCGTCGGCCCTAGGGGACGAGCGGCTCGCCGATCAGCCGCCAGTAGGGCAGCGCCACCAGCATCACCACCACCGCGGCCAGCACGGTCATCACGAGGCCGAACTCGAAGATCTCCCCCGCGCGGAGGTGGCCCCGCTCGTAGACCACCAGCGAGGACGCGCTCTGGGCCGGGTAGTAGAGCACCGCGTCGCCCGCGATCGTCACGATCAGCCCGCACAGCACCGGGTTGAGGCCCGCGGCGGTGCCCACCGCCATCGCCACCGGGATCGTGGTGGCGAGGAAGCCGGTGATGTTGGGGATCAGCAGTCGCACCACCGCGGAGGCCACCAGCAGCACCGCCACCACCAGCCACGGGGACTCCGCGACGTGATGCGAGGATCCCACGAGGCCCGCGGCGAGCCACTCGCTGGCGCGCGAGCGCGAGAGCCCCTGGGCGAGCGAGAGCGAGGCCGCGATCACGAAGAAGTTGGTCCAGCCCACCTCCTGCTCGAACTGCCGCCACGTCATCACCCCGATGCCGGGGGTCAGGAAGCAGATCCAGGCCAGCAGCGCGGGGATGGTCGGATGCAGGTGGTGGAGCGCGTCGGTGAGCCAGAGCAGGCCCGCGCCGCCCGTGATGAGCAGGGTGCGCCACTCCACGCCCGAGAGCGGACGGGGCGCGGGCACCTCCGGCACCGTGATGCGGGCGCGGAATCCGCTCCGGTAGCGCAGGTAGATCGCGAGCGCGGCCAGCGCGAGCAGGGCCAGGTAGGGCACGCTCATCAGCACGAGCCAGCGCGTCCACGAGACGGTCCCGATCAGGCTCGCGGCCACGATGGGAGTGATGCCCCCGGTGAGGAGGATGGTGGAGGAGAGACGGTTCACCGAGTTCAGCAGCATCATGATTGCGCGCGAAAGAGGGGCGCCTTGCGGGATGCGCGCGAGCGTGAGGGCCTGGTCGTAGACGTGAATGAGGATGCCGGTGCGCGCGCTCGCCGACGGCAGGAGCAGGGTGAGCGGCGGCATCGCGAGCAGCAGGTGGAGGTAGAGGGCGCCGGCGCGGCCGCGGCCGTGCAGCAGCAGGTGGTGGGCCACCCGCTCCGCGAGGCCGCTGCGCGCCACCGCCGCGCCCATCGTGAGCACGCCGACCAGGAAGAACGCCACCGGGTCCGCGAAGCCGGCGAGCCCCTCGCGGACACCGTCGACCGCGTGCGTGGCCACGAGGGCCACGATGGCCACGATCGCGGTCACCCCGGGCGGAAATGTCTCGAGGCCCCACAGGCCGATCGCGAGCACGATCACCGCGAGGACGCGCTGGCCCTCGGGGCTCAGGCCGGCGGGGGTCGGCGCGGCCAGCACGGCCACGCATCCGATGAGCGGGATCAGCCAGCGGATGCCGGGCAGCGGGCGGCGCACCGGCCGATGATACTAGACCGGCCGATCCCTGGGATGGAGAAGCCCGCGCGCTCCCGCGAGACGCGCACGATGGTGACGCCCGAGCGCCGAGCGCGAGACGGCCGCCCAGGGCCCGCGTGAGCAACTCGGTGCATCACGTGCCGTCGATTGCGCGAACGCGACGCGAAGTGCCGGGACGCCAGCGCGGGGATGCGCTGCGCTGGCTCCGGTCGGCGCGACCAGTGGCGATAGTAGCGAGGCGCGTACCCGTACGGGTACGCGGGATAGACGCAGGTGACGCGGGGCGCCGGCCGCACATGGGCGTACGGCGGCGGCGACGGGCACGACCGCGCAGCCGGACAGCAACAGCGCGGCCAGCGGCGCGAGCAGCAACGGTCGCGGAGCGGGTTACGCGGGCTGCTCGCCGAGCACGATCACGCCCGCGGCCGCGAGCCGATCGATCTCCTCACGGGAGAGGCCCAGCTCCTCCAGCACCTCCGCGGTGTGCTGTCCGAGGAACGGCGCGGGCCGGTCGATGCGCGGCGGGGTGGCGGAAGCGCGGCCCGGGAACGTGAGCATCTTCACCTTCCCCGACCCCGGCTGCTCGACCTCGGCCACCATGCCCACGTGGCGCACCTGCGGATCCTCGAACACCTCGTGGAACTCGTAGATCGGCCCCGCCGCGATGCCGCCCGCCTCGAGCCGCGCCACCCACTCCCGGGCCGGCGCGGTGCCGAGGATGCCCTCCACGCGCGCCTTGAAGGCGGGGTGATTCTGAAGGCGGGCCGCGTTCGTGGCGAAGCGCGGGTCGGTCTCCATCGCGTGGTCGCCCAGGGCGGCGCAGAATCGGCCCCACTGGTCGGGATTCATCAGCACCACGTTGACGAAGCCGTCCCCGGCGCGGAACGCCTCCGCGGGCGACAGGTGCAGGTTGCGGTTCCCCGCGCGCTGCGGCCGCTCGCCGGTGTCGAAGTAGATCGAGACCGGATCCGGCAGCAGGCCGAGGCTCGCCCCGATCAGGCTCACGTCCACGTGCTGGCCCACCCCGGTGCGGAGCCGGTGTACCAGCGCGGCGTTGATCATGCCGAAGGCCATGTAGGAGGCGGCCACGTCGGAGACCGAGCCGCCGACGCGCGTGGGCGGATCGCCCGGCATGCCGGTCAGGGACATGAGACCGCTCATGCCCTGGGCGATGGTGTTGTAGCCGGGCTTGCGCGCGAGCGGGCCGGTCTGACCGAAGCCGGTGACCGACGCGTAGACCACCGCCGGGTTCGCGGCGCTGATCGCGGGATAGCCGAGGCCGAGGCGGGCGGCCACTCCGGGCAGGAAGTTCTCCAGCACCACGTCGGCGCGCCGGGCCAGCTCGAAGGCCAGCCGGGCGCCCTCCGGCTTCTGGAGATCGACCGCGATGCCGCGCTTGTTGCGGTTGACCGCCGCGAAGGACGCGCTCATGCGCCCATCGCCGCGGAGGGAGCGCATGTCGTCGCCGCGGCCGGGCCGCTCCACCTTGATCACGTCGGCGCCCAGGTCGCCGAGCAGGGCCGCGGCATAGGGGCCCGCGATCACGCGCGAGAGGTCGAGGACGCGGATGCCCTGGAGCATGGCGGTCCGGGCATGGTGCCGCGGGGCCCGGCCCGAGTCAAGGCGCCCGGCTTGACTGGGCCGCGGGCGGTGGCTAGGCTCTGTCCACACGCGACACGCGAGCGGCTCACCGAGCAAGGGGGGCGTCATGCGCTACCAACGGATCTCCGCCGACTGCCACATCGACCTGCCCTGGATCCCGCCGGATCTCTTCACCGCGAATGCGTCGGCGGCGCTCAAGGACCGCATGCCCTACGTGACCGACGGCCCCGACGGGCGGTACTGGACGGCCAAGAACGGCACCAGCTTCGGGCTGTGGGGCGGGGTGGGGCCGGCGGGCTCCAAGTACGAGCCGGGCAAGCACCATCGCGTCGACGTCATGGCGTCCACCGGTTTGTACGATGACGGCAAGAAGGGCGTCGCCCGGCCGACCACTCCGGAGCTGCGGGCGAAGGACATGGACCGCGACGGGGTGCAGGCGGAAGTGATCTACGGCATCCTCGGCGCGGCCACGCGGCTCAACGACCACGAAGCGGCCACCGAGATGTTCCACATCTACAACGACTGGCTAGTGGACTTCTGCCGCCACGACTCGGACCGCTTCATCGGGCTGGCCTGCCTGCCCTACGGCGACATCGAGGCGGCGGTGCAGGAGGTCTACCGGGTGGCCAAGCTCGGGCTGCGCGGCATGGAGCTCTCGTGCTCCTGGGACATGGAGCCCATGTGGCACCCGACGTGGGAGCCCCTGTGGAAGGCGGTCAACGACGTGAGCCTGCCGCTTCACTTCCACACCTTCCCGGCCCTGCCGCCCAACGTGCTGGAGAAGCAGAAGGGGCTCACCCGGCGCGCCGCGTTCTTCACGGTGGTCTCCGCCTTCCAGATGAACCTGGTGAACATCCTGGCCGCGATCATCGGAGCCGCGGTGCTGGAGCGCTATCCCAACGTGCGCATCGCCTTCGGCGAGTCCGGCATCGGCTGGGTGCCATACGCGCTCGACCGCATGGACTTCGAGTGGGAGGACCGCTTCACCGACCTCGGCCTCACCATGAAGCCGAGCGACTACTGGCGGCGGCAGTGCAAGGCCACCTTCCAGTTCGACCGCATCGGCACCAAGCTGATCGAGGACATGGGCGTGGAGACCCTGATGTGGGGCTCCGACTACCCGCACGGCGACGGGGTGTGGCCCGACTCCTCCAAGTACATCGCCGAGCAGTTCGGCCACCTGCCGACCGAGGTCACCCGTAAGATCACCTGCGAGAACGCGGGCCAGTTCTACGGCCTGATCAAGTAACCCGGCGGGGTCAGGTCTTACATTCCGACAATGTATGAATGTAAGACCTGACCCCGAGCGTGACTAGGCGCCGACTTCGAGGATCATGTTGGCCGGGGTCTGGGCCACCCGGCGCACCTTCGTGAAGCCGGCCTGCTGCATCACGTCGCGCAGCCGCTTCTCACCCGCCTGGGCGCCGAGCGCCAGCCCGACCTCCTGGCTGAGCGACGCGGGCGTGCAGAGCAGCGTGGAGGCCGAGTAGTAGAGCCGCCCCACGATGTTGAAGTTGTCCTCCAGCTTGTCGTTGGCGATCGGCTCCACCACCATCCAGGTCCCGCCCGGCGCCAGCGACGCACGGACGTGCTTGGCCGCGCCGACCGGGTCGCCCATGTCGTGCAGGCAGTCGAAGAAGGTGACGAGGTCGTAGCCGCTGCCGGGGTACTCCTTGGCCGGGGCGACCTCGAAGGTGACCCGGTCGCCCACTCCCGCCTTGTCGGCGGCGCGACGGGCCCACTCGATCGACGCGGCGTGGTAGTCGAAGCCGGTGAACGTGGAGCGGGGGAACGCCTTCGCCATGATGATCGTCGAGGCCCCGTGGCCGCAGCCCACGTCGGCCACGCGGCCGCCCTTCTCGAGCTTCGCCTTCACGCCCTCCAGCGCGGGGATCCACTCCCCGACCAGGTGCATCGCGTAGCCGGGACGGAAGAAGCGCTCGCACCCCTCGTAGACGAACTGGTCGTGCTCGTGCCAGCCCACCCCCGCCCCGGTGCGGAAGGCGTCCGCGACCTTGGCCTCGTCGCGCACCGAGCCCACTCCGAGCTGGAACGCGCCCGGCAGGTCCGCGTCGAGCAGCAGGAAGGCGTGCTCCGGCGGCAGCGTGAAGCGGCCGGTGGCCGGCTGGTAGTCCACGTAGCCGCCCGCGGCCTGGGCCGACAGCCACTCGCGCACGTACCGCTCGTGGGTGCCGGTGCGCTTGGCCAGCTCCGCCGGCGTCACCCCCTCGCTGCCCGCCATCGCCCGGTACAGGCCGAGCCGGTCGCCGATGAGCACCAGCCCCGCGTGCAGCGTGGCCCCGACGTCCTGCACGACCTTGCCGAAGAACGCCTCGACCTTGCTCGGATCCATCTTCGTCTCGACTGCGCCCATGTGATCCTCCTGTGCCGGGCTATTCGCCCATTCGATGGTTGCGGGTTGGGGTTTGCGGGTGCGCGTCCCGGAGCCTCCGTCCGGGAGCGAGGAGGCCGGCGGCGGCCATCCGTCTCAGAACCGTCGCGCCAGGCCTTCGAGGTGCTGCTCGATCAACGCGTTGACGCGCTCCGCGTGGGTGACCGGCCCCATGTGGCCGACGCCCTCCAGCTCGACGGCCATCACGCGCGGCAGCGTCTTCACCAGCAGCCGGGAGACCGAGCGCGAGGACTCGGGCGAGCGGCCTCCGATCAGGCAGAGAGCGGGCATGTCCAGCCGCGCGAGCGCGGCCCGCGGGGTGGGCTCCTCGAACACCGCGTGCCACTGGTCCTTGAGACCGCTCATCGCGGCGGCGATCGCGGCCCGCCGCCGCTCGGACATCGCGGCCCACGTGCCGGCGCCCGTCCAGTAATCCACGAAGCGGGCGCCCGCGCCGTGCAGGTCGCCGCGGTCGATCGCGGCGGAGGTGTCGGCCCGCACCGCGCCGATCTCCCGCGCGGCGGGTCGCTCGGGATCGTCGGTCATCAGCAGCGAGAACAGCACCGGCTCGAACACGGTCAGCGAGGCGACCCAGTGCGGATGCATGAGGGCGACCTTCAGCGCCACCGCGGCTCCGTAGGAGTGGCCGACCAGATGGAAGCGCGCTCCGGTGGCGGCCAGGGCGGGCTCGAGCAGCGCCACCTCGTCGGCGAGCGTGAGCGGCCGACCGCCGCGCCACGACGGGCTGCGTCCGGCGCCGTGGAGGTCGACGGCGAGCGGGCGATGGCGATCACCCAGCCGGTCCACCAGAGACATCCACTGTGCCGCCGAGCTGGCGCTCGCGTGGATGCAGACCACCGGATCGCCGGTCTCCGTGTGGTGGGCGTACGCGACGGAGCGCGTCGCTCGGGGAACCTCGGTCTCTACCGTGTGCCAGGGCATCGCATCTTCCTCCTCGAGTGGCTCGTCGTGTTCGAGTGGCCGTCGTGCGGCCTCGCTCTCGCGGGCAAGCGCCGTGCCGAGACCGATCCGCGCGCGATCGCGCCACGTGCGCTCCGCCGGCCGCAAGATCGCCTTGCGGCCCGGGGCCGGCGCGCGGGAGGCGCCACTTGATTTCCGGGCGCTTGGCACCGCAAGCTCTCGGTGCACCCGAGCGATGAGCCCGCAACTCCACGTGGCAGGACCGCCGACACCGCGAGCGACGACGCCGATCCGCCGCATGACGAGCTTGCGCGTGGGCCGCCACGCGACCTTGCGGCCGGGCGGCGAGCCGATACGCGCCCTTGCGGCACACGCCGGCGCGGCCCGCAAGGCAGGCTTGCACCCGGTCCCGGTGGCGATACGGATCGGCGGGCACTTGCGGCTGGCACACCGCTTGCCCGTTCTGGGCCGGGCAATCCATGTCTGATCCGGTCATCGGGGTAGACGTCGGCGCGTCGACGATCTCGGCGGGGCTCGTCACTCCCGACGGCACCGTCGTGGACACCGTGCAGGCGCGCAGCGACGTGCCGGGCACCGCCGCGGCCACGATCCTCACCCTGGTGGAGCGTCTCCTTGCCCGGGCGGCCGCGCGAAGCCAGCGGGTGCGAGGCATCGGCGTGGGGCTGCCCGGCCTCGTCGACGTCGAGAAGGGCGTGATGCGCCCGACGGACGGCCACTGGATGTCCGAGCTGGCCGGGATGCCGCTCGCGCGCCTGATCGGCGAGCGCACCGGGCTGGCCGTCTTCGCCGACAACGACGTCAACGCCCTCGCCCTCGCCGAGTGGACCTGGGGGCTCGGACGGGGCGTCTCCTCGCTGGTCATCGTCGCGGTGGGGACCGGGATCGGGGGCGGGATCGTGATCAACGGCGGCCTGCTCCGCGGCTCGCTCAACACCGCGGGCGAGATCGGTCACATGGCGGTCAGCCTGGACGGGCCGCGGTGCGTCTGCGGCGCGGTCGGCTGCCTCACCAGCTATCTCTCCGGCCGCCTCATCCCGGAGCGCGCCCGCGAGCGGCTGGCCGCCCATCCCGGCTCCGCGGTGCTGGCCCGGGCCGGGGGCGATCCGGCGCGGATCGACGCGCAGGGCGTGTTCGCGGCCGCCGCGGCGGGCGACGCGCTGGCCCGCGAGGTGGTCGACCAGGCGTGCGAGGCGCTGGCGATGGTGCTGGGCGGCGTCGCCAACCTGCTCAATCCCGACGTGGTCGTGCTCACCGGCGGGGTGGCCGCCTCGCTGGCCGGGCTGCGCGAAGACCTGCTGGGGCGGATGCGCCGCCGCACCCTGCCCGCGGTGCTGGACACCACCACGCTCCACATCCGGCCCGCGGACAAGCGCCACACCGTGCGCGGGGGCGCCGCGCTCGTGCTCTACGAGCTCACCCGCCGGCGGAGCGCCTGAGCCGACCGCGCATGTACGTCAATCGGCCCGACGCCAAGATCTTCTACCAGGCGACCGGCAGCGGCGAGCGCGACCTCTTCCTGCTGCCGCCCTGCCAGGTGGTGACCCACAGCCGCATGTGGAAGCACCAGGTGCCGTACCTCTCCCGGTACTTCCGCGTGATCACGATGGACCAGCGCGGCAACGGCCGCTCGGACCGTCCCGCCACCGGCTACGACCTCGACAGCCGCTACGCCGACCTCGCCGCGGTGATCGAGGACGCAACGCGAGCGCCCTTCGCGCTGGTGGCGTTCTCCTGCGCGGGGCCGCTCGCGTTCCGGTACGCGGTCGACCACCCGGAGCGGCTCTCGCACCTGATCCTGCTCTGCGGCCAGTACGCGGAGTCGGTGCCGGGGCCCTTCGAGGAGCGGGTGGCCCCGGTGATTCGCGATGACTTCGACGGCTGGCGCCGGCGCCTCTTCACCCGGATGTTCCCGGAGCCGCACTCCCTCAAGGGCGTGGAGGACGGGGTGGCGTGGGCCGGCGAGACCACCGCCGAGATCCTGGTGGAGTCGCTCCGGGCCCTCGACGGCATCGACCTCCACCACCTCTTGCCCCAGGTGCGGGTGCCCACCCTGGCCATCCACGGCACGCGGGACCGCATCGTGCCGTACCGGCACGCGCAGAAGATGGTCGCCGCGATCCCGGGGGCGCGCCTGGTGACCTTCGAGGACGGCGGCCACGGCCTCTTCGGCCGCGAGGCGGTCAAGGTCAACCGGCTCATCCGCGACTTCGTGCAGGAGGGGGCCGTCGAGCCCGTCCGCATCCCGCGCGGGACCGAGCGCACGGTGCCCGTCGAGCCCCCGCCGCGCCCGCGACGGGGCGAGAGCGCGCGGCGCGTGCTGTGGCTCTCGAGCCCGATCGGCCTCGGCCACATCCAGCGCGATCTCGCCATCGCCCGGGCCCTGCGCGAGCGATATCCCGACGTGACGGTCGACTTCCTGGCCGCGGGCCCGTCGGACCGCATGGTGGAGCACTGGGGGGAGCGCCTGCATCCCGCCTCCCGCCTGCTCCTGAACGAGAGCGCGCACTTCGAGAGCTGGGCCGCCGACCACGAGCTGCACGCGTTCAACGCGCTCTGGGACATGGACGAGATCATGACCGCCAACTTCATGACCTTCGCCGACCTGGTGGACCGCGAGCGCTACGACCTGTGGGTGGGGACGAGGGCTGGGACCTCGACTATTATCTGCACGAGAACCCCGACCTCAAGCGGGCGCCCTACGCGTTCCTCACCGACTTCATCGGCATGCTCCCGATGCGCGACGATCGGACCTCCACCGAGTACCAGCGCTGCTGGGAGAAGAACGCGGAGAACGTCGACCACCTGCGCCGCCACCCCGACGTGCGCGACCTCTCGATCATGGTGGGCGACGAGGAGGACGTCCTCGATCAGGAGTTCGGCACCGACCTGCCCAACATGCGGGAGTGGGCCCGGACGCACTTCCGCTTCGCGGGCTATCCCCTGCACTTCGACCCGCGCGCCTGCGCGGATCGCGCGGCCCTGCGCCGCCGGCTCGGCTACCGCGACGACGAGCGGGTGATCCTGGTCTCGGTCGGCGGCACGCGGGCCGGCCGCCACCTCCTCCAGAAGTGCGCGACCGCCTTCGCCACGCTGGCCGGACGCCTCCCGGACACCCGCATGATCCTGGTCGCGGGTCCCCGCCTCGAGTCGATCGAGGTGCCGCCGGGCGCGCGCATCGAGTTGAAGCCCTTCGTGCCGAACCTCTTCGAGCACCACGCGGCGGCGGACCTCGCCATCGTGCAGGGTGGGCTCTCCACCACCATGGAGCTGGCCGCGCTCCGCACCCCCTTCCTCTACTTCCCGCTCCGCAACCACTTCGAGCAGCAGCTCCACGTGGCCCGGCGGCTGAGCCGGCTGGGCGCGGGGCTGCGCCTCGACTTCGACGCCACCACCGCGGAGGCCCTCGGGGCGATCATCGCCGACCGTCTGGGCCGGCCCGCGTCGTGGGCCCCGGTCCGGGCGGACGGGACCGAGCGGGCCGCGACGCTGCTCGCCGGATTGCTGGAGGCCCGCTGATGCGCGCGCGCGAGCCGGACCGGACCGGCCACGCCACCGCGGGCGGGGTGCGCCTCTACTGGGAGGAGCACGGCCAGGGCGATCGCACCCTCCTCCTGATCCCGCCGTGGCAGATCGTCGACTCGCGATCGTGGAAGATGCAGATCCCCTACCTGAGCCGCCACGCCCGCGTCGTCACCTACGATCCGGCGGGCTGCGGCCGCTCGGACCGTCCGGCCACCGGCTACGACCACGACCGCATGGCCGAGCACGCGTTGGCGGTGATGGACGCGGTGGGGGCCGAGCGCGTGAGCCTGGTCTGCCTCTCGCGCAGCGCGTGGATCGGGGTGATCCTCGCGGCCACGCACCCGGCGCGCGTGGAGCGCCTGGCGCTCACGGCGGTGGCCCTCGACGACCGGCCGATCGTGGGGCAGAGCTTCCTGGCTCCGCGCGAGCGCTACGAGGGGTGGGAGAAGTACAACGCCCACTACTGGCGCGCGCACTATCGCGACTTCGTCGAGTTCTTCATGGGCCAGCTCTTCACCGAGCCGCACTCGACCAAGGCGTGGGAGGATGGGGTGGCGTGGGGTCTCGAGGTCGACCCGGAGACGCTGATCGCCACCGTGAGGGAGTGGCGCGGCCGGCACACCCTCGCCGAGATCCTGCCGCGCGTGCAGGTCCCGACCCTGATCCTCCACGGCACCGACGATCACGTGCGGCCCTTCGCGCTCGCCGAGCGCACCCACGCCGCCATCAAGGGCTCGCGCCTGGTCGCGCTGGAGGGCAGCGGCCACGGGCCGCAGCTGCGCGACCCGGTCCGGATCAACCGCCTGCTCCGCGACTTCCTGGAGCCGGGGCGGGCGCCCGCCCGCACCTGGCGCCGGGCGATGGCCCGCCCACGACGTGCGCTCGTGGTGTCGAGCCCGATCGGCCTCGGCCACTCCCTGCGCGACGTCTCGATCGCGCGCGAGCTGCGGGCGCTGGTGCCGGACCTCGAGATCCACTGGCTGGCCCAGGACCCGGTGACGCGGGTGCTGCAGGCGCGGGGCGAGACCATCCATCCCGCGAGCCGCCTCCTGTCCGGGGAGAGCGCGCACATCGAGTCGGAGGCGGGCGAGCACGAGCTGCACGTGTTCCAGGCCTGGCGCGAGATGGACGAGATCCTGCTCGCCAACTTCATGGTGCTGCACGACCTGCTGGAGGCCGAGCCCTACGACCTGGTGATCGGCGACGAGGCCTGGGAGGTCGACTACTACCTGCACGAGAACCCGGAGGTGAAGCGGACCCCGTTCGCGTGGCTCACCGACTTCGTGGGCTGGCTGCCGATGGACCGCGACCCCGCCTCCCGGGAGGCGCGCGTGGCCGCCGACTACAACGCGGAGATGATCGAGCAGGTGGAGCGCTTCCCGCGCGTGCGCGACCTCGCCCTCTTCGTGGGCAGCCCCGCCGACATCGTGGAGGGCACCTTCGGACCGGGTCTGCCCGCGATCCGCGACTGGACCGCGGCCCACTACCAGTTCCCGGGCTACGTGCTGCCCTTCGATCCCGACGCCTTCGCGGACCGGGAGGCGCTGCGGGCGCGCCTCGGCTTCCGGCCCGACGAGCGCGTGGTGCTGGCCGCGGTGGGCGGCACCGCGGTGGGGCAGCACCTGCTCCGGAAGGTCGTGGCCGCCGCGCCCGTCCTGCGCCGGCGCGTGGACGGCCTGCGCCTGGTGGTGGTGACCGGGCCGCGCATCGATCCGGCCACGCTGCCGCCGACGCCCGGGGTGGAGTACCGCGCGTTCGTGCCCGATCTCTACGCGCACCTCGCCGCCTGCGACCTCGCCATCGTGCAGGGCGGCCTCAGCACCTGCATGGAGCTCACCGCCGCGGGCCGGCCCTTCCTCTACTTCCCGCTGCGCAACCACTTCGAGCAGAGCTTCCACGTGCCCCACCGGCTGGCTCGCTACGGGGCCGGCGTGCGCCTCGACTACGCGGCGACCGACGCCGACGCCCTCGCGCAGGCCGCGGCCGACGCGCTCGCGCGGCCGGCAGCCTCGCGCCCGGTGGAGCGCGACGGCGCCCGGCGGGCCGCGCGGCTGATCGCTCCCCTCCTCGACGGCGCGCGCCGATGACGCGCGTCCCGCGGGCCTGACCGAGGCCCCTCGCCATGCCGGGCGAGGTCAACTGCGTGTTCGCCAAGGGGCTCATCCCGCTGGTGGAGCGCGAGGTGGGTCCCGACGGGGTGGCCACGATCTGCCGCATCGCGGGACGGTCGCGCGACGACCTGATGGCGGACCACAACTGGATCCCGCTCGCGGTCGCCGACGAGATGGTGGCGGCGTGCCGCCGGCTCATGCACGAGCCGGACGAGGAGCGCTGGGCCCGTCGCTTCGGCGAGTCCTTCATGGACTGGAAGCCCCGCGAGGAGCGCTCCTACATCGGCACCTACTCGATGGGCATCGGCCATCCCCGCGGCGCCTACCA
>Ga0070676_10000826_pt1 | contig 15312 bp, 10 predicted proteins | sample KBSM53metaG_FD_64667 | JGI IMG/M metagenome (GOLD analysis project Ga0070676, IMG submission 64667) | Miscanthus rhizosphere microbial communities from Kellogg Biological Station, Michigan, USA - KBS M5-3 metaG | ecosystem: Host-associated > Plants > Roots > Rhizosphere > Soil ...
CCGGGCAAGAAGTGTAGACTACGAGGCCCTCGCGCAGCGGATCGAGAGCCCGGAGGAGGCCCAGGGCGTACTGCCCGAGCCCGGACGGGGTCGGGCCGAGGATCGACGCGTTGATGGCGAGGGGTCTCATCGTCGGACCATCGTACTCTCGGCGCGCCAGAATCGATCTCGAATGTCCGCACGGATGATGGACGGATGACCAGGAAGCCACAGGGGCCAGCAACGGGCGGCTCATCGGTCACAAGCGCGATCGAGCTGGCGCGGCTCGCGGGCCAGCCGATTCACGTTGCGCTCTGCCACCTCGAGCAGGACGACGTCGGGTCGGTCTCGCGCGACGACCTCGCCGTCAGTCGCCCGGTCTCCGGAACCAGCACGGACTCGCGACGTGCTTCACGCCGCCAAGCCGTATCTCACCATATCGCTGTACACGCAAGAGTCTCGGCAGAGGCCACCCGGGGGCGGTCAGCGGCGGCGCAGGAGCAAGTGAGGGCCGCGCTGGGCCACGACCGCATAGCTCAGTGCCGGTCGGCCGGCGGTGGCGATGGTCACCCGGTCACCCTCGCGCTCGAGCGTGACGTCCGGAAGGTCGCGCCACGGATAGGTGTTCAGATTGACCAGCGCGTACTCGGTGCGCTCGATCGCGGTCGGGAAGACAGTTGCCAGGGGGCGCTCGCTCAAATGCGCCACGTACCGATCCTGGGCGGCGATCGAGGCGGACGGTGGCACCTGCGACAACACCGTGTAGGCGGCCCGTTGTTCGGCGCTGGGCCACCAGCGGGCCACCGCCAGCTCGTTGGCCAGCGAGGATGCCAGGACCAGGCTCACCGCGAAAGCGACGATCAAGATGCGGACCGGCCGGCGTCCGTCCCGGCTCGTGGCTAACCGCGCGTACCCGGCGACCGCCGCCAGGATCAGGAACGGCAGGACGAATGCCTGGTACTGGGTGCGGTGATTGTAGAGGACGGGATCGCTGCTGAGCAGGTTCTGGGTGAGGGCGGGAAGCGCACCCACCGAATCCCATCCGCCGAGCAGCGGCAGGAAGCCGAGGGAAGCCAGCAGCGCCGTCAGGTACACCAGCCGCCCCGCGGTGAGGAGCTCGCCGATCGTGCGAAGCGGATGAGTGACGGTGGTGACGAAGATCTGGCCGAGGGAAGAACCCAGATGCCGGTAGCGCCAGAGGTGCACGTAGGGCTCGTGGCGAAAATGAGGGATGATCCAGCGAATATCGACGGCCAGCAGCGCGAGGGCCCCGAGGGCCGTCGCCCCACCGGCGAGCCAGCGGCGCCGGCCCAGGGCGAGCCACGCGCCGAGACCGATGACCGGGAGGGCCGCGTCCTCCCGGCACATGAGGGTGAGGACGATGGCCCCCACGAAGGGCCATGGGCGTCCGACTTCCGCGAAGTAGATCGCGGCCAGCAGCAGGGGGATGGCGAGCGCGGCGGCGTGGAAGTCGCGCACGTTGATGCCATGGAGCGATGGATTGACCAGGTAGAGGATGGCGAAGGCGGCCGCGGGCGGCCCGTCCCCGAGCCGATGTCGCGCGATGCCGAAGACCGGAAGTGCGCCCAGGGCCAGGATCACCGACTGGCCGACGAGGAGCACGGGGGCGCTGGGCAGGAGCCAGGCCGGGGGGACGAAGAGGTACACGATCGGGGAGAGGTGATCGCCCCACGCGTGCATCTCGGGCAGGCTCACGTAGGGGCCGTTGCCCCGGGCCAGGTTCCAGGTGAGCTGCACGTAGTAGCCGAGGTCCAGCGCGTGAGTGCGGAAGGTCAGGTGCCGAGTGACCGTGACGAAGGAAAATATCGACGCGTAGAGTGCGACGCCGACGGCGACGACCCGCCGCGGGTCGAGCTCGGGCACCCGGACCGGGGCAACCAGAAGCCGGAGCGCGACGGTTCCGAGCAGCACCAGGAAGACGTGTTCGGGCCGGGCCCAGAGAGAGGCCGACCAGCCCGACCAGAAGAGAAGGGCGCCCGCCAGCCAGATGCCAGCGCCCACCGCCGTCAGGTCGAGCAGGCGAGCCGCGGTCAAGCTCTGGCCGGGACCGGCTGCTTTCTCATGCGACACATCATAGGGCGGGTGATGCGGACGTCGGCCAAGGAAAATACCTCGGGGAGCGGTCTCCGGCGCGAGCGCTCTTTCTATTGGTCCGCATCGCTGCTAGCATGGCCCCGTGCCGCCGGCTCCGTCTCCTGCCCCCATCATGCGGGCTCGTAGAGCGCCCCCGCCTCCCATCACCTTCCTCCTTCTTCTCGGGAGCGTTCTGCTCGCGCTGCTCGCCGCGGGGCCCGGTTGGGCCCAGCCGATGAGCCCAGGTCCCCGTTCGGGAGGTGTGGCAATCGGTGCGGGCGAGGAGCAGGCCACCGTCCTGGCCGACCAGATCATCCAGGTGGGCGGATCCACCGATCTCATGATCGCCGTCGGCGACGTGGAGATCACCCGGGGGCAGAGTCGCCTGCTCGCCGACCGCGTCGAGATCAACCGCGATACCGGGCAGGCGGTGGCCCAGGGGAAAGTGGTTTTTTACGACGGGCCCGACCGCCTGGTCGGCGAGCGCATCGACTACAACCTGAAGACCGGCACCGGGGTCGTTTACAACGGCTCGGGGTTCTCGGCCCCCTACTACCACCTCTCCGGCGAGCGGATGGACCGCATCGGTGACAGCGTCTACGACATCCAGCGCGGAGTGTTCACCACCTGCGAGGGGGACGACCCGTCCTGGTCGTTCCACTTCGGGTCGGGAACAGCGGACCTGGACGACATTGTCTACGGCCGGGACGCCTCGTTCTGGGTCAAGAGCGTGCCTCTGCTGCCCTGGGTCCCGTTCTTCGCGGCTGCCCTGCGCCGCGAGCGGCAGTCCGGCTTCCTGTACCCCGAGTTCGGCCAGTCCAGCCGTCGGGGCTACTTTGCCAAGGTTCCCTACTACTGGGCGATCAACGACAGCCAGGACCTCACGGTGTCGCTCGACACCTTCAGCGCGCGGGGCGTCGGTCTGGACGCCGACTACCGCTACATCCTGTCGCGGGACCAGCGCGGCGAGCTGTCCGCTTTCGGGATCACCGAGGCCTTCCGTGGAAGTCGAGACCCCGGGCTTCCCGAGAATCGAGGATGGGCCTCCCTTCGGCACGACTGGCGGATCACGCCCAGCCTGGCCTTCAAGGTGGACTCCTCGGTCACGAGCGACGACCGGATCTTCCGCGACTACGCCGACCGACTGACCGAGCGCTCCCGACTCGCGGCCATCACCGATGTCTCGCTCACCAAGACCTGGCCCAGCTGGAGCCTGCTCGGGCGGGTGCGGTGGTACCAGGACCTGACAACGCTCCGCCCCATCGAGCTGCAGCGCGTGCCAGATATCCAGCTCGCGGGCGTCCGCCAGGCCGTCCCGGGGGCTCCCTGGTTGCTCTACGAGACCAATGCGTCTTTCGTCAACTTCATCCGGGAGGTGGACGGCCCCGAGGGCATGCGGGCGGATTTTCACCCTCGCTTCTTCGTGCCGATCCCGATCGCGGGCATCGTGACCGTCACGCCGTTTGCCGGGGGACGCCTCACATACTACGACCAGCGCGTGACCGGGTTTCACACCGGGGTGGACGGCATCTTGAGTCAAGATTCCGTCTACGATCCGCGGCTGCGCCGCCAGGTGGAGGCGGGCGTGGAAGTGCAGACGCAGATGACGCGGGTCTATAGCACGAATGGCGCCGGAGGCATCGCGGCTCTCCAGCACTCGATCGAGCCCCGCGCGACGTTCATCGAGATCCGCGGGCTGGATCAGAAGGACATGCCGACCTACGACCCGGGCTACAACACGGCGACGGGAATCGACCCGGGCTACGAGCGAGCGCACGGGATAGACCGGCTCGGCAAGGCGAACGAAGTGACGTACTCCGTGTCGAACGTCTTGAGAGCGAAGACGGTGGCGGGGCCGGACCAGCAGGCGGTGCGCTGGGACCTGGCGCGCTTCACCCTGAGCCAGACCTACAACTTCAAGCCGGTCAGCGAGCCGGTCGGCGATCTGTACGGGGACCTGGCCCTGCAGCCGAACCAGCGCATCCGCATCGCCGGCTACGCCCGCTACAACATGTACGGGCTAGGGCTCCGCGAAGCGGCCGGAACGGTCGGCGTCGTGTACCCGAGATTCTCCTTCGCGGCCGGTCCCCGCTTCAACGAGCAGGGCTCCGCTGTCCTCTTTGGCCCTCAGATCGCGCCGACCGGCACCCAGCGCACCCTGACCGCCGAGGGGACGGCCCGGATCCTGCCTAACTTCGAGGTGAGGGCTGGTGCCGCGTGGGAGCTCGTCAATGGCACCGCGTCGGTCGAGGTCCGTGGCGGCTTCGAGTGGCGCTTCGATTGCTGGTCGATCTCGGCGATCTATATCAACCGGCACCACAGCGACAGCGAGTTCCGCTTCTCGGTGAATCTGCTCGGGATCGGGCAGGTGGGTACCTCGGCCCGACCGGGGCTCTAGAAGAGCTCCACGGCGGCGTTGGCTATCTTGCGGCCGATGTCGGCCGCCGCCTGGCTCGCCGCGCCGCCACTCTGGGCAAGGGTATCCGATACCTGGCCCTGCACCTGGAAGTCGGAGGTCTGCGTCAGGCCCGTCTCCTGCCACAGCAGCTTGTTCTCGCGCACGTCCCGGAGAGCCACGTTCAGGACGACCCGCAGATGGTAGGCTTGCACGTTGGCGTTGCGGTCGAAGCCCGCCCCGTCCACCTCGTAACCGACGATCTCGCCTACCAGGATCGAGTCGGCCTGCTCCACGGGGACCACGCGGAGCCGGCCTCCGCTCGAGAAGGCGGAGACGACGGCGGAGGTGATGGTGTTCTCGAGGCCGGCCACCTGCGTCCTGTTCTTGAACACGGGCACCGCCACCGTCTTGATGTGGGCGGGCAGGTTGCCGCGGAAACCGTACCCGCAGCCGGCGGCGAGGCAGGCCGCCAGCGCGAGGAGCAGGCCAATCGCGGCGTGACGCGATCGGTCGCTCATATCGGCGTGTCGATCGACCGGGGTACGGGCGGGTTCGGGCACCATGGCCCGCAGGAGCCTTCGCATCGAGGGTCAGTGTAGCAGGAAAGGGGCGACCCCGCCCGGGGCGCGTACAATGTGCACGGGATGATCCGGATTATCGATCGCTACGTCACCCTCGAGCTCTGGCCGCCGTTCGTCATCAGCGTCGCGGTGTTCACCTTCTTCCTGGTCATCGACCGTGTCTACCAGCTGACCGATCTGGTGATCGGCAAGCAGGTGCCCGCTCGGCTGGTGCTAGCGTTGCTGCTCTACCTGTTGCCGCCGTTGCTGTCGCTGAGCATGCCGATCGCGGTGCTAATGGCGGTGCTGATCGCGGGCGGGCGGCTGAGCGCCGATCTCGAGGTGGCTGCCCTCAAGGCCTCCGGGGTCAGCCCCGCCCGGCTCCTTCGGCCGTTCCTTGCCGTCGGCATCATCGCGAGCGTTTTCATTGGCTGGCTCACCCTGGCGGTCAACCCATGGGCGAGCGCCGCCTTCCAGCGGCAGCTCTTCCGGATCGCGGAAACGCAGGCCACCGCCGGTATTCAGGAGCGTGCGTTCGTCAGCACATTCGGCCGGATCGTGCTCTACGTGGAGGAGGTGAGCCCCTCGCAGTTCGCGCTGAAAGGGCTGCTGGCCTCCGACGAGCGGGACCCGGCCCTGTCGCGGATCATCGTGGCTCGCGAGGGACGGGTACTATCCGACAGCGAGCGCCGCCGTCTCACTCTCCGATTTATCGACGGGACCATCAACGAGAGCGACGCCGCGGATCCGCGGCGCTTCCGGTTCACCACTTTCACCCTGTACGACCTGAATCTGCCGCTCTCGAATCCGACCGCAACGGCCGAGCAGCAAGCGAAGCCGGAGAAGGAGATGCCGCTGGGGGCCCTGACCGCCGCCGCGGAGGGGAAGGACCGAGGGAAGGCCGCGCCGTTCCTCGTCGAGCTTCATAAGCGGTTCGCCCTGCCTGTGGCGGCCGTCGTCTTCGTGCTGGTAGGCTTCCCGCTGGGCATCCGGTCGCACCGGGGTGGGCGTGCGGTGGCGATCACCTCCAGCTTCGCGATCGTGATCTGCTACTACATCCTCTCCACCGCCCTCGAGGGTCCGGCGCTGGGCGGGCGCCTGCCGGTCTGGCTGGCCATCTGGCTGCCGAACGCGATCTTCATGGTGATCGGCCTGGCACTGTTACGGGCCGTCACCACCGGAATACCCACCGGATGGCTGGGCTTCGTCTGGCGGGTGGCGGGCTGGCTGCCGCAGGGCCGTCGAGAGCGGGGCCCGCGCGGGCCCGGCTGGACCGCCGGGCTCCGCATGCGGGGGCCGCGCGGGTCGAGCTTCATCATCGACCGGTATCTGATGCGCCAATACTTGCTGTTGATCGGGATCGGGCTGTTGATCGGCGCCGCCTTCAGCGTGATCGTCGATCTGATTCAGAGCCTGGACCGGTTCCTTCGCGCCAAGCCCCCCTGGATGTACATCGCTCAGCACTTTCTCTATCTGGTGCCCCGGGAGCTCTACAAGGGGTTGCCGCTGATCGTGCTGGTCGCGACCGTCTTTCTGTTCGTCTCGCTGACTCGCCAGCGGGAGCTCGACGCGCTGAAGGCGGCGGGCATGAGCCTGTACCGGGCGTGCGCTCCAATCCTGGTGATCGCGTTCCTGATCAGCGTGGGCGCCCTGGTCTTCCAGGAGACCGCGCTGCCGCTGATCGCCGCGAAGGCCGAGGAGGTGGATCGCGTCAAGATCCGAGGCTTTCCCCCCCGACACCTGCAGCAGCAGGGCCAGATGTGGTTCCGGTCTTCCGATCGACGCTTCCTCAAGATCGGGCTGCTGGATCCGGTGGCGCGGTCCCTGGACGGACTGATAGTGCTGGACCTGTCGCCGGATTTCCGCCTGATCGGTCGACTCGACGTCCGCCGGGCCCAATGGGTCTCGGACGGCTGGGAGATGTGGGGGGGAATCGCGCGCCAGATCGGTGCGTCTCAGCAGGTGCAATCGCGCAGCTTCGACCATCGCGTGATGGAGCTGCCGGAGCACATCGACGACTTCATCCGGGTCCAGAAGCTACCCGATGCCATGAGCTTCCGGGAGCTGCGGGCCTACGTGGCGAAGCTCCGCGACGGGGGGCATCAGGTGGGGACGTATTTGGTCCAGCTCTACTCCAAGCTCTCCTTCCCGCTGGTTCATCTGATCATGGCGCTGGTTGCGATCCCGTTTGCCCTCGCGACGCCCCGGAGCGGCGGCAGGGCGGTCGGCATCGGCGTCGCGATCGTGGTGGCCGTGGCCTACTGGATGGTGCACTCGGTCGCCCTCGCCTTCGCCCGGGCGGACCTGCTGCCCCCCGCGCTGGCGGCGTGGTCGGCCAACATCATCTTCACCGGTCTGGGGACCGCCCTGCTTCTCAGCGCCAAGACCTGAGCGCCGGGCGGGCGCCGGCGCCCCGATGATGCGGGAGTTCCCGGAGGCTCGTGTATACTCTTGCGGAATGCGTCTGCTCATCACCGGGATCACCGGGTTCGTCGGCAGCCACATGGCGGAGTATGCGCTCGCACACGGTGCCTCGGTCTTCGGCTCGAGCCGGTGGCGGAGCCGGACGGAGAACATCGAGCACCTGCGCTCGCAGATCAAGCTGATCGAGTGCGATCTCCGCGACCTGGCCGCGGTGCGCGGCCTGCTCGAAGTGGCGGAGCCGACCCACGTGATCCACCTGGCCGCGCAGAGTTTCGTGGGCGCGTCCTGGCAAATGCCGGCCGAGACCTTGTCGAACAACATCATCTCCCAGACCAACCTGCTGGAAGGAATCCGTCGATTCCCGATCGCGCCGCGCGTCCTGGTGGTGGGGAGCAGCGAGGAGTACGGTCTCGTGCACCAGGACGAGTTGCCGATTCGTGAGAGCAACCCGCTACGGCCCCTGTCTCCTTACGCGGTGAGCAAGGTGGCTCAGGACATGATGGGTTATCAGTACTTCATGAGCTACGGCCTGCCGATCATCCGCACGCGCGCCTTCAACCACGAAGGACCGCGTCGCGGCGAGGTCTTCGTCACCTCGAACTTCGCCAAGCAGGTGGCCGAGATCGAGGCCGGTCTACGCGAGCCGGTCATCTCGGTTGGTGATCTGACGCCTCGGCGGGACTTCTCGGACGTGCGCGACATCGTCCGGGGCTACTGGCTCCTCCTGGAACGCGGGGAGGCGGGAGAGGTCTACAATCTGTGCTCGGGACGCTCATGGGCGATCCAGCAGGTGCTCGACCTGTTTCTGGAACACTCCCGGATCAAGAACATCGTCGTCAAGACCGACCCGGCCCGGCTGCGGCCCTCAGACGTCATGATCCTGGAGGGAGACCCGTCCAAGATCCAGAAGGCCGTGGGGTGGGAAGTGGAGATTCCCTTCGAGCGGACTCTCGAGGATCTCCTCGCGTACTGGCGCCAGCGGAAGATGTCGTCGTCCCGCTGACGCCGCGGGGCGGCGGCCCACCATGAACGTGGCGCTGGTCCACGACTGGCTCACCGGGATGCGGGGTGGCGAGCGGTGCCTCGAGGTCTTCTGCGAACTGTTCCCTACGGCCCCCATCTTCACCCTGCTCCACGCGCCCGGCTCGGTGTCACCGACCATAGAGCGTCGGCCCATCCGGACCTCGTTCATCCAGCGCCTCCCGGACGCGGAACGCCGCTATCGCCAGTATCTCCCGCTCTTTCCCGCCGCCATCCGCGGCTTTGACCTCCGCGGCTACGACCTGATTCTGTCCGCGAGCCACGCGGTGGCCAAGAGCGTGCGCGTGCCGGCCGGGGCGCTCCACGTCTGCTACTGCTTCACCCCGATGCGGTACGTGTGGGACCTCTACGAGGCGTACTTCGGGCCCCGGGCCGGCTGGCCGACCCGCCTGCTGATGCCGGCCGTCGCGGCGGCGCTCAGACGATGGGACCGGAAAACCGCGGCCGGCGTACACCACTTCGTGGCCATCTCGCGCTTCATCGCCGATCGTATCCGGCGGGCGTACGGCCGTGAGTCCGACGTGATCTACCCGCCGGTCGACGTGTCCCGCTTCCGGATCGACGAGTCCCCGCCGGGAGACTTCTACCTGGTGGTCTCCGCCCTGACGCCCTACAAGCGCGTGGACCTCGCGGTGGAGGCGGCCACCCGCCTGCGCCGCCGTCTGCTAGTGGTCGGGACGGGGCCGGAGGAGCGTCGTCTCCGGGCCCTGGCCGGGCCCACCGTCGAGCTCCTCGGGTGGCGCGACGATTCCACGGTCGCGGAGCTGTACGCCGGCTGCCGCGCGCTGATCTTCCCCACGCGGGAAGACTTCGGCATCACTCCGCTCGAGGCCATGGCCGCGGGACGGCCGGTCATCGCCTTCGGGCGGGGGGGCGCGCTCGAGACCGTGGTTCCGCCGGGTGGCGCGGAGCCCCCGACCGGTCTCTTCTTCGCCGACCAGACGGTGGACGCGCTAGTGGACGGGATCCGTCGCTTCGAGTCCGGCCAGTACCGATTCGAGCCCAAGACCCTCCGGCTCCGCGCCGCGGCCTTCGATCGCGCGCTGTTCAAGGAGCGGATCCACGCCTACCTGACGGCGAAGCTCGCGGAGCACGGCGGGTGCTGAAGGCCTACTCGCGCCTGTTCCAGCAGCTCATGCTCGTGTCCGACCTGCTGCTGGTGGCGGGCTGCTGGCTGCTCGCTTACGGCGTTCGCTTCTACGTGATCGTGCCGCCGATCACGGGCGGCGAGGTTCCACCGCTCGGCCCGTACCTGCTCATGCTGATCCCGATCCTGCTCGTCTGGGGGGTGTCGTTCCGCGCGTTCGATCTCTACCGGCCGCGACGCATTGGATCGCATCTCTCGGAGGCGGCCGACATCGCCAAGGCCTCCACCATGGGTGCTCTCGTGCTGGTGGCGGTGATGGCCTTCTTCTTCAAGGGGTACGAGTATTCCCGCGTCGTCATCGTGTACTTCTGGCTGCTCTCGATCGGTCTGGTCTGGTTCTCCCGCGCCGCCTTCCGCGAGGCCCTGCGCTTCGCGCGCCGCCGCGGCTACAACCTCCGTGGCGCGGTGATCATCGGCGACGGCGAGTCGGTCACGGCCGTGCTCCAGCGGATCCAGTCGCGACCCGACGTGGGCCTGCACGTCCTCGGATTGATAGGGGACGACAAGGACCACGCCGGCACACGGTGGCTTGGCGGCTACGCGGATCTTCGCGCAGTCCTGGACGCGCACGAGGTGGATCACGTCATCATCGCACTCGCCCACGAAGATTACGCTCGGCTCCCCGGCCTGCTCGACGCGATCGGAGACGAGCCCGTCACGATCCACGTGGTGCCCGACCTGGTCCGGTTCACGTCGCTGCGCGGCGGGGTCGAGGACTTCGAGGGCATTCCGTTCATCCATCTGCGGGACTCGCCGCTGCAGGGCTGGAGCCGGATCGCGAAGCGCGCGTTCGACGTGGTCTTCGCGGCCGCGGTGCTGGTGCTGCTCTCGCCCGTGATGCTCGGGATCGCGCTCGCGGTGAAGCTGACCTCGCCGGGTCCGATTCTCTATCGGCAGGACCGCATGGGCCTGGACGGCCAGCGGTTCCAGATGCTCAAGTTCAGGACCATGGGGGTGAACGCGGAGGCGAGCACCGGGCCGGTCTGGGCCTCGCAGGGGGACGCGCGGCGGACCCGCCTCGGGGCCTTCCTGCGACGCTTCAGCGTGGACGAGCTGCCGCAGTTCGTGAACGTGCTCCGCGGGCAGATGAGCGTGGTCGGTCCCCGACCGGAGCGGCCCGTCTTCGTGGAGGACTTTCGGCGCACCGTGCCAGGCTACATGCTCCGTCACAAAGTCAAGTCCGGTATCACGGGGTGGGCGCAGGTGCACGGGTTGCGGGGAAACACCTCGCTGGAAAAGCGCATCGAGCGTGACATCGAGTACATCGAGCGCTGGTCGCTCTGGCTGGATTTGAAGATCATCATGCTGACCCTCTCTCGAGTGGTTTTCGATCGCAACGCCTATTGACGTGACCGCGCTCCGCCGCGTCGGGTTCGGGGCCTTCGTCCTCGGCCTCGGGCTCTCCATTACCCTGTCCGAGACCGCGCTGACGCTCCTGACGCTCCTCTGGCTCTGGCGCCTGCGCGATCCGCAGGTACGCGCGGCGGCGCGCTGGCCGCTGTGGCAGCCGGTCCTGGCATTTAGCGCGGTGAGCCTGATCTCGGCGGTGGCCGCCGAGTACCCGTCCCTCCCCGCACTGAGCGCATGCAAGGGACTGCTGCTCGTCGCCGCGCTCTACGTGACCGCTGATGCGCTGGCCGGACCGGAGGACGCGTACCGGTTTCTCTCTGCGCTGCTCGTGGTGGTGACGATCGCCGCGGGTGTCGGGCTGCTGCAGGCGCTCGTCTGCCCGGGGACGGCCCCGGACTACGGCCGTCCCGGCTGGCTCTATCATCGCTGCTACCGGGCGCGCGGCTTTTTCAGCATTTACATGACCCTGGCGGGAGTGCTGAACCTCGTGCTGCTGGCCAACGTACCCCGCCTCCTGCCGGGAGGCGCTTGCACCCGATGGCTGGCTCTACCCTGGCTGGTGTCTCTCGCTGGCCTGCTGGCGACCTATACGCGCGGTGCCTGGATGGGATTCGCAGCGGGGGTGCTAGGGCTGCTTCCTGGGACCCGGAAGGGGCGGTGGCTCTTGGTGGGCGGCCTCGTGCTGCTCGGGCTCGCTGCCCTGTCGGGCCCCCAGCACCTACGCGAGCGATTCCGCAGTATGGGCGATGCCGACGATCCCACCGTGAGGGAGCGGGTCTACATGTGGCGCAGCGGACTCGCCATGTGGCGCCAGCACCCCTTGCTCGGCGTAGGTCCCGGCGGCGTCAAGCGGGAATATGTGCGCTACGCGCTGCCGGAGGCGGTCAAGAAGCGCACCGGTCATGTGCACAACACCCCGCTGCAGATCCTCGTGGAGCGCGGGGTGCTGGGGTTTGCCGCCTGGCTCTGGCTCTGGATCGCATTCTACGCGCATGCGATCGGGCGCCTGCGCCGGCTGCCCGTCGAGGCGGTGCGCGAGCGGACCCTCGCGATGGGGGCCCTCGCCGCCATCACCGGCTTTCTCGTTGGAGGCCTCTCCGAATACAACTTCGGCGACTCGGAGGTGGTGATGGTCGCCTGGGCGATCATGGCGCTACCCTGGGCGATACAGGTGAGAGAATCGGTCCCTCACCTCAACCCTGACTCTCTCCTCGGCGGGGGACAAGGCTAGAGGCATTTCAAAACCCCGGAGGGAGGCGTCGGTCGCGTGAGGCATGGCCCGGCGAGTGCGCACTGACGCTCACCGGCAGCGAATCCGACCGGATCTGTCTGAAGAGAGGCTTTCCAGCGTGAGGAGGGTGGCACCGACCCACTGTGCAGGATCGCTCGGACCTCGTCGAACGTGTGATCTCGGATCTGGACCGCCTCACCCGGTGGACCTCAACGCCGCCGATCGTGCCGCTTCGGTGGGTGGGTGAGAAGCTGCGCACGGACACGTAGCGTCGCTCCGGCCCTACCGGCTGTCGGCCGGCTCGAGATGTGCTGAGCAGCCCAAGCCTGCTCGCCAACGGGACCCGGCGCGGATGGTCCGCGCCAAGATCCTCGCGCCCCACCGGGGCGCACGACGCGCCCGCGCGTCGCCCGGGCGCAGGCGGAGCGCCTGGCGCGCCCTAGCGATCGATCGGCACGCGCTCGCGTTCGGGCCGGGCCACGGTGCCGGCGGGCTCGATCACGGAGGCGATGTGGTGTGGCCCTTTGGCGTTGGTGAGTCGGTTGCGAGCAAGGTGGGCGCCCAGCATGCGCCGAGTCCGCGACTCCGCGGTCGTCATGGTCGCCTGGGTGGTGATGGCGCTGCCTGGGCGGCCCAAGAGGAATCGAGAGCGCAGCAACGGGTCGATCGCACTGCCCCCGGCTTACCGGGGCGGCACGTTGTTACCGGGTCGTCCAGGAGTCGTTCAGGGAATTCTCCTCGGGTGGTCTCGACAATACCTCGCCGATCCGCGGCTCTCGTTTTCGCGGCGTCAGGGCACGGTCCTTGCGTCACCCTTCTCCCATACGAGACGGCCCCCGAGGCATAACCCCGTGCACGAGGAGGTAAGATGGGCGCGATCCAATTCCTGAAGGCGGAGAAGCTCCATGCCTAGCAAGAAGCGGCCAGCCCGCAGGCCGTCCAGCCCGGCGCGACCGGATTCCGCCAAGCAGGAGGCCCTCGACCGGTTCCGCGAGGATCCGGAGGGGCAACTCCTCACCACCGACCAGGGCCTCCGCATCAACGACGACCAGAACTCGCTGAAGGCGGGCGCGCGCGGGCCGTCGCTCCTGGAGGACTTCATCCTCCGGGAGAAGATCACCCACTTCGACCACGAGCGCATCCCGGAGCGGGTCGTCCACGCCCGGGGCGCGGCCGCCCACGGCTACTTCCAGGTCTACCGGTCGCTGAGCCGCTACACCCGTGCCGCGTTCCTGCAGGACCCCGACAAGAAGACGCCGGTCTTCGTGCGGTTCTCCACGGTGGCGGGCTCGAGGGGGTCGACCGATCTGGCGCGCGACGTGCGCGGCTTCGCGGTGAAGTTCTACACCGACGAGGGCAACTTCGATCTGGTCGGCAACAACATCCCCGTCTTCTTCATCCAGGACGCGGTGAAGTTCCCCGACCTGGTCCACGCGGTGAAGCCGGAGCCGCACAACGAGATCCCCCAGGCCGCCTCCGCCCACGACACGTTCTGGGACTTCGTCTCGCTCATGCCCGAGTCGATGCACATGATCATGTGGGTCATGTCGGATCGGGCGATTCCCCGCAGCCTCCGGATGATGGAGGGCTTCGGCATCCACACCTTCAGGCTCGTGGACGCCCGGGGCGCCGCGCGCTTCGTCAAGTTCCACTGGAAGCCGAAGCTCGGCGTGCACTCGGTGCTGTGGGACGAGGCCCTCAAGATCTCGGGCAAGGACCCGGACTTCCACCGGCGCGACCTGTGGGAGGCGATCGCGGCCGGGGCGTATCCGGAGTGGGAGCTCGGCCTGCAGGTCATCGACGAGGCGGACGAGCACAAGTTCGCGTTCGACCTCCTGGATCCCACGAAGCTCGTCCCCGAGGAGCAGGTGCCGGTGGAGCGGGTGGGGCGCCTCGTGCTCGACCGCAACCCGGAGAATTTCTTCGCGGAGACCGAGCAGGTGGCCTTCCACCCCGGGCACGTGGTGCCCGGCATCGAGTTCAGCGACGATCCCCTCCTGCAGGGGCGTCTGTTCTCCTACACCGACACCCAGCTCACGCGCCTGGGCGGCCCCAACTTCCACGAGATCCCGATCAACCGCCCGATCGCGCCCATGCACAACAACCAGCGCGACGGCCACATGCGCCAGAACATCAACGTCGGCCGCGTCGCCTACCACCCCAACACGCTGGGCGGGGGCTGCCCGATGCAGGCCGGCCGGGCCGACGGGGGCTTCGTGACCTATCCGGAGAGGCTGGGCGGGCCGAAGGTGCGCGAGCGCGGCGAGAAGTTCTTCGATCACTTCAGCCAGGCGACGCTCTTCTGGAACAGCCAGTCCGACCCCGAGAAGCAGCACATCGTGGAGGCCCTGCGCTTCGAGCTGGGCAAGGTCGAGGTGCCGGAGGTGCGCGAGCGCGTGGTGGGTATGCTGGCCCACGTGGACCGGACGCTGGCCGGGCAGGTCGCCGAGGGCCTGGGCCTCGCGGTGCCGAAGCTGACCGGCCCCATGAATCGGAGCGTGCCCGCCGACGCCGATCCCAGGAAGTTCCAGCCGATCGCCCTGAAGCAGGCGGTCGACCGATCGGAAGCCCTGAGCATGGCGAAGACGGTCAAGGACAGCGCGGCGACCCGGAAGGTCGCGATCCTGGCCGCCGACGGCGTGGACGGCGAGGCGGTCGCCGCGATGCAGCAAGCACTCCTCGCCGCGGGGGCGGTGCCGAAGATCGTGGCGCCCCGCGGCGGCTCCCTGAAGCCGGAGGGGGGCGGCACGCTCCCGGTCGACTTCTCGCTGCTGACGGTGGGCTCGGTGCTGTTCGACGCGGTGTTCGTTCCCGGCGGAAGCCGATCGACGAGCGGGCTGGCGGGCGACGCGGCGGCGGTGCTGTTCGTCCGCGAGGCCTACAAGCACTGCAAGGCGATCGCGGCGAGCGGGACCGGGGTCGCGCTGGTGGAGGCGGCGGGGGTGGACGCGAAGGACGTGCTGACCCGGCGCGACGCCGACGGCCAGTTCGCGGCCGCCTTCGTCAAGGCCATCGCCCGACACCGGGACTGGTCGCGCGAAGCCAAGGCGCGCACCGTTTCCGCATGACGCGCCCCGGCGCGAAAGGA
>Ga0070676_10000832_pt1 | contig 15238 bp, 34 predicted proteins | sample KBSM53metaG_FD_64667 | JGI IMG/M metagenome (GOLD analysis project Ga0070676, IMG submission 64667) | Miscanthus rhizosphere microbial communities from Kellogg Biological Station, Michigan, USA - KBS M5-3 metaG | ecosystem: Host-associated > Plants > Roots > Rhizosphere > Soil ...
GAACCGAGCGGAGAAGCTGAGCAAGGTGAAGGGAGCCAGGATGGTTCTGGTGGGTGAGCTTGCCAGGGACAGTCGGTTCGCCGAGGGCTTCGTGAAGCAGTTCACGGGTGGTGACACCATGGATGCGAGGTCCCTCTACCAGGCGAGCTACTCGTACCGCCCGAGCGCGAAGTTGTGGATGGCCACCAACTACATTCCGCAATCGCCTGACCCCGCGCTGCAGGAGAGGTTGCTCCTGCTGCCGTTCCGGGTGGAGCCCGCCGTGAAGGACCCACGGGTGAAGGCCCACCTAGATGAAGATAAGGGTGCCCACAAGGCGATCCTGGCCTGGGCAGTGCGGTCCTGCCTGGAGTGGCAAGCCGAGGAGACGCTGGGAGCCACGCCGTGGTTGGCGGCGGAGAAGGCGGAGTACGCGTTGGACTCCGATCCCGTTCTTCAGTTCTTTCACGACTGCGCGGAGATGGTCGAGACCTACGACCAGTCCAGCTCAGTTAGGGAGACCTGGGACGTCTTTGAGGTGTGGGCGAGGGAGAACATGAAGTACCCGTTTAAGAAGCGCGCGTTTGAGAAGAAGGTGGATGGTCACGGGTTCAGAAAGAACCGTGGTCCAGCGGCTGGCGAGCGTGAGATTAGGTGGTTGGGGATCAAGATTGTTGTGTCGACGGTCATAACTACAACGGGCATTAGCTTGACTACCAAGGGTTAAGGGAACCTTAAAATCCTGTGTCAAACCACGTTTGGCCCAAAAAACGTGGTTTCCAATAAAGTTTCCCGTACGTACGCGGGCGGACGCGCGTTGCGTAGGGGGGAAGTTTAGTTGAAACCACGTTTTAACCTCCCAAACGTGGTTTGACGTCCTAATTTAAGAGTTTGGTGAGAAACCACGGTTTTCGTGGTTTGGTGATGTTGAGGGAGGAAACGTGCTCACGAAGGCGAAGGGAAAGCGAAGTTCACGTGTACCGACGTGTCGGGGAAGCGAGGCCTGTCGGATGTTCCCCGGCGAGGGGACGCGACACGCGGGTGTAGGCTTTTGTAGGAGTCACGAGAATCGTGAGGCGCGGGAGGCGTGGAGTATGGCGTACGACGTGGCGCGGGAGTTGAACATCTCGCCGTGGGATGCACTCCTGCTGAGTGTGAGGCGAGCTGCGGGACGAGTGGCCTGGGTTGACCAGCAGCTCGAGAACGCCACGCGCGTCGAGGACGGCGATGAAGGCGCTGGTAGGGAGGTCGCGAGGTGGCTCAGCGAGTCCCGCAAGGAGCGGACTTTGCTGGCGCGAACCGCCAAGGCAGCGGTCGACGCGGGCGTTGCCGAGCGGTTTGTTCGCCACGTGGAGATGGAGGGAAGAGTGGTTGCCGAGGTCATTGGACGGGTGTTGGACAAGCTCGACCTCGCGCCTGAGCAGCGTGCGATCGCCTTCTCGGAGGCGCACAGCCAACTCCTGGTTCTCGATGAACTTACGACGGGCGAACTCACGTAAGCCCTGTTCAAAGCCCTGGTGATGCTCGCTGGTAGCGTTCAACACGTGGTAGAAAACGTGAGTCGTTGCCCCCGGTGAGAGGAGGAAACGTGCTGATCGATCGGCCCGAGTGGCGTAAGGCGAAGGCCTCGACGAACGTGGAGGCCGGCTGCGTCGCCATCCGTGGTGATCACGCCATGGTGGGTGACACCAAGAGTGGGTTGACGTTCGCTGTGAACGTGAAACCCCTGGTCAGGGCCGCGCAGCGGCTCGTGATGAGCAGGTAGGAGGCGTGCACGTGAAGATCCTGTGGAAGACCAGCTCGCGGTGCTCGGCGGACAAGCCGATGTGCGTCGCGGTGGCGAGCAACCTCGCGGCGTTGCGTGACACCAAGACGGGTCTCACGCTGGCCGGCGACGTGAAGTCGCTGGTCAGGCTGGCCAAGGACACCCGCGAGAACCTGGCTTGACCTCACATGCGGGCGCCTGCGAGGCCCCGACCCGGGCACCGCGTGTGAAGGGGTTACTCCCGCGTCGCCAGGCCTGACGTGAGTGGAGTGACTCCGCTAGGAGACCGTGAAACCCCTGGTTCGACCGCCAAACGTCGGGGGTTTCACGGTCTCCGCCCAGCGTGAAGGAGTCTAGGAGTGAGGGAGAGAACGGCACGTCGAATCGTGAAACCCCTGGTAGTGGCCACTTTCGTGCTCAACATTGTGGCGCTGCTGGCATTCAGCCGAGCGTTGACAACCACGCACGTGACCTCAGCTGGCGTGAACTGCGCCTGGTCCGCGCGTCTCGGGGTGGACGTGTACGGACGCTGGCAGGCGTGGGCTACCACTGCCCGTGATTACGTTCGCGTCCTGGAACTGGGCTCGGAGGCGTTCGACGGCGCGCCAACCTCCCCAGAGCAGCCCGTAACGCTCCCTGACGCCTCCCCAGAGCCTCTGGAACGCGCTTTGCAACGCGTTGTGCAGGGGGAGCGTTTGCGCCGCCTGGAGGAGGCGCTGTGCCTTCGGATGCTGCGCGGCGGCTAAATCACGTGAAACTGGGCTTCAGGAGGTCCAAAACGGCCCGAAACACGGGTGTCGAGGGTGGCGCCAGCGGGCCAACGTCACGTGTGATCATTCCACCTACGCGCGTACGCCCGCCCTTGGCCTCCCACCGGGTTTGGCCTGTGAGCTGACTGTTTCATGTAGACAGTGGGCTGACCGTTCCATGTAGACGGTCACCGCCTACGCGCGTACGCGTACGAGATGCTTAAGATCATATCGGTGGTGCGCAGAGTTAGTCACATGAACCGCTGGGGATTCTTAGAACGCGTACGCGCGTTACGCGCGCGCAGTTCCTCCGGAACGGCCCAGGGATGAGGTGTCCGTCCGACTCGCGTACGCGCGTATACGCGCGACAAACGTGACTAACTGGTTGTTAACCTGTTGTTAACCCAAAACCGGGAAAGTGCATTGGTCCCGTCGTGATACTTTTCACGCCAGCTCAGGCCAAATTGAGCACCCGTGAAGGTAGTCATTGGTCTAGTAGTTAGAGTCACGTGAGCCTAAAATGTGAAAAATGCATTGGTCCCGTCACGATGATTTCACGCCAGCTCAGGCCAAATTGAGCGCCCAAAATGTGAAAAATGCATTGGTCGCCAGATTTATTCCTGGGCAGCCCCAAATTACTCACGGGAGCCTAAAATGTGAAAAATGCATTGCCCAAAATGTGAAAAATGCATTGCTCGGGCACCCAAATTGAGTGCGCCCAGGCCAAATTGAGTGGCCTCCGGGGATCTTAGATTCCCTTCACGATCACGTGTCGATCTTCAGGCGTGATGAAGATCAACTGAAGATTTCTGAAGATCAAGAGCCACAACAAGATCAACTTCACACCCTTCACGAACTCCTGAAGATCAAAGTTGGCTGCCGATCTACGTCCAATCTAGCACAAGATTGTTGTGCGTAGACTATTTACACAAGCGTGATTTTGTGGTAGACGCGCGCACGCGCGCCCGCGATATTGTTACCGTCTGTAGTCAAAAAACTCACTAAAGATCTTGAGAAAAGTACTAGACACGTCCGGTCTAGTAGACTAGAGTTTTACTTGTCAGGCAGAACGAAGCGAGAAACCAGGGAGCCAAGGAGAGAGTCAATGGGCTACACGGTCGACTTCGAGCGCGACCAGGTCGAGTGCACGGTCGCCGTGTGGAACACGGAGATCACGACCTACGAGCACGACAACTGGTACGTCGTGACGTGGACCGCGCACGTGCCCGGCATGGAGATCTACTGCATCTCCCTGTGGGAGGCACTGGACGCCATGGCACGTCTCGTGAGGTCGGAGGACGAAGGTGAGCCCGATTTCACGCTCGACGAGGTCGTCGCGGCGTTGACGGGCGAAAGCGCCCACCGCCAGGAGGCGATTGCGCTCTGGTCGCGCGGTCAGAGTGGCCTGGAGTACGCCGACTGGCACAAGATCCACTACGGGAGCTAAAAAATCTTGAACAACCCGTTGACAAACGTCACGGGACAGGATAAAGTAGTTGTTGTCAGGCAGTACAGAAATCGAAACCAGAAACCAAGATTCACGGAACCAAGGAGAGAATCATGACCGCCGTACTGGACACCCCCGCGCCCGTCACCAGCGACGCCCCCGAGGCGCCCGTCGTGACCCCGAAGGCGCCGGCCGAGCCGAAGCCGGCCAAGGCCGACAAGTACCCCGCCAAGGAGGTTGGGCAGGCGATCGCCGCCCGCGTCGCGGCGGTCCGTGAGGCCGGGTTCAACCGGCCGCTCCTCCAGAAGCTCGTCGCGGAGGTCAACATCTCCGGCGAGGGTGAGGGAGGCGACGGGTTCTTCATGGCCGGCAGCGCCCTCTGGAGGACCGAGAAGGGCAACGTCCACGCCGACGAGGTGGAGTACATCACGGCGGTCCTGGACAAGATCGAGTCGGGAGAGATCAAGTTGGACAAGCCCGTCAAGGGCTCCAGCGTGGTGGACTGGCGGCTGGGCGCCGCCGCGGAGATCCTGACCGGCGTGGACCCGAAGGCCACGAAGCCGGCCCTCCAGGAGGCGCTGAACGCGGCTCTGGCGGTCCTCCAGGGGCCGGCGGAGCGCCCGGAGGAGAACGAGGAGGCCGCGAACAAGGCCGAGGGCGGCGAGTCGACCCAGACCGGCGACGACGCCAACCAGAGCACCGAGACCGCCTGACGGAGGCGTGGGAGGGGCCGGCGGGTCTGACGCCGGTTCCTCCCCCTCTGGTGGAGATCAACTGCGAGAGGAGGTGAGGCCCGAAAGAATCTTGAATCGACGACTAGACAACGTGAAACCAGCCGAGTAGACTAGACGTAGCAAGTTTAAACAACGGAATCAAGGAGACAACAGATGGCTTCCCTGACCATGCCCGTCCGGCACGACAAGCCCGCCAACGACCCGTACACCGACGAGGACGTGGACGCGATCTTCAGCGCGATGGTCGCGCAGCTCCTGGCGGACGCCGGCACCCCGGCGGTCACCGCGAGCCGGTCCGGCGCCTACGACGAGGACTTCGGCGGCTCGACCTGCGAGTTCACCGGCCACGAGGACCACCTGAGCGCGCTGGTCGACCACATCTGCGGCGAGGACACGCCGGCCGCGGCGCACCACAAGTCGCGCATCCGGCGCTGACCGGGCGCTGAACTCTCGTTCAACCACCTGGGCGGGCGAGAAAACCGGAGGGTCCCAGCCAAGTGGGGCCCTCCGGGCTCGTTTACAGTGGTAAAGTCCCGAAAACTCCCGCTTCGGGGCTTGACCAGTGGGAACGCGCCGACTAGACTAGACGTAGAACGAGAACAACGGAGCCAAGGAGAGAACGTGAACCTGCGACAGGCGGTCATGTTGGTTTGGGGCGACGTCGCGGACGGAGTTCTCAGTCACCCGAAGATCGCGACCGCCGTGCGGTACGCGCTCGACGACGTCGACACCGAGATGATGGACGTCATGCGCGAGGACCAGGTCGAGGCTGAGATCGCCTACGAGGGTGAGAAGGACGTCTACGAGGCGTACGTCATGGTCCGAAGCGCGTCCAAGAAGGCGTTGGACGAGGCGATTCAGGCCAACATCGACCGGCACGGTGACGACATGAGCGACGACGCGCAGTAGACAAGCGTCACGGGTCCTACTAGACTAGACGTACAGCGTCAAGGAACCAAGGAAAGAATCATGTCGAACCTCAGGGACTTCCGGCAGTCGATCAGCTTACAGACCTCCACCATGACGGCGGAGATCCACTACGAGCGGGCGTCCGACACGTGGGTCCTGTCGTGGGATGACGACGGTCGTGAGGAGTACGATGACCTCTCAGTCGCGCTCGCACGACTCGCGGTGTTCGTCGCGCGGTACGACACCCCGTCGTGGGAGGAAACCTACCGGATCTTCACGCACGACCCGGAGGAGTTCGGCGACCTCATCACGCCGGTCCTCGAGGCTGAGTTCATCTTGTAGTTGACGTCTGATCACGTGTCCTAGTAGACTAGACGTAGAACGAGGAACCAGAACCAAGGAGAGAACGATGAGTCAGTCCTTTCACCAGTACCGCCAGGAGATTCACCTGCAGGTTCGTGACGCGGTGGTCGTGGTCGTGCCGAGCGAGACGGTGATGCCCGCGTGGGACGTTCTGGTCACGCGTGAGGGCGTGAACTTCCTGGACGGCACTTACAAGGAACTGGCTGTCGCGCTCCTGCGAGCGGGCGTGTGGGCGCGGTGTATCGAGCGCGACGCCTACCCGAATCTCGAGGGTGACAACTGTGGGTTCATGATCGAGGCGGAGACCTACCTCACGCAATCGCTCTCGCCGCGTTGACAGTTCGCCACAGGTGTGGTAGACTAGACGTAGAGCACAACGGATCTAAGGAGACGCGATGAGGTACACCGCTGGGTTGCGAGAGGTCCTGATCGCCGCGCTAGTCGAGGACGCGCGGACGGTCCTGGAGGACACGTCGCCGGCCTACATCTTTGAGATGTGGCACGCGCTGTACACCCTCCCCCTGGGCACCGAACTTAACGAGAGTCTCGGACTCGCCGACATGAGCGACGAGCCTTGGTCGGAGGACCTGCACACCGACGAGCAGCTGCCCATCGTGAACATGCCCTGGTACGACGCCGAGCGGGTCAACCTACAGCTCGCCTACTTCATGGATAACGCCAACCTAGATGACGTCCAGCTCTTGCTCAACGTGATCTCATAGAGTAGACTAGACGTAGAGCACAACGGAGCCAAGGAGAGCAGATGCCCGCCATGATCCTCGCGGTCCCCCTCCGGGATGGGACCAAGCCACCCTGGCAGATCCTAGTGGAGTTGACCAACAACGACCGGGACGTCCAGTTCGCGCCACTCGAGAGCTTCCTCCCGGAGGCGGCCCGCAACTCCCGGCAGATCTTGTTCTGGGGACCGCAGGAGGCCATGGAACGGGTACTCGAGCGGTACGGAAAGAAGTGTAAGCGAGACCTCAACCTGAAGGAGTGGATCTTGTGACTCACCCGTTCACCGAGCCCGATCTGCGGCTCACCTTCGATGACTGGGATGAAAGTGGCGCTTCACTGCGTGTCACAGCGGACGTCGAGCGAGGTACGCGCTTCGAGGTTGTCACGAACGCCGGTGAGATCGGGTTGACTCTGTCCGGTGAGGACATGCAGATCCTCATCAGAAACGCCACGCTGTTCCTTGACGAGGAACGGGCGTTCCTGGCCAATCTCGAGCGCTGGCAGCGGGAGCAGGCATCGCACAAGTTCGACGAGATCGAGCACGTCGACCAGCCCAAAATGTGAAAAATGCATTGGTCCAGGGCCCAAAATGTGAAAAATGCATTGGTCCGGCCAAATTAATCACGTAAGGCCAAATCAATTAACGCGACCTCCTTCTTGATCAACTAGCAGTTGATCAAGAAGGAGGTTGATCTTCATGATGAAGATCAACATCACGATGAAGATCCACTTCCGGGCAGCACGGTGGTCGGCTATCTCGGCCGCTACGTCTAGTCTACTAGGTTGACGCGCGCTTGTCTAGTCGAAACTCACACCAGTTTCCGTGAGTTTTGGCTAGACAGGGCGCGTCTAGCCGGTTAGACTAGACGTAGATTGAACGCCAACCGAGAACCAGGAGCGACAAGTGGGACTGACCTTGGACGAGACGCGCGCGGCCATCTCGGTCGGCATCGAGAAATTGCGGGCTCAGCACGACGCGCTGGCTACGCAGCGTACCGCGCTGGAGGCGACCAACTCGACTCAGAACCTCCGAGTCATCGACCGGCAGCTCGTCGAGCTCGACGCCCAGGTGGGGCGGCTGGGGGACACGTTGACGGTGCTCGAGAAGTTGACTGACGAGGACTGGGCGCAGGCGGGCTTCTCGGTGAGTCAGCGGGCTCTGAACGCGCACATCGAGAACGGCTAGTTGATCTTGGGCGGGGGCTTGACTTTCGGCCCCCGCTCTTGTTAGACTAGACGTAGTGAGTTCAACGGAGACAGGGAGAACGAGATGGCCAAGCACTCACAGCGCTGTAACGCTGTGCAGGACGACCTCGCGCGTGCTGAGACGAAGGATTACGGCACGTACAGTGTGATGCTTGACTTCGATGGACCGGTCTACGTCCGTGGCTGTCCCGCGTGCGCTCGCATCCGCTACCGTGAGTCGCTGCGCTAGTTTGATCTTGAGTCTGGGCTTGACAAAACCTAGGCTCCTTGATAGACTAGACGTAGCAAGTTGAACGGAAACAAGGAGAACGAGATGAGCACCTTCTTCCTGGACATCGCCGAGGACGACGAGACGAACGTCTGCGACCTCTGCGGGGAAGGCGACGGCCCGTTCGATGACGTCGTGACTGAGGCGTTCAAGCGCTCGGAGGACGGCGTTCACCACGTTCGCGCGCACGGTCAGTGCGCCGAGGACTTCGAGTACACGTTGGCGTGAGTCCAGTCGGTCGGGAGCGTTGACAAACGCTCCCGCTCCGAGTAGACTAAACGTAGACCGAACAACGGAGTCAAGGAGCCCAGATGAAGATCTCGAAGACTGACCCGGAGCGCACCCGCTACGGCGTCCGGTTCCACACGCACAGCGGACGACCGGTCGAGCGCTTCTTCGAGACCGACGAGGACCGTACGCTCTTCTTGACCGAGAACGACTACGCGGGTGAGTCGTTCACCGATCCTGAGCGTTGACAAACGTTCCCGATCTTGTTAGACTAGACGTAGATCGAACAACGGAGACAAGGAGAATCCGATGGACTATGATGCCCTCGCTGGAGCCCTCGCCGAACTTGACCGCCAGGGGCTGACGCACCTCAGCTACCGGGAGCAGGCGGCCTTCCTGGTCGGACACATCGAGTCCGCGCCGGTCGAGCCCCGCAAGCTCGCCCACGCGATGGACGTCGACCCGTTCTCCCCGTGGGACGACTAGAAGATCTTGGAACCGGGGCTTGACTTTTAGCCCCGGTTCCTGTAGACTAGACGTAGAACGTCCAGCGGAGTGGAGCCAAGGAGAGATCATGATCAAGGTTCGAGTCGACACCATCCAGGACTACGTCGACCTCGCGGACGAGCTGACCGACGAGGACTGCGCCGATCGGGACCAGTCGTGGTTCGACCCCACGTTCTGGGAGGCTGCCAAGGCGCAGGCGGCCGAGTTCGAGCTCCCCTTTCCGCCAGGGATCGGCGACCTCGACCGGCTCTACCAGGGGGAGCTGGGGGTGAAGATCAGCTCCTAAAGATCTTGAATCCCGGGCTTGACAGAGCCCGGGATCTCTGTTAGACTAAACGTAGAACAAGAGATCAGCTACCAAGGAGAGACCGATGAAGAGCTTCCCCCTCAACCTCCTGGACAAGGCGACCGAGGACCTGGAGCCCGAGATGGTCAAGCTCGGCTACTCCGGTCGGGGGATGAACGGGGAGACCTGCGTCGGGATCGTCGCCACCGTCCACGAGCTGGTGGACGTGTTCGTCGCGCTCGCGCGCGACGAGGATGCCGACGAGCTGACGGACGTCATGCGCAACGCGCTCCGCAGTGACGACTACGGACGTGAGACCATCTGGTACTTCCCGGGCATTGAGTTCATCGACGAGGAGCCAGACGAGGACCTGGACGACTCGGACCACGCCTACGAGGCGCTGGTCGACGCGCAGCTGGGCGTCGACTAAAAGATCTTGAGGCGGGGACTTGCTTCGGTCCCCGCCTCCTAGTAGACTGAACGTAGAACAACGGAGCGAAGCACCAGGGAGCAGATCATGAAGCGAGTCCAGGTAACCTACAGCAACGGCGAGACCGAGACCTACGTCTCCGCCAAGGCAGATACCGCCACCGAGATGCTCGCGTACTACCGGGAGCTGATCGCTCGCGGCGACCAGGGTTGGGGCGTCTACCCGGTCGAGGCCAGCGGCCGCTAAACAATCTTGCGGGTGGGGCTTGACTTCCAGGCCCCACCCGTGATAGACTAGACGTAGCAAGCCAAACGGAGTCAAGGAGAGATCATGACCCAGCTGCCCACCCTCGTCAAGCGCTTCGCGCACCTCTGCCCGTCGCACCGCCGGACCGATGAGGACTACGCGGACTGGGTGCTGGGTGTCGCCTACCTCATGCGCGAGGACGACCGCCCGGCCGTGACGGAGGCCGAGAAGGCCGGCATCAGGATGTGGCGCGAGGAGGCGGCGGTCTGGGGGCCGTGGCTGCGCAACGTCCGGCTCGCGCGCGAGGACGCCGACCCGCTGCTGCCGCGCACCTACTAAAGATCTTGAAGGTGGGGCTTGACATTCGGCCCCACCTCCTAGTAGACTAGACGTAGCAAGTTGAACGGCAGTCAGAACCAAGGAGAGAATGATGACGATCTGGATGATCAGGTTCGAGGATGGGCTGGGGAACGCGTTGCCGCTGCGATCGGTCCGGGTCGGGGGACCGGAGCAGGGTGCCTACGAGGTGGGTGTCCAGCGCCTCCACACCTGGCTGGCCCAGAACCCCGGACAGCCGGGTACCGTCATCCTCTCGCAGGCGATCACGCGAGTTGAGGACTGAGAGAGGAAAAGTAATGTGAGTGGCGGGCTTGACTAGAGTCCGCCACTCCTGTTAGACTAGACTTAGTTGGACAGGGAGTCAAGGAACCAAGGAGAGATCGATGACGATGACCCACGTAAGCCGTGAGTACACCTTCCGACGAAGCGGCGATTACTCGAATCGGGCACCCATCGAATTCGATCCTGCCATTCACGGTCGTCCGGGACCGAAGAGGCAGTCAGGCCCCGGCAAGATCTGCATCGCGTGTGGGATCGAGCGCTCGCGCGCTAACAAGTGTGAGTGCAACTCCTGAAACTGGCCGCTGGCGGGCCTGGACAAACCAGTCCCGCCTGTGGTAGACTAGACGTAGTTGATCGAACGGAGTCAAGGAGAGATCATGGAGCAGGATCCCACCCCGATGCAGCGGACGCTCGACGCGCGACGTCGCCTGGCGCCCACGCGCCGTGAGCTGGTCGCCGAGCGGATGCGCAAGCTCCAGGAGGAGGCCGTGCGGTTCGAGAGTGACCCGCTCGAGCCCGACGCGGATCACGCCGTGGTGCAGTGGGTGAAGACGTTCGTCGACCGAAACGACCCGCACGACGAGCCACGTAGGTACGTGTACGCGGCCATCAAGGTGAACGGCGTGTGGCACACGACGGACAACGGCGCCCTCACCTACACGTGGGCGGGACTGCTCGCGCACCTCGACGACCAGTTCAGTTCGATCAAGACGCTCAAGATCGCGACCGGTTGGGAGGACGCCTAAAGATCTTGTGTTGAAGGCTTGACGTCGACCGCCCACGCCGAGTAGACTAGACGTAGCAAGTTGAACGGAGACAAGGAGAGAATCATGAACATGCGGGCGATCATCGAGGACGCACTGGGTGCCGCGAACGTCGCCGACGACCGGGTCATGTGGCATCCTGTCCACAGCGAGATCCTGGTCATCACGTTGGATGGGGACCAGGGTATGTTGGCCCGGCTCTCCTACTGGCTGGGTGGTCGGGCCGCCGAGGTCGACCCCAGCTACCGCCTGGGGGTGCGCGATCGAGCCCTCAAGATCATCCAGTCGTACGCGGGCAACGATCACGTCATCACGTTCTACGTCAAGGACGCGCTGGTCGAGCTGGCCTAAAAGATCTAGGTGGCGGGAGCTGGCTTTTGCTCCCGCCACCTAGCAGGGGAGGCGCTGGGGCCCAAACTGTGAGAAATGCATTGGCCCAAAATGTGAAAAATGCATTGGGGCTAAGTCACGACACGTGATCCCCCAATTCAATTGAGGGGATGTTGATCTTAGGAGGTTACCGGGGCGTGTTGATCTTGTGGCACAAGATCGACATCACAAGATCCACTTCACGGTAGTTGATCATCGGGACTCCTCACGTCTACGTCTAGTCTACTAGGCTCAACGTCAGTTGTCTAGTCGAAAGTCGAACTATTTTGTGTGAGTTTCGACTAGACAACGCCACAGTAGTCCAGTAGACTAAACGTAGAACGACAACGCGAAACTTGGAGTCAACGATGATCGACGTTACTTGGTGCCCATTTTGTAGCGCGCAGTTGCTGCGCGTTTGGAGTAACAGCGACTGGATCGACTGCGACAACTGTGGGCGCGACTTCGACGTTCGTACGCTGGACTGGCAGCAAGTCGAACGCGACAGCGTTCAAGTCCAGTTGCGCGCTGCTGGCTACTTGGTCTAGCTACCAGTCGACCAGTCGACGCGTCGAACTAGACGCGTCGATTGGTTGACAAACTGGGCTCGTGCCTAGTAGACTAGACGTAGATCGAACGAACCAAGGAGCCTACGTTGATCAGAATTCTGGTTACAACGCTACTGGTAGCGGTACTCTGCGCGGCCCCCGTTGCTACGTCTACGTCCTCCATCTACGCCGGCGCTAGCGTTGCTGGCAACGTTGGCCAGTTCCAGCCAGACGTCTGGTTAGACGATGACCAGGTGGCCGACTACCGCGACGTCGTGGCGCCTAACAGCCTCGACAACGCGATCGATCGCGTTCGCTGTCACGCAGTCGATCCGTGCTGGGATCTGGGCGCGTAGTGAGGCGCTGAGGCTGTTATTGGACAGCCTCAGCGCACAGTGGGCCACGTGAGCTGAGCGCAACCCGTCTCACATGGCACGTGAGCCGGGGGCCGCTGAGCCCCTTCTTTTATTTTTCACTTTCGATTTCCCACCCATGATTAAAGGAGCCCCGATGACCGAGATCCCGACCGAGACCGTCGCGTATCACTTCTACTGTCCCGCCGACGGTGACCGCTGCGACCTACGTCTGGAGGACGCGGACAACGACTCGTACCGCGCGGTCTGTCCCTCCCTCCACGGCTGGCTGGTCACGCTGGCACCCGAGTACGCGCTCAGCGACGACGGAACCGCGATCTTTGGATTTCAGTGCGGCATGACGCACATCTCGGCCATGCAGGACGACGAAGTCGAGCCCAGTACGGTCGACCAGCAGGTGATTCTCTAGTCACGTGACGTCCTCCCGCTAACGTCTACCTCAGCCCGAGACGGGTGACCGAGACGGTGACGACGTAGGAGGACAGATGCCGCGAGAGCGCATCGTAGGTGGAACGATCACGATCGAGAGCGACAGTGGACAGACTGGAGTCACGGGAACGTCCGCGCTCGACGTGTCCTGGGGTAAGGACCAGCAGTACGTCCAGCTCGTGGCCGTGCTGGTAACGGACGACGGTGAAACCCTTCCCCTCCCAGCTGGCACTCACGTGACGCTGGGCAGCTGGGCGCAGCACACGCGCCTCATCAAGGCGCTACGTCGTGCCCGTGACGACGCGCACGGGAGCCCCGAGTGACCGCGCCACTTCCCTCCCAGCTGGTCGAGCCCACTCCGCTGGTGATCACGGTCAGCGCGCGACTGTCGAACGGCGTGACGCACGACCTCGGCGAGTGTGAGCTAACCTCCGGCTGGGCACACATCGAGCTCGCCTCCCTCCTGCGCAACATCGCGTCGGTCGTCGAGGAGCAGGGCACCGCGCTGGTCGTTCAGCGGCTGGGTATCGAGACGAGCGGAGTGTGCTGTGAGGACTGACTCCCACCTTCCCCGCCTGGCCGTGCTGGCGTTCAACCGCAGCCAGTTCACGGCCTGGGCCGCTTGCGCGCAGCTCAACCGCAGCCGGGTGTTCTACGGCTACGACGAGCCGAGCGACCTGCGTGGCTGCAACCGCCTGGCGGTCGTGAAGCTGCCGGGTTGGAATGATTCCGTACCTGACGCCCTGGAGAGCGTCCGGCGCATGGACGTTCACGAGGAACTCAACCTCATTCAGGTCTACGGTGAGCTGCTGCACGTCGTGCCCGACGACGACCGCGCGCTCGATCCCTGGCGTCGCGCGCCGCGTTACGACTCGGCCAGACGTCTCCGGATCACCATCTCGCGCTCGGAGATCGAGACGAGGCCTCCAGTACCCGATCAGCCGCCCGGACCCGAGCCGGACCGGATCACGATTCACACGTCGGGTACCTACCAGTTCACCGGCGGCTTCTCGCCAACCGGCCGGGTACGCCGCGCGTCCACGCCCACCACGCCCAACACGCCCATCATCCACACCGTTGACGTCGCGGCGTCCAACATCGACATGCTGCACCACATGCTCACGGAGACGTCGCAGCGGGCACATGAGCTGGGACGGCACCTCGGTCAGCAGCGGGAACGTGGTAACGCGTGAGCACCTTTCAAGGTGGCGTTGACGAGACCACCGGCCGTCCACACGATCCCTGGATCGGGGACGTCGTGCACTACGCCACCGACTGGTCACCGTGCGTGGCCGCGCTGGTCACCGCGCAGCGCTCGGCTGACCCGAGCGTGGTGGACCTCTTTCCGGTTGGCGACCGCGCGGTCATCGGCATCACGCACGACGTGCCCTTCGACGCGCGTGCGGGCGTGGGCACCTGGCACTACCCTCACCAGGGAACGCTCACACGTGACACCGTCGGCACCGTGAACGAGCCCCCTACCTTGGCTCCGAGCACGCCAGGGGGTCGGATCTTAACGTCAGACGAGCTGACCCTCGCGCCCATCACGCGCTTCGAGGACACGCCGCTCGAACCCCTATCACCACCCACGCCTCTCGAGTCCTCACCACCGGAGATCCTGTGACTAGCGACAACCCACGCACTCCCGGCGCCGAGGCCACCTACACCCAGGCCGAGCTGGTCAACCGCGCCGCGCTGGCACTTCACGCGCTGACGGCCACCGCGCTGGCGCGTGACGCGCACCCACTGCTGGTGTCACTCGTCAGCGACGGCGGCCTGGAGAACCTCTCGGACGGGCTGGTTCTGCTGGCTCACGAGATGCTGCGCCCTGCGACCAGCGAGCGTGAACCTGCGGCTGAGCCCGAGCCTGAGCCCATCAGCTACCAACCCGAGCACACGCCGTTCACCCTACCGCCGCTGACACTCACTCGGCAGGTGCACACCTTGACGGCGATACCTCACGGCATTGACGAGCCACCGGTGTGAGCCGCTCCCGGCAACGCCGCGTGTGGGGTCGGCTCCTACGCGTCTCGCACCTCTGGCGTCTCAGGTTTGTTGGGAGGCATGGTTTCGTGGTTCGCCTACCCAACGATGGCTGCTTCTATGGGTACAACTGGCGGGGAGGCCGGTTCGGCAACGCGCTGGTCCGGGCGCACATGGTGGCATTCGTTCGGTGCGCTGGCTCGACCTGCTCGTGGTGCCAACGCGGGCGCTCGAGTTTTCCCACCGCGTGACGATCACCCGTTAGACTCACGACGGCAGCGCGGCCTAGCAAACA
>Ga0070676_10000834_pt1 | contig 15223 bp, 9 predicted proteins | sample KBSM53metaG_FD_64667 | JGI IMG/M metagenome (GOLD analysis project Ga0070676, IMG submission 64667) | Miscanthus rhizosphere microbial communities from Kellogg Biological Station, Michigan, USA - KBS M5-3 metaG | ecosystem: Host-associated > Plants > Roots > Rhizosphere > Soil ...
GGAAACTTTGCTACAATTGACGGGTTTCGCGGTCGATCGGCGCTTCTGAGCGGTTCGTTGTTCAGGGAGCGCGCCGGCCAGCGCCGCGGAATTCGGCTTCGGGGTGTAGCTTAGCCTGGTAGAGCGCTACGTTCGGGACGTAGAGGCCGGAGGTTCAAATCCTCTCACCCCGACCATCTCCCGCGAGTCGCCGCGCGGCACGCGTGCCGTGCGCGTCCTTCAACGGCAGGCGCCTCTGCTTTTGCCGTGGCGTTATTCCTACAAGAGGATCGGCGCTTCGCCGATCCTTCCTGCCGCGCCGTGCATGAGATCGTCCGCGCTGTGTGACCGGTGCCGGGCAGCGATCGTCGAAGGTGTTTCGCGGCGCGCGCCGGCCGGCATCTTCCCCCAACCGAGCGGCGGCCGTGCAAGACACTTCGGCGGACTGGCCCGTGGCAGGGCCCCTGACAGCATCGGCACTGACGATCGCCCCCATCGGCGGCATGGCCGTCGGCCGGATGCGCCGGCGGGCGGCGGCATCGGCGCGCGCCGCCGCTGGCGCGGATCACGTCCCCGCGCACGACGCCGTCGAATCCGCTGCGCGGCCCGACGTCGGCGTATCGACTCCGCTCGCGAGCGCGCCGCCGATCAATCGCGCATCGATGGCGCCGATGCCGTGGCGGATCCCGCCCGCCGGGAAGGACGGTGCCGCGCCGGCGGGCGACGCCCGCAAGCCTGCGAACTACTATTGGCGCGGCGCCGGATCGTTCCGCCGCATGTGCCTGTTCGGCATGGTCGCCGCGCAGTCGTTCATCGCGATGCACTTCATGGCGGAGACGTTGCCGTATCACGGCCGGCCGCCGCTGGAATTCGCGATCCTCGTGCTCTTCACGATCCTGTTCGCGTGGATCTCCGGCGGCTTCTGGACGGCCATCGCGGGCTTCGTGCTGACGATCGCCGGACCCGACCGCTACGCGATCTCGCGGTCCGGAAAGCGCACGGGGCCGATGGATCCCGCGGCGCGCACGGCGGTCGTCATGCCGATCTGCAACGAGGACGTCGCGCGGGTGTTCGCGGGGCTCCGCGCGACGTACGAATCGGTGCGTCGCAGCGACGCCGCCGACCATTTCGACTTCTACGTCCTGTCCGACACCAGCAACGCGGACCTGCGCGTGGCGGAAATGGACGCGTGGGCCACGGCCTGCCGCGACCTCGGCGCCACCGGCCGCCTCTTCTATCGCTGGAGGCAGCACCGGATCAAGCGCAAGAGCGGCAACATCGCCGACTTCTGCCGGCGCTGGGGCCGGAACTACCGCTACCTCGTCATCCTCGACGCCGACAGCGTCATGAGCGGCGATTGCCTCGCCACGCTGATGCGGCTGATGGAAGCGAACCCGACGGCGGGCATCATCCAGAGCGCGCCGCACGCGACTGGCCGCGACACCGTCTACGCTCGCATCCAGCAGTTCGCCGCGCGCGTCTACGGGCCGTTGTTCACCGCGGGCCTGCATTTCTGGCAGCTCGGCGAGTCGCACTACTGGGGCCACAACGCGATCATCCGCGTCGCGCCGTTCATGCAGCATTGCGGCCTGCGCCGGCTGCGCGGCCGCGGCCTCCTCTCCGGCGAGATCCTCTCGCACGATTTCGTCGAGGCCGCGCTGATGCGGCGCGCGGGCTGGGCGGTCTGGATCGCCTACGACGTGCCGGGCAGCTACGAGGAGATGCCGCCGACGCTGCTCGACGAGCTGCAGCGCGACCGGCGCTGGTGCCAGGGCAACCTGATGAACTTCAGGCTCTCGCTGCTGAACGGGCTGCACGCCGCGCATCGCGCGGTGTTCGTGAGCGGTGTGATGGCGTACGCGTCCGGCCTGCTGTGGCTCCTGTTCCTGGTGCTGTCGACGGCCCTCGTCACGATGCACGCGCTCCACGCGCCCATCTATTTCTTCGGGCCGTACCAGCTCTTTCCCGTGTGGCCGGAATGGCATCCGCAATGGGCGCTGACCCTCGTCGGAGCGACGGCGGTGCTGCTGTACGTGCCGAAGCTGCTCGCCGTGCTCGCCGTGGCGTTCCGCGACAGCGGCAGCTACGGCGGCGTGACGCGTCTCATCCTGTCGATGCTGGGCGAGATGCTCCTTTCGGCGCTGCTCGCGCCCGTGCGCATGCTCTTCCACAGCCAGTTCGTGCTGGGCACGCTGGCGGGCTGGGGCATCGCGTGGCGGTCCCCGCCGCGCGACGACGCCGAAACGTCGTGGCGCGAGGCGACCCGGCGGCATGGCGCGCACACGCTGGCGGGCCTCGCCTGGGCCGGCGTCGTGTACTGGGTGCAGCCGTCGTTCCTGTGGTGGCTGATGCCCGTGCTCGGCGCGCTCATTCTCTCGATTCCCGTTTCGGTCCTGTCGAGCCGGGCGGCGGCCGGGCGGCGCCTGCGGGCCCTCGGCCTGTTCCTGATTCCCGAGGAATCGGCGCCACCCCGCGAAATCCGGGCACTGACTGCCGCGATGCGTAACGCGCGGCCGTTGCCCGGCTTCGCCGACGCCGTGAACGACCCCGCGATTGCCCGGCTTGTATGCGCCTCAGGGCACGCGAGGCGAGTGGCGGCGCCGGCGGTCGTCGCCCAGCGCCAGGGGCTCCTGGATGCTGCACTCGCACGCGGCCTGCAGGGGCTGACCGGCGTCGAGCGCATGCGCGTCCTCGCCGACCCCACGGCGCTGTCGCTGCTGCACCGGGCGGTGAGTAGCGGCAACACCCCGCGGCCGTGGACGGGCGGCGCGATGCCCGCCCGCGCCTGACGCTCCGCTTCTCGCCGGAACCCGTCCCCCGGCAGGCGCAGTTTGTTGCGCTGTTGCCGCACCCCGCTCGCCCTGACGGGCCTTGGCGAATCTTCGCCCGCATTTCCCCCTCGGCCGCGCGGCCGGATGTGCTAGAGTTTTTCGTGCGCTGCACCACCGCGACGTCCGATCGCGGGGCCGGCGCACAGGCCGGTCTCCCGCGACCGACCGCCACGGGGAGCGAACGGCCCGGCGTCATGCGCCGGGCTTGATTGTTGCGTGCCGGCGAAGGACGTCCGCTGGCGTCACCGCGCATCCCTGCGATCGGTTGACGCGCGTGGTCAGCGACGGCATGCGGTTGCGGGAAGTTCATGCTCAAAACGCGCCTGCGCATCGCCCTGGGTTCGACGATCGGCATCGTCGCGCTCTCCCTTGTCGTCATCTACAGCCGCACGGTCGAGGCCCTCTGGCCGGCCGCGTGGAGCTCGTCGCCGACGCTGACGAGCCCCGTCGTCGATCCGTTCCTGATCGATCTGCAGGAGCGCACGTTCCGCTATTTCTGGGACACGGCCAATCCGAAGAACGGCCTCGTTCCCGATCGCTATCCGTCGAAGTCGTCGTCGAGCATCGCCGCCGTCGGCTTCGGGCTCACCACCTATCCGATCGCCGTCGAGCGCCGTTACGTGACGCGCGCGCAGGCTCGCCAGCGCGTGCTGGCCACGCTCCGGTTCCTCCGCAACGCGCCGCAAGGGCCGCAGGCGGAGGGCACGGCCGGGTACAAGGGGTTCTACTACCACTTCCTCGACATGAAGACGGGCACCCGCAGCGGCAGCAGCGAGCTGTCCACCGTCGACACCGCGCTGCTCCTCGCCGGCGCACTCTTCTGCCAGTCGTACTTCGACCGGCAGACGCCCGAGGAGGTCGAGATCCGCAAGCTCGTCGACGACATCTACCGTCGTGTCGACTGGCGCTGGGCCCAGCCGAACGCGCCGTCGATCAGCCACGGCTGGACGCCCGAAGAAGGCTTCATGGAGTACGACTGGCGCGGCTACAACGAAGCGATGCTGATCTACCTGCTCGCGCTCGGCTCGCCCACCCATCCGGTGTCGGCCGATGCGTGGACCGAGTGGACGAGCACCTACGACGCCAACTGGCGCACGTCGTTCGGCCAGCAGTTCCTCGACTTCTCGTCGCTGTTCGGCCACCAGTACACGCACGTCTGGATGGACTTCCGCGAGATCCAGGACGCGTACATGCGCCGCCGCGGCCTCGACTATTTCGAGAACAGCCGGCGCGCGATCTACGCGCAGCGCGCGTACGCCATCACCAATCCGCAGAAGTGCAAGGACTACGGCGCCAACGTCTGGGGCATCACCGCCAGCGACGGTCCGGCCAACGTCGAGCTGGAGAATGCCGGCGGCAAGCGGCACTACCGCGCGTACTACGCGCGCGGCGTCGGCACAGCGGGCTCGGTGCCCGCGCTGGACGACTGCACGCTCGCGCCCACCGCCGCAGCGGCGTCCATCCCCTTCGCGCCCGAGCTCGCGATTCCGGCGGTGCTCGCGATGCACACGCAGTTCGGCAAGTACATCTACGCCGAGTACGGCTTCCTCGACTCGTTCAATCCGTCGTTCGACTTCGACGTGCCGCTCGTCACGGGCCGCAACATCCCCGGCTTCGGCTGGGTCGCCGGCGATTACATCGGCATCGACCAGGGCGCGATCTTCGCGATGATCGAGAACTATCGCAGCGGCATGGTGTGGAACGTCATGCGCCGCAATCCCTACCTGCGGCTCGGCCTCGACCGCGCGGGCTTCACCGGAGGATGGCTGTCGGCGTCTCGCTGAGCGCGGCGGTCGGACGGCAGGGGCTACGCGTGGCGGCGATGACGGGGCGGCTGCCGGCGCTGCTGATCCTGCTCGTCGCCCTGCTCGCCGGATGCCACGCGCCCTCGCGGGACACCGTCGTCCGCTTCTGGGCGATGGGCCGCGAAGGCGAGGTCGTCACCGAGCTCATCCCCGAATTCGAGCGCACGCATCCGGGCGTGCGCGTCGTCGTCCAGCAGCTGCCCTGGAGCGCCGCGCACGAGAAGCTGCTGACGGCTTTCGCCGGCGATGCGACACCTGACGTCTGCCAGCTCGGCAACACGTGGATCCCGGAATTCGCCGCGATGAGGGCGCTCGAGCCGCTGGATGGCCGCGTGGCGGCGTCGCCGTCGATTGCCGTGACCGATTATTTCGGCGGGATCTGGGACACCAACGTGGTCGACGGCGCGCTGCTGGGCGTGCCGTGGTACGTCGACACGCGGCTCCTCTTCTATCGGCGCGATCTCCTGCTGCGCGCCGGGTTCGACGCGCCGCCGCGCTCCTGGGACGAATGGACGCGGATGCTGGCCGCGGTCAAGGCGACTGCCGGCCCCGGCCGCTTCGCGATCGCGCTGCCGGCAAACGAGGTCGAGCCGCTGCTGGCGCTCGCGCTGCAGCAGGACGATCCGCTGCTTCGCGACGACGGCCGCTGGGGCAACTTTCGCAGCGCGGGCTTCCGCCGGGCGCTCGCGTACTACGCCGGCATGTTCCGCCAGGGCTTCGCGCCGCCGATGGCGAACGCCGAGGTCTCCAACATCTGGAACGAGTTCGGCCGCGGTTACTTCTCGTTCTACGTATCCGGACCGTGGAACATCGGCGAGTTCAAGCGCCGCCTGCCTGCCGACCTGCAGCCGAGCTGGATGACGGCGCCGCTGCCGGGGCCGGACGGCCCCGGCGCATCGATCGCGGGCGGCGCGAGCCTCGTCGTGTTTCGCGCGTCGCGCCACAAGGACGCGGCGTGGCAGCTCGTCGAATACCTGTCGCGACCCGACGTCCAGCGGCGCTTCCACGCGCTCACCGGTGACCTGCCGCCGCGCCGCTCCGCGTGGACGGGCGGCAGCCTCGCCGACGACGTCCATGCGCGCGCCTTCCGCGACCAGCTCGAGCGCGTCAAGCCGGCGCCCAAGGTGCCCGAGTGGGAACGCATCGCGACCGAGATCAGGCTCGTGGCGGAGCGGATCGCGCATGGCGAGATCGGCGTCGACGAAGCGGCGGCCGAGCTCGACCGGCGCGCCGACCGCCTGCTGGAAAAACGCCGCTGGCTGCTGTCGCGGGACGGCAGCTCGTGAAAGGGCGCCGCGTCGCCTGGTGGTTCGTGGGCCCCGCGCTTGCCGTCATCGGCGTGTTCTTCGTGCTGCCGGTGGTCGCGGCGCTCGCGCTGTCCGTCACCGACTTCGACATCTACGCGCTCGCCGACCTGTCCAACCTGCGCTTCGTCGGCTGGCGCAACTACACGCGTCTCCTCGAGACGCCGCTCTTCTGGCAGGCGTTCGGCAACACCGCGTACTTCGTCGTGGCCGGCGTCCCGCTTTCGCTCGCCGTGTCGCTCGGCGCCGCGCTGCTGCTGCACTCCAGGCTCGCGCGCTGGAAGGGCTTCTACCGCACCGCGCTGTTCGCTCCTGTGGTGACCACGCTGGTCGCCGTGGCCGTCATCTGGCGCTACCTCTTCAACACGCGCTACGGCTTTCTCAACTACGCGCTCGGCTTCGCGGGAATCGATCCGATCGACTGGCTGGGTGATCCGCATTGGGCGATGCCCGCGATCATCGTGTTCGCCGTGTGGAAGAGCTTCGGCTACAACATGGTGATCCTGCTCGCCGGGCTGCAGAGCATCCCCGAGGACCTGTACGACGCCGCGCGCATCGACGGCGCGTCGTATTTCGAGCGCTTCGTCCACGTGACGCTGCCGATGCTCTCGCCGCTGTTCACGCTGGTGACGATCATCACGGTGGCCGGGTACTTCCAGCTGTTCGCGGAGCCGTACGTGATGACGCAGGGCGGCCCGCTGCAGAGCACCGTGAGCGTCCTCTACTTCATGTACGAGGAAGGGTTCAAGTGGTGGAGCCTCGGCAGCGCCTCGGCTGTCGCGTTCCTCCTCTTCGCGTTCATCCTCGGCATCACGTTCGTGCCGATGCGCATGGCGCGGCGCGCGGGTCCGGCATGAACCGCCGCCTTGCCGCCTGGATCGTCAACGGCCTGCTCGCGGGCCTCGCGGCCGTCACGCTCTTTCCGCTGCTGTGGATGGTGGCGGCGTCGCTGATGCCCGCGGGGGAGTCCGGCGCGTTTCCGCCGCCGCTCGTGCCGCGCCATCCCACGCTCGAGCACTATCGCGAGCTCTTCGCGCATGCGGGCATGGGCCGCTACCTCGTGAACAGCATCCTGCTGGCGGTGGCGGCGACGCTCCTTTCCCTCGCGTTCAACGTCGCCGCCGGCTATGCGTTCGCCAAGCTCCGCTTCGCCGGCCGTGACCGGCTGTTCAAGCTGCTGGTCGCGGCGCTGATCGTGCCGGCGCAGGTCGCGATGGTGCCGCTCTTCCTCCTGCTGAAGACGCTGGGGCTCGTCAACAGCTACGGCGGCGTCATCGTGCCGGCGATGGCGAGCATCTTCGGCATCTTCCTCGTCCGCCAGTACGCGCTGTCCATTCCCGACGACCTGATCGAGGCCGCGCGCATCGACGGCGCCAGCGAGTTCCGCATCTATCGCGCGATCGTCGTGCCGCTGCTGAAGCCGATCATCGTGACGCTCGGCGTCTTCACGCTGCTCGGCACCTGGAACGACTTCATGTGGCCGCTGATCGTGCTGACGGACCAGGACCTCTACACGCTGCCGGTCGCGCTCGCGAGCCTCGCGCGCGAGCACGTGCAGGACAACGAGCTGATGATGGCGGGCTCCGTGCTGACCACGCTGCCGGTGCTGCTCGTCTTCATGGCGCTGCAGCGCTACTACATCGAGGGCCTGACGCTCGGGAGCCTGAAGGGATGACGGCGACGCGCTGGTGGGTCGTCCCGCTCGTGACCCTGCTCGCGGCGCCGCTCTCGCCCGCTCGCGCCGCGGCCCCCGCCGAGCCCGGCATGATCGTGCTCGACGATTTCTCCGCGCCGGCGCGCTGGACCGCCACGGGCTCCGACGGTGTGCGCGCCGCGGTCGCGCCGGCGGAAGGACCGCGCGGCGGCGCGCTGCGGCTCGACTTCGATCTCGGCGGCACCGCCGGCTACGCCACCGCGCAGCGCGCGCTGCCGGTTGAATTTCCGTCCAATTTCGAGCTGAGCTTCTACGTCCGCGGCGACGCCGCGGCGAACGACTTCCAGGTGAAGCTCGTCGACGCGAGCGGCGACAACGTCTGGTGGGTGAACCGGAAGAACTTCGCGGTTCCTCGCGAGTGGACGAAGGTCACGATCAAGCGGCGGCAGGTCGAATTCGCGTGGGGACCGGCCGCGGACCGCACGCTGTCGCGCACTGCGACGATCGAATTCGTCGTCGCCGCCGGGCGCGGCGGCGGGTCGGGCGCCATCTACGTCAGCGAGCTCACGCTGCGCCCGCTCCCGCCGGTGCCGCTTGCGTATCCGCCGCCGATCGCCGCCGCGAGCTCGTCGGGGGCGGGCACCGAACCCGCGCGCGCCCTCGACGGCGAGCGCGGCACCGCGTGGGAGAGCGATCCCGCCGCCGGCCGCGAGCAGGCGTTCACCGTCGATTTCGGCGCGGCGCGCGAGTTCGGCGGCGTCGTGCTGCGCTGGCGCGCCGGACGGCACGCGACGCGCTACGACGTGGAGCTCTCCGGAGACGGCCGCGAGTGGCGCATGGCGCGGAAGATCGACGGCGCCGACGGCGGCGCGGACGCGATCCCGTTGCCGGAGGCCGAGGCGCGCTTCCTCCGCGTTGCGATGCACGACGGTCCCGCGCCGGGCTACGCGCTCGAGGAGCTCGAGGTTCGCGACCTCGAGTTCGGCACCTCGCCCAACGCGTTCTTCGAGGCGCTGGCGCGCGATGCGCCCCGCGGCCACTATCCCCGCGGGTTTTCCGGCGAGCAGCCCATGTGGACGATCGTCGGCGTCGACGGCGGTCCCGAGACGGGTCTGCTGTCGGAGGACGGCGCGCTGGAAGTCGCGCGCGGCGGCTTCACGATCGAGCCGTTCGTCGTCGCCGACGGCCGCGTCACGACATGGGCCGACACGACCGCGGCGCCGTTCCTCGTCGACCGCTACCTCCCGATGCCGGGCGTCGCCTGGAGCGATCCGCGCTGGACGCTTCGCGTGACGACGTTCGCCAGCGGAACGCGCGCGGCGGCGGCGCTCGTCGCCCGTTACGACGTCCGCAACGCCACGGCGCGGCCGCTCACGGTGACGCTTACGCTCGCGGTGCGGCCGTTCCAGGTCAATCCGCCGGCGCAGTTCCTGAACGCCCCCGGGGGCGTCTCCGCCATCGACGCCCTCGCCTGGGACGGCCGCGCGCTGCACGTGAACGGCGCGCCGCGCGTGTTCCCGCTCGCGGTCCCCGACCGCGCGAGCGTCCACCCGCTCGCGGCCGGGCCGCCGCCGAGAATCCTGGCGCGCGCCGAGGCCGCCACCGCGCTCGAGGTGAACGATCCCAGCGGGTACGCGTCGGGCCTTCTGACCTGGCAGCTGGCGCTCGCGCCGCACGCGAGCGCGACCGTCGGGGTCGTCGTGCCGCTGTCCGGCAGCGTCGCCCCGCCGCTGCCGAGGCCGCCCCGCGACGCGGCCGCGTGGCTCGCGCGCGAGCAGGACGCGGCCGCGCGGGCGTGGCATGCAAGCCTCGATCGCGTGGCGATTGCGGTGCCCGCCTCCGCGCAGCCGGTCGTCGACGCGCTGCGGACGTCGCTGGCGCACATCCTCGTGACGCGTGACGGCCCGGTGCTGCGGCCCGGCACGCGGTCGTACGCGCGCTCGTGGATCCGCGACGGCACGATGATGGCGGAATCGCTGCTGCGCCTCGGCCACGACGGCGCTGCGACCGACTATCTGCGCTGGTACGCGCCGCACCAGTTCGCCAATGGCAAGGTGCCGTGCTGCGTCGACGCGCGCGGCGCCGATCCGGTCGCCGAGAACGACAGCGCCGGCGAGCTGCTGTTCCTCGCGGCGGAGGTCTATCGCTACACCGGCGACCGGGCCGTGCTGGCCGCCCTGTGGCCGCAGCTCGACGCGGCCGCGCGCTATCTCGAGACGCTGCGCCAGCAGGAGCGCACGGACGCCAATCGCGCGCCGGACCGAGCTGCGTTCTTCGGCCTGATGCCGGCGTCGATCAGCCACGAGGGCTACTCGGCGAAACCGATGCATTCCTACTGGGACGATTTCTGGGCGCTCAAGGGTTACGATGCCGCGGTGGACATCGCGACCGCCCTCGACCGCCGCGACGCGGCGCGCACGTTCGCGCGGCAGCGCGACGAGTTCCGCGGCGACCTCGCGCGCTCGCTCGTGGCGGCGATGGCCGCGCACGGCATCGACTACGTGCCGGGGGCCGCGGAGCTCGGCGACTTCGACGCCACGTCGACGACGATCGCGTTCGCGCCGGGCGGGACGTCGGCGGTGCTGCCCGCGCACGCGGCCGCGGCCACGTTCGAGCGCTACTGGCGCGAGTTCGCCGATCGCCGCGATGGCCGCAAGGACTGGAACGACTACACGCCGTACGAGATCCGCACGATCGGCACGTTCCTCCGCCTGGGCCGGCGCGACCGCGCGCACGCGCTGCTCGACTATTTCATGGCCGGGCGCCGCCCGCCGGCGTGGAACCAGTGGCCCGAAGTGGTCCGGCGCGATCCGCGCCAGCCCGGCTTCGTCGGCGACATGCCGCACGGCTGGATCGCGTCCGACTTCATCCGCGCGGCGCTCGATCTCTTCGCGTACGAGCGCGACACCGACGACGCGATCGTCGTGGGCGCGGGCGTGCTGCCGTCCTGGCTCGACGGCCCCGGGATTCGCGTCGAACGGCTGCCCACGCGCCATGGCCCGCTCGGCTTTTCGATGCGGCGCACGCCGGGCCGCGTCACCGTGCGCGTCGACGCGGGCGTCACGATGCCACGCGGCGGTGTCGTCGTCGCGTGGCCCGGCGCCCAACCGCCGGGGCCCACGCGCGTGAACGGCGCGCCGACATCCTGGCACGGCGGCGAGCTTCGCCTCGACGCCCTGCCGGCGACGGTCGTCGTCGAGACCCGCTGACCTTCCACGCCTTTCCAGCGAGCGACATGCCCACCGACACCACCTTTCCTCCCGGCTTTCTCTGGGGCACCGCCACCTCCGCGCATCAGGTCGAGGGCTCGCCGCTCGCCGACGGCGCCGGCGCGAGCATCTGGCAGCGGTTCGCTCACACGCCGCACCACGTCCGCGACGGCGACACCGGCGACGTCGCGTGCGACCACTACCGCCGCTACGAGGAAGACGTCGAGCTGATGCGCGCGCTCGGCACCAATGCCTATCGCTTCAGCATCGCGTGGGCGCGCGTGCTCCCGGAGGGGCGCGGGGCCGTGAACGCGGCGGGCCTCGGCTTCTACGACCGCCTCGTCGACGCGCTGCTCGCGAAGGGCATCGCGCCGATGGTCACGCTCTACCACTGGGACCTGCCGGCGGCGCTCGACGATCGCGGCGGCTGGCTCAATCCCGACATCGCGGACTGGTTCGCTGACTACGCGGACGCGGTCTTCCGCAAGCTCGACGACCGCGTGAAGCTCTGGGCGACGCTCAACGAGCCGTGGGTGGTCACCGACGGCGGCTATCTGCACGGCACGCTGGCGCCAGGGCATCGCAATCGCTTCGAGGCGCCGATCGCGACGCATCACCTGCTGCGCGCGCACGGCGCCGCCGTGCAGGCGTACCGCGCGAGCGGCAGGCACCAGGTGGGCATCGTCGTCAACCTCGAGCCCAAGTACGCCGCCTCGGAGCGCGACGAGGACGTCGCCGCCACGGCGCGCGCCGACGCCTACATGAACCTGCAGTACCTCGACCCCGTGCTCCTCGGCCGCTATCCGGACGCGCTGCCGCAGGTCTTCGGCGACGCGTGGCCGCGCTGGCCCGCCGAGGATCTCGCGCTGATCCGCCAGCCGATCGACTTCGTGGGCGTCAACTACTACACGCGGAGCGTCACGCGGTTCGACGCCGACCACTGGCTGCTGCACGCCGCCGGCGTCCGGCAGAAGCGCGCGACGTACACCGAGACCGGATGGGAGGTGTTTCCGCGCGGCCTTTGCGACACGCTGAAGCGCGTCAAGGAGCGGTACGGCAATCCGCCGCTGTACGTCACCGAGAACGGCGCGGCGTTCTTCGATCCGCCCACCGCCGACGAAGGCCGCGTCCGCGATCCCTTGCGGGTCGCGTACCTTCGCGACCACCTGCGCGCCGTGCACGACGCCATCGCCGCCGGCGTCGACGTCCGCGGCTACTTCGCGTGGTCGCTGCTCGACAATTTCGAGTGGTCGCTCGGCTACTCGAAGCGCTTCGGCATCGTCCACGTCGACTTCGCGACGCAGGCGCGCACGCCGAAGGACAGCGCCCGTTTCTACGCCGACGTGATCGCCACGAACGGCGCCCGCCTGACGGCCCGCTGACGCCCGGGCGGCCCTGGTTAAGTCCCTGTTTCTTCATGCGAAGACGACCCGCCTGCGCGCGCCCTTACTTGGGTGCCTCCGTAAGCGAGTCCCGCATGCCTATAATGCCGCCCGAGAGCCGCAGCGAAAGCGGCATGCGTCCATGAAGGAGGATTCATCGTGATCATTCGCACCGCCGCCGCGCTCGCGCTGGCTGCCTTTGCAACGGCCGCGCTCGGCCAGGCCGCGCCGACGGGCTATCCGGCCGCATACGCGCAGACGATCGCCGCCGCCAACAAGGAAGGCAAGGTCGTGATCTACAGCGCGCTCGACACCAAGGCCGCGCAGCCGCTCATCAAGGATTTCTCGGCGCTGTATCCGAACATCAAGGTCGAGTACAACGACATGAACTCGACCGAGATGTACAACCGCTTCATCGCGGAGGCGGCTTCGGGCCAGGGCTCGGCCGACGTGATGTGGAGCTCGGCGATGGACCTGCAGGTCAAGCTCGTCGACGACGGCCAGGCGATGGCCTACGCGTCGCCGGAGGCGTCCAAGCTGCCCGCCTGGGCCGTCTACAAGAACGAGGCCTACGGCACGACGTACGAGCCCGCTGTCTTCATCTACAACAAGCGCCTTGTGACCGGCGACGAGGTGCCGCAGGACCACGCGTCCTTCGCCAAGCTCATCAACACCAAGGTCGACAAGTTCAAGAACAAGGTCACGACCTACGACATCGAGAAGAGCGGCGTCGGCTTCATGTTCGTCGTGCAGGACGCCAAGTACTTCACCGGCATGCCGGAGCTCGAGAAGGGCTTCGGCGCGACGAGCTACAAGGTGTACTCGAGCACCGGCAACATGCTGGAGAAGGTCTCGTCGGGCGAGCACCTGCTGGGCTACAACGTGCTCGGCTCGTACGCGCTGGTGCGGGCGAAGAAGGACCAGTCGCTCGGCGTGGTGCTGCCGAAGGACTACACGCTGGTGCTGTCGCGCGTGATCTTCATCGGCAAGACGGCGAAGAACCCGAACGCCGCGAAGCTGTGGCTCGACTACGTCCTGTCCGCCCGCGGCCAGAAGCTGATCGGCAGCGACGTGGAGCTCTTCGCGATCCGCAACGACGTCGACGCCGAGTACACCGCCGCGTCGCTCAACAAGCAGCTCGGCAACAACGTGAAGCCGATCCCGGTGAACTCCGAGATCGTCACGTACCTCGATCCGAAGAAGCGGCTGGAGTTCCTGAACGCATGGAAGGCGGCGCTCGCGACGGGTGCCAAGTAGCGACGGCTGCAATGCCGGCGCCGCGGCCATGACGCGGCGCCGATCCTGACGGGGGGAGGCGCATGGCCACGCTCGCCGACGCGGCGGTGCCGCTCGATGGCGCATCGAGGAACGCGTTCGTCGCCAACCTGCCGCGCGCGCTGACGATCCTCGTCACCGCGGCGGCGGTGATCGCGCCGCTGTCGCTGATCCTGTACCAGAGCTTCCTGTCCGCGCCGTTCTTCGACGCTAAGAAGACGTTCGGCCTCGACGCCTACCGCTTCATCTTCGACGACCCGGACTTCTGGTCCGCGCTGCGCAATTCGCTGATGCTCGCAGCCGGCATGACGGCCATCGCCGTGCCGCTCGGCGCCCTCCTGGCGTTCGTCATGGAGCGGACCGATTTTCCCGGCAAGCGCTGGATCGAGCCGATGCTGCTGGTGCCGAGCTTCGTGTCGCCGATGGTGCTGTCGTTCGGCTACGTGGTGGCCGCCGGACCGGTGGGCTTCTACTCCGTGTGGGCGACCGAGGTGTTCGGCGGCGTGCCGTGGGGCCTGTACTCGCTGCCGGCGATGGCCGTCATCGCCGGGCTCACGCACGTACCCAACGTCTACATCTACGCGTCGTCGGCGCTGAAGAACCTGGGCTCGGACGTCGAGGAGGCCGCGCGCACGACCGGCGCGTCGCCGTTTCGCGTCGCCACGACCGTAAGCCTCCCCCTCATCATGCCGGCGCTGCTGTTCTCCGCCGTTCTCGTGTTCTTCCTCGGCATCGAGCTCTTCGGCCTGCCGCTGGTCCTCGGCGATCCCGAGGGCCACCTCGTGATGTCGACGTACCTGTACAAGCTCACCAACAAGCTCGGGACGCCGTCGTATCACCTGATGGCGGCCGTCGCGATCTGCATCGTCGCGATGACGGTGCCCCTGGTGCTGCTCCAGCGGCGGCTGCTGCAGAACGCGCGGCGCTACGCGACGATCAAGGGCAAGGCCGGCCGCATCCGCGAGCTGCCGCTCGGCAAGTGGAAATGGCTCGCCGTGGCGATCGTCGGCTTCTGGCTGCTGGTCGCGGTGATCGTCCCGCTGTCGGGCATCCTGCTCCGCGCGTTCGTCACCAACTGGGGCTTCGGCGTCAGCCTGGTCGAGGCGTTCACGCTCGACAACTTCCGCGCGGTGTTCGACGAGCCGACGCACGTGCGCGCGATCGTCAACACCATCCTGCTCGGCACCGTCGGCGGCGCGCTGACCGTCGCGTGCTACACGGCGATCGGCTTCGCGACGCACCGCCGCAACGACGGCTGGTCGCGCGTCGTCGACTACATGGTGCTCGTGCCGCGCGCCGTGCCCGGCCTGCTGATCGGCCTCGCGTTCCTGTGGGTGTTCCTGTTCTTCCCGCCGCTGCAGCCGCTGCGGCAGACCATCTTCAGCATGTGGCTCGCGTACACCGTGGTGTGGCTCGCGTACGGCATGCGGCTCATCTCTTCGTCGCTGATGCAGGTCAGCACCGAGCTCGAGGAAGCCGCGCGCACCGTGGGCGCGTCGCGCGGCCGCATCTCGCGCGAGATCACGCTGCCGCTGATCCGCCACGGGCTGCTGGGCTCGTGGCTCCTCGTGTTCATGATCTTCGAGCGCGAGTACTCGACGGGCGTCTACCTGCTTGCGCCGGGCACGGAAGTCATCGGGGCGCAACTCGTGTCGCTGTGGCAAGGCGGCGCGATCGACGTCGTCGCGGCGCTTTCGCTCATCAACATCGTGCTGGTGTTCGTCGGCCTGGCGATCGCGCTGCGTTTCGGCGTCAAGCTTCGCGACTGACACTGGCGGGAAAAT
>Ga0070676_10000848_pt1 | contig 15134 bp, 8 predicted proteins | sample KBSM53metaG_FD_64667 | JGI IMG/M metagenome (GOLD analysis project Ga0070676, IMG submission 64667) | Miscanthus rhizosphere microbial communities from Kellogg Biological Station, Michigan, USA - KBS M5-3 metaG | ecosystem: Host-associated > Plants > Roots > Rhizosphere > Soil ...
GCCGCGCCGCGCGCCGACATCTTCGTCACCGCGACCGGCAACAAGGACGTGATCACGCTAGATCATATGCGCGCGATGAAGGATCGGGCCATCGTCGCCAATATCGGCCATTTCGATTCCGAGATTCAGGTCGCGGCACTGCGCAATTTCAAATGGGAAAACGTGAAGCCGCAGGTCGATGAGATCGAGTTTCCCGACGGCAAGCGCATCATCCTTCTGTCGGAGGGCAGGCTCGTCAATCTCGGCAATGCCATGGGCCATCCGAGCTTCGTCATGAGCGCATCGTTCACCAACCAGACGATCGCACAGATGGAGCTGTGGACCAATCCGGGCAAATACGAGAAAAAGGTCTACACCCTGCCGAAGCAACTCGACGAGAGGGTGGCGCGACTGCACCTCGGCAAGGTCGGCGCCAAGCTCACCAAGCTTAAGCCCGAGCAGGCCGACTATATCGGCGTGCCGTTGGAAGGCCCCTATAAGGCGGACACCTACCGCTACTAAGCTTCTCGGGCCGCGCCTAGCGGCTGTCGTGACGTATGAGGATCGACGACGACATATCGGGCCCTTCTCGTCGGTGACGATTGTCTCCAGTAGGGCAGGCATTCGATCCGATGATGCGAGAAGGGCGCGCGCTTCATCGGTGAGCTTCAGCTCCAGCACGACCTTGCTTCCCTGGCCGATTCTGGTGACGGGCACCTGCGCGAGCGCGAGCTTGCTCACTAACCCCATGAGCGTGGCGCTGCAGTCGGCACTCGGAGGTCCATCGCAAATAACCTTTACGGAGCCGTCGCGCGAGGCTTGAAGCTCGAGCCACCCGCCGCCAGCGGCGCAGGCCCTTGCCGGCGGTGGATCGTAAGGCGGAAGATCGATCGCCGGCCGCCGCTGCGTGAAGTCGAGCGCCTCGGCGAAGTTCTTCGCGTAGCGGTCGCGCAGAGTCATCGGCTCGAGGCCCCAGCGCCATTCGATCATCTTGAGGATGGAGCAGTGCTCCTAAGGCCCCGCCGTTTCGATCTTGCGCGGCGCGAATGGTCCCATGGCTATCGCCGGAACCCTGAAGCCGAGACGCTTCAAGTTCGGATGCGGACCCTGGGCCGGCGAGCTTGGTGTCGTCCTGACAATCGGCAGCGGCAGGTGATCGAAAAAGCCGCCGTGTTCGTCGAAATTGAGCACGAACACCATGCGATCCCATTGTGGACCGTTCTTGAGCGCATCGTGCACCTTTGCCAAGAAGCCCTCAGCCACCAGCAGGTTGTCCCACGGGTGATAGTCGTTGGACGTGCCCATATCCTCTGCGCGGTCGGTGTAATTGGGATCGACGCAAACCACATTGGCGAGCTTGCCCTCGCGCGCGTCCCGCCAGAATTGATCGATGGGATAGGAGATGCCGTCATATCGCCGGCTGGCGAAGAGGCCAGTCTCCAATTTCCTACACTCGGGCTTATAAGTCCCGGCCGCCGACGAGGTTCGAGTCGCGTTCCAAATTTTCAGGGGCCCATAAAGCAAAGGCTCGGACACCTTAGCCCGAGCCTTAATCGCTTGCCTGAGCGGGCATCGGCGCTCATTGCGTGACAGAGAGCCGATACCGAAGGACTCCTTCAACTTACGCTAATGCGCAAAGTTCCCAATGTGCAAAAAGGAACGGCGGTCAGACGCCGGTGAAGCCGACGCAGCAATAACCGAAGATAGGAGCAGCAATCGTCGGAACAATGGCTTCTCGCTTGAGTTTCGAAAGGAAGCAAAGTCGGCCGTTTGGAATTTGCGCCCACCGTCTAGTCGGGCCGACCTCGAAGAGGCCCCGCGGATCAACCCGGGGCTTCTTTTTTTGACGCCTCCCCATTTGACGAAGGTGGGCGGACCGCAGCCCGCGAATCGTTCTGTCCCTTTTGGAACTTTCGATTTTCATGCCTGTTGGTTGCGCACAAATTCTGAGAGGCAACAAAAATGGTTAGCACTAAAGTTATCGTTCCCGAGGCCTCCGTCGAGAGTTCTGCCTCGGGCGGTCATTGGGGCGCGATTTTCGCCGGCGCCGTCGGCGCGGTCGGCGTCACGATCATTCTCGTCTCGCTTGGGCGCCGGGGCTCGGTCTGCCTGCGGTATCTCCTTGGACTCCCTCCTCGACGCCTCCTGCAACATTCGGCATCGCCGCCGGCATCTGGTTGATCATCACGCAATGGTTGTCAGCCGGACTCGGCGGCTATTTGGCGGGTCGCCTCCGAGAGAAATGGATGGGCGTGCGAACCGACGAGGTCTTGTTTCGCGACACGGCGCACGGACTGCTCGCTTGGGCCTTGGCGACCATAATCGTGGTTGCGCTGCTGATCGTCGGTTCGGCGGTGGCTGGGGCTGTGGCGGCAGCGACCCCTGCGCCAGCCGCTCCAGTTTCACCCGAAGCTGCCGAGGCGGCTCGAAAGGCAGCGATCAGCTTCTCTTTCTTTAGCTCGCTCTCTTTTCTTATCGGCGCCTTCATCGGAGCCGTTGCGGGCGCGCTCGGCGGTTATCACCGGGACGAAATCTAGAGCGCACCCTGACCGCGAAGCGATAAATCTTTGCCCGCCTTAGTGCTCGCGCCAGTGGGCAAGACTCGGCGATGCAGCTAATCTAAGCTTGATTCGCCTTGAAGCTCGCAGGGTCGAAAACGACCCGCGTTAAGTCTGTGGCAGCGTTAAGCGGCGCTGAGCGCAAGGCCATGGGCGGCGGCGCGGAGCGAGGGACCATGCGGACCAGCGGGGGCAACGGCCTACCTTCATCAAGGTGGCCAAAGGCGCTGTCTCGTGTCGCCGCCTGCTTTGCCACTCTCTTCCTCCCCCAGGCGGCCATAGCCGCCACTGCAGGCATCGCGCTTGATGCGCGCATGCTGCTTCTGCTCGGCATCACACTCGGCGTCATCGCCTTTGCTATCGGCACGGCAATTATTTGTCTGCGTACCACCCAGCGCGCGCGCAAGGCTGCGGCTGAAGCCGCAAACGAGGCAGAGCGCTACCGGCTAAGCGGGAGCATGCTCGATACCGTGCTCACCGCTGAGCCGCAGATGCTGCTCACCGTGTCGGAGACGGGCGAGGCCGATCTCCTGGTTGCGACCTTGGCCGCGAATTACGGTGTGCCGCTCGAAGCCGCGAGATTCCTGAATTTCGCTGGATGGCTCGACGCGTCTTCAGTCAACGAACTCGACGGAGCAATCGAGGGGCTGGCCGAGCGGGGCGAGGCATTCAATCTGATGCTCACCACCTTGCGCGACCGTTATGTCGAAATCGACGGCAGGGCGGCAGGCCGAGCCATCGTGCTCAAAGTACGCGACCTCGTCGGCCAGCGGCTAGAGGCCGCCGAGCTCGCCTCCAAACATCGCCGACTCGAAGAACAGGTGGCCTCGCTGCGCAGGCTCTTGGACGCACAGGCGAGTGTGGCCGAGCGATGCCACATCGAGACAAAGCCCAGCCTCGATGCGCGCTTCAGAAGCTTCGACCGGCTCGCGACCGCCTTCGCCGTATTCGACGGAAGCCAACGCCTCACCCATTTCAATCAGGCCTATGTCGAGCTCTGGCAGCTCGACCCCAAATGGCTCGCCAACCATCCGCGGGATGGTGAGATCCTCGACCGTCTGCGCCAGGCGCGGCGGTTGCCGGAGAAAGCTGATTTTCGCGAATGGAAGAAATCCTGGCTCTCGGCCTATGGAACCAATGCCCAAATCGAGGACCAATGGCACCTTCCCGACGGTCGAACGCTGCATGTCATCGCCGATAGCGAGGGCGAAGCCGGGATCACTTACCTTTATGAGAACGTGACTGAGCGGATCGGCCTCGAGAGCCGCTACAATGCGCTGATCCAGATGCAGCGCGAGACCATCGAGACCTTGCGCGAGGGCGTCGCCGTGTTCGCCCCGAACGGACGGCTCAGGCTCTACAACGAGTCGTTTGCCGCGATCTGGGGCCTGAACCCGCATCAGCTCGATGGCGAGCCACACATCGAGGAGATCATATCGTGGTGCCGCGAGCTCTATGATGCGTCCGAAGAATGGGAGCGCACCAAGGCTGCGGTCACCGCGATTGCAGCCGAGCGCGCCTATGAGAGTGAGTTCGACCGGCCTGATGGAAGCGTGCTTGCTTGCGCGGCTCTGCCGCTTCCCGATGGCGGCACGCTGCTTACCTATGTCGATGTGTCAGATGCCAAGCGCGCCGAACGCGCCCTGATTGAGCGTACTGAGGCGCTCGAGGCGGCCGACCGGCTCAAGACCGCCTTTATCAGCCACGTATCCTACGAATTGCGGACGCCGCTCACCAACATCATCGGATTCAGCGAGCTTTTGGCGAGTCCTATTGCCGGTCCGCTCACTGACCGACAGCGCGACTATCTCAACGACATCTGCCTCTCGGGACGGACGCTACTCTCGATCATCGACGATATTCTCGATCTCGCCACGATCGACGCCGGCACCCTCGATCTGAAGCTATCGCCAGTGAAGGTGCGCGACGTGATCGGCCAGGCGGTGCAGGGCGTGGAGGAGCGTATCAAGCTGAACAACGTCAAGCTTCAGATCGGTATAGAGCCAAGCATCGACAGCTTCGTTGCCGACGGCCGCCGCGTGACCCAGATACTGTATAATCTCCTTTCCAACGCCATCGGCTTCTCGGAGCAGGGCGGCAAGATCGCGCTCAATTGCGCGCGAGAGGATTCCATGCTTGCCTTCACTGTGGAGGACCAGGGCGTGGGCATTCCGGAGGATTATCAGCAGGTTGTGTTCAATCGCTTCGAAAGCCGATCGCACGGCTCCCGCCATCGCGGCGCTGGACTCGGGCTTTCCATCGTGAAGAGCCTCGCCGGGCTGCATGGCGGCACGGTGTCGCTCGACTCGGCTCCCGGCCGCGGCACGCGGGTCATGGTGCTGCTGCCGCTCGGCGAGCGTGCCGATGCCGAGCTTGAACAGCCGCTATACAAGTCAAGCCGCGCGGGATGACCTCGAGTTGGAGTCTCGACGATGTCGACCTCGTCGGGCTCGACATCATCGCAAGCCGTATCGCCCTTTCCCTCAAGGCCGGCGATGTCATCGCGCTGAGCGGTCCGCTCGGCGCAGGGAAGACGACTTTTGCGCGCGCTCTGGTCACGAGGCTTGGCGGCGAGGACGAGGTGCCGAGTCCCACCTTCGCTTTGATGCAGCGCTACGAGACGAACCGGCTCACGCTCACCCATTGCGATTTCTATCGATTGGAATCGTCTGAGCTTGACGAACTGGGCCTCGAAGATGCGCTGGGCGAAGGCGTGGTCCTTATCGAGTGGCCCGAGCGCGCCGAGAGCTGGTTGCCGACAGACCGGCTCGACATCGCCATGGACGAGACGGCGCTGCCGAACCTCCGCCGTATCGTGTTCACCGCCCATGGCAACTGGGAGTCGCGACTGACACGCCTACGCGAACTCCGGAGATTCCTCGACAAGACGCCCTATGCCCAGGCCGGCGCCGCATATCTGCAAGGCGACGCGTCAACCCGCTCCTATGCGCGGCTCGTGCTGCCGGATCGCAATGCCATCCTAATGAATTCGCCGCGGCAACCGGATGGCCCACCGATCCGCGACGGCAAACCGTACAGCGCGCTCGTTCATCTCGCCGAGGACGTGACCCCCTTCGTGGCGGTCGCGGGAGCGCTTAGAGAGCGTGAGCTATCGGCGCCCGCTGTCTATGCCTTCGATCTCGATAAGGGGTTCCTGATCCTCGAGGATCTCGGCGACCGCCTGTTTACCGGCGAAATCGCCAAAGGTCGCCCCCTGCCTGAGCCTTATGGCGCGGCAGTGGATGTCCTGGTGGCGCTTGCCCGCAAGCCGCCGCCAGACCTTCTACCCATCGAAGGCCACGCGCCTTACCGGCTGCCTGCCTATGACGCGGATGCGATGCTGACCGAGACCTCGCTTCTCATCGATTGGTTCTGGCCGGCGGTACACGGAAGACCTCCCCCGGAGATTCTTCGCCAGGAATATTTCAGCCTGTGGCGCCCGCTTCTGGCACAAGCCGCACAGGCCGATCCGGGCCTGGTAATCCGGGACTATCACTCACCCAATTTGATGTGGCTGCCAGAGCGGAAGGGTATCAAGCAGGTTGGCATCCTCGACTTCCAGGACGCTCTCAAGGGCCCGCTTGCCTACGACCTCGTCTCCCTCCTCCAGGACGCCCGACTCGACGTTCCGGAAGCGCTTGAACGCGACGAACTCGCTCGGTACTGTGCCGCCCGAAACGCGCAGAGCCAGCACTTTTCGTCAGATCAGTTCCGTACCCTTTACGCAACGCTCGGCGCCCAACGCAACTCTAAGATTCTCGGCATCTTTGCGCGACTGGCGAAACGTGACGGCAAGCGCGGTTATCTCGCCCACATCCCGAGGGTCGCGCGCTATCTTGAGCGCGACCTCGCTCATCCGGCGCTTGCCGAGCTTTGCCGCTTCTACGCGCGCGAGCTGCCATCGGCAGGCGATCTCCGGCCACTTGTGCTGTAAGGGCGCGCGGCCATGACCGAGGCAAAGACGGCGATGGTGCTTGCTGCCGGATTCGGCGAGCGCATGCGCCCGTTGACCTTGCGCGTGCCGAAGCCGCTCGTGCCGCTTGCCGGCAGGCCGCTGATCGATCACGTGCTCGACCGACTCGTGCAAGCGGGCGTCAAGACGGCGGTGGTCAACGTCCACTATCTCCCCGATCAGCTCGAAGCTCACGTCCTGAACCGGCAGGGCAAGCCGCCGAAGATTTTCGTCTCCGACGAGCGCGGAGTCCTGCTCGACACTGGGGGCGGCGTTAAGAAGGCGCTGCCGCTGCTCGGGTCGGACCCCTTCTTCATCCATAATGCCGACTCGGTATGGAGCGAGGGCGCAGCGCCAGCACTCCAGCGCATGCTGCGGCTGTGGGACCCTGCAACGATGGACTGTCTGCTTCTGCTTGCGCCGATTACCACCAGCATCGGCTATGCGGCCAAGGGCGACTTCTCGATGGGGTCCGATGGGAGACTCCAGCGGCGCGGAGAGGGGGAGATCGTGCCCTTCGCCTTTGCGGGCGTCTCGCTGTGCGATGAGAGGCTGTTCAAAGACGCGCCGGAGGGGCGCTTCTCTCTGAACGTCTTGTGGGACAAGGCACTCGCCAAGGGCAGGCTCTACGGCGTGAGGCTAGACGGCCGGTGGATGCATGTCGGCACGCCGGAAGCCTTGGCCGAGGCCGAGACGTTGTTCGAGAGCGAAGGTGCCTGAGTCCTTACCGGGGGGGCCAAGGCTCTACACCATCCCGCCTTCGGCGCCCTTCCTTTCCATTCTCGCCAGGGCGATTCTCGGGGGCGACCTGCCTCTGCCCGGCGGCGCAAAGCCCGATCCCCTCGCCCTCCCTCTGGCCACGATCTATCTGCCGACGCGGCGCGCTGCTCGAGGGTTGCGCGAGGCCTTTCTCGCCGAGGCTGGAAGCGAAGCGCTGCTGCTTCCACGCATCAGGGCCCTCGGCGATCCCGACGAGGAGGCAGCCATTATCTTTGGCGCTGGCGACAGCGCGGAGGATCACGGTGCGATCGGCGCACCGGCCATCGGCGCCCTTCCCCGCTGCCTCGCTCTGATGAAGCTCGTGCTTGCTTTGGGCCGCCGCCTGCAACAGGAAGCCGTCGCGGATAGATCGGTCGAAGGACCTGCCATCCTGAGCGTAACGCCTGGTCAGGCGTCCTATCTCGCGGCCGACCTCGCGCGACTCATGGACGATGTCGAACGCGAGGAGGTCGATCTCTCGAAGCTCGCCGACATCGTGCCAGAGGATTTCGCCGCGCACTGGCAAGTCACCGTAGACTTCCTCAAGATCGTTACCGAGCATTGGCCTAACCATCTCGAGGAGAACGGGCTCGTCTCCCCGATCACGCGCCGCAATATGCTAATGGCGCTGGAGACGGAGCGCCTCGCACTAGGCTCGCCCCACCCTGTGATCGCCGCAGGCTCGACCGGCACGGTGCCGGCGACCGCACGGCTGCTCAAGACCATCGCCTCTTTGCCGAATGGCGCGGTCGTGTTGCCGGGCCTCGATCTTTCGCTTGATGACGAAAGCTGGTCGCTGCTCGGAGATCACCCCGAGCATCCACAAGCGGGCATGGCCGAGCTCGTGCGTAAGATCGGCGTGGAGCGCAAAAATGTGACCTACTTGGCTGGAAGCGAGCCAAACGCGGCCGCTCGTGCGCGGCTCCATCTCGTGAGCGAGGCGCTACGGCCGGCGGAGAGCACTGAGCATTGGCAGCGTTTCCTCGGTGCTGATGGGCTCTCGCCTGAGGGCCGCGCGAGCTTCGCCAATGCGCTTGCCGGCATTCGCCTGATCGCCGCGCCGACCGCGCATGACGAGGCCGAGGCCATCGCGCTGATCCTCAAGTCTGTGATCGAGACGCCAGGAAAAACCGCGGCCCTGGTCACGCCTGACCGCGTATTGGCGCGGCGCGTAGCCGCGCGGCTCAAGCGCTACGACCTCACCATCGACGACTCGGCGGGCGTACCCGTGGCGCGTACGGTTCCTGGCGCTTTCCTCGATCTCGTGCTTGGCGCGGTCGAGACCAACTTCGCGCCGTCGGAGCTGATGGCGCTGCTTAAGCATCCGCTCGCGCGCGTTGGACGCTCGCCTTTCGAGATCAGGTCTGCGGCGCGGGCGCTCGAGCGCCGTGCCTTCCGCGACATCTATGTTGGGCAAGGCCTCCAAGGCGCGCGCGATGCGCTCAAAGCCGCTCGCGACGAAGAAAAAGTCCGTCGCGCGATCAGGGAGCAGGAGCAAGTGATTGCTCTCGAGCTCGTCGCCGATCTGGAAGCTGCTTTCGCGCCCCTGACGTCTCTGTTCAAGGAAGGGGCTTCGCGAGAGGCGGCACAATTCGCCCGAGCCCATGCGGACGTCGCCGAAGCTTTGGCGCGCGACGAGCGCGGCTCGTCGTCAGGGCTGTGGCAAGGCGATGCCGGCGAAGCCTTGTCGGTACTGCTTGCCGAGCTCATCGACGCGGGACACGGTCTCACTTTAGGGGCCGCAGATTACCCACCTTTCCATCGCAGCCTGATCGCTGGCGAAGTGGTCCGCCCACGCTTTCCGCTCCACTCTCGCCTCTTCATTTGGGGGCCGCTCGAAGCAAGACTCCAGCAGCCTGACGTCGTGATCCTCGGCAGCCTTAACGAAGGCGTCTGGCCGCGGCCGCAAGAGTCCGGTCCTTGGCTCAGCAGGCCGATGCGCGCGGCGCTCGGCTTGAGTCCGCCCGAGCAGCTGGTCGGGCTCGCCGCCCATGATTTCGCGCAAGCGCTTGGTGCCGGCACCGTCTATCTCACCCGTGCACTCAAAGTTGACGGGGTGCCGACGGTACCGTCGCGCTGGCTGCAGCGGCTCGAAGCGCTGGTGACCGCCTCTGACTTGCAAAACAAGATCAAGCCGGAGCAGCCGTGGGTCGCCTGGGCAAGAGAGCGCAACCATGCTCCCTGTTTTGCTCCGGCCAAGCCGCCAAGACCTTGCCCACCGGCCGAGGCGAGGCCGCGCAGTCTCAGCGTGACACGCATCGAGAAATGGATCGCCAACCCTTACGAGATCTTCGCGCGCAATATCTTGAAGCTGGAACCTCTGAAGCCGCTTGGCACCGAGCCCGATCAGGCCTTGCGCGGCCAGATCGTGCATAGAGCGCTGCACGATTTTGCTGAAGCCTATCCCGATACCTTGCCTGCAGACATCTACGCTGAGCTGATCGCCTTCGCCGATCGTGCTTTCAATGAGCTTGGCGGCTCGCCACGAGTGGAAGCCTTTTGGCGGCCTGCCTTCCAGCAATTCGCCCTCTGGTTCGCCGCGACCGAGCCGACGCGGCGGACATTCGCCACGAGCACGCACACGGAGGTCAAAGGCGCGCTCACGCTTCCCTCGGGCTTCGAACTGACCGCTCGCGCCGACCGCATCGACATCGGCGAAGACGGCTCGGTTGTCATCTACGACTACAAGACCGGCAGGCCGCCTCTGCCTGGTCATGTCGACGATCTCTACGCTCCGCAGCTTCCGCTCGAATCTGCGATCGCCCAACACGGTGGGTTCGGCGATGTCGGTAAGCGGCCGGTGCGTGAGCTTCGTTATATCCACGCCTCAGGCCGCAATGATGGCGGTGAGGACCGCCCTGCCGCCAAAGGCGACGCCGTCGAACTCGGCGAAAGAGCGCTCGTACAATTGGCGCGACTCATCGAGCGCTACAGCGATTCCGCCATGCCTTACGAGGTGAAGCGGCGCCGCGCGGCGGCTTTCACCGGCCTCTACCGCTACGACGAATATGCCCACCTCGCCCGCGTCGATGAATGGCTTACGCAAGAGGCCGAGGAGGAGTGGCGATGAACGATCTTGCGCCGCTCCCGCACGAGACCGACCGCAATCAGGGGCGGGCATCGGACCCGGACGCCTCCGCGTGGGTTTCGGCCAACGCCGGCACGGGCAAGACCGAGGTCCTGGTCAGGCGCGTCCTCAGGCTCCTCATCGCCGGCTCAAAACCCGAATGCATCCTCTGCCTCACCTATACCAAGACGGCGGCGGCGGAGATGCAGAACCGTCTGCTCAAAGAGCTTGCGGCGTGGGCCACGGCGCCTGAGGACAACTTGCGCGAAAAGCTGCTTTTACTGATGGGGCGTGCCCCTGAGGACGGCGACCTCCGCACCGCGCGGCGCCTGTTTGCGCGCGCACTCGAAGCAAAAGGCGGACTCAAGATCCATACCATCCACGGCTTCTGCGAGCGGCTCTTGCAGCGCTTTCCGCTCGAAGCTCAGGTGACGCCACATTTCAAAGTGCTGGAGGAGCGCGCCCAGGCCGACATGCGACGGCAAGCCTTCGATGCAACGATCGCCCGCGCCGCCGAGCAGCGTGACAGCACGCTCGGCAATGCGCTCGCCAAGGTCATTACGCTCACGAGCGAAGAGTACTTCCGCCAGGTTGTGAACACGGTGCTCGACAAGCACGCCGAGCTGGCCGCTATGATCGGCTACCACGATGGTCGCCCTGACTGGGCCGAGGCGGAAGGCCTTTCGCTGAAGCGCCTGCTCGGCGTCGAGCAGGAGCAGGAAGATGCTCTCATTGCCGAACTCGCCGTGGTTCTGACCGACAGCGAAATCGATGGATTGCTGCAAGCCCTCGTCCTGCAAGCCGAAACGGCAGACGACGAAAGGCTGAAATCGAGCCTTGCCGCGGCCAAGGACGTGGCCGGCGAAGCCCGCGCCTCGCTGTTCAGGACCATCTTCTGCACCGAAAAGGGTGAGGCCCGCCAACGCTTTTGCAGCAAGGGGCTGAAAGATGCTGTCCCCGCGCTCTGCGCCGCTCTCGAACAGGCGCGCGACCGCTTCGTCGCGTTCGATCTCAAGCTCGCGCATTTGCGGGTGGCTGAGGCGAGCAGTGCCGTCCTTGCCTTTGCCGATGCCATTCAGGCCGATTATGAACGCCGCAAACGGGCCGAGGCCGTGCTCGACTATGATGACCTGATCATCAAGACCTCGGCCTTGTTGTCGCGCGCCGATGCCGCGTCCTGGGTGCTGTTCAAGATCGACGGTGGCGTCGACCATATCCTGGTCGACGAGGCGCAGGACACCAATCCGCTGCAATGGACCATCATCGAGCGGTTGGCTGAGGAATTCTTCGCCGGCGAAGGCGCAGGCGCCAACGGTAAGCCGCGCACGCTGTTTGCCGTGGGTGACGAAAAGCAATCGATCTACAGCTTCCAGGGTGCCGACCCGGCACGGTTCGGCGATGTCGGCCGCGCGTTCGGGCGCAGGGCTGAAGCCGCGGGGCTGACCTGGCACCAGGTCCCGCTCAATCTCTCCTTCCGCTCCACCGAGCCGATCCTCGATGCCGTCGATCACGTCTTCGCCAAAGCGCAAGCCGCGCAAGGCCTGAGGACCGTTGAGACCACCGTCATCAAGCACCACGCGCACCGCAAGGGCGAAGCGGGTCTGGTCGAGGTCTGGGAAACCGAGACCGAGACCAAGCCGGAGCCCGCCGAGGCATTCGAGCCGTGGAACGAAGAGGCTGCCGGCGCACGCTCGGTCGATCAGCTCTGCCGGCGCATCGCGAAAGAGATCAAGCGCTGGCTGGTGGAAGGCGAGCCGCTCGTATCGCGAGGTCGCAATGTAAAGGCCGGCGATATCCTCATTATCGTGCGCCGCCGCGATCCCTTCATCACGCCGATGATCCGCGCGCTGAAGCATGAGAGCATTCCAGTCGCTGGCGCCGACCGCATGCGGCTGATGGATCAGCTTGCGGTGCAGGACCTCGTGGCACTCGCGGACGTGCTGCTCATGCCCGAGGACGATCTTGCGCTCGCCGTCGTTTTGAAGAGCCCGCTATTCGGCCTCGACGACGATGCCTTGTTCGACCTCGCTTATAACCGGCGTCCGCGCTCGCTGTGGTCTCAGCTTAGAGATAAGGCCAAGTCGGATGCGCGCTTCGCCGAAGCCTGGGCGCGCTTGTCAGGATGGCTTTCGCTCGCGGACTACCTGCCCCCTTACGAGTTCTTCTCCGAACTTCTCGGCGCCGAAGGCCAGCTCATGCGTAAGCGCATGCTGACGCGGCTCGGGCCAGAGGCGGCGGAGGCGATTGATGAGTTTCTAGACCTCGCGCTTGCCTACGACCGCGACGCCGCGCCGTCGCTACAGGGCTTCATCGACAAGCTGCGTACCGACGACATCGAGATCAAGCGCGACATGGAGCAGGACCGCGACGAGGTCCGCATCATGACGGTGCACGGCGCCAAAGGCTTGCAGGCGCCGATTGTGTTCCTGCCTGACACCTGCATGCTGGCTCGGCCGCAAGGCCCTCGGCTCTTCCCTATGTCGCGGCCTGGCGCGTCGCCCGGCGAGGTCGAGCATCTCCTCTGGCCGCCGACGGGCCACTCCGATCTTGCCGCGCTGTCCGATGCCAAGGCTCGCCTCCAGCAGGCCGAGCGCGAGGAGTACCACCGCCTGCTCTATGTCGCCATGACGCGCGCGCGCGACCGGCTCTACATTTGCGGCTGGCAAGGACAGAGGAACAAGCCCGAGAACGAATGCTGGTACGAGCTCATCAAGGACGGACTTGTCGGCCATCTCTCGGAGGTTGTCGTCGCCGATGGAATCTCGGTGCGCAGGATGGAGAGCGCGCAAGCCAAGGCCGTCTCGGCGCAGGAGACCGAGGCGGAGAAGCCGCAAGTTGCGCCGCTTCCCGATTGGGCGCTCACGCCTGCCAAACCTGAGCGCGCGCGCCGGAGGCTCGCGCCGTCACGGCTGGCGCTTGGGCCCGATGGCCGTCCGCAAGACGGCTCGAGCGAGCAGCCGCCGCTCGGCCCACGAGGTCTCAGCCAAGGCGGCCGCTACGCCCGCGGGCTGCTTGTCCATGCGCTGTTGCAGCACTTGCCTGAGGTGCCTCCAGAGGCGCAGGAGCGTGCGGCACGTGTCTTCGTCGCGGCACGCGGCGTGGGCCTTCCGCAGCAGCTGAAGGATGAGATCGTGACCGAGACGCTCGCCATCGTGCGCGAGCCCTCGTTTGCGCCTCTCTTCCAGCTAGGCAGCCTCGCAGAGGTGCGGATCGTGGCGAAGATCGGTGCAGGCAAAACGGGCTATGAGCTCGAAGGCCAGATCGACCTCCTCGCCGTGCTTGAGGACGAGCTTCTCATCCTTGATTACAAGACGAACCGGCCCCCGCCATTGATCCTCGAGGATGTCGCGCCGGCCTATATCAACCAGCTTGCCGCCTACCGGCTCGCGCTCAGGAAACTGTTTCCGGACCGCAGCGTTCGCGCGGCGCTCCTTTGGACCGATGGCCCGCGGCTGATGGAAGTCCCATCAACTTCGCTTGATGTCGCGGAATGCAGTCTCTTGGCGGGAGGGCGCCAGCTTGACGGGCTAGGGGCGCGTACCTAGGTTCCCGTGCTACACTCAAAGAGACGAGTCGTTTCGCGGGCTGCCGGCGATCAGGAGAGATAAATGGCTACTGAAAAGGTTTCCGACGACACCTTCGAGACCGAGGTGCTCAAATCTTCAACCCCGGTGGTCGTCGACTTTTGGGCCGAGTGGTGCGGCCCGTGCCGGCAGATCGCGCCTGTTCTGGAAGAGATCGCCAAAGAGCTCGATGGCAAGGTGCGCATCAAGAAGCTCAATATCGACGAGAACCCGCGCACGCCCGGCACCTACAACGTGCGGGCCATTCCCACCCTGATCCTGTTCAAGGATGGCGAGGTCGCCGGAACGCTTCGTGGCGCTTATCCGAAGAATCATCTCGCGGCCTGGATCAGCGGCACCGTCGGCGCTTAATTCCGTTTTAAGATTTCGCATGACCGGGCCTGTCCCGGCCATTTGCATCTGCCGTGACGCCTCAGCCGTGCAATTTGAGTACGTGACCCGCGAGGTAGAGCGAGCCGCAGATCAGCACGCGTCCAGGTCCTTCGAGCGCCGCTTGTGATCGAATAAGCGCATCAGGCACACCGTTCGTTGCCACCACGTTGAATCCTTCCGCGCCAACAACTTCGCCGAGACCCTCCGCGCTGAAGGCGTTGGGTTCCTCAGGAATCGGCACCGTGTAGACGCGCTCGACTAGGCCTTTGAACGGGGCAATGAAGGCGTGTGCGTCCTTCGACTCCATCATGCCGAAAACGAGATGCACCGGGCGTGGAACCCGCTCGTCGAGCTCGGCAAGTGCATGCGCGATCACCTGACCCCCAGCCGCATTGTGGCCGCCATCGAGCCAAATCTCAGTGCCGTCTGCCACATAGGCGTGGAGCCCGCCCACTGCGAGCCGCTCGAGCCGCGCCGGCCATTCGGCGTGGGTCAGCCCGTGCTCGAGCGCGCGCGTGGTAAGTACTTCCCCGAACAGAATGCTTGCGCCGGCGATAGCAGCGCCCGCGTTGTCGATCTGGTGTCGGCCTTTGAGGCGCGGCAACGGCAAATCCAACAACCGTGACGGTGTCTGAAAAATCAGGCGCCCATGCTGCTCATACATGTCGAAGTCGCGGCCCGCGACGTGGAGCGGTGAGGCGAGCGCTTCGGCTCTCCGCTCGATCACCTCGAAAGCATCCTGCACTTGCCTTCCAACGACGCAAGGAACTCTAGGTTTCAAGATGCCGGCCTTCTCCCCTGCGATTGCCGTGATGGTGTCGCCGAGGAAGGAGACATGGTCGATCGAGATCGGCGTGATCGCA
>Ga0070676_10000857_pt1 | contig 14988 bp, 13 predicted proteins | sample KBSM53metaG_FD_64667 | JGI IMG/M metagenome (GOLD analysis project Ga0070676, IMG submission 64667) | Miscanthus rhizosphere microbial communities from Kellogg Biological Station, Michigan, USA - KBS M5-3 metaG | ecosystem: Host-associated > Plants > Roots > Rhizosphere > Soil ...
GGACACGATCTCGCCACGGCGCAAGAGTTAAACGCGGTCGTGCACCGCATTTTCCACGAAGCAAATGTATTCCGGATCGATCATTACTTGGGCAAAAACACCGTTCAAAATTTGCTCTTCTTCCGTTTCGCAAATTCCTTTCTTGAGCCGTTGTGGAACCGGCAGTTCATCGAGAGCGTGCAGATCACGATGGCGGAAAATTTCGGCGTTGAGGGCCGCGGGCAGTTCTACGATGGCACCGGCGCTCTGCGCGATGTGGTGCAGAACCACTTGCTGCAAGTTCTCACCAACATTGCGATGGAGCCGCCGCCCGGACTGAATGTCGAAATGTTGCGCGATGAAAAGGCGAAAGTGCTGAGAGGAATTCGACCGCTCCGATCTTCGGACGTCGTGCGTGGCCAGTTTCGCGGCTATCGTGATGAGCCGGGTGTAAGCCCGAACTCGCAAACCGAGACTTTCGTGGCGCTCAGACTCGAAATCAATTCCTGGCGCTGGAAGGGTGTGCCGTTTTTTATTCGGGCGGGTAAGAATCTTCCGGTGACGGTAACCGATGTTACCGTCAAGCTGCGCCAGCCGCCGGCAATTTTTTCAGAATTCCCTCTGCCCTCTAATCATGTGCGTTTTCGCGTCACACCGAATCTGCAGATCGCGATCGGCGCTTTGGTCAAGAAAGCAGGTGAGCGGCTCGAGGGACAACAGACCGAATTACTGATCAGCGAGGAATCCGATCCGACCGAGTTGGGCGCCTACGGGGAACTCTTGCATGACGCGATCCAAGGAGATTCCGCTCGTTTCGCCCGCCAAGACTACGTCGAAGAATCATGGCGGATCATCGATCCGGTTTTGACTGGCGGCGGTCCGCCCTTTAGTTACGAACCCGGTAGTTGGGGACCGGTCGAAGCCGACCGCCTAGTAGATGCAATCGGCGGCTGGGACAATCCGGCTGCGAGTTGATCGCGTCAACTACTGCGGACTTTCCCTAGCCAGGTATTCCATCCTATTTCGTGCTAGTGCGAAGAGCCGATGAGTGGATTCGTACGGCTGCGAAGCGATTGATATCGAGATGGTCTTTACAATAAAAAGAGCAGAGTGAACGAAATATGCAGCTTTTGTAGGTAAAAAAGAGATTCACAGAATTGAGGAAGGTTATGCCATCTGAGCTTGTAGACGTCACTGAGCAAAAACGGTTGAACGAGGCGCGCGAGAAAGGCGTTGCGTGGAAAAAATGGGGCCCCTATTTGAGCGAGCGGCAGTGGGGCACTGTCCGCGAGGACTACAGCGAAAATGGTGATGCCTGGAATTATTTCAGCCATGATCAGGCGCGCTCCCGAGCCTACCGTTGGGGCGAAGATGGTCTTGGCGGAATCTGTGATGAGAAGCAACGGCTGTGTTTTTCGCTAGCGCTGTGGAACGAACGTGACCCGATCTTAAAGGAGCGCCTGTTCGGGCTGACCAACAGCGAGGCGAACCACGGCGAGGATGTCAAGGAATACTATTTCTATCTCGACAGCACGCCGACCCACTCCTACATGAAATATCTCTACAAGTACCCGCAGCGCGAGTATCCGTACCCCGATCTAGTCGAGACCAATCGTAGGCGTTCGAGGGAGGAGTCCGAGTACGAGCTGCTCGACACCGGAGTATTCAACGAGGATCGCTACTTTGACATTTTCGTCGAGTATGCGAAGGCGGACCCGGAAGATATTCTTATTCGAATTACGGTGCACAATCGCGGGCCTGAAGCGGCCCGGCTCCGTGTCTTGCCGACATTGTGGTTTCGCAATATCTGGAGTTGGGGGGAGAACGGCGTCCGCCGGCCGCGTCTAGTTGAAATAAGACCTGACGCAATTCAAACGTCACACGACGAGCTGGGCGAGTTGTGGCTCTATTGCGATGGCGCGCCAGAGTTGCTCTTCACCGAGAATGAGAGCAATGCACTGCGTTTATGGGGTCAGCGCAATGCTTCTCCCTATGTCAAGGATGCTTTCCACGAATACCTCATCGCCGCACGCCGCGAAGCGGTGAATCCCGCCAAGACTGGAACCAAAGCCGCGGCCCATTATTCGATTGAAGTGGCCGCCGGCGGAAATCAAACCATTCGCTTGCGCCTGAGCGCTGGTGGAATGAAAAATCCCTTTGCCGGTTACGCTGCGACATTTACAAACCGCATCGCCGAAGCCGATGAATTCTACGACCGGATCGCGCCCGACGCGCTGAACGAAGACGAGCGTCGAGTGCACCGACAGGCTTTGGCAGGAATGCTTTGGAGCAAGCAGTACTACTACTTCGATCTCGAGCGATGGCTGCGCGAGCATAGGAGTCATCCGCTGATGGAGTCGGCTCGACGCGATGTACGGAATACAGATTGGTTTCACATGCTTAATAGTGACGTGATTTCGATGCCGGACAAATGGGAGTACCCGTGGTACGCCTCCTGGGACTTGGCATTTCACACGGTCGCGCTCGCGACGGTCGATTTCGATTTTGCCAAGGAGCAGCTGCTGTTGATGTTGCGCAGCCTCTATTTCCATCCGACCGGCCAAATTCCTGCTTATGAGTGGAACTTCAGCGACGTTAATCCGCCGGTACACGCCTGGGCCACGCTCTGGCTCTACAAGTACGAACGCACACTTGGTCGAGCTGACCTGCGTTTCCTCGAACGCTCATTTCAGGGACTCATGTTGAACTTCAATTGGTGGGTCAATCGCAAGGACCCTGACGGTCGCAACGTTTTCGCCGGCGGTTTTTTAGGACTCGATAACATCGGCGTATTCGACCGGAGCGCGCCGCTGCCGACCGGCGGTACCCTGGAGCAGGCTGATGGCACGGCCTGGATGGCGTTTTATTGCCAGAACATGTTGGAGATGGCGCTGATCCTTTGCGAATACGACCCGATGTACGAAGAAGTCGCCTTCAAATTCGTTCAGCATTTCATGTGGATCGCCTACGCCATGGACCGTATCGGCGAGTGTCACGATGAGATGTGGGACGAGCAGGACGGATTTTTTTATGATCTGCTGCGGCTCCCCGATGGCAAGGCGATGCGATTGAAGGTGCGATCGATGGTCGGTCTCTTACCGCTGTGCGCGTCCACTGTGTTTGAGGCGGATTTTACCACGCGTTATCCCAAGTTGGTGGAGATGATCGAGCTTTTTCGCAAGCGGCATCCGGAGTTGGTTTCCCATGTTGCGCCGACCGATTCAGGGTTCGTCGGCTATAAGGAACGGCGGCTGCTATCGATCCTGAACAAGAAAAAGCTCGAGCGAGTGCTGGCCTACGTGCTCGATGAGAACGAGTTTCTCGGACCCTACGGCATTCGCTCGCTGTCGCGTTATTACCTGGAACATCCGTTCGTATTCCACGTCGGTGGCCAGGAGTACAAAGTTCAGTATCTTCCGGGAGAATCGAATACCGGTATGTTCGGCGGCAACTCCAACTGGCGCGGCCCCGTCTGGATGCCGGTCAATACGCTGATCGTGCGCGCATTGATGAACACATTCTATGGCGACGAGTTCAAGGTGGAATGTCCGACGGGGTCCGGTCGCCAGCTGACGTTGTTTGAAGTGGCGCAAGAAATTGTCCGTCGGTTAGCGCGGATTTTCTTGCGCGACCCTTCGATTAGCTCAGGGCGGGCTGGGCGCCGCCCGGTCTACGGCGGCACGGTTAAGTTCCAGCAAGATCCTCACTGGCGCGACCTCATTCTATTTTACGAATATTTCCACGGTGACAACGGCGCAGGCCTCGGCGCCAGCCATCAGACCGGATGGACCGGTTTGATTGCTCTGCTGATCGACCTATTCGCGCGTGTCGACGCCAAGACCGTTCTGGAGGTCGAACGCGGCCGCGTGCTGGACAGGGTTATGCATGAACAGGTAGTGGGAGAAGGAACAGCTCCCAAGAAGTGAGTTTCGGGGCAGGGTGGCTCGCCCACGGCCATGCCGTCCTACTCTGGACATGCGGGCGGGAGGGCTCTGCGCGCAAGAGACAATTTGCCTACGTTCTCGCTGATAAGCTATCGCTATTGGACTAAAGTCCAATACGCGTGCTTGCCGTCGGTTTGATAGAGATCAGCTGATCGCGGACGAACGAGAACGGGGGTAATGCGTCATGCTCGCTATAACCATAACTGCGAATCTCAATTACGAACGGGTCGCTAAGTTTTTCGGCCTGGCTTTATTGTCGCTCTTCATCTTTGCCTCGACTGCTATGGCAGAAGGGCCGAAGGAGCAACTTCAAGGTACCATCGACGGCATTATCATAGTTCTGAAGACGATCCGAAGTCCGGCAGACATCGATAAAAATAAGAGCTCAATCCGGCAGCTGCTTGTGACCCGCTTCGATTTTGCGGCCATGGCGCAGCAGTCGCTGGGCCATCGCTGGAATGATCTAAATGGCAACCAGCAAGAATTCGTCTCGGTGTTCACCGATTTTCTCGAATATGGATACATGAGCACCCTCGGATCGTATCGAGGCGAAAAAGTGATGTACGACAACGATCGGGTCAACGGAGAATCTGCCGAAGTAGACACGCGAGTTGTCGGCGGCGAAGGCGCGCCGATCAAAATCGGCTACAAGCTCCATCGCACCCGGGAAGCGTGGATGGTCTATGACGCAGTGATCGATGACGTCAGTGTCGTAGGCAATTATCGGTCTCAATTTGCCAGAATCCTTCGCACGTCTTCATTGGATGAACTACTTCAGAGCCTGCGAGCGAAGGTAGCGAGCCATTAGTCGCAACGGTCCGGAGCGGGGCGCGACAGGTCACGAACGCGTTGTGGAAAGCGATGACGTAGAGTGCTCAAACCTGTCTGATGTGAAACTTTTCGAGAGGAGATGATCATGATGCCTTTATCTAAACGGCTTGTAGCAGAATTTATTGGAACCCTTTGGTTGGTGCTCGGGGGCTGCGGAAGCGCGGTATTGGCAGCGGCCTTTCCCAATCTCGGGATTGGCTTTCACGGAGTCGCTCTGGCTTTCGGTCTAACTGTTCTGACTATGGCATACGCAATCGGTCACGTTTCCGGTTGCCACCTCAACCCTGCAGTTTCCGTTGGCCTATGGGCGGGCAAGCGCTTTCCCGGTTCCGATCTACTCCCGTACATCATCGCACAAGTCCTCGGCGCAATTGCGGGTGCCTTCGTAATCTACCTCATTGCCACAGGCAAAGCCGGGTTTGATGTCGTTCAGAGCGGATTTGCTGCCAACGGCTATGAAGCACATTCTCCTGGCGGCTATTCTCTTTTGGCTGCTCTCGTCTGCGAGATTGCGATGACCTACATGTTTCTTATTGTTATCTTGGGTGCCACTCACGGACGCGCGCCTGTTGGGTTTGCCGGCATCGCTATTGGTCTTGCGTTGACGCTGATCCATCTGATCAGCATCCCCGTGACCAATACCTCGGTCAATCCGGCCAGAAGCACGGGTCCAGCGCTCTTTGTCGGAGGTTGGGCTCTGTCCCAGCTCTGGCTTTTCTGGGTCGCGCCAATCATCGGTGCCCTGCTCGCAGGGTGGACCCACGTCTGGCTCAGTGAAGAAATTCCGTCAACGAGAGCCCCAATTGTTGGGGAGCCCGAGCTGATACCTGCTAAACAGAGATGACCGCTCTATTCAAATTCGTGATGCCGGTCTTCGACATGCTGGTCATCTCGGGCGGCGGTGAACGTTCGGCATGACCGGCGCTGGTAAAGCGCGATTCAGCGGTCCTGAGGCGTGACGTTGAAATTCGCGAGGCTTGCAAATCAACACTGAAGGAGAAGCTAGATGAAAAAAATGTTGCTTGTGCTGATCATTTGCTTGCACGCCTCGATGGGTTGGGCCTTCACGATCGCCACGGGACCGAGCGATGGCAGCTATTTTCAGATCGCGCAGGACATCAAGAACGTGGCGGCAAAAGATCAGATCGATATTCAAGTGATGCCCAGCAAGGGATCCATAGAAAATCTGCAACTCTTGGGCGCCGGCAAAGTGGATCTGGCGATCGTACAGCTCGATGCCCTGCGCTTTGTCTCCGACGTGCTCAAAAAGCAAAGGGATTTTGATTTGTTTGACAGCATCAAAGTCATTTTGAATCTTTATCCCGAAGAGATACACGTTCTCAGCAATAAACCTGACATCCAAACTTTCTATCAGCTCGATCGAAAGCGTGTCTCGGTGGGAACCGAGTTCGGCGGCACCGCGATCACCGCCGCGGTGCTATTAACGGTCTACGACCTCAACGCGACGGTATCTTTCGATAGCTTTGATGATGCCATGAAAAAGATGGAGCAGGGCAACCTCGACGCCGTGATGTTTGTGGGTGGAGCGCCGGTGCCGTTTATCGGGAAATTAGACAGCAACGTTCATTTTGTTCGGCTGCCGGCCAATCCGGCGCTCGAAGAAATCTACCTGCGAACTAGCCTCGGGAAGTCTCAGTACAATTGGGCCGCAGCCGAAACCGAGACTTACGCAGTACCGGCTTCGATTATGGGGTTGGACAAGCGAGATGAAAAGTACGCGTCGCAAATGCAACAGTTGGTATTGGCCATTTTGAATTCGGCCGACTATCTGAGGGCCAACGGTCATCCCAAATGGAAGAGTTCCATCATTCAAACCTACTTTGTGTATCGCGGTTATGAGCCGACCAATCAGGTGATCCAGACCTTCAATTTTGTCGACAGCCGGGGATACAAATTAACCAAGAAATAAATGCGCGGATGAGTGTTCCAGAATCTTGCAGAACTCGATGTTAACCTTCGACAGTTCACGCCGTCCATTTAAGCGTTGTCTAAAATCTACGCGATTGCGCGCCCACTTGGTGCATGCGGCGGCGCTTCTCCTCGGATTGCTCATCTCTGGCGCACATGCAGACGCTTCCAACAACACAGGGCAAGTCCAATTCGCGGCGGCTTTTCAATTACCTCAGTTGCCGCAGGTTCCCGGACTTCCTGCGCTGACGGGGCCGTCGGCGGATTGGCGGCAATTCGATTCGTTTTTTACCTTCGTGGTAAAGCGCTTCGGTGACGACGTCCCGGCGAATCTGAAAGACCCTTTGGGAGACGCCTTCTTAGATTCACGTTACGAACTCACCAGCGCCGTCGCGCCCGGCCAAGGGGGCAATCCCGTACCGCAACTTTTTATCGACGGCTGGAAAAGACTGTCGCCAATTATGAATCAGGCGTTGCCGGCATTACCGAAGCAAACGGCTAGTTTGTATTCAAGTTTCATCGGCGCGGCGGACAAGCTCGCCTTAACCGGAGGCGCGGGCCTTAATCTGACTCCGGATGCGTTGAAAGGAATGGCTAAGCTGATCGCGCCAAGCAGTACGGCGGATCCCCTCGCGTACACGACCACTGTCGATTCCGGTCTGCGTACTCTACTTGGATTCGGCGCGCCGTTGCCGATTGGGAAGCAGAGCCGGCTAGATCACCGTTTTTGGCCTGAGCGAGAACTCGCAACTGTTATTTCTTTTTGGCTGGGCCGTTCTGCCTGGGCGGCAGAACCGGCGGCAAGCGACCTCAATCAGATGCTGCCTGATCCGAAGGATCTGGAGCGCTACCTCACGGCGGTCAGGAACATGCTCACAGAATTGAGCGAGAAGCTTGCCACTAAATCCAATTTGAGTGATGAGCACAAGCCGCTTTACCGCCAGATTGTTTTCACCGCGGCCTGGCAGGAAAGCTGCTGGCGCCAATGGATAAAGAAGGGTACGCCGGTGGCTTCGACCACCGGAGATGTCGGTTTAATGCAGGTCAATCGCAACACCTGGCGCAGTCTTTACGATCTCAAAGGGCTGAACGGCGATATTCAGTATAACGGCAACGCCGGCGGAGAGATCCTGCTCTACTACTTAACCAAATATGCCATCCGCAAAAATGAAGACAAACAAGCGGGAGGAAACCTGGCGCGGGCAACTTATTCCGCTTACAACGGCGGTCCTGGCGCGCTGGGCCGCTATCGCGGAGTCAGGCAAACTCCCGTGTGGAAAAAAGTCGACGAAGCGTTCTGGGAAAAATTCCAGACGGTCAGCGCCGGCAACGAAATGGCCGTGAAAAGCTGCTACGAGAAATGAACCGGTCTGCTTTCATCACAACGCAACTGGTAAGGCATCCATAAGCAATACGCTTTATCCCTCCCCATATCAAATCAATACCCGCGTTTGGCTGACCGAGTTAGCGCGCAGGGTCCGATCACCGGGGTGGGCTCGGATATATAGAGCAGCAGTTTCGGCCTTCGTCGGGTTGATTGTCCCCGTTCCGACCAAACGAATGGCTGGAGACAAACCGAGTGAACGCACTTTAGTTACTTGTTTTTAAGGATTGGACTTTGTAGTGGATTGTTTGGTTGGCTGATTTAGGGCGTCGGTCTGATCTTCTATGACCGAGTTTTCTCGTGCTCACCGGGCTTTCGGACGCAGGGATCGTGAAGGTGATTCGGACAGCGCTATGAATCCATCGATGGGAGCTACGACCGTGCATTCCGGGCAGCTCTTAAAATCGGGTGGAAGTTTTTGGGTGTTTAGAATGTCGAACGAGTTTGCTGGCCAATATCGGCAGTCGGAGCACCAATGCCAGATTCCTTTGAGATCGGACCGAAATTCTATTGCCATGGCAGGACCCCTCACCAACAAAATTCCCGATTCTATTTTCGCATTAAGAATTATTGTGGCTCTTGCCACACTACTACTGGGATATGGTATCAGTAAAACCCGCTTGGGATTTGGGCCGATCGCCACACGCTGTCTCCAGCGGCGGCGGCCCGATCCAGTTCAACTTAGACAAAACACACTTTAATATCCTCGGTGAATAATTTGATGACCGCTGCGTCGAATGCAGACTCTGTTAGTTGCCTATCACGTTGCGGCGTTCTGCTCTGAGTATTTTGGGGGGAGCTTCAGGTCGTTGGAATTTTTTGACGACAGGTAATTTTGTTCGGTCGTTAGCTCCGCATTCGACGCAAGCAAAATACCAACCAAGTTCTGACTCGCCTTCGATCCAAATAACAGGCTCACACTTATGGTTCAATATAAACCAAGTGGAAAGCTCTTTAATAAATATCAGTCCTGGCGCATTGTTTAGCCAATGATCCATTCGCGGTCCTCATCAACGATGTAGAAACCTTCGGTCAAAAAGAAGATGCAACAGTACCTCGTCCGTTATGAAGAAGAGCGCGTAGCGATATGCTTGCAGGCCCGCCTTGGTCGCCGATTGACGCGGCGGCGGTGCGCAGTTTGCGCATCTCTTGCCGCCGCTTGAGGAGCGCGCCGTCACCGTACTGACCGCCGACCCTGGAGGGCCACCGTTGTGAATTTCGGGAAGGCAAAAATATCGCGCTCAGGGCTTCACAACGCTCAGGGCTACGCTTTCAGTGTATCTCAAAACGACCTGATCGCCTTTTTTGACTTGGCCGAGATTCTTCACTCTCGGATCGACCTTGAAAGTTCTCACGTCGCCGGCGGGAACCCTCACTTCAACCACGCGCTTCTTGGCATCGACCGATTGTATGGTGCCCGTCAGTTGTACCGTCCGGGCCACCACTCCCCCCGGTTTTTCACCCTTTGGCGCTAGTTGGACCGTTTGGTTTTCCGATGTACTTGGGGGCTCATCGCCTTTTCTTACGAAGACCGCGAGCGCCTGCGTATACGTAACCGTAACCTTGTCCCCCACTTTCACCTGGTCCAGATTTCTCGCCTCCTTCGCATCGATGGTCTCCACTCGACCCTTCGATCCTTCCACGGTGACGGTTTTCTTATCAAGATCCACCGCTTTAACCGTGCCGGTCAATTTGATCACGTCTACAGAAACTCGACCAGGCGTTCCGCCGTTATCGCTGTCTTTCTCCTGCGCAATCGCGACGGATGTTAAACCCAGAAGCATGATCCCCGTCAGCATCATCCTGAATAGCTTCATATAGCCTCCTTAATAGTGTTTAGGTTTATGATCCGATCAATAGCGATTCAATTCATTACGTTCCAGCGCAAAATAACGAGGCGCGGAAAGCTTTTCTATTGGACTTTGGTCCAATAGCTTCTTCCTTGCCTTGGACTGTTGAATTCTCAATCGCCGAGGCACTCCCGGCCTGATCAGCAGGCAACAGTTTGTGAAAGACGTTCAACAAGAAAACCAGAATCAGTCCGACCGAAGAGCGAAACAGCGGTTATTGTGCACTGTTTTTTCGAGAAGTTCCGACTCGGTTTCCAAATCAAGACTCGCACTCATGATTGATGAACCAACTGACAAGCTTCTTTAACAGTGACGGATAAATCCAACCCGACGCGAGGATTGTCAATCCGACGGAAGACGAGGGCCAGGCAAGAGAAGGACGCCTATGTCAAGATACGATCTGGTTTATTTTCTTGAGAAGCAGATTGCGGTGTAGCGATACTGGATTTGCTGACCTAGTTTCGTACTGATGTTCGCTTGGACACTGATAGACAATTCGCTCTTTCGTCATATAGAGCACTGATCCAGGCTTTCCGCAACGTGGACAAACTTTTCCGATTAGTCTCATCTTTGCCGACCTTGGCGAATCACTCTTAACCTAAAGTGCGCGGTGATGCGGCTTCCCATCCCACGACTTCTGGAACGCTGGCGTATTCCACGCGATCACCCCCCCCCCCGGCAATTAGCCGCTTCTGACTGAAGATAAAGCATCCTTCATTACATGGTCGTGGTTGATGAAGGCATAGCCCAATACGAGCACGAGAAATGGCTTATCAGGCAATCGGCGGCGTAAATAACTCAACACATAACACTCACATCGAGATCACCGATTTCTTCAATAGGTCGACCAATGTGCTCGAGCGCCTTGCACAAAAACTTTGACTCAAATCACTATGCTCCGCGGGCGGCATCGTGACACGCCTAGCGTGATTTAGTTCGTTGTCAAAAAAAATCCGAGGGTAGTTCGATGCAAACCGGTTGTTCCTGAAGCATTCAGTGGGATGGGCCGAACGTATATTGGACCAAAGTCCAATATACGGGCTTGTCGGTACTTTGATAGAGGATGAATCATCGGGGTGCTACCGGAAAATTAAAAAGTCGACGATGAGCATCTTGGGTGCTTCGGTCTGATCTGACATCAGGTGGGTTATGCGGTGGATTAAGTTGATCGCTATCGTTTCCTTGTGGCTGTTTTTCTTCGGCGTCTTGGCAATCGTCCACTTGTGGATCACCGTTCTAAGGCTTCCGAACCGCTGGAAAATTGTCAGCCGCTGGATAGGAGGCTTTACGTGGCTAATGCGGAGGATTCTGAATATCAAAATAACTTTGGAGGGCGACGCAGGGCAGCTTGACGCCGGTGGTTATGTGATTATCAGCAACCACTTCGGTTACCTCGACGGGATCATTCTTGGAAGCCTTTTCCCGGTAATTTTCGTCTCAAAAAGGGAAGTGAAAAGCTGGCCGTTGGTCGGACAGTGGACGACGCTTTGCGGGACTGTTTTTATCAATCGGCAAAAGAAGGGTCTCATTCCACTGGCGGTTAATGAGATCAGCCGCAGACTAAAAGAAGGAGCGAATATTTTGCTGTTTCCCGAAGGAGCTGCAACCAACGGCGAACGGATGCTGCCGTTCCAGACTGCTCCGTTGGCGGCGCCGCTGCGAAGCGGGGCGACGATTATTCCAGTGACGCTAGCTTACCAAACTATCGAGGGGCAACCCGTCTCGGCCGCCAACCGGGACTTGATCTACTGTTATGAGGGTATGGATTTTGCCCCCCACTTTTTGAAGCTTCTCGGGTTACGCCAAGTCGAAGTCAGCGTGACGATCCGGCAGAAGATCGATTGTTCCCGATACGAAGACAACTCGGCAGGCAGGAAGAGACTGGCCGAGGATTGTCAGAGCCGTGTCTTGGGGGGATTGAGTAAAAGGAGATTACGCGCCGAGTTCGCCAACGGATGAGGACGGTACCAATCTGTCATGGCGGAACGTCGTCGCGTGCCATAAGAACAATCCAAATGATGTCGACCCAGTACAGATACTTAAATCTCGTTGGAGGAACTGACTCAAAACCTGCGAGCTAAGGCCTCCGCAGGTAGTTGGCGATTTACTACAAGTTCAAACCTTTAAGGGGGGAAAGTTATGACAACGAATAGCGAATCGAAAGTTTCATACTTACTTGTAGGACTAGGTCTGGGAGCAGTCGGCGGTCTGATGGCCGCGCTGCTCGTCCGTAAAGAGACGCGCGAGATAATCCGCGACCGCAGCCGCAAAAGTCTGGATTACTTAAATGAGCAGTCGGGAAAGCTGCGCGAGACCGCGGACGTGATGGTGCAACAGGGAAAAAAACTCATGGCGTGCAAGCGCTCCGAAACGGTCGCTGAGTCTACGGAAGCCGAAAAGCAGACCTATCAGGAAGATAGGCGAGAAAATCTAGGAGGCTGAGAATTTTGACGATCTTTTTCGGAATTGGCTGAAATCAGTCCGAATTCGAACTGGGAAAATCTAATTAAAAGATTTTCCTTGCGAGCCGGGCGGCAGGTAACTGGAGCGTCATAAAGGAGGAGGATGTAGATGAAAAAAATTGTCAGATTTATTGGCTTGGCTTTTTTGCCTCTCGTCATCGCTTGCAGCTCCATGGCTCCGAAGGAAACACGCCAATGGCAGCCGACCGCTGTAACCGATTTCAAAAACGTTGCTGGGAAATGGGAGGGACTTCTGGTTCGAAATCCCAGAACGCCAGACGATGATTGGGTGACTCTCGCCATTGGTGATACCGGGACATACGAATTCGTGGGCTATCGTCTGATCGGTGTATTCGGCGGGAAAGGAAAGTTAGTCTTGAGCGACGGCAAACTGAGCGGGAAATCCGAGAAGGGCACTCAAATGACATTGCAGCTTTATGTCGATCCGGCAAGTAGTGAGCGAATGCTTAAAGCTGACGCTAAAGACAGTGAAGGGTTCACCTATGCCGGCGAGCTTAAACGCACTGGAGGATCCGCCGCCACAAAATGATGATGCCTTGCTGTTCGCCTGACGCAAAAGGAGAGGTCAAAAGATAGCAACAAAATAATCGCCTAACCAGCCGCCGTACGGCGGCCAAGGAGGCGTTCAAGGACTGGCTTTGAGTATCGAAAGGAACACGATGTACGACGAAGTTATTGATCTGCTCAAGGCACATGAATACTTTCGTGGCGTCAGCGACGTTATACTCGGGGAAATCGCCCGCTTTGGGACGATCACTAACTATGACTCTGCTGCGGTAGTGCACCAGCTTAACGATCCCCTCAGGTCAATCTGCTTTGTACTCCGAGGCCGGCTAAAAACCGTGCGCGTGGACTCGCGCGGCGATGAGCATCTCTTTCAGATGTTCGAGCGCGGCGATCAGTACGGTATGATGCTCGGCGGCCTTGGCGAACCTATCCCGCTGCGAATTTTTGCGTTGGAGCCTTCGACGATCCTGATGCTGGATCACGAAAAGTCGATGGAGTTGACGCTTCTGTACCCGGAGCTGCGCCGGCAGTGGTTACAGAGCTACGCCCGCAACCTGCGGCGGCGGTTCTTGGAGCCTGCCGCTGGCCAGGCGCCGAAGGTCCTCGCAATGCTCCATCAATCTCCGACGACGCGCAACCTCGCTCAGAAGATCATTGGGCGGCTGCAAGGGTTGGGAGAAGCGGTCTCGGTCCTCAGCGACGCGGACTCCTGGCGCGCGCTGCCCGGTCTGGGCTTTCGTTCAGTGCTCGATGGTGATCGCCTCATCGAGGTGGCGGAGATTCGCCGACAGATTGCCGAGTGGAACCAAGCCAAACGCATCGTCGTCGATATTACTGCTGCTCAGAATTTGGACTGGGCGGTGCTCTTGAGGCCAGCCGATTGCGCCCTGGTTTTCATTCGGCCGAATGAGATCGCCGCGGCCATTGAGCGGTTGCGCGCGTTAGAGTTGGCGTCACGAGGCTGGCGTGACAAGATCGCGATCGTGTGGGTGCTGGAGGAGGGCAGCGGCGTCGTGCCCGTGATCTCGGAACTGCAAAACTTCGCGAGCCGGCAATTTAAAATCTGCGAATCGCCGCTGCCGCATCCCTGGGGCATGGTGCATTCCACCGGCATGGAACGCCTCATCCATTACCTGCGGGGTATCAAGATCGGCGTCGCCCTGGGCGGCGGCGCTGCCCGCGGCATGGCGCACCTGGGTGTGCTCAACGCGCTCGATCAGAATGGCATCGTGGTCGATATGATCGCCGGTACAAGCGTAGGGGCGATGACCGGGGTCCTGTATTGCGCGGGTCTGGATTGCGATTATCTCGCTAGCGCGTTCGCCGCCGATCTGAACCCTCCCTGGATCTTCCGTCACCTCCCGAACGGCGGCTACTGGTACCTGCTGTACAACTATCGCAGTGGCCAGTTCGATACGAAGCTGCGAAAATACCTGCGCGACTGGAAGTTGGAGCAACTGGCAGTACCGTGTCTCACGGTTACCGCCGATCTAGTGACTGGGCAAGCAGTAGTCAGGAATCAGGGAGACGCCGCGCAGTCGATTCTCGAAAGCATCAACTTGCCTATGCTTTCGGCCCCCATCTGCCGGAACGGACAGGCGCTGGTCGATGGCGGGGTAATGAATAATATCCCCGCGGATGTGCTTACGTCTCAGGGCTGCAACTTCGTGATCGCGGTGAGTGTTACGGCCAAGATCGCAAGACAGTTTGGCGCCAACAAGCCGGACACGCCCACACTCAGCATGCGAATTCCGTCAAGCGTGCAAACGCTGCTCCGCACCTTGGAAGTGCAGAATTTCAGCCTCAACGCCATCGGCGTCCGACCGGCGGAGATAGTGATCGAGCCCGAAGTTATCGATTTCGACCTGTCGGAGTTCATGCGCGCAAGGGGACTTTTTACGGCCGGCGAACGGGCCGCGCTTGTTCAAATCCCGAAAATCCAACAATTGCTGGCCCGGCTCGATCCGGTGCTTTTTAGAGTTGCTCAGTGAAAAATCTTGCGGTTCTCGGAGCATATCATTTTTGGATATTGACGGGTGCGATGTAAGCAGATCGGCCTGACGATTCCGCCCAACGTGCTG
>Ga0070676_10000888_pt1 | contig 14766 bp, 19 predicted proteins | sample KBSM53metaG_FD_64667 | JGI IMG/M metagenome (GOLD analysis project Ga0070676, IMG submission 64667) | Miscanthus rhizosphere microbial communities from Kellogg Biological Station, Michigan, USA - KBS M5-3 metaG | ecosystem: Host-associated > Plants > Roots > Rhizosphere > Soil ...
AGTACACCGTTCCCAGGGCGATGATAGTCAACGAGACCAGCATGACGGCAAATGTGCCCTTCATCCAGTTACGGGGGTGCTTACGGCCTTTAAGCGCATTGTTGAGAGGGCCGGCAACATTCACACCCGAATTTCCGGAGTTGCTGCGTGATTGTTGAGCTGATTGCGTGTTGTTGTCACGATTTGTAAAGTTCATGGCTCACTTTCTTATGTTGCTAATGGTATATCTGTCAGTGTAATACATAAGCGGCTTGCCATGCAACTACCCCGGCTAAAAACTAGTTGACAAATAAAAATCGATAAGAGTATGGTAGGGGTACCATTACTAATTCATAAGAGAGGGAGATTATCTAATGGGATATACTCACAAAAACTCGAAGGGCGTTACTTACTACTTGAACTCCAAGAAGGTTACGCTCCGTGGTGGTAAAGAGCAGGTAATCTACTACTTCAGTAAAGACGAGCGCAAAGACAGTGCTGCCGACTTGCCTGATGGCTTCAAGGTCATTGAAAGCGAACGCAACGGTTTCGTTACACTGAAGCGCAAGTAGTTCGTTACCTGAAAACGTCTGATCTAAACAGGTTAGGCGTTTTTAGTTTGCTTAACATGTTAAGCGTTTGGTATAGTAGATTTCATGAGTATAATTTTAAAAGTTGATAATCTGCAAAAGTCCTACAACGACAAAAAAGTCGTTGACGGCATAAGCTTTGAGGTCAAAAAAGGTGAAGTGTTCGGCATTTTAGGTCCGAACGGCGCCGGCAAGACCACGACCCTCGAAATGATAGAAGCGCTTCGGCCGATCGATGGTGGCACGGCCACGATCGCGGGCATCGACGTCGCTAGTAACCCTTATAAAATTAGAAGTATCATTGGCGTGCAGCCGCAAACACCCGCCTTCCAAGACAAGACGAAGTTATCAGAATTAATCGAGCTGTTCGCTGCGGCTTACGGCGAAAAAGTTAATGTTAAAAAGTTCTTAGACGAAGTTAATCTGGGTGAAAAAGCCAGCAGCTACGTTGAAACTTTGTCCGGCGGCCAGAAACAGCGCTTCAGCATCGCAGCCGCGCTCGTACACAATCCGAAAGTGTTCTTTATGGATGAGCCGACTACGGGCCTGGACCCGCAGGCGCGCCGCAACCTCTGGGATTTGGTCGAAGATGTACGCAACCGCGGCATCAGTGTGATCCTGACGACGCACTATATGGACGAAGCGGAAGTGCTTTGTGATCGGGTCGCCATCATGGACAACGGCAAAATAATCGCCCTTGATACGCCACAAAAACTCATAAAAGATTTGTTAGGTCGCGGTTTCAAAAAGAAACAGCATGTCGAGCAGGCTAACCTCGAAGATGTGTTTATCGACATGACCGGAAAGGCACTGAAGGCTTAACCATGAAGCGCAAATTATTTACCGTTTACGTTTTTACCAAATTAAACACGCGCCGCTTTTTCCGTGACCGTTTGGCGCTGTTCTTCGGGATTTTGTTTCCGATCATCTTCCTGTTTGTATTCGGCGGCATTTCGGGTAGCAGTGGCAAAGACGTGTCGTTCAATGTGGCGATCATAAATCAGTCACACAGCAAATTCTCGGAGCAGTTCGTGAAAAACACGACCGAAAGCAAGGTGTTCAAGGTGCACAAAGACATCACCACCATGCAGGCCGCCAAAGACAAAATGAACAAGAGCCAACTGGACGGTACGATCATCTTGCCGACGAACTTCGGTGAAATGAAGCCGGGACAAAAGTATCCTTCCGGTGAAGCGCAGGTGCTCTATACGCAAAACAACCAAACCGCCGGCACAACGCTGGTCACGGTGCTCCAGAGCGAGTTCAAGGGCATGAACGCGCAATACGTACAGACGGCCACGCCATTTACGGTGGTAGGCAAGCAAACGAACGACAAGGCACTTACTTCGTTTGACTACACCTTTGCCGGGTTGCTTGGCTTCTCGATTCTGGGTCTTGGTATTTTTGGGCCGATGAACGTATTCCCCGAGCTTAAGAAGCAAGGTATTCTGCGCCGCTTCCACACCACGCCGCTTCGGGTTTGGCAGTACTTTTTATCGACCATGATCTCGCAGGCGATTATCGGGCTGATCTCGATCGCTATCATGTTCCTGGTTGCCATGAAGTTTTTCCACTTGCATGTGGTGGGCAATTACTTTGAGATAGCGCTATTCCTGGTGTTTAGTATCATCCTGATTCTGGGTATCGGGTTGGCACTTGGTGGCTGGGCGAAAAACGAGCGTCAGGCAGCACCGCTCGGCAACATCATCACCTTTCCGATGATGTTCCTGTCGGGTACGTTTTTCCCCCGGTTTTTGATGCCGGAATGGTTGCAGAATATTTCGGGTTACCTGCCACTTTCGCCGGTTATTGACGGCGCGCGCTTGATGGCCACCGAGGGCAAACACTTGATCGACCTGGGCCCGCAACTGGGTGTTATGGCGATTTGGGTCGTGGTGATTTACATCATCGCTTTCCGTGTGTTCCGTTGGGAGTAGGTGGTCGCTTTTTGCAAGTATCGCATATCATGCCCGTGCCTACCACTGTCGGCAGCATCTCTCATTTCATGTCAAACGCGCGCAGTTTGCGGTACTCCATCCGCAGTGTTTGAGCACGTGACATGATGTGGGAGATGCTGCCCAAGCTGACTGACTTGCATTCAACAGGCACTCCTGCCTACAATAGATAGATCATGAAGTTAACCCATGTTCGCGCACTGGCCGAAGAATACGCCACCAAATTTAACCCGAAGAACCTCGCGCCGTTCCCGTACGAAAACGTCACGGCAGAGCACAAGGATCTTCGGGTTTACTTTACGTCGCTCGATGACGACGACGTGTCCGGCGCAATCCTCTACAAAGACGGCCAGTACAACATTTTGGTAAACAACAGTAAGCCACTTGCCCGCCAACATTTTACGTTGGCGCACGAACTGGGGCACTACTTTTTACACCAGGACGTTTTAAAGGGCGAGCAGGCGATAGTAGACGGTGAAGATACGCTGGACGGCCCGCGGATTTTATATCGCGACGACGACAACAAAACCAAGCATCTCGAAATCGAAGCCAACAATTTTGCTGCTAGCCTGATCATGCCGGCAGATCTGGTACGGCGGGCGTGGGAAGCGACGCAAAGTATTCAGGAATGCGCGCGCATTTTCAGCGTATCGGCGGTGGCGATGAGCGTGCGTTTAACTAAATTAGGGCTCATAGGCGAATAGCGTATGGCACGAAGGGAACCACATACGCCCGCAGTCCGCGCAGATGTCCAGCACTATTTCGACGTTCTCGACAAAATCCAACAACGGAATGCACCGCCCGGCGAAAAAGCGCAAAAGCTCGACATCGAACAGGAAATCGCCCGCGAGCAAAAAATCAAAAACGACAATGCCGAGCAAGATATCGCGCTCAAGCGGTTGACACTGCGGCTGTTGTTCTTGTTCTTGGCGGTTGAAACCGCGCTCGTTTTTCTGTTTACATTTGCACAAGCGCTGCATTTCCACGGCTTCCAACTGGAAGAGTGGAGTTTCCGCACGCTCGTCACGGCGACTATTTTGCAAATCACTGGCATGCTTTTTGCTGCCGTGCGATATCTGTTTCCTAAGGGCAAATAAGTTTTGGCTTTGGGGAATATAGTGCGCGAATTGATCGTTGACCTGCACGTGCATTCATATTATTCGCGGGCGACCAGCCGGAATTGTACACTCGAAGGGTTATACGCCGGAGCCAAAATCAAAGGTATTACGGTGCTTGGTACCGGTGATATCGTGCATCCGTCGTGGCTCCGCGAATGTTATGAAAAGCTGGAATATTGCGACAACGGTTTGCTGCGTTTAAAACCGGAAGTTGCACAGCCCATCGATGCGGGTTTGCCGCCGAGCGTGCGTGATAATGAAGTCTGGTTTGTGCCGACCGTCGAGATTGCCACGGTGTACAAAAAAGGCGACAAAACGCGCAAACTGCACCAATTATTGGTGTTTTCGAGTCTCGAATCGGCTGGCGCTATGCAGCACGCACTGAATAGTATAGGTAATCTGCGTGCCGACGGCCGGCCGATCTTGGGCCTCGACTCCAAACGGTTATTGCAGCATATGCTGACTGTTGATCCACGGGGTTTGTATATTCCGGCGCACATTTGGACGCCGTGGTTCGGCTTGTTCGGCAGTAAATCCGGCTTTGATTCGCTCGAAGAAGCGTATGAAGAGTTGGCGCCGCACATCCGGGCAATCGAAACGGGACTCAGCAGCGACCCGGCGATGAATGCGCAGATTTCGCAGCTTACAGGGCTTTCGATAACCAGTCATTCCGATGCACATTCACCGCAAAAGCTGGGCCGGGAAGCTACCGTTGTACACACGGCGTGCACTTATGAGGACATTATGGGGGCGCTCAAAACCAACGATGAACGGCTGGCGGGCACCATCGAGTTCTTCCCCGAAGAAGGTAAGTATTTTGCCGACGGCCACCGTAAATGCGGCACTTGTTTTACGCCACAGCAAACCAAAGCGCACGGCGGCATCTGTCCGGTGTGCGGCAAGCCGGTGGTTGTGGGCGTCAATTACCGGGTGGACGAACTTGCCGACCTCGCGGATTCCGTAGCCCCGAAACGAACCGAATACATTATTCCTTTGCCGGAAGTTATCGCCGAAATTATGCAGGTAAAATCGGTGGCGGGCAAACGTGTCGTTGCGGAGTACAACCGTATCATCGCTGCACTCGGTGACGAATTTAGTATTCTACGCACCACGCCACTTGCGAATATCAAGGCAGTTTCGCCGGATCTTGCTACGGCAGTTGAGCGCATCCGCACGGGTCAGGTAGTGCGGACGCCAGGTTTCGACGGTGTGTATGGCACTATAAGTGTGCTGGGTGAACCTATGTAGTGGGGGTTTCTGCTTCTTCCGGTTCGGGCTCGCCGTCTGATGGCGGCACCTCATTAGTAATTGCCTCAGCTGACATACTGTTAAGCAATGCTCTTCCCTCTGTGCGCCACCGTATCCCGGCCTCATTAACAGCGCATGTTCCCCGAAGCAGTGGCCGCTTGCCTCCGTCACGTGCTGAGGTATCCTGCCAATCTACAACCGCCGAGCAGCCCGTGCAACCCACGGCTTTGGTGGGCTTTTCGCCGTTCGGGCCTTCGAATGATTCCGGGCGTACTCGTGCAAGACCGAGCTCGCATGTGGGCCCTTCCGCTTTCCAACGACAATTTTCGGCAAGAATATGCGAACCGCTGACACTGAGAGTGGCGCTATCTCCGCAAATATTGCAGTTAAACCCGGGAATGTCGTGTGGACTTGCTTGAGCCTCTTGCTCACCGGTCGCAAGGCTAGCCATATTTGCTGCTGCTGAGAATTCTGCAAGCCGCAGTTGCAAGGCTGCCCGTGCACAAGTGGCAACTGTTTCTAATTCATTCACCAATTCGATTCGCTCGCCAGCAGACATAACATTCTCTCTATAGGTGCATTTATATCACGTTTTTTATACGATTACTAGTCAATCATCTTGGTGAGTACCTCCTCACATCATGTCACGTGCTCAAACACTGCGGATGGAGTACCGCAAACTGCGCGCGTTTGACATGAAATGAGGAGATACTCGCCATCATCTTCATGCATGAGCGCTGGGCTTAGGCGTTTTATCGCGATTTTGCGTAATAATCCTTTAAAACCTCATACGCCAGAACTGAGGTTTTGATAGTGTCTAGCGCCTTGCGGCTGTGCAATAGGTAAAATCCTTGCCCCTCGTAGACTTTAAAGTCGGTGTCGTCAACGTCGCGCACGATAAAATAATGCACTTCTCCATCCTGGCCATGGGTTGCTTTTGTCTTGTAATAAACGCCGAATAATTCTAAGTTATCGAGCCGCACTCTAAGGCTCGTCTCTTCTTGTAATTCACGGTAGGCTGCCTGTAGCGGCGTTTCACCTGATTCGACATTCCCGCCGAACGGCGTGATTGCTCCCGGATTCGTAATGCCGGGCTTATCATCGCGCTGTTGCATTATGATCGCGCCATCCTTACGAACGAGAATGATCTGGGCTATTACTTGCATGTTAAGGTAGCATACGCCAAAATGACCTGCGAAACTAGCATATTACCTCATAAAAAGTTATAATTGAAAAGATATGGATTACCCGAACGAGCTCAACAAGCCGTTTTTTATTTTGGCGCCCATGGACGACGTGACCGACACGGTATTTCGGCAAGTTGTCGCTGATTGTGCAGCGCCTGATTTGTTTTTTACCGAGTTTGTAAACGTTGATGGTTTGCAAAGTCCGGGACGCCCGCGATTACTTAACAAGTTACGTTTCGTTTCGGGTGAGACAAAACTCATCGCGCAGCTGTGGGGTGTGCAACCCGAAAACTTCAAAGCGGTTGCCGTGCAAATCGCCGATGGCAGCCTGGCGCGGGAGCTTGGCTTGCCCGATGGTTGTAACTTTGCAGGCGTTGATTTAAATATGGGCTGTCCGGCAAAATCAGAAGTGCAAAACGGCGCCTGTAGTGCGCTCATCAAAAACCGACCGCTGGCCAAAGCAGTCATCGACGCTACCAAAGACGGCCTTGCGGGCCGCTTGCCACTCAGTGTGAAAACGCGCGTTGGGTTTAACGAAGTCGACATGACATGGATTAGTTTTTTGCTGCAACAAAAACTGCACATGCTCACGGTGCATGGGCGGACACGCAAAGAAATGAGCAAAGTGCCGGCGCACTGGAATTTGATCGGTGAAGCGCGGGCCTTACGCGATCGGGCGGGTGTAGGTACTTTGATCGTTGGCAACGGTGATGTGGAATCACATGAGCAAGGGTTGGAGCTTGCCAAACAATATAGCCTTGATGGCATTGTGATCGGCCGCGGCGTGTTCCATGATCCGTTTGTGTTCGCCGAAAACAGCAATTGGGCGGAAAAAACCAAAGCGGAACGCATCGCACTGTACCGCCGCCATGTAGAACTGTTCGCCAAAACCTGGGCAGGCAACGAACGCAAAATCCACACCCTTAACAAGTTCTGCAAAATTTATATCAGTGATTTTGACGGCGCCAAGGAGTTACGCGAGCAACTCATGCAGGCGGAATCGGCCGAACATCTGCTAGGCATGCTGCCGAACTAGCCGCTGCCCGGCTAAAGTGCTATGCTTATAGCAGTTAATTAAGGAGGTGGTATGCACCTATTCGCTGGCATTATCCTCGGCACCGTCAAATTTTTGGTTGGCGCTGGCGTTGTAATCGGACTGTTGGTAGCTTTCGGACTTTATAAACTTTTTACGAAAGCCAAGCGGTCGTAGCGTATGATCGAAGCGCAAAATCTTCGCAAAACATATAAGAAAAAAGTCGCTGTCGATGACATTTCATTTACGGTCGAAACCGGCAAAGTCACCGGGTTTCTCGGCCCGAACGGTGCTGGTAAATCGACGACAATGCGTTTGATGTTGGGGCTGGATAACGGCCGTGGACGCACGACGTTCGACGGTAAGCTGCTCCACGAATACGCCAAACCATCGCAAATGGTGGGCATTTTGCTTGAGGCAAAGGCCTTTCATCCAACGCGTACGGCGCGGAATCACCTCAAAGTTTTGGCTGCGGCCGGCGGCGTTCCGGATTCGCGCGTCGACGAAGCGCTCGACATGGTGGGGCTGAAAGAAGTCGCCAAAAAGCGGCCGGGCAAGTTCTCGCTGGGTATGAGCCAGCGTTTGGGCATCGCAGCGGCACTACTTGGACGACCGAAATACTTGATTTTGGACGAACCGGCCAACGGCCTCGACCCAGAGGGTATTGCTTGGCTGCGCGAGTTCCTCAAAGATTATGCCGACCAAGGCAACGCGGTGTTCGTGTCGAGTCACCTCTTGAGCGAAATGTCGCAGATGGCCGATAACGTCATCGTGATCGGCAAGGGCAAGTTGATCGCCAGCGCCTCGATTAGCGACATCTTGGCTGGCAGTAAATCATCGAACGTATTTGTGCGGGTCGAAAAACTTTCGGAACTCGAGAAACTGCTCAAAGACAAATCGTTCACCTTCGAAAAGGCTGAAAATGGCTTGCGGGTAAGTGGGGCGAAAACCGATGAGATCGGAACATTGGCATTCCAAGCCGGATTGCCGATTCTGGAACTGGCAAATCATGCGGCGTCACTTGAGCAGGCATTCCTGGAACTGACGGAGGGCACTGAAGAGTACCAAGCGCACATTAGTGCCAAGAAGAAAGAGGAGGCAAAATCATGATGGCCACCATCAAAGCGGAATTCCGCAAATTAATTACGGTTCGTACTACGTACGGGCTAATTTTGCTCGGCCTTGCCATCAATGGCTTGTTCTCTTTCCTAGCGAGTTACAAAGGTGCTGCGACTAGCCTCATGGATCCGCATTTCATTGCAGGTAATGTGAGCACGGGTATGAGTATGAGCGCTTTTGCCGCAGGAATTATCGCGGTGTTGTTGCTCGCAAACGAATACCGCCATAACACGATCATGTATACCCTTACGGCCAGTAATAGTCGCAGCAAGGTGCTGGCGGCCAAGATTTTGGTCACGCTGTTGTTCGCGGTGGTGTTCACAGCTTTCATGACTGCCGCATCGTTTCTCATCACAAAAATCGGCTTGCATTTTAACCACCATGCGCTGATGGCGCAGACAATTCCGTATGCTGAACTATGGTGGCGTATCCTATTTTTTGGCTGCGGATATGCGCTCATTGGTTTGCTGTTCGTGACGCTTATGCGTAATCAGATTATTTCAATCATTGGCTTGTTTGTGATTCCGGCGACCGTCGAAGGCGTGTTGAGCTTGTTACTCAAACACAATTCGATCTACTTGCCATTTAGCGCGCTCGGCGAAACGCTCTCACCACCTTCGAATGGTGAAATAACTGCCGCTAGGGCAGCGCTCGTGTTCCTGATTTATATGGTCGTGGGCTGGATTGTGGCTTGGACGCTGTTCGTGAAACGCGACGCCAATTAGGTTGACGTAGAGCTAGTATGATGGTAGGATAGGCCGATGTCAGAGTCGGCCCCTGTTCCTCCTATAAGTGAAATTGCTGAAGACCTTGCCTGGCGGGCACATGATGCGCGCGAGCTCGGAATTGTTGCGGCCGAAGAACTTGCAGCAGCAAATGCTGAGGCTGAAACCTTGAGTGCTAACGCCGAAACCAATGCCCGAGACGCGGAAACGCTAGAAGCAACAGAAGCGGTAGAAGAGCTCCGCAAAGACTACGCGGCGCTCGTAGAGGAATTTAACCAATCCAGCGCCATGGCGGCTTGTATTTTTGGGCCGGAGTGGGGACGATACCGTCAGCTCGCGCTCGGCCCCAATCATCAACCGGATTACGAAGCGTATGGTGACGCATATGGGGTGAGCGATCAGCTTGCAGTACAACTGAACCTGCCCATGGTCGAACTTGTCGATATCTACAACCAAGGTGATGTAAACCCGCTGGTCCTCGCGCAAATCAAACATGGGCTTGCGCGTCAAGGTTTGCACACTTTGGCTGATGTTTTGGTGATCGGTACGGAGTATGGCACAGGTGCAGGATCACTTCCTGGTTTTAATATGATACGTCGAACCGTGGAGCGGATTGATCCGGAATTTGACTGGCAACCTAGACCCTCAGTTGCGCATATTGCCAAAATCTGCCGCACACCGCTTGAAGTTCCGGGCCGCGTCTTAGGTAAAGTATTTGGCAAGTTACATATTGGAGACCTGACACAAAATAGGCCGCTACAGGATTTTCTCGATCTGTCAGGCGAAGACCTCATACAACTTATCACTCGATCCAATCCTGATGCATCAGCTGAGGCCGTCGAGAAATCTGCCCAGGTACTTCAAAAAAAGACCAACGCCTTTACTCGGGACTTCCTGGCTGAACGCAGTAAGCTGCTTCGAAAATTAGCGCAAGAATAATACGTACCTACTTATTCTGTGATTTATGATGCGATTGAATCGTATAAGTGTGTCAGATCTCATCGACTAGGTTGATTGTTTCGCTTACATTTATTTGGTGCAATAAAAGATGTAGATCAGTAATAGTCATCTTGAGCCGGTGGATTTGAATCGCTACTACAGTTTTAGTCGCTTCAGGAGATTTGTTTGACACGTTACTTATAAGTAAGACGAACTCCAACTGCTTGTAAGCATCTCTGACCTCAAGTAGATTAACTTTTATTTCTAGCGGTAAAGCGAACCCATATAATTGTATTGCTTGATCAATTTCATAGATGTTTCGGGTAGATTTTTTAGCAAAATCAGTAGGAAATGAATCATAATCCAAATCAGGCTTAGTGTGTTTAATTGCTTTTAACTCTTTTACTAAATCATCTATCTTTTGCTGGTGTGATTCTGTCGAACTGTAATTCAGGAAATCTTTATAATTAGTTTTTACGGACAAAATGGCACTAAGGTCAAGCAATGTGCCATAAATTGTAGTACTAATACTGGATTTTGCCTGCCTCAGTATCGGCTGAGTTTTAGTTTGGGTATCCTTATAGCGTAGACTGCCAATCAATATGATGGCTATTGTGGTAGCTAGGGAAGTAGCAAACAGATTTAACAATAGATTGCCCCAAAAATTATTTTTGGTAACATAAGCAGCTATAAATAAATCTAGACTTACCAATATTGACAGCACGACCAGCTGCTTAGTAATTTTGTCAAAGTAACTCATCTAAATTATTGTAATTCAAGAGATCGGTCCATACAATTTTGCGATGCTTAAAAATAAATACCATAAAATGGTATTTATCTAATTGGTGGGGGCGGCTGGACTTGAACCAGCGACCAATCGGTTATGAGCCGACTGCTCTAACCACTGAGCTACGCCCCCGTATCAGTGTTAACACCGATGAGTATAGCAGATTTATCGAGCAAGTTATACAATAGAAAAAGTGGAAGAAAAATTAAAAGCGTACCAAAAAAAAGCTTACGAATATGCCGGTGATTTGCGCGATGTGCGCGTGGCGGGTCTTGCGGTATTTGTCGTGGTGGTTTTGCTGATCAGCTGGAGCGGCATCAAGGTGATCGACACCAATTACAGCTTGCAAAAACAGATCAACAGCCTGGAACAGCAAAACCGCTTGCAGCAGCTCGAAGACAACAACCTGAAGCTGCAAAACCAGTATTTCAACACCAACCAATATCTAGACGTTACTGCGCGGCAGGAGTTCGGCCTGGCGGCACCCGGCGAAAAAGTGATCGTCGTACCACGTAACGTGGCTTTAGCACACACTGCCAATATTCTTTCGCTCGACCAGCAAGCCAAAACCGCCACGGTCAATCACCAGCCGGCCTACCAGCGCAATTTCCAGGCATGGATGAACTTCTTTTTGCACCGTCAGCCGATGGAGTAGCGGCTCATGTGAAGGTAGCTTTATCGGCCACCGCATTAGCAAATTCTGAAGCGATTCCTGACAGTTGGTTTTGTAGGTTAAACGCGGTTCCGAGATCAGGTTTGCCGTCTGTGGCAAGTAATTGCGCCAATCGGCCCCGGTTCATGCCTATAATCTCGGCCACCGAACGGTTCTCAAGTTTACTTGCCAGGTCTTTGTAGTAGAATTTTGCCGGTAGTTGTTCAAGTGTCGGGCAAATTTCAATAATATCTGACATCGGAAGTCGATTGTTCGATAGCGTAAGGCCAAGTTCCGTTTTAGCAATAGCCATTTTCAGGAAGTCAATACTACTGCCTCCAAGCGCATGCGTTTGCTGTATGGTTGTTTCACCGTGCATCAGCACGTCACGTAATGTGGTTATACCGTGCTTGTCTCTTAACCGGGTAATAATCTTATTGCGAATGATTTTGCTGTCGTCCTGAACCAAGTCGAGGTCACTGAAAAGCGTGGGCAGGTCCTTGGAGAGTAAGCTATTACGCCGCTCTTGTTCGGGGTCTATATATTTTTTGGTAGTTACATCTACCTGTACGCTGTTCTCGGCGGCAACGGTTCCGAGTTGCTGGTGGAGCAAATTTCCTTCCGCTTTGACTGCCGCTGTGTCGGTTTCTGCGATCACAGCTTCGGCGACGATGCGCACCACCACTAGATCACCTACATGACCGGCCGCAGCTTCCACTTTTTCCTGTTTTGACGCTTCTTGCGCGGGCGAATATTGTTCGGGTGATGGAGCTTGATAATTGGTTGTGGGGGATTCGGCTTCTTGAGCCAATGCCGTTTGCAGATCACTTAAAAGCGAGAAACCTTTGCAGGCAACCGAGAGCGTTGCGCGTACTGCTACGTCTAAATCCCGCGCGGGCGGGCTACCCCACAATTTACCTGCTGCGTGCATGGCTTCGAGGCGTGCTCCTGCCTCTTCCATCTCTTGCCGCATCTCGGCAAGCGCCGCTGCAACCTGGGCCTCTAAAGGTGATGAAGGTATTTTTTCAATCTCGGACATCAAAAGATAGTAAAACGAATTGTTAAGTTTGTCAATATTATCCTGTATCCGGCGTTGACAGCTCCACCTCTGTTTGCTATAGTTATGCGGTACATTCGTGATGCCGATGCGGCATGAGCGAAAACAGATATGCGGGGTGGAGCAGCGGCAGCTCGCGTGGCTCATAACCACGAGGTCACAGGTTCGAGTCCTGTCCCCGCAACCAAAATAGACTTTTCTGTTTCAGGAAGGTCTTTTTTGTTTCTCACCAATCTGTAAAGCGGGCTAATCTCTGTGGTTCCAAACCTACGCATTAACGACTGGGACTTAGGTTTGTTGCTGGACTCATTGCTTTTATCTTATTTTGGAACCATTATAGCGTAACTGGTCACGAGCTATAAGGTGTAGGTTATGAACCACTTCTTGCAATTGGGTATCAGTGTATCTGTCTGCTTTTTTGCCGAGCAACCGTCGTGCCTTGCTCTTGGGGGCGAATTGTTCCATTAAAAACCGCTCCTAGCGATAAATTAAGTGATTAATTTATCGATTGAGAACGGCTTATGCGGGACTTGCGTCCGTCTAGTTCCTTGGCTCGATTAGTCACCAATTCTTGATTAGCTTCTGGGTATATTATACCAGATTAGCTTAGGTAAGATGAGGCTACGCTAATGCTGCCAGTGGTGAGCTGATGAGCGTCATCCACTACTGGGTCGGTGCGATTACTCTCGCGGAGCACTACGAAGCCAAAGCCAAGCTGCTCCTTTGGCGTCTGTAGGTCGCCAGCAAACGAGTCGCCGAGCATAATGGCTTTAGAGGTATCGATTGGCTGTCCGAGCTCTGTCTCTGCCATCTTGATAGCCTTAGTGAAGAAATCGGGGTGGGGTTTGTCCTCAGGGTCACCAATAGAGACGGTGTTGAACTGCAAGCCACGAGCCCTTAGTAGCTCGATACGCTGGCGTTTAAGTGCTTCGGAGTACTGAGGGTCATACATAAACTGACCGTCTGGCTGCATCTTGAGGCGAGCATCGCTGCTGGTAACGAGGAAGAGTGGTCGCCCGTGCTGCCGAATAGTGTTCGCAAGCTCGATGGCGTCAGGGAATATCTCAATCTTCTCTGTCAAGGTCACCCAGTAAGCGTCGGCTGCCTCGTGTACGAGTTCTGGTGTGACTGCTACGCCAGCACGGTCGGCTGCCAGCTTGATAAAAACCTCGCGACTCCACTTCTTGATGTGACCATAGTTGTCCTTGACCTGGGTTTGTACTGCGGCGACGCTCTCCACGAGGTCGTCGAAGCCCTGCTTGCCGCCGTCGATATGCTCCCAGTCCGCCTCGCTGCGTACTCGGTAACCGTCAATCATGTGCTGGAAGATGGCGTTGAAGTTGGACTGCATCTCGACCGCTTTGTCCTCGCCGCAGTGAGCAGCAAACGTCAGGTGTATACCCTCGGAGCCTGGTATAGATGCTGCCATAGTGTCGATAAGGGTGTCATCAATGTCGGAGAACCATACGCTCTCATTCCATGCTATCGGTGCTAGTTCTTGTTGCTCGGGCGTCATAATGCCTTCCCCAGTGTCCACACTCATTTAAATCTCCAGGTTATCTGCACTAATAATACAGTAGTGAAGGGTTGGTAGTTAGGTCGACACCGCCGATGGTGCTTTATTCCTATAGAGGTGCTGATGCAAACATTACCACATAAGCATGTCACTCAGTTAAGCGGTGTCTTTGGCTTCACCAAGTTGGCGTACATTCACATTTGCAGTGATACCAATTCTAACGTAAGATATAGCGCACCATGACGCAGTCGCACGAGCATATCCAAACAATGACGCCCGAATATTGGGCCGGCTATGATATCCATAATGCGCAGCTATTCCAAGAGGCCGAACGTACGCCACCTGCCAGCTTGTCTTTCAGGGAGTGCAAGCAGGCCCGGAATTATCTTTTAGCTGGCGTCGGACAAGTTGCCGCAGGCAATACCACCGAGATACGGTATAACACTGGTACTGAATTTAATCCAGATCTTCCCGACGGAAGCCTGCTCGTTGTGGATACGGAATACCTTTCCAAAACGATCTTCGACGATTCGAAACCCGCACGGTCAGGGCCGCGTGCCACCAAGCCCCGTCCGGCTATAGTGAGGCCCTACAGCACCTTCTGGCTTAATAATCAGGACGGTACGGAAAAACCAAACGTGGACCTTGGGACGGAAGCGGTTACTGTTGCTGACGCACATACCATATGCACCTATACCAGAACATTGGATTGGGGTGTCGTTATGACGCACGGGCAAGACCGGGTAATCAAACCCTTCTCGTTTGGCGCTACCAGACTATTGGCCGATGGAACGGTGTATGTTCCGCCTGCAAGGCAAGACTACGAAAGGGTGGAGCGAATGCCGGTGCCTATCGGAAAAG
>Ga0070676_10000894_pt1 | contig 14737 bp, 12 predicted proteins | sample KBSM53metaG_FD_64667 | JGI IMG/M metagenome (GOLD analysis project Ga0070676, IMG submission 64667) | Miscanthus rhizosphere microbial communities from Kellogg Biological Station, Michigan, USA - KBS M5-3 metaG | ecosystem: Host-associated > Plants > Roots > Rhizosphere > Soil ...
AAGGGCTCGCTGCTCGACAAGATGCCGGGCGACCGCTGGCAGAAGTTCGCGAACCTGCGCGCCTACTACGGCTTCATGTTCGGCCACCCCGGCAAGAAGCTGCTCTTCATGGGCTGCGAGTTCGCCCAGGAGCGCGAGTGGAACCACGACCAGAGCCTCGACTGGCACCTGCTCGACGACCCGCTGCACGGCGGCATGCGAAGCCTGCTGCGCGACCTGAACGCGCTCTACCGCGCGACGCCGGCGCTGCACCAGCGCGACTTCGAGCCCGAAGGCTTCGAATGGATCGCCCACGACGATGCGCAGCGCTCGCTGCTGAGCTTCGTGCGCCGCGGCGCCGATGCCACCGCGCTGATCGTCGTCGTCTGCAATTTCACGCCGACCGTGCACCACGGCTACTGCCTGGGCGTGCCGGCCGCCGGCACCTACCGCGAGTGCCTGAACACCGACTCGATGCACTACGGCGGCAGCAACGTCGGCACCCCGCTCGGTGCGGCCCGATCGCGCCCGGTGGGCTGCCATGGCCGGGCCGATTCGATCGTCATCGACATCCCGCCGCTGGCCACCGTGATGTACGCATGGCAGGCCGATTGAGCCTGGCACGCGACGACGCCACCGCCGAGGTGACGTGGGTCGTCACCGAAGGCCGGCCCTGGCCGATGGGCGTGCACGTCGACGCCGGCGGCATCAACGTCGCGGTCTTCTCGGCCCATGCGCAGGCGATCGACCTGTGCCTCTTCGACGCCGGCGGCACGCACGAAGTCGCGCGCCTGCGGCTGCCGATGCGCACCGGCGACGTCTGGCACGGCCATGTCGCCGGCGTGCAGGCGGGCCAGCTCTACGGCTTGCGCGCACACGGCACATGGCGGCCCGACAAGGGGCATCGCTTCAACCCGGCCAAGCTGCTGCTGGACCCGTATGCACGCGAGATCGTCGGCCGCTTCGACTGGGCCGATGCGCACTTCGCCGCCGACCGCCGCCACCCGAAACAGATGGACACGCGCGACAACGCCGCCACCGCGCTGAAGGCGCGCGTCACGCACGACCGCTTCGATTGGGGCGACGACCGCGCGCCGGCCACGCGGCTGGCCGACACGGTGCTGTACGAGCTGCATGTCAAGGGCTTCTCGAAGCTGAACCCGGCGCTGCCGCCGGCTTTGCGCGGCACGTTCGCCGGGCTCGGCCATGCGGCGTCGATCGCGCACCTGAAACGCCTGGGCATCACCGCGGTCAGCCTGCTGCCGGTGCATCACCACCTCGACGAGGAGCGGCTCGTGCGCCACGGGCTGGTGAACTACTGGGGTTACAACACGCTCGGCTTCTTCGCCCCCGACCCGAAGCTCGGCGGCGCCGACGCCGACGGCGCGGCCCTGCGCGACGAGTTCCGCGCAATGGTGCGGGCGCTGCACCGCGCCGGCATCGAGGTGATCCTCGACGTGGTGTTCAACCACACCGCCGAGAGCGATGCCGCCGGGCCGGCGCTGTCGTTCCGCGGCCTGGACAACGCGAGCTACTACCTGCTGGCGCCCGAGACCGGGCACGGCTACGTCAACCACACCGGCTGCGGCAACACCGTCGATGTGCGCCATCCGCGCGTGCTGCAGCTGGTGATGGACAGCCTGCGCTACTGGGTCACCGAGATGCACGTCGACGGCTACCGCTTCGATCTTGCGGCGGTGCTCGGCCGCGCCTGGGGCGACGCCAGCGCCTTCGACCACCGCGCCGCGTTCTTCGCCGCGGTCGCGCAAGACCCGGTGCTGGGGCGCGTGAAGATGATCGCCGAGCCGTGGGATATCGGCCCCGGCGGCTACCAGCTCGGCGGCTTCCCGGGCGGCTGGGCCGAGTGGAACGACAAGTTCCGCGACGACCTGCGCGGCTTCTGGCTGCGCCACCCTGCCACCCGCGGCGCGTTCGCGCAGCGCCTGTGCGGCTCGTCCGACGTGTACCAGGCGCGCGGGCGGATGCCGGCCGAGTCGATCAACTACCTGATCTCGCACGACGGCTTCACCCTGCTCGACCTGCTCAGCTACGCCACCAAGCACAACCAGGCGAACGCCGAACACAACCGCGACGGCACGAACCACAACCTGAGCTTCAACTGCGGCATCGAAGGCCCGATCAAAGACGTCGAGGTGACCGGCCTGCGCCGGCGCCTGCAGCGCGCCCTGCTGGCCGCCACCTTGCTCGCGCAGGGCACGCCAATGCTGTGCGCCGGCGATGAACTCGGCCACACGCAAGGCGGCAACAACAACCCGTACTGCCACGACGGCCCGGTCACCTGGATCGACTGGGCGACCGCCGATGACGATCTGATCGCGTTCACCGCACGCGTGCTGGCGCTTCGGCGCATCGCGCAGCCGTTCGGCGAGCGCTGGTACAGCGGCCTGACCGACCCGCTCGGGCTGCACGATCTCGCCTGGCTCACCCCGAGCGGCGAGCCGCTGCGCGACGAGGCCTGGCACGACCCGCAGCAACGCGTGCTCGGCTGCCTGATCGGCGAACCGGGCCGCGCCGCGGCGCCACTGCTGTTGCTGGTGAATGCCGGTGCACACGACAGCCGCTTCATGCTGCCGGCCGGCGTCTGGGAGGTCCAGCTCGACAGCACCGATGCACGCGGCGTCGGCGCCTGGCACGGCCAGGGTGAAGTCGAACTGCCGCTGCCGGCCGCCAGCCTGCTGCTGCTCGCCGCCGCCGGCGCGAACATCAAGCTGTAGCCGCAAAAAAGAAGGGGCGCCCGAAGGCGCCCCGCTCAACAGTGCCGAAGGCCCCGTTCGGTGCCGAAGGCCCTGTTCGTGCCGATGATCCTGCTTATCGGACCACGGCGATCTGGTCGCGCTTGTCACCCTTGTACGTGTACAGGGTCAGCGCGCCGTTCTTGATGTCGCCCTTCTCGTCGAACGAGATCGTGCCGGTCACGCCCTTGTAGCCTTCGGTCTTGGCCAGCACCGGCAGGTACTTCGCGGGGTCGGCCGAACCGGCCTTGACCATCGCGGCGACCATCACGTTGAGCGCGTCGTAGACGTACGGTGCGTAGATCTGCACGTCGATGCCGAACTTCTTCTTGTAGTCTTCGCGGAACTTGTCCATGGCGACCTTCTGCGCGCCTTCGACACCACCGGCCTCGGCGCAGACCACCTGGCCGTCGGCCATCGCGCCGCCCGAGAGCTTGGGCAGGTCGCCCGAGCAGATGCCGTCGCCGCCCATGAACTTGGCGTTGACGCCGAGTTGCTTCATCTGGCGAATCATCGGGCCGGCCACGGCGTCCATGCCGCCGAAGAAGATCACGTCGGGCTTCTTGGCCTTGATCTGGGTCAGGATCGCGGTGAAGTCGGTCGCCTTGTCGGTCGTGAACTGGCTTTCGGCGATGGTGCCGCCCGACGCCTTCACAGCCTTCGAGAACTCTTCGGCGACGCCCTGGCCGTAGGCGGTGCGGTCGTCGATCACGGCGATCGTCTTGCCCTTCAGTTCCTTCACGGCGTACTTGCCGAGCGTGCTGCCCAGGTGCACGTCATCGGCGACGACGCGGAACGTGGTCTTGAAGCCCTGGCGCGTGAACTTCGGGTTCGTCGCCGACGGCGAGATTTGGGGAATGCCGGCATCGCTGTAGATCTTGGACGCCGGGATCGAGGTGCCCGAGTTCAGGTGGCCGACCACGCCTGCGACCTTCGAGTCGACCAGCTTTTGCGCCACGGCCGTGCCCTGCTTCGGATCGCCGGCATCGTCTTCGGGAACCAGCTCGAACTTGACCTTCTTGCCGCCGATCGTCGTGCCCTTGGCGTTCAGGTCGTCGATCGCCATCTTGGCGCCGTTCTCGTTGTCCTTGCCCAGGTGGGCGATGCCGCCGCTGGTGGGACCGACGTGGCCGATCTTGACGACCATGTCTTGCGCATACGCTGCGCTACCGAACATCACCACAGCAGCTGCAACGATCGTGTTCAGTCTGATTTGCATGCAAAACCTCCGGTTGGATTTTCGAAAACAAAAAGTAACGGTTGAATGTTCAACGGCCAGCACCATACCCCAAAAAAAACGCATCCCTCTCAGTGAATGCTCGGGTCATGGCACGTCGATCCGTGCTTCGACGCACCGCGTTTCGGGGCTGACCCCACAACGCGCCGACTATCGATTGCGATGACGCGAAAGCTCCTGCGCCACCGCTCTGGCCACTGCATCTCGCAAGGTCGATGCCAGCTCCTGGCGGGTATCGCGCAGGATGCCATCGACGGCGCGCGACAGGATCGGCGTCAGCACTTCGCGCATCCGGTAGTCGAGCATCAGGTCGACCTGCCGCTGCAGGTCGGCGAGCACGCGCTCGACGAGTTGCTCTTCGCTCACGCCGGGCGGCAGACTGCGCGTCGGCGTCGGCGTCGGCGTCGGCGTCGCGGCGACCGGCTCGGCACCGCCTTGCGCGGCCGGCACCGGCAGATCGGGCAGGGGCGCCCCCTTCGAGGTTGATTCGGGCCAGGCGACGACCTCGGTCAATGTCGGCACGCGCTCCGGCGGTATTGAGCCCGGCCCGCTCATCGTGGTGCCTTCGGCGCGTTCGTGCGCGTCATGCGGCCACCTCGTGCTTCTCGATCGCGTAGCCGCGGCTCGCGTAGTGCTTCCAGCGTTGCCGGGCGGCGGCGCGGTCGTCGGGATCGGCGCTGACGATCTCGATCAGGCGCGCAAAGCTCTCGAAGCCCGCGGGCGGCTCCGGGCCGAGGTTGACCAGCACGTCGTGATGGCCGGCCTGGCCGACGTCCTCGAGCAGCCACACCGGCGTGGTGCGCAGGCGCGACGCGAGCGCCTGGCCGGTGCGCAGCATCACATGCGGGACGAACTCGAGCGGGTCGAACGCCCACAGCGCACGGTCGAGCTGGGCGAGCACCGGCAGCGGCGCCGTCACGACGACCTGCGCACCCTTGCGCAGCGCCTTGCGCAGCAGCCGGCAGGCATAGTCGCTGCGGTCGGCGACGTTGAAATGAAAGCTCACCTCGGTCATCGCCGCCGCTGCATCGACGCCGCCGGTCTCGCCATCAGCCCTGCTGCGCCAGCACGAAATGCGTCAGCAGCGGCACCGGCCGACCGGTCGCGCCCTTCGCAGCGCCCGACTTCCATGCGGTGCCGGCGATGTCGAGGTGGGCCCACGGATACTTGGCGGTGAAGCGGCGCAGGAACATCGCCGCGGTGATCGCGCCGCCGGGGCGCCCGCCGATGTTGGCGACATCGGCGAAGTTGCTCTTCAGGCCGTCGTCGTACTCTTCGTCGAGCGGCATGCGCCAGCACGGGTCGAGCCCGGCCTGGCTCGCGGCGAGCATCTGCGCCGCGACCTTGTCGTCGGCGGTGAACAAGCCCGAGTGGTGGTGGCCGAGCGCGACCACGCAGGCGCCGGTCAGCGTCGCGACGTCGACCACCACCGCCGGCTTGAAGCGCTCCGCATAGGTCAGCGCATCGCACAGGATCAAACGACCCTCGGCGTCGGTGTTCAGGATCTCGATCGTCTGGCCCGACATGCTGGTGACGACGTCGCCCGGCTTGACGGCCTTGCCGCTGGGCATGTTGTCGCACGACGGGATCACGCAGACCAGATTCAGCTTGGGCTTCAGTTCGGCGATCGCGCGCAAGGTGCCGAGCACGCTCGCGGCGCCGCCCATGTCGAACTTCATCTCGTCCATCTCGGCGCCGGGCTTCAGCGAGATGCCGCCGGTGTCGAAGGTGATGCCCTTGCCGACCAGCACCACCGGGGGCTGCGTCTTCGCGGCCCCGTCGTAGCGCGCGACGATGAAGCGCGGCGGCTCGTCGGAGCCCTGGGCGACCGCGAGGAACGAGCCCATGCCGAGCTTCTCGCACGCCTTGCGGTCGAGCACCTCGACCTTCAGGCCGTAGTCCTTGCCGAGCTTCTTCGCCTGCTCGGCCAGGTCGGTCGGCGTGCAGTGGTTGGCCGGCCGGTTCGCGCATTCGCGCGCGAGCGCGACACCGGCGCCGATCGCGTGGCCGCGCGCGATGCCCTGCTGCACCGCTTTCGCGTCGGCCTTGCTGCACAGGACGCTGACCTTGGCGATCGACGATGCGGCCGGGGCGCTCGGCTTGGTGTGGCGGTACAGGTAGGTGCTGTCGCGCACCGCGGTGACGATGGCCTCGGCCTGCGCATCGCCGAGCATGCCGCTACCGGCCAGGCCGATCGCGACATGCTTCGCGCCGCTGTTCTTCACCAGGTTGATCGCGCCGGCGACCGCCGCCTTGAACGCCTTCGCGCTCGCCGCGCCCGCCACCGCGAACACCACGCGCGCGGCGCGCACGCCGGCCGGCCGGTGCAGGTACAGGCTCTTGCCGGCCTTCAGCGTCAGGTCGCCCTGCGCCAGCGCATCGCTGAGCGCCGAGGCGAGCGGCGCATCCAGCGTCGGGTCGACCGACTCGCCCGTGACGATCAGCACGAGCGCATCGCAGCTCAATCCAGACAGCGCGTCGGCGGAGGAAATCTGATGACGAAAGTCCATAATCGGCGGTCCATTTGAAGGACCGGGCACTGGGATAGGCCGACGATGTTATTCGATTCCACTTTGCGCAGAGAGCTGGCGCGCAACTTCGGTGCCACGCTGGTGGTGATCCTGACGATCGTGCTGACGATGATGCTGATCCGCACGCTCGGCCAGGCCGCGATCGGCCGGGTGTCGCCGCAAGACGTGGTGCTGCTGCTGGGTTATGTCGCGCTCGGCCATCTGCCGACGATGCTGGCGCTGTCGCTGTTCATCGCGGTGGTCGCGACCTTGACGCGCATGTACCGCGAAAGCGAGATGGCGATCTGGTTCGCCAGCGGTGTCGGCCTGACGCGCTTCGTCGCGCCGGTGCTGCGCCTGAGCTGGCCGGTGCTGCTGGTGATCGGGCTGCTCGCGCTGTTCGTGTGGCCATGGCAGAACCAGCGCAGCGTCGAGCTGAAGGAACGCTTCGAGCGCCGCTCCGATCTGTCGCGCGTCGCGCCGGGCCAGTTCCAGACCTCGAGCGACGGCCGGCGCGTGTTCTTCATCGAGCGCGACGCGGCCGACAGCCGCACCGGCCGCAACGTGTTCATTCTCAGCTCCATGCCCGAGACCGAATCGGTCACCTCGGCGCGCAGCGGCCGCATCGAGATGCAGGGCGACGATCGCGTGCTGATGCTGACGCGCGGCCAGCAGAACGAAGAGAACCTCAAGAGCGGCGAGAAGACGCTGGCGCGCTTCGAGGGCTACAGCGCGCAGGTCGGCGAACGGGTGCTGTCGGAGATCGACAACCTGCCGCCGAAGGCGCGCCGCAGCATCGACCTGCTGCTCGAGCCGACGCCGCGCCACCAGGGCGAGCTGGTCTGGCGCCTGGGCCTGCTGCTCGGCGGCGCCAACCTCACCTTGCTGGGCATCGGGCTGTCGGCGTCGAACCCGCGCCGCGCGAGCAACTGGAACCTGCTGTTCGCGCTGATGAGCTTCGTCGTCTACTACAACATCATCAACCTGTCGCAGGCCTGGGTCGCGAGCGGCAAGACGAGCATGGGCGCGGCCCTGATCGGCGCGCATGGCGGCGCGTTCCTGATGGCCGTGGGCCTGCTGTGGTGGCGCGAGCACGGCAACGGGCTGGTCCGGCTGCGCATGAAGGCCAGCGCGTGAAGACGGTCCGGCGCCTGTTCTATGTCGACATCATCACGGCCGTGGCCTTCGTCGCTGCGGCCTTCTTGTCACTGTCGTTCTTCATCGACTTCATCGACCAGCTCGCCGATGTCGGCCAGGCCGGCTACACCGTCGTGCATGCGACGCTGTACTCGCTGCTGCTGGTGCCCGGCCACTTCTACGAGATCTCGCCGATCGCGGTGCTGATCGGCACGATCTACACCTTGTCGCGCATGGCGCAATCGTCGGAGTACACGATCCTGCGCACCGGCGGGCTCGGGCCCGGGCGTGCGCTGTCGCTGCTGGCCACGCTCGGTCTCGCGTTCGGCGTGCTGACCTTCGTCGTCGGCGACTATCTCGCGCCGCTCAGCGAGCGCCAGGCGAGCCAGCTGCTGGCCGTCTACAAGGGCGGCATGAAGCTCGGCCGCTCGGGCGCCTGGCTGAAGGATCACGTGCGCACGCCCGACGGCGAACGCAACTACTCGATCAATGTCGGCTCGGCCGGCCCGGCGGCCCAGCTGCACGACATCCGGATCTTCGAGTTCGATGCCGACAACCGGCTGCTGCGCCGCATCGCCGCGGGCAGTGCGCAGGTCGAGCCGAACCAGACCTGGGCGCTGCAGGACGTGACCGTGACGCGCTGGCTCGGCGGCGCCGAAGGCGACGCCAGCGCGGCTCAGGCGCCCGAAGCGAAGTTCGCGACGCTGATGTGGCACAGCAGCCTGTCGGCGAAGGTGGTCGCGGCGGCGGTGTCGCCAGTCAGCACGATGTCGACGATCGACCTGGCGCGCTACATCGTGCACCTGGCCGACAACGAGCAGGCCGCGCAAAGCCACCAGATCCAGTTCTGGAAGCGCGCGCTCTACCCGTTCGCCTGCCTGGTGATGGTCGGCCTCGCGCTGCCGTTCGCGTACATGCACGCACGCGGCGGCGGCGTCAGCCTGAAGGTGTTCGGCGGCATCATGCTGGGCATCAGCTTCGTGCTGCTGAACAACGTCGCCGGCCACCTCGGGTTGCTGCGCGACTGGACGCCGTGGATGGTCGCGGCCGCGCCGAGCGCGCTCTACCTGATGCTGTCGCTGACGGCGTTCAGCTGGCTGGTGCGCTACCGATGAGCGCTGCACCGCAGCGCGGCCTGCTGCTGTTCGCGCATGGCGCGCGCGATCCGCGCTGGGCCGCGCCGTTCGAGGCGATCGCGGCGCGCGCGCGCCAGCGCGAGCCGCTGTGGCGCGTGCAGCTCGCCTACCTCGAGCTGATGGCGCCGAGCCTGATCGAGGCCGGCGACGCGCTCGCGAGCGCCGGTTGCGCGCGCGTCGACGTGGTGCCGCTGTTCCTCGGTGCCGGCGGCCATGTGCGCAACGACCTGCCGGCCCTGCTGGCGCAGCTCAGGGCGCGGCATCCCTTGATCCGCTGGCATCTGCAGCGCGCGATCGGCGAACGCGACAGCGTCGTCGACGCGATGGCCGATTCGGCCGTCACCCAACTGAGCGACGACCCGCTGCCATGAACCTCCATCAATTCCGTTTCGTGCAGGAAGCCGCGCGCCGCGACCTGAACCTGACCGAGACCGCGAAGGCGCTGTTCACGTCGCAACCGGGCATCTCGAAGGCGATCCTTGAGCTCGAGGCCGAGCTCGGCGTCGACATCTTTGCGCGCCACGGCAAGCGGCTGCGCCGCATCACCGAGCCCGGCCAGCAGGTGCTCAAGAGCATCGAGGTGATCATGCGCGAGGTCGGCAACCTGAAGCGCATCGGCGAAGAGTTCTCGATGCAGGATGCCGGCACGCTGTCGATCGCGACCACCCACAGCCAGGCGCGCTACTTCCTGCCCGAGCCGGTGGCGCAGCTGCGCAAGCGCTTTCCGAAGGTCAACATCAGCCTGCACCAGGGTTCGCCGGAACAGGTCGCGCGCATGGTCAGCGAAGAGGCGGCCGACCTCGGGCTCGCGACCGAGTCGCTGTCGAACCGCGACGACCTCGTCAGCCTGCCATGCTACGAATGGCGCCATGCGGTCGTGATGCCGGTCGGCCACCCGCTCGCGCAGGCCGAGCGCATTTCCCTCGAAGACCTCGCGATGCTGCCGCTGGTGTCGTACCACCCGTCGTTCAGCGGGCGCACGCGGGTCGACCAGGCGTTCGCGACGCGCCAGCTCAAGCCCAACATCGTGCTCGAGGCGATCGACGCCGACGTGATCAAGACCTATGTGCGCATCGGACTGGGCGTAGGCATCGTCTCGGAGCTCGCGGTGCGCGACGATCCGCCGGGCGGCGACCTGGTGTCGCGCCCGGTCGGGCACCTGTTCGGCAGCAACGTCACGCGCATCGCGTTCAAGCGCGGCGCCTACCTGCGCAATTTCGTCTACGCGTTCGCCGAGATGCTCTCCGACCGGCTGAGCCGCAAGCTCATCGACGGCGCGATGGCCGGCGACGGCGACGACTACCAGCTCTGAGCCTTTATCCCATCCTGCCGCCACTCCTTCGCATGAGCCGTTTTCCCACCCCCGCCCTCGCCTCGCGCCTGCCGCATGTCGGCACGACGATCTTCACCGTGATGTCGGCGCTCGCGCAGCAGCACGGCGCGGTCAACCTCGGCCAGGGCTTCCCGGATTTCGACTGCGACCCGCGCCTGCTCGATGCGGTCGACGACGCGATGCGCCGCGGCCTGAACCAGTACCCGCCGATGGCCGGCGTGCCGGTTCTGCGCGAGGCGGTCGCGGCCAAGATCGCCGCGATGTACGGCCACGCCTACGATCCCGGCGACGAGATCACGATCACCGCCGGCGCGACCCAGGCGATTCTCACGATCATCCTGGCCGTCGTGCACCCGGGCGACGAGGTCATCGTGCTCGACCCGTGCTACGACAGCTACGAGCCGAACATCGAACTCGCCGGCGGCGTCGCGGTGCACGTGCCGCTGACGCCGCGCAGCTTCGAGCCCGACTTCGACCGCATCCGGGCCGCGATCACGCCGCGCACCCGCGCGATCATCGTCAACACGCCGCACAACCCGAGCGCCACGGTCTGGTCGGCGGCGCAGATGCAGCGCCTGGCGGAGCTGCTGCGCGGCACCGACATCGTCGTCATCGCCGACGAGGTCTACGAGCACATGGTGTTCGATGGCGCGCAGCACCAGAGCGTCGCGCGCCTGCCCGAACTCGCTCAGCGCAGCTTCGTGGTGTCGAGCTTCGGCAAGACCTACCACGTGACCGGCTGGAAGGTCGGCTACGTCGCGGCGCCGGCGCCGCTGATGGCCGAGTTCCGCAAGGTGCATCAGTTCAACGTGTTCACCGTCAACACGCCGATGCAGCACGGGCTGGCCGCGTTCATGGCCGATGCCGCCAATCACCTCGGCCTGCCCGCGTTCTACCAGCGCAAGCGCGACCTGTTCCGCGCCGGCCTTGCGCAGACCCGGTTGCTGCCCATGACGACCACCGGCAGCTACTTCCAATGCGTCGACTATTCCGCTGTCAGCGACCTGAACGAGGCCGACTTCTGCCGCTGGCTCACGACCGAGGTTGGCGTCGCGGCGATCCCGCTGTCGGCGTTCTACCAGGGCGGCTTCGAGCAGCGCATCGTGCGCTTCTGCTTCGCGAAGAAGGACGAGACACTCGAACTGGCGCTGCAGCGGCTCGCGGCGCTGTGAGTCGCCACGCCGGCTTCAGCGAGAGCCGGACGGGCCGGGCTTCGGCGGCTTGACGGCCTCGCCGAGGCCGAACTCGACGAAGCTCAGGCCGCCCTCGGCGGGCTGATCGGCACCGCGACGCGGCGCCGGCTGCGCCCGCTCGTCGCGGCGCGGCAGTTCATGCGCCGGGCTCAGCGAGACATCGAGGTCGAGCGGCATCGTCATCCCGGCGGTGTGATCCAGCGGACCCGGCCCGGTCGTCGCGACGAGGCGCGCGATCGGCTCCTCGGCATCGGCATCGGCATCGTCCAGCGGCAGCAGCACATCGACGCTGCCGGTCGGCGCCGCGCCGCCATGCTCGGCCAGGTCGCGCGCGATCGAATACAGGAACAGCAGCTCGCGGTAGGCCGGCAGGTCGAAAGTCTCGTCCGAGCGGTTGCGGCGGAACAACGAGGCGTCGACCGTTTCCATCACCCGCGACGGCGTCGACCACAGGGCCTCCAGCCGAAGCATCGTGTCGGGGTACTCCGCGAGCGAGCGGCCGTGCTGCAGGTCGGATTCCCAATCCGGGGCATAGGCGTTGAAGCGCCGGTTGAAGCGTTCGCGGATGCGCTCGTAGGCGTCGTGCTCGCCGCGGCGCCGGTAGATCTCGAGCAGCTTCAGGTAGGGCAAGGGACTGTTGCCGCCGTCGCTGCGTACGTGGCTCATCAGCAGGTCGATGGCGGCGTCGTCCTGGCCGAGCACGATGAAGAACTCGGCCTGCTGCTCCAGGTCGATGAGTTCCTCGACCGACAGTTCGCGCACCGGCTCAGGCTCCACCGGCGTCGGCATCGTCGGCACGAAGCCCGATGCGGGCACTGCAGCGGCCGCGGTGCGCTGCGCCGCCAGGTCGTCGTCTTCGGTCACGGTCGAGACGTCGAACGCGCCGGAGCGGGTCGAGTCGAGCGACAGGGGCATCGCGGCCGACACCGGCGCCGGGCCAACGCGGGTGGGGCTGGGCGCCGGGACCGATTCGGCGACCGGCGCGGCCCACCACTGCGTTGCATGACGGCCGCGCGACTGGCGCCACCACAGGGCGGCCACCGCGAGCGCGAGCAAGGCCGACAACCAGGCCAGGCCATAGACCAGCGGGTTCGCGTAACGCTCCGATTCGGCTTCCTTCAGGCGCGCCTGCAAACTCGCCAAGGTCTGGCGGGTCGCCTGCGATTCGTTGCGCAGCCGGGTCAGGCCGTCCTCGAGGGCCTGGAAGCGTTCGCGCTCGCGCGCGACCGCATCGGCCGGTGCGCTGGCCGATGCCGCCTCGGAGGCCGCGGCCGCGACCGCGACGGCGACCGGCGCCGTGACCGCCGTCGTGACCGGCGACGACGCACTGCGCTTGACGACCGCGGGCGGCGCCTCGAGCTGCAACCGCGGGCCGGTCGGTACCGGACGCGGCGCCGCGCTTTGACGTGAGACGGCAGTCGACGCGCGCGGGCTCGCCGGCTTGGCCGCAGGCGCTTCGGCCACCTTGATATCGCTAGCCGGGCGGACCGGCGCGCGTGGCGCGACCGGCGCACGGGCGCGCGGGCGCGGCGGCACCGGCGCACGCTCCGCGGCACGCGGGGCCGGTGCCGCGCTGTCGCGCTGCGCCTGGGCGACGATCGAGGCCATCGGCGACTCGGTGCGCTGCACCGGCGTGTCGGCCGTCTGCGGCGTGGCCGCCTGGGCGAGGTTGACAAGCGGCGGATCGATGAACGCGACGAAGCGGCGCGTGACCTTGGCGGTGCAGCCCAGCGTCACGCTGACGGTCACGACCGGCTCGTCGATCAGCGCGCTCGTGGTCACGCGCACGCTGCGATCCGCCGCGTCCGGCGGGCCTTCGAGGCTGACGCGGATCTGCGCCGGTTGGAGCTTGTTGTCGCCCGAAAGAACTTCGGCGAAGACGCATTCGCGCGGCAGCGCGTCATCGCCGTCGAGGTGGACCGCGGCCGAGAAATTCAGCGGCTGCCCCAGTTGCGTCGCGTTACTGATCTGCCCGAAGCCGATGGCATGCGCCGTCGAGGCGGCGAACAGGAGCGCAGTGCCGATCGCGATGGGGGACGAAGCTGCGCGCATGCGTGTCGGGGCGTTGGGGCGTTGGCCAGTGTTGATGCCGGCGCACTCTAGCATGAAGAAACATCTATTCACCTGCGCCGCCGGTGCGGTGCTGCAACCGTGCGTGACACAATTCCGGCCCACATGGTGGCGCCGCGCCCGCGCTGGAGTCTGCGCCACGACCCCTTCATCCTCCGCTGGGCGACGACCGATGCCATCCGAACTGCTGACCGAACGCATCGATGCCGCGCTGGTGCTGACGATCAGCGACCCGGCCACGCGCAACACCTTGTCGCATCAGGTCATCGCCGCGGGCATCGAGGCGCTCAACATGGCCGAGTCCGATCCGGATGTGCGCTGCGTGCTGCTGCGTGGCGATGGCGCGCACTTCTGCGCCGGCGGCAACCTGCAGGGCCTGATGGAACGACGCCGCGCCGGGCCGCCGGCGCAGGTGCAGATGCTCGATCACCTGCACCAGTGGGTCGAGGCGCTGCGGGTCTTTCCGAAACCGGTGATCGCCGCGGTCGAAGGCGCCGCCGCCGGGGCCGGCTTCTCGCTCGCCCTCGCCTGCGACCTGATCGTCGCAGCCGCCGACGCGCGCTTCGTGCTGTCGTACGGTCGCATCGGGCTGTCGCCCGACGGCGGCGCGACCTGGAGCCTGATGCAGGCGCTGCCGCGCGCAAGGGTCCAGCAGCTGGTGTGGCTGGGCGAGCCGGTCACGGCGCAACAGTTGCAGGACTGGGGGCTGGTCGCCGCGGTAGTCGACAGCGGCCAGGCGCTGGCCGAGGCGCTGCGTTTGGCCGGCCGGCTCGCGGCGATGGCGCCGAACGCGCTGACCAGCGCCAAGGAGCTGATCCAGCAGGCCGGCGCGCGCGCGCTGCCGCAACAGCTCGCGGCCGAGCGGGATCATTTCGTCGAGAACCTGTTCCACGCGAACGGCGCTGAAGGCCTGGCCGCGTTCTTCGAGAAGCGCCCGCCGAAGTTCCGTTGAGAACGTGTGACGCCGTGCGGCGCGGCGCGCCTGCCCAGGTCAGCTGCGGTATCCGGCGTCGACGCGGTCGAGCCGGCGCAGCAGCCCCGGCCAGGTCAGTGCCCCCGCGCCCATGCCGCGCGTGACCGCCTTCGCCTGCTGCTGGGCACCCTCGACGATGCGCGGATCGACCGGGATCAGCGCGCCGCCGCCCGCCATCGCGCGGACCTGGATCGTGCAGACGCTCTCGAACAGGTACATGCCGAGGAAGGCATCGGCGATCGTGGCGCCCAGCGTCAGCAAGCCATGGTTGCGCAGCATCAGGAAGTTGTTGGCCGGGCCGAGGTCGGCCACCAGCCGCGGCTTCTCGTCGTCGCGCAGCGCCACGCCTTCGTAGTCGTGATAGCTCAGGCCCGACAGCACGAAGATCGACTGCTGCGAGATCGGCAGCACGCCGC
>Ga0070676_10000896_pt1 | contig 14732 bp, 19 predicted proteins | sample KBSM53metaG_FD_64667 | JGI IMG/M metagenome (GOLD analysis project Ga0070676, IMG submission 64667) | Miscanthus rhizosphere microbial communities from Kellogg Biological Station, Michigan, USA - KBS M5-3 metaG | ecosystem: Host-associated > Plants > Roots > Rhizosphere > Soil ...
GTTCTCCTGCAGCGTCACATATGCGGTACGGCCACTCGCGTCAGTGGTGATGTACTCCGGCTCGAAGTCCTGCGCGGCGCTGGCGTTCGGTCCGAAGATCCGAATGCCGGCGGCGCGGAGATCGTCTTCCTTGCCGTTGTAGCGGACGAAGGATGCCGTGCGCGCGAGTGGCGCGTTGATGTTGTGGATGTCGATGACGCTCACGGACCCTTCCGGATCGATCGTGTATGCGTCGTTAGGTTCTCCCTCGTGCGCGACGAGCACCGTCTTGCCGTCCGGCGTGAACGCGACCATGTCGGGCAGAGCGCCGACGGTCACGCTGCTCACCTGCTGAAGTGTCGTCGCGCGGTAAAACACGATCGTGCCAGCATCCGTCTTCAGCGGTCCCTGCACGGCCACCGCCACCACGCCGCCGTATGCGGCAACGGAGTTGACCGAAGACCCGAACGACGAGAGGTCGATCGTGGCGAGCTTCCCCGGGGCAGCAGGATCCTTCATGTCGTACACGTCCATCGTCCGGAACGTCGCGTTGGCGACGAACAGGCGCTGGCTCACACGATCGAACGTGGTGATCTCCGCGGCCACCGGGCCAGGCCCGGCGAGCGACGTAAGGTGTTCGAGTGCGATGGTGGATGGTGTCGGGTCCGACACATCGGCGAGGTCGGCACCCGAGGTCTGTGCTACGGTGTGCGGCTGGACTACATCGTCAGGCTTGCATCCGGAGAGGACGGATAGGGTGATGCCGAGGGCGAGCAGTGAGCAGCGTCGCATGCGCGTGGGGAATGGGGTAGGACGTGGGCGGCGCTGGTGGCGCCGCGTGAAGCCCCATTGAAATGCCATGGCGCTGTAACAGTTCTCCCGGCTGGTTGTAACGGTGAGCTGGCGAAGGCGTATCGATGACGCTTGGAGAGGGCGTGATTCGTGCACGCCTAACGTCCGCGCGGGCGGATGAATGTGCCGCCCGCGTTCGTTGAATACCGTGTAAGTTCACACCGTTGCAACGGGTTACGTCGGCAGCCCGGTCCCGCGCCCTGTGGTGTTCGGGCGCGGCATCCGTTGCATCGACTCACCATCGTACCTCACACCTGTGACCGAATCCGCCGCGCTCCAGCCGCACTATCCGCTTCCGCACCCGAGCCCCTCAGCGATCTTCAAAGAGCTGGACGAAGGCGGGGTCCTGCTCTCGACTACTGACGAGGTGTACTTCGGCGTGAACCAGGTAGGAGCCCGGATCTGGGCACTGCTCCCGCCGATCTCGAAGACGTTTGGAGAGTTGTGTCTCGCGCTCGAGGAGCAGTATCCTGAAGCGGGCTCCGAGCGCATTCGTATCGACGCGCAGGAGTTTCTCGAAGCGCTCATCGCCAGCGGACTGGTGGTGGCCGCCTCCGACTGACTTTGGGACTCGGCGGGCCGTGTCACCTTCGGCAGCACATATCGCGCGGAAGCTCTTCGCTCTGTCCTTCCGGGAGTGGGCGGAGTTGGTGCAGGCACAGTGGGCACTGCTTGCTGCGCGCGGGATGGTGCGGAATCGACCCATTGGGTCTCTCGCGACACCGACGGTGGGCAACCCCGCCGCCGACCCGGCCCGACTCCCGGAAGCGCGCCGTTTGGCTCTGGCCGTGGTTCGCGCGGCGTCGTTTGGCGTGTTCCGGCCTCAATGCCTGGTGCGATCGGTGGCGCTCTCGCAGATGTTGGCGGACCGCGGGATCTCGGGGGCGCTTGTCCGCGTGGGGGTCCGCCGCAAGAACGGAGAATTCTCGGCCCATGCCTGGGTAGAACTGGCCGGAGAAACCCTCGGTGACGCGGATGATCACGTGGGGTCGTTCGTGCCGATGACCAATCTCGACGTCCAGCGGTAGGGCGAGCGCCCTTCGGAATTCCGCGTAGTTCGGAACTCAGCCCCGTCGGAATTCGCACTCTTCGCCGTTCGCGCTGGCCCGTTGACTCCGCGTCGTGGCCGACTGACCTTCAGGGTCGTCTTAATCGTGGTCGAGGCTGGCGCAGCGATTGCCAGACTCGACCATGAACCCGTCGGAGCCGTCATGTACCAACCCCCCAAACTCGAACGCTTCGGAACCCTGCGACAGCTCACCGCTGCGCCGTTGTCGGCTCTGGGCGTTTCGCTCTCCCTCGCCAGTGGGTCTCTCCCGATCGGCGCGGGAGACTGCAGCCCGAACGTGCCGGTGGGCGATCCCTCGGCGTGCGGTCGCAGCTGATCGAAAGACACTGCGGCGGCGTTGCTTTCGTGCGGCACCTGCCCCGGTCGCGCAACAATCTCCTCGGCGGCGTATGGGTGGCGATTAGCGGCAAGGCCCCGCCGGTTGCGTCGACTCATGCCTAGGTACGGCGTGTTCGGATTCACCATCGAATCGACAATCGCGTTTCCGGAGCTAGAGCCACGTGAGGCCGGCGACAGCGTCGATTGGTGGATTCGTACGGCGCCGGCGGAGTCCTGTGGCAGCGCCGGCACATCGCTCGGCATCGACCACGTGTACGGTGACCTCCAGGTGCGCGCCTACGCGACCGAGACGACGCTGCGGATCGCGTTCGACGATACCGGCGTATTCGATGTGCATACGAGCAACCGCGAGATCGTTTGGTATCCCGGACCGCTGGCGACCGAGGCGGCCGTACGGGCCGATGTTCTCGGCCGCGTCATGGCGCTCGTCGCGCATGCCGATGGCCATTTCACTCTGCACGCGAGCGCGGTGGCAGTTGCAGGCCGCGCGATCGCAATGGTCGGCCCCAAGCACGCTGGTAAATCCACCCTCGCGCTGGCGCTCGTTAGGAATGGTGCCCGGCTGCTCACGGACGATACGCTCGTCGTGCGACTGCGGAGCGGCGCAGCGTGGGCCGCGCCGGGCGTTCAGCGGATTCGCCTGTGGGCGGACAGCGCTCGCGCGCTTGGCGCGCTCGCCCCGACAGCGGGGGAGCCGAAGTCGACGGCGACGCTCGTGCCTAACGAGCTCGAGACCGCGCCGCTGCCGCTCTCGGCGTGTTACGTCCTGGCGCCGTCCGCGGAACCGAATGGAGGGGCAGGGAATGGCGCCGCAATCCGGCGCGAGCGGCTCTCGCCCGTGCACGCTGCGCTCGCCTGCGTGCGGTTCAGCAAACTTGGCTCACTTGTCGGCGGCGCCGTCGCCGCGGCCGTACTCGACCGCGCGGGTGCGCTGACGAAGGCTGTGCCGGTGTTCGTCGCGGTCGTGCAGCCGGATCTGACGAGACTCGACGAGGTAGCCGAGCGCGTGATCGAGTGGCACACGCCGGCGCGCGTCGCGGGCCCGGGGGCGGTGGTGCGCTGATGGCCGTGGATCTCGCGCGCCTGAACGTCCCCGTCGCGGCCAGGGTGCCTAACGAGGCACCGGTCGTTCGCGTCACCGACCTCTGGAAGGAGTTCCCGGCTGCGCGGTCGTTCGCCGATCTGCTGCGCCATGCCGGCCGCCGTCTGTCGCCCGCCGTCGCCGACGTCTCCCTCGACGTCTGCGCGGGCGAGTTCGTCGGACTGCTCGGACCGAACGGGGCCGGAAAGACGACGCTGCTCAAGATTCTCGCAACCCTCATTACGCCCGACCGCGGCACCGTGACCGTCGGCGGACACGATGTCGTCACGGCGGCGCCAAGCGTTCGCCAGATCATCGCGCCGGTGCTGGCGAACGAACGGAGCCTGTACTGGCGGCTGTCAGCGCGCGAGAACCTCGAACTGTTCGCGGCGCTGTTGCGTCTTCCAGTGCACGACGTGCGACGACGAGTCGACGAGGCGCTCGATGTGGTCGGGCTGTCGGACGCGGGGCGCAAAATCGTGGGGCAGTTTTCCGCGGGGATGATGCAGCGCCTCCTCGTCGCCCGCGCGCTACTCGGCAGCCCGCGCGTCCTCCTGCTCGACGAGCCGACGCGGAGTCTGGACCCCGCTGCCGCGCGTGCGTTCCGCACGTTCCTTCGGGAGGAGTTGGGGACTCGACGGGGGTGCGCCGTGCTTGTGGCTACGCACCGCACCGAGGAGGCATTCGAGCTGTGCGATCGCGTGCTCGTGCTCAATCGCGGACGCGTAGTTGCCGCGGGGCCTGCGAGAGAGCTGGGTGAGGCGCTCACAGGCACGCGATACTCCGTGCACACGCTCGAGCCCAACCACCACGCGCTCGAGGAACTCGTTGCGTCGGCCAAGGCTCGCCGAGTGGCGGCAACGTCCGAGGGCGTCGGGCGGTGGTGGCGGGTGGAGCTCGAGATCGATGGCGGCGATGCGTCCGCTCGGGTCGTACTGTCGGCTCTCATCACGGCGGGGATGCCGATCGCCCGTTTCGAGCGGGTGGTGGCTCCTCTGGGAGAGGTCATCGAGCGCGCGATCGCTCGGAGCGGTCTCCCATGAGCACGCGAGCCGCCGTCGCCCTCACGCAGGCGTCCTGGAGGACGGCCAAGAGCTACCGTTTCTCGTTCGTCCTCTCGTTCGTGTCGCTCGCGGTGACGATCGTGCCGGTGTACTTCGTCGCGAATGCCCTGCAGCAGTTCATGGCGCCCGTGATCTCGAGCGAGGGCCGCGACTACTTCGGGTTTGTGTTGATCGGGACGGCGATGTTGACGCTCGTGTCCGCGGCGCTTTCCTCGTTCGCGTCGGCCGTGAGCGGCGGACTATCGAGCGGCTTTTTCGAGGCGCTGCTCGTCACGCCCACGTCGCTCGGCCCGCTGCTCGCCGGCCAGACGGGATACGCATTCGTCTGGGCGGCGGCGCGCGCGATCCTTCTCGTCGGCGTGGGGGCGTTTCTCGGTGTCGATCTGCGTTGGCTGCGGCTGCCGGAGGCGATGCTCGTGACGATGCTGCTCATGGGTGCGTACGCGGGCGTCGGGCTGATCGCCGCCGCGCTGGTCGTCTCGTTTCGGACGAACGCCGCTATTCCGCAGGGCGTCCTGGTCATCTCGACATTGCTCGGTGGCGTGTACTTTCCGACGTCCGTGCTCCCACCTGTCATGGCGCCTATCGCAGAGTGGTTGCCTTTGACTCCGGGTTTACGAGCCCTTCGGCAGGCGCTGTTGTTGGGCTACCCACTGAGCGCGATTAGCGGCGACCTTCTCCAGCTGGCCGGGCTCGCTCTCGGGTGTGCGGTGGTGGGCGGCGTCGCACTGCGACTTGCGTTTCGCTACGCGAGAAAGGCCGGGTCGCTGGGGCAGTACTGAAGCGCGAGCCGTCGCTGTTCGACGGGGCCCGGCATTGACTTCGCCCTTATGGGGACTACATTTACCCGGCTCGGACACCTCGTTCACCGTGAAGGGCGGAAGCTCTTCCGTAGCGGATGTCCGAAACGGATGAAGCCGGCGAACTGCGCGCCGGCGACCTTAAGGGCTCGCGATACGCGAGGGGTACGACGACCGACGGCTTCGCACACGCTGCGACGCGGTTCCCGATAAGCGACGCAGGACAACCTAACGCCAGTCAGTCCGAGGCCATTGCCTTCGCGTGAGCGAGGGTGACGCAGCGGATCTCTCTGCCAGAGAGGAGACGGCGCGCCTTGGGTCCCCACCCGCGCAGCAACGGCGGGCGCACCCGGCGATGGCGGATGGATACCGGTTCCTGTTCAAGGAACGCCTGGTCCACCCGCGTTTTTGTTGAGCGAAGTTTTCGCTTGCCGCGCGAGCGGCGGGCCTGAGATTACGAAGCGACGACGAACAGTCTGCAGATATGCCACGCACTACACCGCTCGAGCATTACCGCAATATCGGCATCATGGCCCACATTGATGCCGGGAAAACGACGACGACCGAGCGCATTCTTTTCTATACCGGCAAGAGCCACAAGATCGGCGAGGTCCACGATGGCGCCGCCACGATGGACTGGATGGAGCAGGAGCAGGAGCGTGGCATCACGATCACGTCCGCCGCGACCACCTGCTTCTGGCGCCGACACGGCGAGAGCCATGCGACCGGAAGCGCGACGGGTCCGGAGTATCGCATCAACATCATCGATACGCCGGGTCACGTGGACTTCACGGTGGAAGTCGAGCGTTCGCTGCGCGTGCTCGATGGCGCCGTGACGCTGCTCGACTCGGTCGCCGGTGTCGAGCCGCAGACGGAGACCGTGTGGCGCCAGGCGGACCGCTACGGCGTGCCGCGCCTCATCTTCGCGAACAAGATGGACCGCGTGGGAGCCGACTTCGATCGGTGCCTCAAGATGATCCGTGACCGCCTAACGAAGAACGCGTACCCGATCCAGCTGCCGGTCGGCTCGGGCGAGCTGTTCACCGGGCACATCGACGTCATCGCGCGCAAGCAGTACATCTTCGACGAGGAGACGCTCGGCAAGACGTTCACGGTGGTGGACGTGCCGGCGGACATGAAGGACGCGGTGGAGCTGGCCCGCCACGAGCTGATCGAGGCGGCCGTCACGCACGACGAGCAGCTGATCGAGAAGTACCTGGGCGGCGAGGAGCTGTCCGACGACGAGATTCGTCACGCGATTCGCGCGGCGACCGTCGGTGGGTTCATCACGCCGGTGCTCTGCGGCGCGTCGTTCAAGAACAAGGGTGTCCAGGCGCTGCTCGATTCGGTGATCGACTTCCTGCCGGCGCCGGTCGATGTGAAGGCGATCAAAGGGCACCTGCCGCATCATGACGAGACGTTCGACGAGCGGCCGCCCTCCGATGAGGCACCGTTCGCGGCGCTCGCGTTCAAGATCGCGACGGACCCGTTCGTCGGGAAGCTGACGTTCTTCCGCGTGTATTCGGGTGTGCTCGAGTCGGGCTCGTACGTCTACAACTCGACGAAGGACAAACGCGAGCGCATCGGTCGTCTCCTGCAGATGCACGCCAACAAGCGCGAGGAGATCGAAGAGGTGCGCGCGGGCGACATCGCCGCGGCGATCGGACTCAAGGACACGCGCACGGGCGACACGCTTTGCGACGACGATCAGCCGATCATCCTGGAGGCGATGAAGTTTCCGGCGCCGGTCATCGACGTGGCGATCGAGCCCAAGACGAAGGCCGACCAGGACAAGCTCGGTATCGCGCTGGCGAAACTGGCGGAGGAGGATCCGACGTTCCGCGTGCACACGGATGCGGAAACGTCTCAGACGATCATTTCGGGGATGGGCGAGCTCCACCTCGAGATCATCGTCGACCGCATGATGCGCGAGTTCAAAGTCGACGCGAACGTAGGGCGGCCGCAGGTCGCCTATCGCGAGACGATCAAGAAGCGCGTCGACAAGGTCGAAGGAAAGTTCATTCGTCAGTCGGGTGGTAAGGGGCAGTACGGACACGTCGTCATCAACATGTATCCGGCCGAACCGGGACAGGGCTTCGTGTTCGAGGACAAGATCGTCGGCGGCGTGATCCCCCGTGAGTACATCGCTCCGGTGGAGCAGGGGATCAAGGAAGCGCTGGAGAACGGCGTGCTCGCCGGCTATCCGATGGTCGACGTCGCGGTGCAGCTCGTGTACGGGTCGTACCACGATGTCGACTCGAGCGAAATGGCGTTCAAGATCGCGGGCTCCATGGCTTACAAAGAGGCCGCGAAGAAAGCGAACCCGGTTTTGCTCGAGCCCATGATGAACGTCGAGGTGGTTACTCCCGAGGCGTACATGGGCGACGTGCTGGGCGATCTCTCGGCTCGGCGCGGCAAGATCGGCGGTATGACGCAGCGTGGCGAAGCGCAGGTGATCGCCTCGAGCGTGCCGCTGTCGGAGATGTTCGGGTACTCGACGCGACTGCGATCGATGACGCAGGGTCGTGCCGTCTACTCGATGGAGTTCGCGCACTACGAGGAAGTGCCGAAGTCCAAGGCGGAGGAAATTATCAACAAGGTGAAGTCGTGAGCCTTGGGGTTAACTCTCAGAGGAAGCACTACAATGGCTAAGGCAAAGTTCGAGCGGACGAAACCGCACGTGAACGTCGGCACGATCGGCCACGTCGACCATGGCAAGACGACGTTGACGGCCGCCCTGACGAAGATCTCGTCGGACAAGGGGTATGGCACGAAGTACGTCTCGTACGACGAAGTCGCGAAAGCGTCAGCGTCGCAGGGACGTCGTGATGCCACGAAGATCCTCACGATCGCGACGAGCCACGTCGAATACGAAACGCCGAACCGCCATTACGCGCACGTCGACTGCCCCGGGCACGCCGACTACGTGAAGAACATGATCACGGGTGCCGCGCAGATGGACGGCGCGATCCTCGTGGTGAGCGCGGTGGACGGCCCGATGCCGCAGACGCGCGAGCACATCCTGCTCGCCCGCCAGGTGAACGTGCCGCGCATCGTCGTCTTCCTCAACAAGTGCGATCTCGTCGAGGACGCCGAGCTGCTCGATCTCGTGGAGCTCGAGGTCCGCGAGCTGCTCTCGAAGTACGAGTACGCGGGCGACGACGCGCCGGTCATTCGCGGCGCGGCGATCAAGGCCATCGAGGGCGACCCCCAGTGGGTCGCGAAGATCCAGGAGCTCTACGAGGCGCTCGACACGTTCATCCCGCAGCCGGTGCGCGAGATCGACAAGCCGTTCCTGCTCCCGGTCGAGGACGTGTTCTCGATCACGGGCCGCGGCACGGTGGCGACAGGCCGTATCGAGCGTGGCCGCATCAAGGTTGGTGAGGAGCTCGAATTGGTGGGCTTCGAAGCGAGCAAGAAGACGGTCGTCACGGGCGTCGAGATGTTCCGCAAGCTGCTCGACAGCGGTGAGGCGGGCGACAACGTCGGTCTTCTGCTCCGCGGCGTGGACAAGAAGGAGATCGAGCGCGGCATGGTGCTCGCCAAGCCCGGCTCGATTCCTCCGCACACGAAGTTCGAGGCCGAGGTGTACGTCCTCACGAAGGAAGAGGGCGGCCGTCACACGCCGTTCTTCAAGGGCTATCGCCCGCAGTTCTATTTCCGCACGACGGACGTGACGGGCTCGGTGGAGCTCCCGGCCGGCACGGAGATGGTCATGCCGGGTGACAACATCCAGATGACGATCGAGCTGATCACGCCGATCGCCATGGAAGAGCAGCTCCGTTTCGCGATCCGCGAGGGCGGCCGAACGGTCGGCGCGGGCGTCGTCACGAAGATCTTGAAGTAGGCACTAGGGACTGGGGACTAGGGACTCGGCTGTTCGAGATCCTCGTCCCCAGTCGCCGTTCCAGTCCCCAGTCCCCAAGTCCCCAGTCCCCGGAACAGCAATGGCTGGACGAATTCGGATTCGACTAAAGGCTTTCGATCACGCCGTCATCGACCAGGCATCCGCGGACATCGTGCGGACCGCTGAGAAGACGGGCGCGCAGGTATCGGGGCCGATCCCGCTGCCGACGAAGACGCAGCGGTGGACGGTGCTTCGTTCGCCGCACGTCGACAAGAAGTCGCGCGAACAGTTCGAGCTCAAGACGCACAAGCGCGTGATCGACATTCTCGACTCGCGCGCGCAGACGGTCGACGCGTTGACGAAGCTGGATCTACCAGCCGGCGTCGACGTCGAGATCAAAGTGGAGTAACAGCGGGGAATAGGGACTGGGGACTGGGGACTCGGCCGGGATGCTTCTGCCGGCGCGGAGATTTGATCAGCGACGGAAGGCTCCCGGCCGAGTCCCCTGTCCCTAGTCCCCAATCCCTTGAGTCCAACGGCCACGATGGATGTTGCTGCCTAACGGCGGCGTCCAGGCTGCGACTATTCAGAGGAATCATGATCGGAATCATCGGTAAGAAGCTGGGGATGACCCAGGTGTTCAACGACCAGGGGCAGCAGATCCCCGTGACGGTCGTTGAAGCACCGCCCAACCCGGTGCTCGGTTTCACCGAGAAGGCGAAAGCGGGATTCGCGTCCGTGCAGCTTGGCTACGGGAAGCAGCGCACGGCGCGCGAGTCGAAGAAGGGCGAGGGCAAGCCGCGCGGTCGCCGCGCGACGCAGGCCGAGCTCGGGCACGCGAAGAAGGGGGGGCTCGACTACGCACCCCGGGTGCTGCGCTCGTTCCGGCTCGATGACGCGCCAGGCAAGAACCCGGAGATCCCGTCGTTCAACGTCGGCGACACGATCAACGTCGGCGTGTTCGCCGTCGGCGATCAGGTGAAGGTCACTGGCACGTCGAAGGGGCGCGGATTTCAGGGCATCGTGAAGCGGCACAAGGCCGGTGGTGGCCCGAATACGCACGGTAACACGAAGCACCGGCGGCCGGGCTCGATCGGACCGGGAACCGATCCGTCACGAGTCATCAAGGGCAAGGCGATGCCGGGGCAGCACGGCAACAGGCGGCACACGCAGACGCACCTCCGTGTCGAGAAGATCGACGCCGAGCGCAATCTGATCTACATCCGCGGTTCGATCGCCGGCCCGACCAACGGGATCGTGCTCGTCCGCAAGCAGTCCTAAAGGCTCGAGACATGGCAGAGACGACGACATTCGAGGCCGCGGCGTACACGTCGCAGGGGACCGCGCGGGAGCGCGTGCGTCTGCCGGAGACTGTGTTCGACGGCATCGTGAACATGCCGGTGATGCACCAGGCGGTGAAGGCATTCCTTGCCAATCAGCGCCAGGGCAACGCGTCGACGAAAACGCGCGGGTACGTGGTGGGCGGCAACCAGAAGCCGTGGAAGCAGAAGGGCACCGGGCGTGCGCGCCAGGGTTCGACGCGAGCGCCGCACTGGGTTGGCGGTGGCACCGTGTTCGGTCCGACGCCCCGCGCGTACGATGAGTATGTACCGCGTCAGGTGCGCGCGCTCGCGCGAAAGAGCGCGTTCAATGCGCGCGCTCGCGAGAACGCGATCTACGTCATCGACCAGTTCAGCTACGACGCGCCGCGCACGAAGGCGCTGCTCGGGCTGGTGAGCCGCATCGGCATCGGCGAGCAGAAGGTGCTCGTGCTCACGGACGGCGTGAAGCCGAACGTGTTCCTGTCCGGGCGCAACCTGCCTAACGTGCACGTGATGCCGTACAGCGACGTCTCGACGTACCACATTCTCTGGTCGGATGTGGTGCTGATCGAGGGTGGGGCGATCGGGCACGCGCTGGCACCGATCAAGGAGGAGCCGATCGCGCTGCCGCCGCGTCGCGCGACCCCTGCGGCGACGACGGCCGTGAGTGGCCGCAAGGCCGCGGCGAGGAAGACCGTGGAGAAGGCGTCGGCAGCGAAGAAGAAGGCCGCCGCGAAGAAGAGCGCGAAGACCGCGAAGAAGAGCGCGAAGAAATCGGCGAAAGCGGAGACCAAGGCGGCGGCCGCGAAAAAGCCGGCCGCGAAGAAGAGCGCCGCCAAGAAGGCGCCCAAGAAGAAGGACCGGTAAGTCATGGCCACTGTATTTCGCACCATCGTGCGTCCGATCGTGACCGAGAAGACGTCGATCGCCCGCCAGGAGCGCGGCGAGTATGTGTTCGAGGTTGCGCCCGACGCGTCGAAGCCGGCGATTCGCCAGGCGATCGAGCATCTGTTCGGGGTGAAGGTGACTGGCGTCTGGACGTCGAACCAGCGCGGCAAGGTGCGGCGCGTCGGCAAGTCGGCGGGCCGTCGTCCGAATTGGAAGAAAGCGATCGTGACGCTCCGCGAGGGTGATACGATCGAAGGCATCTTCGAGGGCTAACGCGCATGGGCATTCGTCAATTCAAGCCGGTGACCAAGGGGACGCGGTTCCGCTCGGTCTCGGATTTCACGGAGATCACCCGCTCGACGCCGGAGAAGTCGCTGACCGAGCCACTGAAGAAGTCGGGCGGGCGCGACAACCATGGCCACATTTCCATGCGTCGACGCGGCGGTGGCCACAAGCGGAAGTACCGGGTCATCGACTTCAAGCGCAACCGGTTTGGCGTGCCGGCGGTCGTGAAGACCATCGAGTACGATCCGAACCGTTCCGCGCGTATCGCGCTCGTGCAGTACGAGGACGGCGAGCTGCGCTACATCCTGCATCCGAAAGGCCTCGCCGTGGGCGACACCGTCGTGTCCGGCAAGGGCTCCGACATTCGCATCGGCAACGCACTGCCGCTTCGGGAAGTCCCGTTAGGCACGAACGTGCATAACGTGGAGCTCGTGCCGGGTCGCGGGGGCCAGATCGCGCGCTCGGCGGGCGTGTCGCTCGAGGTCGTCGCCAAGGAAGGCGAGTACGTGACCCTGCGCATGGCGTCCACCGAGACGCGGCGCATGCACGGCAACTGCCTGGCGACGATCGGCGAGGTCGGCAACGCCGAGCACGAGCTGCTGTCCTGGGGCAAGGCCGGCAAGACCCGATGGAAGGGACGTCGCCCGAAGGTCCGCGGCGAAGTCATGAACCCGGTGGATCACCCGCACGGCGGCCGCACGCGCGGTGGCCGGAACGTGGTGAGCCCGTGGGGCAAGAAGGAGGGCGTGAAGACGCGCAACATGAAGAAACCATCGCAGCGCCTGATCGTTCGCGGTCGCAAGCGCGGCAAGGCTACCCAGTCCGGGTTCTAAGGTCCTATGGCGAGATCCGTAAAGAAGGGCGCGTACGTCCACGAGAGCCTGACGAAGCGCGTGCAGTCGATGAACTCGCGCAACGAGAAGCGCGTCGTGAAGACGTGGTCGCGCGCGAGCACCGTGATCCCCGATTTCGTGGGGCACACGTTCGCCGTGCATAACGGGAACAAGTTCATCCCGGTGTACGTGACCGAGAACATGGTCGGCCACAAGCTCGGCGAGTTTGCGCCGACGCGCCTGTTCCGTGGTCACACCGGGAACAAGGCGACCGACAAGAAGGCGTCATTGGCGCCCGCACCGGCGGCCCCTGGCGCGCGCGGAGGGAAGTAAGCCATGGCTGAAGCACGGGCATTCCAGCGCAGCACGCGGCAGTCGCCGTACAAGATGCGGCTGGTCATCGACCAGATTCGCGGCAAGGACGTGAACGAGGCGCTCGCGCTGCTCAAGTTCTCGAAGAAGCACGCGGCCAAGCAGATCGCGAAAGTGCTGACCTCGGCCGTCGCGAACGCCGAGTTCAAGGCGCGTGAGGCAAACGAATCGATCGACGTCGATCAGCTCTACGTGAAGCACGCGATCATCAACGAAGGGCCGAAGCTCAAGCGGTTCATGCCGGCGGCGATGGGTCGCGCGACGCCGATTCAGAAACGCACCAGCCACGTCGAGATCATCGTGGCGGAGAAGGAAGGTCGCTAATGGGACAAAAGGTCAATCCAATCGGCTTTCGCCTTGGCATCTCCAAGCAATGGCGATCGCGCTGGTACGCCAACCGCGATTTCCCGCAGCTGCTCCGTGAAGACGAGCTGCTCCGGAAGTATCTGAAGGCGCGCCTCGGTCACGCGGCGATCTCCGACATCACGATCGAGCGCAAGCCAGGCAAGGTGGTGGTCACGATCCACACCGGCCGGCCGGGCGTCGTCATCGGGAAGAAAGGCGCCGAGGTCGACAAGCTGCGCGACGAGCTCGCGCAGCTGACCGGCAAGGAAGTCGGGATCAACGTCGAGGAGATCAAGCGTCCGGAGCTCGACTCGCAGCTCGTCGCCGACAACATCGCGAACCAGCTGTCGCAGCGCATCTCGTTCCGTCGCGCCATGAAGCGCGCGGTGCAGAGCGCGATGCGCATGGGCGCGCAGGGCATCAAGGTGAAGGCGGGCGGGCGTCTCGGCGGCGCGGAGATCGCGCGCGTCGAGGGCTACCATGAGGGTCGGGTGCCGTTGCACACGCTGCGCGCGGACATCGACTACGCGACGTCGACGGCGAAGACCACCTTCGGCACCATCGGTGTGAAGGTCTGGATCTTCAAGGGCGAGATCGTGGAAGACCGCCGCGGCAAGACTTACTCGACTGGCGTCTAAGGAGAATCAGAGATGCTTAGTCCAAAGCGCGTCAAGTTCAGAAAGAGATTCAAGGGTCGGACGAAGGGCCTCGCCACTCGTGGCAACGAGGTGTCGTTCGGTCACTACGGCCTGAAGGCGATGGAGCCCGGCTGGGTTTCCAACCGGCAGATCGAAGCGGCCCGCGTGGCTCTGACGAGACACATCAAGCGTGGCGGCAAGGTCTGGATCCGGATTTTCCCCGACAAGCCGATCACCAAGAAGCCCGCCGAGACCCGCATGGGTAAGGGAAAGGGCTCACCCGAGGGATGGGTGGCGGTGGTGAAGCCGGGCAGGGTGATGTTCGAGCTCGAGGGTGTAACGCCCGAGATCGGACGCAAGGCGATGGCGCTGGCCGCCGCCAAGATCGGAGTGAAGTCGAAGTTCGTGACACGTGAGGAGGCGCACACGGATGCTAGCTAAGGACATTCGCGAGATGAGCGAGGCGGACATCAATTCCCGCATCGCCGAGCTGGAGCGCGAGAGATTCAATCTCCGCATTCAGTCCGGCACCCGCACTCTCGACGACCCGCTTCGGTTGCGGGTGATCCGCCGTGACGTGGCGCGGCTCAAGACGGTACTGCAGGAGAAAGTGATCGGCATTGCGGAGGCGAAGGAGCCGAAGCGTGTGACAGCGAGACGCGTGACGGGGAGACGGGGGCGCAAAGCCGCCACCGCGACGAACCGTAAGAAGACGAGTAAGAGGGCTTAATGGCTGAATTGGCGAAGAGAGAAAGTGGCGCGATCGAGCGGAATGCGCGGAAGACGCGCGTCGGCATGGTCGTGAGCGACAAGATGGCGAAGACCGTCGTGGTCTCGATCGAGCGCAGAGTCCAGCATCCGGTGTACGGCAAGATGGTCCGCCGCACCAAGAAGCTGAAAGCGCACGACGAGCAGAACGAGGCCAAGACGGGCGACACCGTCCGCATCATGGAGACCCGGCCCTTGTCGAAGGACAAGAGATGGCGCGTGGTCGAAATCATCGAACGTGCACGTTAAC
>Ga0070676_10000913_pt1 | contig 14630 bp, 13 predicted proteins | sample KBSM53metaG_FD_64667 | JGI IMG/M metagenome (GOLD analysis project Ga0070676, IMG submission 64667) | Miscanthus rhizosphere microbial communities from Kellogg Biological Station, Michigan, USA - KBS M5-3 metaG | ecosystem: Host-associated > Plants > Roots > Rhizosphere > Soil ...
TTTGTCATGATCACCGGCAATTGCCTGTATTTTTCAAAATAGTCAAAAGCATCTTCAAGTCTGAGGGCAAATTGCTTCAGAGATGCATCATCTTTCGTCAATTTATTGAGATAGTCAGAACTTCTTTTCACATTATAACGAATAGGGAAAATATGCACCGGTATAAAGTCCTGGCCCGCGTCTTTGGCATGCGCTGCCAAAATATACAGCTCATCAATTTGCCCATCGGTGATCGGAATACAACCAACTGTTACGCAACTTCCATGAATATAAATGTCACCACCGGGTTGCAATGAATCACTTAGTATCCTGTCAGAAACATTCGGGTAATTGAGTCCCAACGAGAGATAATAATTGCTCCGGGGGTTAAATTCATTGATATAATAAAAACCTTCAGGCACCTGGAAATCCCCGGCCATTCTTTTTGGGCCAAGAGTTCCCGCCAGGGCGCAGATCCTATACGTTTTAAAGAGTTGGAAAGGGTCTTTAACATCATTCTTTACCCAAACCTCCATTTGGCTATCGTACTTAAATGATCGTATATAAATATATTTTGCCGGCCAAACCAGCTTCTTTGCCGCAAATTGTTTTTGCAAAGTATCTTCCTTACGGGCAAGGGCTTCTGCCGGTCGTGGCAATGTTTTCTGATATTCAAGAAACGAAGTCGAAACAACAGCGAAGGATGTCCCGTTCTTTTGCGCAGAAACACTTAGCAAAAGGCCGCTGAATAAGATGAGTGTCCATAGGTTTTTCATGACGGAGTATTTATCCATTTTAAAAACGTAATCGATCGTTGTTAAGTATTAAAAAATGTAAATGATTTGTAAAGATAATTAATTCAAGCCAAGGCCTCCTGATCACCGGTTATAGGTATCCTAAATTTTGTCCACAGCTGTGTATAGTTGAGTTCCCTCAAAAAAAATGCTTTATAGATTGCCCCTCGCTGCCTGTTCTCTTTCTATGGCCTCGAACAAAGCTTTGAAGTTTCCTTTACCAAAACTCTTCGCACCCTTTCGTTGTATGATCTCGAAGAATAACGTTGGCCGGTCCTCGACAGGTTTGCTGAATAGCTGCAATAAGTAGCCTTCATTGTCTCTGTCCACTAATATACCCAACTCCTTCAATGGCTGGAGATCTTCATCAATGTGCCCCACCCTGTCGAGTAGGTCATCATAATAAGTTGTCGGCACCCGCAAAAATTCAACTCCCCTGCTGATCAACTGCCTGACAGTCGACACAATATCATTTGTGGCCAGAGCAATATGCTGTACACCTTCTCCATTGTAAAACTCAAGATATTCCTCTATCTGGCTCTTTTTCTTTCCCTCAGCGGGCTCATTAATTGGGAATTTTACAAAGCCGTTTCCATTACTCATCACTTTGCTCATCAATGCCGAATATTCCGTTGAGATCTCCTCATCATCAAATGTCAAAATATTTTTGAACCCCATTACTTCTTCATAAAATTTTACCCATCGGTTCATTTGATTCCATCCAACATTTCCTACGCAATGATCAACATACAGCAATCCCGTTTCTTTGGTTTTAAAGTTCGGCAACTCCCATTTTTTATACCCCGGTAAGAAAATGCCTTTGTAATTTTTCCTTTCCACAAATATGTGTACAGTATCGCCATATAAATGGATCCCACTTAGTACTACCTCACCCTCGTCATCGGTTAACACCACAGGTTCCATATAAGACACGGCTCCCCTAGTTGTCGTCTCTTTCCAGGCCTTTCGGGCATCGTCAACCAGCAACGCGAGTACCCTCACACCGTCACCATGTTTGTTTACGTGTTCTGCGATCGGGGTATTAGCCTTTAAAGGAGTCGTCAAAACAAATGTGAGCTTATTCTGTTTTACAGCGTAGCTGGCTTTATGCCTGGTACCTGTTTCCGGACCTTCATAGGCCAGCGGTTGAAACCCGAATGCCGTGATATAGTAATGCGCCGCCTGTTTTGCATTGCCTACATAAAATTCTATATGATCAGTTCCAAGCAATGGCAAAAAATCTGTTTGAGTGGTCGATGTATTTTTACGAGTTGTATCTGATGGCATAAATAAATATTAAGACGTGAATGGGCATTTAAAAATTCTCTTTGTGATAACGAGTATTTGCAAATTGTGAGTTGTGAAATACAATTAATAGAAATTTACTAAATCCAAATTGATTGACGATTGGCAATTCACACCTGGCGGTTCTCGCTAAGGCCCCTCCGGGAGACGGACATCATCGCCAATGTTTCCATCAGCAGAAAGAAATGATTGCGGAAATCGGGAAATATCTTATGAGCATAGTCGGGGCGCATCTCAGAATAAAAGTACAAAACATCCGGTGTTTTTGAATGTGAAAAGTCAAACGCGGAAACGTGAGCCCCTGATAGTGTCTCCTGATAATGGAATATCTCACGTCTGACGTTTCGCGTTTCACGACCTCTAATGAAATGTCAAGAACGGAACGTAGTGAACGGGCACCCTGCCAATATGGCGATTTTTTTTGCTTTGGAATAAGGCTTGTTATCTTGCGGGCTGAATTAAAACATTATCAGCCATGCTACAGGAAACAGGAACCATTTCTATTAATACAGAGAATATTTTTCCCATTATTAAAAAATTTTTGTACTCCGACCACGAGATTTTCCTCAGAGAGCTGGTGAGCAATGCCGTGGATGCCACCCAGAAAATAAAAAGGCTTGGCTCATCGGGTCATTATAATACGGAGCTTGGCGATCTCCGTGTTAAAGTAGCGGTTGATGAAAAGGCAAAAACGATCACTGTTTCAGATAACGGTATCGGGATGACTGCCGAAGAGATTAAAAAATATATCAACCAGATAGCTTTTTCCGGCGCCACTGAATTCATGGAAAAATTTAAGGAAGCGCAGGATGCCAACGAGATCATTGGTCGCTTTGGACTCGGGTTTTATTCCGCATTTATGGTCGCTGACAAAGTCGAGATACAAACATTATCGTACCAGGATGGAGCTGAACCGGCAAGATGGATCTGTGATGGCAGTACTTCTTTTGAGATCACTGAGGGCACCCGCACAGACAGAGGGACAGATGTGATTTTATATATTAATGAAGACTCAGAAGAATTCTTACAGGATCACCGGATCAGTGAAATATTGAACAAATATGCGAAGTTCCTGCCTGTGCCGGTACAGTTTGGGACCAGGAAGGAATCAGTGCCTGACGGGGAAGACAAAGATGGCAAACCAAAATATAAAACGATCGAAGTTGACAACATCATCAATAACACTAACCCGATCTGGACAAAATCCCCGGCTGATCTGAAAGACGAGGACTATCTTGACTTCTATCGTGAATTATATCCATTCTCCGAAGAACCATTATTCTGGATCCATCTGAACGTTGACTTTCCATTTCATCTGACGGGTGTATTGTATTTCCCCAGGCTGAAAAATGATTTCGAGATACAAAAGAACAAAATCAAACTTTTCAGCAGGCAGGTTTTTATTACCGATGAGGTAAAGGACATTGTTCCTGAATTCTTAATGCTTTTGCATGGTGTGATTGATTCACCCGATATTCCCTTGAATGTGAGCCGTTCTTTTTTACAGGCTGACAGTAATGTTAAAAAGATAAATGGCTATATCTCCAGAAAAGTTGCCGATAGGCTGCATGAGTTGTTTAAGAAAGATCGAAAGGCTTATGAAGAAAAATGGAGCGACATTGGTTTGTTTGTAAAATTCGGTACCATTTCTGATGAAAAGTTTTACGAAAAAGCAAAGGATTTTTTACTCCTCACGAATACCAATAACGAGCATTATACCCTGGAAGAGTACAAGGCTAAAGTAAAAGATTTTCAAACCGACAAGGATGGCAACCTGGTTTATCTCTATAGTTCTGATGCTGAGCGCCAGCATAGCTATGTGCAGGCGGCCAATAAACGGGACTATGATGTATTGTTGATGAATTCCCCCATTGACACACACTTCATACACCATCTCGAAATGAAGCTGGAAAAAACCTCACTGAAAAGAGTAGATGCAGATGTGCTGGATAAGCTGATTGTAAAAGAAGACGCCGCTAAACACTCGCTCTCAGAAGATGAAACAAAAAAACTGAAGGACATATTTGACAAAGCGATCAACAATTCAAATATGAAGGTTGAAATAGAGAGCCAGTCTGCAGACGGGATGCCCGTAACTATCACAATGGAAGAGTGGATGAGAAGGATGAAAGACATGTCGAAATTAGGCGGCGGTATGAATTTTTATGGATCAATGCCCGATAGTTACAAAGTGTCGGTCAATGCCAATCATAAACTCATTTCTAAAATATTACAGGCTGACGAAATAAAACAAGCTGAAATGGCCAAACAAGCTTTTGATCTTGCATTATTAGCACAAGGTATGTTGAAGGGTGCCGACCTTACTGCATTTGTCGAAAGAAGTGTAGAGATCCTTTAGTGAACATAAGGCAAACCCTATTAGTATTGTTTGTCTTTCAGGAATCTGAATTCCAGCCCGAAAGTTCCCCCACGCAAAGAGTTATAACCAGCGAACAGGCCGAAGCTTGTATTAAAGTTATAAGTGAGATAGGCCCCGCCACCAACTTGTGATTTTGATTTGTAGATCTGGTGATACCCTCCCTGGGGAGAGTTATCATCCCTTAAATTTTGATAATATTTTTTTTCGCCAATTGAAACATCTCCTGAAATGGAAAAGTTTTCATTTAGTATCCGTGTATAACCTACATCAATGGAATAAAAATAATCACCGTCACCAATGGCGGTTGTACCCGCTAAGTAGTCATGCTTTTTACCAAGCGCATCGTTAAATACCTGGTAAGTGGCTCCAATTGATGCTGCATTATTGCCGAAAAAATACTTAACCGCTATCATCGGCGCCTTAGAAGTTCCAATTCCAGCGTCGAAGCCAAAGCCTGTTTGCGCGGAGGTAAGCAATACGAAAAAAACAGAAGGGATTAAAATTAAATATTTGTTCATTGATCTTGATTTGCAGATATTGATCTTGATTTGCAGATAAGGTCCCGGTTCATGGCTCGAACCTAAATTACGATATTTATTCTCAACTGAATTTTGAGCCACATTCATTTATGCTCCTCGAATGTATGGTTGGGGGTGTTATATTTTGCACCTTGCAATTGCAGCTTTAAATATATAACCAATTCTTTTTATGAAATCAAAAATAATTGAAGAAATTTCACACATCATGAATTCGGAATATAAATCATCGTCATTTTCATTCAATTTATTGTTCATTTTTAATTGACAGTCCCGTCTTTTGTTAAAATAACAGTCATTCTTGTTTAGCAAAAGCTGATAAATATCCTTTTCTATTCTTTAACAAACATCGGCCTCCATGGCATAGTTTTTCTTTAAGAGTACTTGTCTTAAATTATTCATTCATTAAAAATTTTAGATTATGAAAAAATTATTACCCATTTTCTCAATACTATTTATAAGCGTAATACTGATCTCTGCTTGTAATAGCAAGACCGCTGTCGATGCAAATACAGGAAAGGTGCTGACATACATTGATACAGCGGGCCTGGCTGATTTTCAAAAATGGAAAGCGCAGAATGAACTAAAGGATCCTGCGGTATATTACAATCAAGGAGCTGAAGTTTCGATGAACCGACCGGTAAGAAAAACCACAAAGAGTTATAGCTCTGTGCAGAGAAATTCGAATACTGGAGGTGGCTCCTTAAATTCGGTATCGCAGTATCCGGCTAAAACAACAGTAAAAAAAGGCTGGAGCAGAAAAGCTAAAGGTGCAGCGATCGGTGGTGGCGGCGGCGCGATCCTGGGAGCAGTCATCAACAAGAATAATCGATTAGTCGGCGGTGCGATTGGTGGTGCGTTGGGCGCTGGCATCGGCTATGTGATAGGAAATGAACTGGACAAAAAACATGGAAGATAGATAGAATTACCGGGTCTCCATTAGCATGAGACCCGGTTTATGATTTAGTCTTAAAATGACATAAAATCTTATTGCACTACTGCTGAAGAAAGACCATTTGTTTCATAAAACGGTCTGCGGGGATTTTGTTGCATTCGCTCGTTGATTCTTTCAGCCAGCCATTGAAAATATTCTCCCAGGAATGGATCTGGCTGCTTTTCACGAATGTCCTGGAATAATATTTTGTACTTTTCCCACGCGAGCGCTACAAATGAGCCAAGCGTTTTATCGACGAGATCGATGTTTATCAGTCGCTCGGCAACGAGCATGCCGAGAGACTCCATCTGTTGACCAAACTGAACAATGAATACCTGTTCCTTTTGGGGAAGTGCATTCATTTCTTTACTGTTGGATGGCATACTATGAGAATTGATAAAAAGTATGAGTTCCGCAAATTCGCGTGTTTGAAAATTGCGCAATGTTTCTATGGTAAGTCGCTCCCGGCGGTCACGATTGGCTGTGTTTACCTGTGCAATACCAAATATCAAGCCTATGACGAATGATAATGCAAGAGCAACGTTGGCAATAAGAGTAACGATATCCATCATACAATTGTCTTTACCATTCTCCCTAATTGCAACTAGTACAAAGCAAAGCGTTTTTTAATTCTTTTTACCTTCAGCTAAAGTTTAGCGATATAGCTTGCACTGTCTTTAAATTTATCCGGAGCCATTTCCACAAAAAAATTCTTTACCCCACCCGTTTTAGCAGCAGCAAAAAACTCCTTCCAGTCAATTACTCCCTGCCCAATGGGAACTTCTTTTTTATCCGTCGTCCAGTCAGATAGATGCGATGAAATAAATCTTCCGGGATATTTTTTGAAGTAATCAGCAGCTTTGTAACCAAGATTGATCACCTCAGTTTGGAATTGCATTTTTACCAATTCGGGATCAAAGCGTGCCATCAATGCATCATAGATCAGTTGTCCTTCCAGCATGTTGAATTCAAACTCATGATTATGAAAACCTGCCTGCATCCCCGCTTTCTTTATTTTTTCTGCTGACTTATTTAATTTGTCTGCGGCATCCTGGTAATCTTTTAACGTCGCCGTTTTAGGTAGCCAGAAAGTGGAACATATCATTTGCGTAAGCCCCATTTGCTGTGACCATTCAATGCGGCCATCGAGATCGTCTGTTAATTCACCGGAACCAAAATGACAACTTGGACAAGTTAGCCCTGCGTCATTAATGATGCTCTTGATATCAGCCGTTTTCATATTTACAAGGGACCCAAAACCAAGAGTAGCATAGCCTTTCGGAGAACACATTTCTACAAGCTTATAGCCCTGGGCTGCCATCATTTTCAATGTGCCGGCCAAATCCTTCCCCAGTGCTTCTTTTACGCTCCATGATTGAAAGCCAATAGGTATGTCATTGAATGCAGCATTGGCAAACAATTCTGTGGGTAACTGTGATAAAGCAAGTGCAGCACCGGCGCCCATGGCAGCCTTTGTCATGAATTCTCTTCTGTTTAATTTTTTCATATTAGTATTTTATTAGCGCGATTATTATTAAATAAATAAGTCGTTCTATTTTTTCATATAGTTGCAGGATCCCATCCTGATCTGTACTCGCGGCTCAAGTATTTATTCGCATCCGGTACATTAGTGATGGAATGAGTGGATGCGTCATATTTTAAAAGCTTCCAGGATCTCAACGCCACAGCATATAAATTGATCGCTTCCGTTAAATATTCGGCTTCCGGGAAACTACCCGGATATTGCTTACCGGTTTTACAGGCATCAACAAATAATGATAATGCGTCAGTAGTTCTTTGAACCTGGTTCCTGTTATCTGTATCTGCTTTGGCGGGCTCATCCATTTTTTTACCTGAAATGATCTTCGGAGCCTGCACATTAAATCCGGCTAGTATCTTACCCTTGTCTCCAACGAACATCATTCCCTCTGCAGGTAACTCCTTGTTATCATTGAGCAACTCCATGGGTATCGGCGGCCGCATACCACCATCATACCACACCAGGTCAACAGCGGGTCTCGATCCATTTGCAGGGTATTTAAATCTCACTGAGCTCGCCATCGGGAATGAAAAATTGTTTGCGATTTGATAAGGAACCGGGTCTTTCATTCCGCAAACATGACTGAGGTTGGGTTCAACAATTGTCGGTGAGGTCAATTGCAATGCATTAAAAACGGTCCACAAACTATAGTGACCCATATCGGCCATTGAGCCGCCACCGAAATCATACCATCCGCGAAATACCATATGCGTGTAGTTGGGGTGATATGGACGCTGGGCTTCGGGTCCCAACCAAAGATCCCAGTCAAAGCCGTTTGGAACGGGCGGCGTATCGGTGGGTATGTCTGCATATTGCGGCCATACGGGTCTGTTTGTCCAGTTATGTACTTCCGTAAGTGTTCCGATTGCTCCCCCATTTATCCATGCCATTACAGTTTCCATAGAGCCATTCGAATCCCATGGGATCAAATGAGTGATCACTTTACTGTTGCGGGCCATTTCAATGATCTTCTTTCCTTCGAGCAAACGATTGGATAATGGTTTGTGCATTAGAACATGTTTGCCTTTTTTCATAGCAGCCATGCTGAGAACACCATGCAAATGATCAGGCGTCATTATCTTGACCGCATTAAGATCTTTTTCCTTTTCCAAAAGTTCACGGGCATCTGCATACGCATTACAACCCTTATAGTTTAGTTCAGGATGAACGTTTGAGTAGAATGTATCAACGATCGATTTACCATTATCTCTTCCGCCGGGGATCATGTTGTCGCCGCCTGATGTCCAATTTGGATTTTTGATCGTGTTACGTATTTCATTTCTCAGCCAATCTTTTCCCCAGTCTTTATAACCCACAGCCTCTTTATTTGGATCACAAACAGCAACTACATGAAACTGGTTGCTGGCCAGCAATGGCAATAGTTCGCGGATGCCTTGCGTGCCCACACCGATGTACGCCAAAGTGATCTTATCGCTGGGAGCAATATAATTTTTTCCTCCAAGCACATGTCGTGGAAGAATTGTGAAGCCAATTGCAGAAGCAGCGGTCATTTCAACAAATTTTCTTCTGCTTATCTGTGACTTTCTGGGAGTGTTTAAACTGTTTTCGTTTTGAATGCCGGGAGTTATAGCATCCTGTTTGGTTTCCTGTTTCATAAGCAATATTTTATCGTTAGAGAAGTGGGACTAATTTACGCTATTTGAAGAATTAATAACTAAGAATAAAAATTAAATGTCAATCAAACACAATATGCCCGAACAAGTCATAGTCATGAAAATTTGTTTTTACTTTCTGCCATTCCCATGACGATTCTCCGTTGTCATAGTCAATCCGGTAAAAATTAGCGCGCCAATGAGTACCTTTTTGAGGAGGGACATTATTCAGGGGTCTAAGTAATGCGTAGGGTATAAAAAATTCAGCGGTCCACGAAGTAACCGATCCGTCGTTTTTATCTACATGTATTGCATGTTTTGTTTTACGGGTGCCCTCATAATGCCACGGGCGCCATCCGAGAAACTTTCCTTTATTATTAGGCACCAAAATGGGCAGTTCATGGTTGAGGGGGGAAAGTTCATATTCAAAATAGATCGGGTTTGATTCATCGGTCCAGAAAAACGCTTCGACCACATCTTCATGCCAGAGGTCAAGAAAATCATCCTGCATTGTAGCAGTGATTTTTTTGTCTTCACAATGATAGAGACAATAAATACCAGAATCAGAATACAACATTTTTATCCGGGTTTTATAAGAGACATTACCTTCACTTTTCGACAATTCCGACCAATCTGAATTGTTCCAGTTAGAAGCACTGCCATCACCTCTTATTTCAAAATCTGCAGTATGTTTCACTTTTAAGGTATCTCCCCCTGTTTCTAAAAGAGATCCTCCCTGAGTTTTACAAATATTAGCCGTATGGCTAACTAAAAGGATAATCGAGCATAGAAGATTTATCATCGTTTGGCTTTCTATAAATTTAAGCTATCCCTTCAAAACGGAAACTTAACGATAGGGTCGGGCTATATTTTGAATTGATTAACCACACCAGCGGAACATAGGCTCTATGTGGTTCCAAAAATTCGAACCGAAACATGACCGGTAATGAGACATACTTCCTTAATAACATTCTATTTCCGATATCGCGATCTGCTTTTTTGCATGGACAAAATTTATCCTGATGCGGGCTGCCGTCAATTTATCAAAAACTAAAGTGTTTTCAGTATTTCCAACAGGGTTCGCAGGCTCCCGCGTTTTTATTGTGACTGGCATCCATTCATTCCCACTTTGAATTTCAATCGCTAAACTGTCTGGTGCAGCAAATATTTTATTATCGGCAACAGGATAGATCTTTATGCTTGAAATTTCCCTTGGCTGTCCAAAATCGACGGCAAACCAATCGCTTCGTGCTGTTGAGCCAAGTGTTGTCCAACGATTCGTGATCTCAGGAAAATACCAGATCCTTCCATCGACAGCCTGGTAAAGAGACGTATCCGGCGTTGTATTGATCGAAGCTGAAGGCTTAGGATAGCCTTGACGCGAAATATTCAACGCGTGGTCAACTGGTTGTTTCATTAAATGGTTTATAATTGGAGAACCAACGACAATTGCCTGCTTATCTTGTATTTTAAATAGATCAGTTCTCTTTCCATCCACCAATGCGGTCAATCCTTTTCCTATTCTGTACCTGGTGCCATCCCTGTCAAATACCACCGTCAATTTATGACCGTGGTAAAAAACATCATCAAGACAGAAATATTCAATCGAGTTATCGATAAGCGGATTGATCACAAGCGTATCGCTTTCAGAAGGACGAATACCACACAGACCTGTAATGACAAGATTGTTATAAGAAGAATGATTATAATGGTTACTCCAGTAGTAATACACTATCGGTCCACCAAGATTCGGATCATAATCTTCAACAAGATTTATTTTGCCATTGGGAAGGTAATGTTGTTGCGTGTATAAGCGTAATATCTTTACATAGTCAGATGAAGTAACTATTTTTTGATCGTAATTATTCAAAAAATTGGCCATGGCCGTTATTACCTGGCTTGTTTGATAGGGCCAGCTTGGGCCATTCCATTGGCTTCCACGCTGCCCCTCGAAAAAAACAAATTGTTTGAAATAATATTGATAAGAAGGCTCATTCGTCCTCAAACCAAATTTCCCAAGTAATGCTGTTGTATCGATAATATGTTCCCATGCAGCATTGTAGGTTCGATCATCTGCCGGTAAATTAAAATACCAGGGAATAAGTCCCGCCAGTTCACGGCCACGAATAAAATCCCAAGCATGAACAAATTGATTGTTTACTTTAAACCTGTCCGTAAAATGTGCTAATGAATCGTTCCATAAGTTATCCTGCACGTTTGTCTTTAGCCCGGCGGCTTTTTGCAAGTATTCTTTGCTTAACTCTGCATCACCTTTCATTGCAGCGATATGGGCAATCGCTATTGCATTACCGTACATGTAGCTGTTTATTGTAGGCCTGTATGCTTCCCCATCATCAAAGCCGTCCTTTCCTCCCGACGCGTCAATGGAGGCAATGGTATACTCAGTGGCGTCAGGCATCGCAGGTATGTAATAAAGGTTTTTGGCCGAATCATAATGATCACTCCATTCCATATACATGTGTCGCATACTGTCAAGCTGTTTTACAATAAAAACCGAATCAGCATTTACAAGAAATCTCGCATAGGCAGCGTCAGCAATGCTTTCGCTGTATCGCCGGTTATTACCTCCTTCCTGGTACAGGTAATTGATATAGCCATCCATATAACGGCTATCTCTGAGCCACCGGCCCTCATAAATGTGATGCATGGACGCGGCATTGATCGTGCAGAAGGGCTCCCTGTCCCACGGAACATGATTAATAAATTCTGTAATGACATAACTGTTATCACCAACATGACGAATATGTGCCTTGTAAAGCTTCCACCTGTAATAATAAACCTGCTCGATTTGCTTGTCGGAGCATTCAAAAAATGGAATATTATTCAAATACCATTGAGCATCTTCCTGGTAATACTCCCTGGCAAGTTTTTTATGATCAGGAAGCTCAAGTTGATCTTTGCCCGCACAACTAATAAGGAAAATTGTTGTGAGAACTGCGAGCAGGTTTGGCGTTATGAATTTTCTTTTTGTGATAAACATCATGAATTGATTTGCGGGCCAGCGAACATGATAGAACAAATAGATCAGTCAGCAAGCGGATATCCAATTTCCCAATGAAGACCGAAAGGATCAACAAGTCTTCCCAGTCTCCATCCATGATCTTCGCCAACGGGAAAAACTTCTGATGCTCCGGCTTCCAGGGCTTTTGCAAAAACAACGTCCGGGTCATTAACCGTGAGGATCATTCGGATCGAATCACCCCCGAGTTCCTGAACATAGGAGTTTTCAGAACCCCCGCTTACCCAAAACTCTGCTCCATTTACAGAAAGTTTTACGATTAATCCGCCAGGCGTATCCAAACGATATGTTTCAATAGCATCAAATGCCGATTTATAAAACGTAGCGGCCTGTTCACCATTTCGAACAGTGAGCCAGGGTGCAATAGTTGTTCGAATCGATTTCTCTTTCATTATCGGTGTGTTCTTATGTTGAATTATATTTCAGTTGCGATGTAGATCCATGCTTCACTTCCCGACTCAAGCACCACATTGATCCTTTTATAGTTTGCAGGTTCATATTTGTCTGCAATCAGGAGTTCTTCATTTGTAATTTCTAAAGCGGTCCCCTCGACGGTATCATCTTCGGACGCAATGAGTGTTTTTTGATACTTTCCTTCTTTTTTTGACAGAAACGCTTCGTCTGTGATCTCAATCGTGGCAGCTTTGTAACCGCTCAAAACATCGGCTGATCCTGTCAAAATTCGTCCAAACAGACGTTGTTGAACTTTCTCTTGCTGAAGTGTCCCATATGAGAAGAGATATTCTTTCATTCATCGCAAAGAACATTACTGCTAAATATCTTATTTTTTCCGGTCTTAACATCCGAATTTCATAATAAAATAGCCGCGGGCGAAAACTAAAATGATTTACATTTATATTACAAAAATGAAATAAAATGAAAACCATTAGCCAACTTTTATTACTGATCACTGTATTGTTTTGCTCTGCATCTGTTTATTCTCAAACAGTTGATGAAATTATTTCCAAACACCTGGATGCTGTAGGTGGGAAGGACAAATTGAATGGTCTCACTTCAGTACACATGGAAGGAACTGTAGAAGTAATGGGAACAAGCGGCACAACTAAGACAACCATTCTGAACGGTAAAGGAAGCCGCAGTGAATCAGAGATTGGCGGGCAGCAGGTGGTCAATGTTTATACTGACAAAGGCGGATGGCAGATCAATCAATTTGCTGGAATGACCGATCCCCAGGCTATGCCTGATGAACAATTTAAGGCTGGCGAAGACCAGATATATATTGAGCCTTTTTTGGATTATGCTGCAAGGGGTGGGAAAGCAGAGTTGGTGGGGCAGGAAAAAGTGGGAACCGTAAATGCACATAAAATAAAATACACCAATAAAGATGGAGCTGTTACCACTTACTTTATAGATCCTACCAGCTTCCAGGTTATACAAGTTTCGGCAGTGGCCAATAATATGGGACAGGAAGTTGAGATAAAATCAACCTATTCTGACTTTCAAAAAACTGATTACGGACTTGTAGTGCCTCATTCAATCGACATAGATTTTGGAGGACAATTTACTCTTACATCAAAGCTCCAGAAAGTTGATGTGAACCAACCCGTCGATGCATCAATTTTCGAAATGAAGAAGTAACACTTCTCAATGATGACGACTTAAAGGTGACTTGTCACCAACCAGCCAGATGTGTCCGAATGGATCGATAAATCCTCCTTGTCGGTGTATTCCCCAGGGTGCTTTGTGATCTCTTATTTTGTCAAAGCCGCCATTAGCGCCTGCATGTACAGCCCGTGCAATAAATGAATCGGGATCCTCGCAAAACACTTCGACCCTTGTTGAAGTAATGCCAAGTTTTTCGGGACTCTCCCATCCATTGTTCGCTGGTTCGCCAACAAAGAAAGCTGCCCCTTCAAGTTCCATACCTGCCACAGACCCAAGGCTCCATAATATTTTGGCGCCAAGGGCCTCCTTGTACCACGCAACGGCTGCAGGCGCATTTGTAACTGCCAGCATTACTGAGATAACAAGTCCGCGGTCTCTTAAATCATTTTCCATTTAACTCTTTTTATAAATGTAGGCTTTTGGAAAATGGAAATGATTGGCAAGTTTACCCACAATGAGGTCCGGACTTAATCATGTACATTAAGTATTCTCATTTTATTGTCAGGAGCATACGATATGTCCAGTCTTTTTTGAATGGTATTACCCGCCTGGAGGAGGGAGAATACTATTTCCGTCTGTGGCGGGTTGGTCTTAATACAGTTGAAGCAATCTACTGTTGCGGGAATAGTACACCGGTCTGTTATGGTGACCGCAAGCTGATGAAGATTAGTTTCAGAGTAAGAAGTTAAAATGTTTTCCAGGCTTTTAGCAACACGTTTGGTGTCGTTTGTCAGCAGGCCTTGCTTCAAATCGTGGCAATCGCAGGAATTGAGTAATGCTTGTTTCTTACAGCTGGCCAAATAGAAAGTAAGAGTTGCCATTAACAATGCTAGCGCCAGGTATCGCATAAACAGGTTTTCAAAAATGACAATGCGGGGCAAAA
>Ga0070676_10000925_pt1 | contig 14537 bp, 10 predicted proteins | sample KBSM53metaG_FD_64667 | JGI IMG/M metagenome (GOLD analysis project Ga0070676, IMG submission 64667) | Miscanthus rhizosphere microbial communities from Kellogg Biological Station, Michigan, USA - KBS M5-3 metaG | ecosystem: Host-associated > Plants > Roots > Rhizosphere > Soil ...
GATGCTTTTACTCATTTTCGAGCCATCTTCGGCCATCACGTAACCGTGGATGTAAACAGCTTTGAAGGGAATTTCATCGGTTATGTACAGGCCGAGCATGATCATGCGGCTCACCCATGGCTGCAAGATCTCGCCTCCGGTTTCCATAAGGCTCAAGGGGTAGAAATCGTCGAAGTCCTGACTGGGGTAATCGAGTGTAGCATATGGCCACGAGCTGCTGCTAAACCAGGTGTCGAACACGTCGTTGTCGCGGTGGTAGGTTTTGCCGTCTTGCTCGATGATTTCTTGCGTCACGCGCTCGTCGTAAATCCAGTCATCGGGGTCGTTGACGTTTTGAAAAGCTGGAATCGGGATTCCCCAGGCGTTTTGTCGTGAAATATTCCAATCGCGTAAATTCTTAAGATATGCAATGAGCTGATCTTTTTTGGCCTCAGGGTAAAACCTAATCTTGTCGGCTTCGAGTACCTCGATTGCGCGTTTAGCAAGCGGTTGCATATCGACAAACCATTGCTCGCGCAACAGCGGTTGAATCACTGTATTACACTTGTAGCAGTGGCCGACATTGTGCGTCAGATCTTCGGTTTTTTCTAAATAACCCTGGGCGTCGAGGTCGGCAACTACCGCTTTTCGCGCCGCTTCGACCGTCATATCGCCATAATCGTCACTGATGGCCCGGATAATCTTGCCGTCGTAGCCGATTACGGTAATCATCGGCAAATCGTGCCGCTTTCCAGCGTCAAAGTCATTAGGATCGTGCGCTGGAGTAAGTTTTACCGCGCCCGTGCCAAATGCCTGCTCTACGAAGTCGTCGGCAATAACAGGAATTTCGCGGTTTGTAAGCGGTAATTTGACGGTTTTGCCGACGTATTTACCGTACCGCGGATCGTCGGGGTGCACGGCTACACCGGTGTCACCAAGCATCGTTTCCGGCCGGGTAGTCGCTACGGTCAGCTCACCACTGCCATCGGTGAGCGGGTATTTTATGTACCACAATTTGCCGGTTTCTTCCTTGTGCTCTACCTCGATATCGGCGAATGCCGTACCGTGGAAGGTGCAAAAGTTGACTAGCCGCTCGCCGCGGTAAATCAACCCTTCATCCCACATTTTTTTAAAGGTTGCATAGGCGCGTTTGACTACTTTCTCATCGAGTGTAAACGTGTAATGATTCCAATCCACGCTCCCGCCGAGACTACGGAACTGAGCCTCAAAACCTTTACGATTCTGTGCTACAAAATCCCAGATCTGTTGGTATAACTCGTCACGGCTAAAATCGAACCTGCTCTTCCCTGCTTTGGCCAGATGTTTTTCGAATACGGCTTGCGTTTCAAAACCGGCATGGTCGGCACCCGGCACAAACAGCGTTTTGTCACCTAACAAGCGGTGATAACGGATGGCGATATCCTGTAATGTCATGGTCAGTGCGAAGCCGATGTGCAAACTCGCGTTAGCGTTGGGCGGCGGCACCACAATGCTGTATGGTTTACCCTTCCCTTTTGGCGCGAAAGCCCCAGTCTTTTCCCAAAGGGCGTAAATGTCTGATTCGTAATCGTGTGGATTGTATGTTTTTGGCAATTTCATGTCTGATTTTCCTTGCAGGAGAATTAGCTAACTAATCGATTATAACACCTATGGTGGCGATTTACTACGCAAGATTACCTTACTGAATGGCCTCATTAAGTGCATTATTTGTAGCAAAGCCATACTACCGGCGTGTATTACAACCTTCCACATGAAAGCTTCCAATGCAAACAGGACTTTTCATGTGAAAGTCCACCCAAACAAAGTCTCAGTTAGCTGATAGAAAGTTAGCACGTCACCGTAAGATCGCAATATATCGCTGCATTTATTTTTGTGGTTTTTGTTTTTGCGTGTTTACACTAGCCCCAAGTGCCCTTGCCTGTCAACGTATTTTTGCCACTGTTTGCCGCATTTTTGCACCACCTGTGTAATTGAAAATCATGCACATTACTGTTATGCTTAAGGTGATAATCAAAAACAAACATGTCATTACTCCACCCGCACAACAAACGATTCATATATACCGATGCCAATCCCGAAGAACAACGATTCCGGCGGATACTCATAGGGGCGATTTTAGAATTCGGCGAGCCACACGATTTTGAGTCGGGTGCGATGACACGCCAGCTCACGCAGGATAAAGACGGCGGTTTCGCTCCGGCGCCACAACCGGCAAACCCGCAAAAAGCACTCGAGTATTACATGCTCCAGGAGGATGGTGAGGGCTACGAGATTTTCGGGGCGCTGCGCACCACCTATGAAGCGCACACTATCGTCGAGCCGGCGCGGCTGGCGGTACAGTTTGTAACAGTTCAGGGCACGGCGGTGATCGATGTCTCTATCCCTTCACGTTACGCCCCAAATGAGTTTGAGCGTGAGCGTTCGTACGAAGAAAAGGCCGGTCCGCAAGGATACGTGGGGCTCGTTTCAAAAGTGAAGGGTGCCAAGCTGGAAGAGATCATGACCGCCGTGGGCAGTAACAAAAATATCCCCGCCGAAAACTTTACACCCTTGCTCCAGCTGGTGCGCGAGCTAGGGGAGACTAAAAAGCGCGTTGTCCTGAAGCCAAGCCATCTTGCGCTCCTGGCTACGTTCATCGAAAAGCACTTTGGCGATTACTCCCAGTTGGTGCCGGCTGAAGATACCACGCTGCCCGGCGAAATTATTCCCGAGACGCCGGCAGAGGTGCCTGCATCTCACGGCTGGGTGGCCGGAGTTGCGCATGCCGTAGAAGAAGTGCGCCAATACGAACATGACCATCCCGCTGATCAAAACAACACAAAAAGCAGCGGGCAAAACCAGTAACTACATAGACAAATTCGGGGCGATTTCGAGTGACCACGGATCAGCCTCGGGCCGCTTGAGCATGGCGTAATAACAGCCAAGTGTGGCGATCATGGCACCGTTGTCGGTGCAGAGTTTCGGATCGGTATATGCGATAGGCAAGGGGAGCCGCTCACTGAGCTGCCGGCGTAGTTCAGGGCTGGCCGCTACACCGCCGGCAATCACCACGCTTTTGGGCGAAAACTCCTCAAAAGCCAAAACCGCTTTGTCGACAACTGTTTCAATGGCGACGCGCTGGAAACTGGCCGCGATGTCGGCCTTCTGCGCGTCACTGAGCAGGCCAGGAAGCTCGATCGACGGCAGAGTGAAATCTTTTCCAACCTGGTCTTGTGCAAGCCTTAGAACGGCGGTTTTGAGTCCGGAAAAACTAAAGTCATATTTGCCGGCCATGCGGGCTTTTGGCAAGTCGAAGGCGCGAGGGTTGCCTTCGAGCGCCTTTTTGCCAATACTTGGGCCGCCAGGGTAGGGGAGGCCGAGGATTTTGGCGACCTTGTCGAATGCTTCGCCGATGGCGTCGTCGTGCGTTTGACCGAGCAATGTATAGTCGAAATGATCGCGGAATAGCACCAACTGGCTGTGTCCACCCGAAACGATAAGTGCGAGCATCGGGAACTGCGGCGCCGCGGTAGGCAAGTGGTAGCCGGGGAGGGAAGTCTCGGTCAGGAAATTCGCATACACGTGGCCTTCGACGTGGTTGATTGCGTACAGCGGTTTCTTTTTGGTGATGGCCAATGTGCGTGCCGCCAAAACGCCCACCAGCAAGCTGCCGCCCAAGCCTGCGCCGAAGGTAACGGCGATGGCGTCGATGTCGTCCCAGGTGCAATTGGCGTCCGCCAAAGCCTGCTTAATCACGGGCATAATCGACTCAATATGGCTGCGAGCGGCAATTTCCGGCACCACGCCACCGTATTTTATGTGGATGTTCATGCTGGTGGCGACCGCGTTGCTGAGCAATCGTTTGCCGTTTTCTACTACCGATGCCGCGGTTTCGTCGCAGCTCGACTCAATGCCCAAAACCTTCATATACGCCTAGTGTACCACGCCAAAACACAACCACATGCCACTTGCTCGTAAAAAGCACAAGGATGTTGCTTTATATATTGACTTTTTAGGCTGTTTGTGCTTAAATTATATGCAGATAAACAAAAACACAAAAGTAACTAAGCGAGCACAAATCTTATGGCACACAACGGCGCACCCACGAACAATCCCGAAGAAGCGGCAGCAGCAGAAGCAGCACGTCTTGCTGCCGAACAACTCCGCGAAGCAGTAGCAAACAAAGAAATCGAGATGACTATCGTCAAAGGTGCCAAGGGTGAACGCGACGTTCTTATGCCAAAAGATCCCGACAACCAAGTGAAATGGGTGACGAGCGAGCTAAACACGGGAAAACTTACTGAAACACAACGCAGCAACCTTAAGCCTGAAGCTCAGGAAGCTTACAGCGGATGGCTCGCTGCCCGCGAAGTGAAAGCTACTCGTGAGCAAGCAGTGACCGCACAAAAAGCAGAAATGGCCGAAGAGGCTCGCGGCCAAGTCGACAAACTGTTTAACGGTGGCGGTACAGGCGATGTGCCCACCCGCAAAACTGATCAAGAACACAGCGCTAAGCCTGTCGAAGAGCAACTTGACGAAGCTCCTGTAAACCGCGGTTTCGACGAGATTGACCCGGCAACCGGCCGACCATACCCGAAAGTTGAAGCCACCGGTCCCGTAAAAAGAGGTCTTGAGAGCCTTCCTGTAAGCCTCGAAGACGCGGTAGCTGCTGCAGATGAAAGAGCCAAAGCCAAAGGCAACGGCAACGGCCATGAACTCGTTCCCGTCAGTGAACAAAAATCCTCCGCAAAAGTAGTAAAACCACGCCGCCCGAGCCCTAGCCCCCGGCCACGGCCCGAATCCAACCCAGCAACACCGCTATCTGAAATATTAGATCCAAAAGGGACAGATGCAAACAAATCGGAGCAAGGCCCAGTCCAAGCCACTCCACGCGCACCAAAGCCGGTAACCAACGTCAAGCCTGAGCCAGGCGATGGCAAAAAAGCCGGTGAAATTATCGCTAATGCATTAGGCGGCAAATCAACCGAACATGCCGGCTCACCAGCCGACAAAAGGCCGACCGACGTACTCGCAACAGCCAACCCCGAATCCACGCTCCAGATCAGTGGCGAAACCATCAAGCACCTTGACCGGCAAACACCAGCACCCGAAGCGCAGGCAGGCGCACGCCCTACGCCCGATGCTGAAACAACACAAAACGTTCCAAAAGCAGAAGTCGAAGCCCTTGACGAACAGAGTAAGTTATCGGACACCGTTCGCAGCATAGCTACTCGGTATGCAGATGCACAGGCAAGCTTGGGCACTGACCATCCTCGCACCAAAGCTTTGGGTGACCGGCTTGACGACCAGCTAGGCGTCGAGTACGGGGTTATGTCGGATGCCGCTCGTAAACAGGCTCGAGACTATGCTGTTAAGACGGCTGCAGCCGAGCTTACTGCCCAAAAGCCCGAGGTTGCCCAAGCAGAAGCAGCCGGCGAAGCTCCCGCGCCAACGCAGCCCGAAGCTAGTAAGCCGAAACCAGGCCCACGTCCCCGAGGCGAAAATGCAAAACAAGGCGCAGAAGGCACACCGGGAATAGCACGGGAAACCATGAAGAAACTTGATCCCAACACCACACTCCAGCTTGGCTTTAGGATGGCCGAAGCAGTATCGACTAAGGACAGCCTCGCTCTGGTTGATGCTGGTAGGGACCTCGACAAATACCTTAAGTCTGTAGGTGTTACCGACCCTGAGATGCTTGAAAGAGCTAAGAGGGGGATTGTGGACCAAGGTGACATGTACTTGCTTGCAGCACAGCAAGCCGATGCAATTGCAGCCAAAGACAACGGTATGGCCAAAGCAGCCGGCGAAGCATTAGTAAGACGGCTTACTGCGCAAGGTTTTCCACCTGAGCAGAGCGAAGAAATTGCCGGGCGTATGCTCTTGGAATCAGTGCACCTTCGAAACGACGTCCGTAATGAGCAGTTCGCGCAACTCACTGCAGCGGCTATGGCGGCGCCTGAAGGCTCATCGGAACGCGAAGCAGCCAAACAGCGGATGCATGAGTTTAATCTAAAATATTCTGATCTCAGCGGCCCACAAAGCGCAGTGCTTGTGGCCGAAACACTTCAGCGTGCCGAAGCTGCCCAAGCAGCAGAACCTGGCAAACCAGCTCGGACAGCGGAACCCGAGTGGCCAACGGTAGACACGGATCGAATCCCTCAAGATCAGATCGACACGCTTGACGCCGAAAGTAAACGAGAGGCGCTTGACGCAGTTGTTGATCAATACGTAAGTGTTTATGAAGCGGCGGGAGGCAATGAGAAGGACCCTCAGGTGATTGCTATGCGTAGGTCGGTAGAGCATACCCTTCGCAAGCAATATCCTAATGAAACAGATATGTATCTTACGGGTCGCGCCAATGATGCGGTAAAGAGAGCATATGTTCGTTTAGAGGAAGCTCACAACCAGGCTGATCCTGAACGAACCGGTCGTACATCTCAGGATGTAATCGACGAGGCCGATCGTGCCGGCAATCACCAGCAAACGCCCAAACAAGAAGCACAGGCGGATCGAGCACAACAATGGAACCGCGAACTGGCTCGTCGTATCGCTGATATCCCTGCAACTCCTGGTAAAATGGATGCGTACGTAAAAGCTCAACACGCGTTGCGCCTATCCCTGGCTCACGACAATCCCGACTGGACCCCAGAACAGGTTGACCAGACAGCAGCCGCGTTCGAGCACATGGCTAATCAAGAAGCCGCCATTGCCGAAAGCGCCTTTCTTAACACTGATCGCGGCGCTAGAAGCCTAGAATACCAACGATTGGTGCACTATGTTCGGAATGATCCACGCTTTGCCGAAGCTTCGCCAGCCGAGCAGCAACAAGAAGTAGATCGCCTATTGCACCGTGCCGCGTATCGCTTTGAGCAACGACGTTTAGCCCAAGAAGCCGCTGATGAAGATAACCAGCCGGGCCCCGGTCCTGATGATGGTGCTGGTGGTGCGCAACAAGCTCCGACTCCGCCACGGCTTCCACGACCGAGCCGAGCGACGCCCAACACAGCTAACCAAGCGGGTACTGGTGGTGAACGTTACGAACACTATGATCGTCTCCTCGAATCGCTACAGCTCTTCAATAATGGCGAAGAACTCGATAAAAAGACGCGTGAGCAACTCTTACGAGACCTCTACGAGTACTCACAGTCAGAGGGCCAGTCGCAAGCCAACCGCGACTTTGCTGCCGGTAAGTTCGAGCAAGTCATGGAAAGTATGAGCAAGCGCCAGCAGAACGCCTTCCGCCGTGAACTTGCAGAAGAATCGCGTACCGAAGAGAACGACTGGCGAGCCCGCAATTATATAAAGAGTCCGATTCGTACCTGGAAGATTCGCCGTGGTAACGCCAAAGCGCGCCGCGCAACGGCGAGAGGCTTACGATATGTTAATGCTGAGCTTGGTATCGACGCAAACGGCGACACCGCCGAAGACCTCATGAGCGTACCGGAAGGCGGCTTCAACGAAGGCGACTTTCCGATGATCGAAATGACTAAACGCGGTATCGTGAACCGATTAATTGGCCGCCATCCAAAACCACGCGGTGCAAATGAGGTCGACGAAGCATATCGCCAAGCAAATCGCGTGCTTAATGATCCAAACATTTCACCGGCCAATAAACAAGCTATTTTCGAATATCGTAATTGGCTCATGAGCAACTACCAGAACTTTGACTGGAACCAGCTTTCGGGCAACCAAGATGCCGGCTTCTTGCCTCGCTTTATGCGACGTCCTTCGCGCCGCAACGATGAGCCTGGTATCGTAGATGAGCTCAACAACATGGTCAAGGATGCGGCGACGCAGGCCTATGGTCCTCCGCGCCAGCCGCGGAACAACAGTGGTTCACGCCGCCCGCCATCACGCCGTCCGGGTGGGCGAGGTGCGCGCTTACGCCGTCGTCGGCAAGGCAAGCAGTCAGTAGCGCCGCAAGTTCAACCGCCATTGCCGTTCCCGCAGTCACCACCTTCGCCACCACCACAGTCATTTCCGCGCCGCCCAGGTCCTCCACGACCAGGCCCACGGTAGCTAAACAAGAACCGACTCCCTAAACGGAGTCGGTTTGTTTATTTCACCCCTGAGACCGTATACTTGAAGCATGAACGCACGAACACTGGTAAAAAAGATTATTCCCCGTGATTTGTTTCGGCAAATCGAACCGCTGGGCCATCTGACCGAAGCGATATTCTTGAACATCGCGCATGGCTTTCCGGCTCATGGTTTAAAAGTCATTGGCGTGACGGGCACGAACGGCAAGACATCGACCTCATTTTTGATCCATCGCATGTTACATGAAGCCGGCTATAAAGTTGGATTGATGACGACGGTTGCGAACGGTGTGGGCCTCGATATTAGGCCGCAAATGACGCACATGACCACGTCGTCGGTGCCGATACTGCACAAGCGAATTGCCGAATTTAAGGCGCAGGGCATGGAGTATTTGGTACTCGAAACCACTAGCCATGCGCTCGCGCAACACCGCGTGTTCGGCGTGCCGTACAGCGTGGCAGTCATGACGAACTTAACGCACGAGCACTTGGATTATCATGGGACGTTTGCACGGTACCGTGCCGCCAAGGTGCGACTTTTCAAACTGGCCAACCGTAACCGCAAGGGGTTACGCGCCGGGATTTCCAACGCAGACGATCCGAATGGTGAATATTTCGCTCGCGAAGTCAAGCACCCGACGCGCTACGGCATTGAGCACGGCGATTTACGAGCCACCGGTGTAAAACTCTCGCCGGCAGGTGTGGCGTACACGGCGCACATCGGTGACGACGAATACCACATTCGCTGCAATTTACCGGGAAAGTTTAATGTGTATAACTCCTTGGCAGCCGTTGGCGTGGGCCGGGCCATGGGGCTTACTCGTGCCCAGATCGAGAAGGGCATTGCCGCGCTCGAAGGGGTGGCGGGCCGCATGACGCGCATCGACGAAGGCCAGGACTTTGATGTGATCATCGACTATGCCCACACGCCGGACAGCTACGAGCAATTACTGGCGGACATCAAGCCGGTCGTAAAGGGCAAGTTAATAGTGCTGTTCGGTTCGGCTGGCCGCCGTGACGAAGAAAAGCGCGCCGTACAGGGCGAGATCGCCGGCCGGTTCGCCGATGAGGTCATCGTGACCGAAGAAGATGACCGCGACATGGATGGCCAGGCAATTATGGAACAGATCGCCGCCGGTGCCGAAAAAGCCGGTAAAAAACAAGGCAAAGACTTGTTTTTGGTACACGACCGGCCGGATGCGATCCAATTCGCAGTCGACCGTGCCCGGGGAGGCGACACGATTTTGCTCCTCGGCAAAGGGCACGAGAAAGATATTTTGCGTAACGGCCCGCGTGCGGCCGAGCTGCGCCACATGCAGCAGGACGATGCGAACCCGGAGCGCGTGATTAAAATCGAGTGGGACGAGATTGCGGCAGCGCGGGCCGCAATCAAAAAGCGCCGTAAAGGTTAATAGGAACTGGAAAAGCGGTGATACGTTTGTCTGTGCTCAAACACTGCGGATTAAGTACCGCAAGACTAGCGCGCGTCGACAAATCGTATCGCCGTTTTCCCAGACATTTACTGATTGTCGAGGGTGAGCGTGGTGCAGCGGATAAAACCGCCACCCTTGAGGAGTTCCTCGACCACCGGCGTGACAACATGCAGGCCTTTGGCTTCGAGTGCGGCTTTGAAAACCGGCGCGTTCGCGCTCATAATCACTATTTCGCCGGTCGAAACCAGGTTGCAGGCAAATGCCTGTTTGGCTTCTTCGAGGGAAACTTCGATTTTATCCACGCCGTCAAAGGCGTGGAGTTTAGCTTGGCTCTCGGGCGTGAAAGCTTCGGGACACCAGGCGATTAAGCCCTTTTGCCCTGCTGTTGGAAACCGTAACACCGAAAGCGCCAGGTCGATATCATAAAAAAAGCTATCGGGCCAACCGGAGCTTTGGTTGATCACCGGCACACCGTCTGCATCGAGCTGGGGGACGGTTTGTAGCTGGATGCGTTCGTACCCGAGCGTTTCCGCGGCAAATGCTTGGGCCTGTACGTCGCTGCGGTACACGCTGCCGCAAAAGAGATAATTGCCACAGGGAAGCGCATCGCCTTGGCCGCTGAAGCGGAGGCCGTCGGGCACGTGCACTATTTTTTTGCCAAGATCTTGCAGGGCTTTTTCGGCGTGTGGTTCTTCAGCCGAGCGGGCGTTTGGCAGGCGGGCAAGCACGGCAGTGTCGCCCCTAACAAGCGCCCAGTTGGCGGTGTATACGCCGTCTTGGCACGCGGCTGGCGGATCAATTTGCACCACTTGTACGCCGGCGCTTTGCAAGGAGTTGCGAATGCTGTCGTGCTCGGCTTGGGCTGCAGCGCGATCAACGGGTACGCGGTCGTCCATATAAGGGTTGATTGGGCTGGTGTCGTCAAAATATTGGGCGCCGGACATCAGAACGGTGCGGTTGATTGCATGGTTCATAGTTATTTCATTATACGCTCTAGTTGGTTTGCGACGGGAAGCTGGCACTACCACTGTCCGTGCTCAAACACTGCGGACGAGATACCGCAAACTGCGCGCGTTGACAGTTGGTAGTGCCAGCTTCCCGCCAGCGCCTCATTGACATTTCATCCAAAATATGCAAATATATATGAGTACAACCTAACAAAAAAAGCAAAAATATATGTCAGAAACACTGACGCACGCACCAGAATCAGCGCCACAAGACCCTTCGCTTTTGCCAGAGTCTATGCCTTCGGTGCCGCAAATTACACCGGAGCAGATTGCTGAAAATACCGCCCACCGCGAATCGGTCGTCAAAGACTTGCTTGGCATGGATTATGATTACGCCAAGGAGAGTGGGCTCGTGGACATGTTTTATTACGACCCGGTTACCGGTGAAGATGGCTTCATGCATACCTTTGGTGGAAACTTACGCAATACGCCGAATGGCATGGTTGAGCCGCTTGGGTATCATCACGAACCTTCGGGTGAAGCCATATGGCCAAAAACTATCCATCCTGAAACAGGAGAAACGCAACCTACTACGCGGGTGCACCGCGAACACCTGGCTTCGCTAAACAACAGGGAGCGTGCCCGGTTCAAAGAACATCCACTTGAACCGTATCGTGCGCAAGTGGTCATCGGCGGGCTGACGAAATATGCGCCATTTCGTGAAAACGGTGAAACTACGTATGCCCCGGCAAGAAGTTCGATGTTTCCAAAAGAATATGATGCGTTACCGGTGATGCAATCGATACGCGCGGCCATGAGTGATCCCGAGCGCACGGTGGAGCCGAGTGTCAACGACGAGGGCGTACCGGTTACCGTGGTGCAAGGAAATGCTAAACTATTGGATGGAAAAACTGACATGCCTGTTAGAATGGTGCTTGATGCGCAGAACGGCAAAATTAGAACCGCCATCCCCATTATTAAAAATCGCCCCGGATACATGAAGTTAACTCCCGAACAAGCGGCTCAAGTGCCGTTTGACCCAAACTCATACGGAAGTAAAAGGTAGGAATAATGGAAACGAAACCAGAAGAAGAAGTCGCTCAGATATTTACCGAACAAGTTATGCCGCGCATGGAGCAGGGCGGTTTTCCTATTGACCAGGCGCTTGCCGCTGCCGATCGGGAACAAGGCCAGGGTGCCGAAGGACTTACATTTACGATGAGTCATGAAGATTCGCCCCAGGGCCCTTCATTGGAGCGACTTGATATGAATATCGGTAATGACGAGATTGAATTTGGCATCGGGCAACAGGGGCCATTTAGTATTACCGTGGCTGCTGTGCAACGGATTCTGCAAGATCGCAAAGAAAAACAGAAATAAGGTTGTTTTAGAGACTTGACGAGCTGGGGCAGTTCGCTCTATATTACATTTTGTTGTAAACTAGCACTTAGATACTTCGAGTGCTAATTTAATTGAAATAAAGGAGTTTTCTATGAGCGTACAGCTAGAGCCGAGTGCAGATTATGTAGTTGCTCGCCCCGAGAAGGCGGCCAGCAAAACAAAAAGTGGTATTTATATTCCCGAAAGCGCGCAGGAGAAACCACAAGCTGCTGAAGTCATCGCCGTGGGTAAAAATGTTGCGGATTATAAAGTCGGCGACCGTATTTTATACAAAAGTTTCAGCAGTAACGAATACAAGATCGAGGGTGAGGAATTCGTAATTGTAAAGTCCGAAGATATTCTTGCAACGGTTAAATAGGAGGACATGATGGCAAAAAAAGTATTTTATGATGATGACGCGCGCAAGCGTTTGTTGGCCGGAGCCGAGATTTTATACAACGCCGTAAAAACGACGATGGGACCAAAAGGCCGAAATGTGGTTATCGGTAAGGACTTTGGCGCACCGACCGTCACACATGATGGTGTAACGGTCGCAAAAGCTATCGACCTACCGCAAGAAAATGATGAAACCCTTGGGTACAAAGTAGGCGCAGAACTTATCAAAGAAGCGGCAACTAAAATGAACGATGTCGCCGGCGACGGTACTACCACTGTTACGGTGCTTACGTACCACATTTTGAACGAGGCAAATAAACTGATTGCTGCCGGCCACAACCCAATGTTACTGCGCAAAGGTTTGGATGCGGCCGTGCGCGACGTTTTGGCTAAACTCGATGAGCTTCGCGAAGACATCCGTGGCAAAAAGAGCCGTGTGGCAGAGGTCGCTACCATCTCTGCGGGCGATCGGAAAATCGGCGATTTGATCGCTGAAGTCATCGAAGAAGTCGGCCGTGACGGCGTGATTACCGTCGAAGAAGGCCAGGGGCTTGAACTTGAAAAAGAAGTGGTCGCCGGCTTTAATATTGACCGCGGGTTCCTGAGCGCCTACATGGTAACTGACCCGACGCGTATGGAGGCGGTATATGACAAGCCAGCAGTCGTGATTACCGATAAAAAAATTGGTTCAATCCAAGAATTTTTGCCGGTGCTGGAGCTACTCGCACAAGCAGGGAAGAAAGATTTAGTACTCATTGCCGAAGAAGTGGAAGGTGAGGCGCTTGCAACCTTGGTGCTTAACCGCTTGAAAGGCGTATTCAACACGGTTGCCATTAAAGCACCGTCATATGGTGATCGCCGCCAGGAAGTGCTCGATGACATCGCCATCCTTACCGGTGCAACGGTGATTAGCGAAGAGCGGGGCTTTACGTTCGATAATGTAACGCTCGAGATGATCGGTTCGGCACGCAAAATTATTGTCGGCAAAGATAACACTACCATCATCGAGGGCGCCGGTGCTCCCGCCGAAATCTTGGCGCGGGTTGATCAGATCGCAGCACAGGCCGACCAAGCAAGTACCGAATATGACCGGGAAGAGCTTGAGAAGCGTCGCGGTGCCTTGAGTGGCAAAGTAGCCGTAATTAAGGTGGGTGGTGCGACAGAATCAGCGATCGGAGAAGAAAAATACCGCGTCGAAGACGCAGTACACGCAGTGAAGGCGGCACTTTCAGAAGGTATCGTGCCGGGTGGCGGTGTAACACTGGTGAATTTGGCGTCGGGTATTGATGTGACGGGCACGGACTCGGTCGCAGTGGGCGCGCAAATCATAAAGAATGCTATGGAGCAGCCGTTCCGCATCATCCTTGATAATGCCGGTTTGAACGCTGATGAGTGGTTGCCGCAGGTGCGTGGCGGTAAGCCCGGCGTTGGCGTTGACGTAAGCGGTGAAGCCAAGCTGGTTAACATGAAAGATAACGGCGTTATTGATCCGGTAGTTGTCACGAAGCGGGCGATTGCCAGCGCGGCATCGATTGCCGGTACGGCAATGACCATGGGTGCACTCGTAGAAGACATCCCCGAAAAGAAAGAAGCTGCTGCACCAGCCATGCCAGACATGGGCGGCATGGGTATGATGTAGGCAAGGTGTAAATAAGGGGCGCCCAGTAAATTTAAAGGCGCCCCTTTTACGCTAACCTTGCTAAGTGACTGTAGCTCGACTGTAAGAAATAAGAACATCAAAATAAAAGCGCCGCATATCGCGGCGCTTCATACAGACTGCCCGAGCAATTAGTCTTGGTGTGTTTGCGTAAAGTAGTTAATCTCGTTTACGACATCGAGCAAGGCCTGAGCTTTTTCTTTTTCATCAGGAATAGCATGGGCGGCTTCGTATGCATCTTTAATGAATGCGTCATTATCTGATGCCTGAATCATCATTATAAGCGTACGGAATTTTTCGCTAGGCGTTTGCTCCAGATGACCAACGAGCGGCCGCAAATCCTGCAATGCCTGTTGCTTAAGCTGCAAGAGTTCTTCGCTAATTGCCGAAGATGGCGGTGATGGCACGCGCACGGCGTCGGCTGCAGTAGGTGCGGGCACGTCGGTACTGTCGTCGTTTGATAAACCGCTGTCGTCGCTGGCTGCCGGCTGAACCGTGTCGGGTACGTAGTCTTGTTGTTGTGTCGGATCATCTTGCACTGCTGGAGCGCTTTGTGTTTGATCAGTTAATGCACCATCCGGTGTTGGTGTGTCAGTATTTTGTTGTTGTGAATCCTCGTGCTGCCCAAACATAGTTTCCCCCTCGTTATCTACACAGACTATACTATAATATACACCCATAATACCATAAGGAGTTTGAACCTATGCTTGATGATTTGAATTAT
>Ga0070676_10000939_pt1 | contig 14455 bp, 2 predicted proteins | sample KBSM53metaG_FD_64667 | JGI IMG/M metagenome (GOLD analysis project Ga0070676, IMG submission 64667) | Miscanthus rhizosphere microbial communities from Kellogg Biological Station, Michigan, USA - KBS M5-3 metaG | ecosystem: Host-associated > Plants > Roots > Rhizosphere > Soil ...
GCGTCGATGCGCGCCCGCGCCGGCTCCGCGGTGTAGCCCGTGACGGCTTCCGCCGTGATCTCCGAGCCGGGCGCCGCCTGCAGGCGGGCATCCGGGCCCGGCGTGCCGCCGTCGATCGGCATCGAGCCCTGGAAGATCCCCGTGGCCCGTCCCGTCTCCAGCAGCTCGAGATCCTCCTGGTCGCCCGCGGAGGACCGCAGGCGCACGGTCTGGCGGTCGAAGGCGCCGGGATCGCCCTCCCGGTGATCCTCCAGCCGCACGAACAGGCGCGACCCTTGGGCATAGTGATCGGTCGCGTTTCCGTCCGCGTCGACGAACCCGATCCGGAAGCTCTGCACCCCGGCCGCCGAGGCCGAGACCTCGCCGTTGTAGGAGGTCGCGTAGCTCACGTGGATGGTGTCGAACTGATGCGGCGTGCCGTTGTCCTCACCGGGCTCGATCGAGCCGCTCCCGGGCAGAACCGGGCCGTGGCGCAGTTGGATCGTCCCTTCGAAGACGCCCGGCTGATTGGCGAGCTCGGTCAGCGTCAGCGTCTCGGCGTCGCCGGAGAGATCGGTCGACAGGCTCACCGTCACCGTTTCCGGCGGAGAGAGCCGCCGGTTGGCGCCGGAATCGATCACCCGCACGCGGACCTGCGTGCCTTCGAGATAGACGCTCGCCGGCTGGCCCGCGGCGTCCACGAACATCACCTGGCCGCCGCTGATCCTCAGATACACCCGGAGCATGCTCCCGAACGCGCCCGCGTACTCCGCGAAAACCTGGTCTCCGGGCTCGGTGGAGAGCTGGCCGTTGTAAAAGAAACGGTACTGGAGGGGCGCGATCGGGATCGCTCCCTCGAACACGCCGGTGTCGTAGCCCGTCTCCTGAAGGGTGACATATTCGTAATCCTGCCTCGCGGCGATCTGCAGGGAGATCAGGTCCTGGCGCTGCGGATCGTTCAACGTGTAATCGATCACTCGTATCCGGACCTGGTTTCCGTACGGGATGCTCTCCGTGGGACGGCCATAGTCGTCGATGAACATCAGCCGCGCGGACACCGTGTGCGCCTCGGCGCTGTAGGGCCCCACCGAGGCGGTCACCACCTCCGGACCGAAATCCGGCGGGCCGCTGCTGGAGAGATCGATCTTGCCGTTGCCGGGCTGGCCGGTCGGCGAGTAGTCGGGCGGGCTGATCGAGGGCACCCGGGACGGGATCGCGCCCTCGAACACGCCCGTGTTCGGCCCCGTCTCGGTGACCGTCATCGCCTCCTGGTCCGCGGCGTACCGGGCGGCGATCTCCACCGGGAGCGACTCCGCCCGCGACGGGTCGAGGTTGTCTCCGAGGCTGATCACCCGCACGCGCACCGGGCCCCCCGGCAGGATCTCGGTGGTGGGCTGGCCGAGCTCGTCGATGAACTGGACCTTGAGGACGTCGATCGCGGCCAGAGCGCCCGAGGCCAGTTGCGGGAAGGCGTCCACGTGCATGGCCTGGATGCGCTCGCCGGGCTGGACCTGGAGGCGGCCGTCCGACGGCGCCGGGGTGCTGGAGCTGGAAGCGATCCGGCCTTCGAAGAGGCCGCTGTTGCGGGAGAGCTCCAGCAGCGTCAGGGTCTCCGCGTCGCCCGAAACCAGAGACTGGATCACGGCCTGCACCGTGTCGAAGACGCCGGGATCGTCGAAATTGTGATCCTCCACGCGCACCACCACGGGGGAGCCCGCGGCGTAGCGGCTCACCTCGTTGCCGTACTCGTCCCGGAACGAGGTGAGCGAGCCCATCGTGGGCACCGCGTCCGCCGTGGCCGCCGTGGGATGCTCGGTCACGCGCACCGTGTCGAACCGCGCCGGCGAATCGGCCTCGGTGGTCTCGAGGATGCCGTTGTTGGGGATCGCCGGGCCGCGGCGCATCGGGATCGATCCGCGGAAGGCCTGCCCTGACGGGTCGAGGCTCAGGGTCAGGATCTCCACGTCGCCCGCGAGGTCGGAGGTCAGCTTGACCTGCGGCGCCGGCGCGCCGGGACGCGTCCTGAGCTCGACATAGGCGCGGCTCGACTCCAGGATGAACTCGGCCGGCCGGCCCGCCGCGTCCACCAGCTCGACGCGGCTGTCGACCGAGGGGACGCTCACCCGCGAGGTGGTCGGGAAGTCCGGATCATAGAACTCCGCCGTGACCGCCTGGCCCACGGGGAAGATGTCGATGAAGCTGTCCTGCGGGAAGGCCGCATGCCGCGTGCTGGGGCGATCCCCTTCGAAAATCCCCGTTCCCGCGCCGGTCTCGGTGAGATAGGCGTACTCGGAATCCCCGTTCTCCGTGGTCACGGAGATGGACACCATATCCTGGAGATAAGGGCTCGTGTTGGCCAGCGGCGCGATCACCCGGAACTGGATCTGCGAGCCCGCGACCACCTGCGAGGCGGGCCTGCCGTAGTCGTCGAGAAAGAATATCTTCGATCCCACCATCGTGGCCGTGGCGCTCGCCGGGCCGTACTCGGCGCGGATCGTGTCGCGTTCGAAAGGCGGATTGAAATCGCCCGCGGTCTCCAGCACTCCCGGCTGGGAGGAACCGTTCGCCGGAGCGAGTTGGATCCCGCCACGGAAAACCCCGGTTGAAGGCCCTGTCTCGGTCAGCGTGAGCAGCTCCTCATCGCCGGCTCGGGTGGAGGTCAAGCGTACCTGGACTGTGTCCGGCGCCCCCGAGACGTTCGCTCCGGAATCCTCGACCTGGACGATCGCCCGGCTGCCTTCGACAAAGTTCGAGGCGGCTCCTCCGCTCTCCTCCCGGAACGTCACCGTCTGCCCGAGCGCCTGCGACGCGAGCGCCCAGAGAGACAGGATTCCGATCAACACGGTGTGACGCAATCGCAACATAAAGCTATCTCCTCCCATTCAAACAAAGCTATGCCAGGGTCCCGCCGCACGACGCGGCACAGGCCGGACTGCGAAACAGAACTACGATTGGAGACTGAACAGAGTCACCTTACCATCATCGTTCTCGCAGTGACAACCCCGATGACAGGAAAGTGAATTGTATTTCGCCTTGGTATTCTGAGAAACAAAAAGGGCAGGGCCCCCGAGTGGAGACCCCGCCCGTAATGCTTTCGATCGTGCTTCAGTTCGCGTTCGAGCCCGCCAGATAGTTCTGCTGCACTTCGCTGGCGGTGAGCGAGCGGCCGTAGACGGCCATCAGGAAGTAGGTCCCCTGCCAGTTGTCCGAGAGCGTCAGCTTCTGGTCCGTGCCCCACGTCGAGAAGTTGCCCGTGGTGGCCGCGGTCGAGACCTGGACACCGTTGATGTACCAGGTGGCCTGGCCTCCACTCGCGCGGGTGTAGACCACGTGCGTGAGGCTCTGGGTCAGGCTGGACGCCGGGCTCTGGAGGGCCGGCGTGCCGGTGGAGGTCTTGAGCTGGGTCTCGTACCGGCTGCCCGACTGACCGAAGATCAGGTTTCGCGTGTTGTTGTTCTTGGCGATGGTGGCGATGCGGGCCGGGCCCGTGAGGGTCAGGCTCGTGGGCGTCACCCAGGCCTCGATCGTGATCTCGTTGCTCGCCTGCGCCGCGCTGATGATCTTGGTGGCATTGCTGGCGCTGGAGATCGCGGTCGCGGTGTTGACCTTCAGGCCGCCGGAGACCCAGGTCACCGACGCGGTGCTGGCGATGGTGAGGTTGAGCGCTGAGCCCACGCCCGAGGAATCGCTCACGGTCGAGCCGCTCCCCTCGTTGAAGTTGTACCGCGCCTGGAGGCCGTTCACCACGCGTCCCGGCGCCGTGAGCGTCACGTTCACGGTCGCGGTGGCGGTGCCGCCCGCGCCGTCGGACACGGTGTAGGTGAAGCTGTCCGTGCCGACGTAGACGGAGGCGGTATAGGTCACTGTCTGATCGGGATTGATCACGACCGTGCCGCGCGCGCCCTGCGTGACCGAAGCCACCGAGAGGCCCGGCCCGTCGATGTCCGCGTCGTTGGCGAGCACGGAGACGGTGACCGTGGAGCCCGAGACGACCGTCGCCGAGTCGTTCGCGGCCACCGGAGCGTCGTTGATCGCGGTCACCGTGATCGCGACCGTGGCCGAGGACGTCCCGCCGTTGCCGTCCGAGATCGTGTAGGTGAACGCGTCCGGACCGTTGTAGTTCGCGGCCGGCGTGTACTTCAACGTCTTGTCCGGATTGATCGTGACGGTGCCGTGCGCTCCCTGGGTGACCGAAGCCACGGACAGGGTGTCGCCGTCAGGATCGCTGTCGTTGCCAAGGACGTTTACGTTGACCGTACCGTCCTCCCCCACCGTCGCGGAGTCGGAGCTCGCCACCGGAGCGTCGTTGGACGGGGTGACCGTGATCGAAACCGTGGCCGTCGCGGAGCCGCCGTTGCCGTCCGAAATCGTGTAGGTGAACGAGTCGGAGCCGTTGTAGTTCGCCGCCGGCGTGTACCTCAACGTCTTGTCCGGATTGATCGCGACCGTGCCGTGCGCGCCCTGGGTGACCGAGGTGATGGACAGGGTGTCGCCTTCAGGATCGCTGTCGTTGCCCAGGACGCTCACGTTCAACACGCCATCCTCGGCCACCGTCGCGGAGTTGGGGTTGGCGACCGGAGCGTCGTTGACCGGGGTGACCGTCACCGTCACCGTCGCTGGGGCATTTCCACCCAGGCCGTCCGAAGCAGTGTAGGTGAACGAGTCGGGCCCGTTGTAGTTCGCCACCGGGGTGTACTTCACGGTCTTGTCCGGATTGATCACGACCGTGCCGTGAGCACCCTGCGTGACCGAGAGCACGGACAGGGTGTCGCCGTCAGGATCGCTGTCGTTGGCCAGGACGTTGACGTCGACCGTGCCATCCTCGGCCACCGTCGCGGAGTCGGCGCCGACGGTCGGAGGGTCGTTGGACGGGGTGATGGTGACCGTCACGTTCCCGGTCGCCGTCTCGCCGGTGCCGTCCGAAACGACGTAGGTGAAGGAGTCCGGACCGTTGTAGTTCACGGCCGGCTTGTACTTCACCGTCTTGTCCGGCAGGATCGTCACCGTGCCGTGAGCGCCCTGCGTGACCGAGGCCACGGAGAGCGTGTCGCCGTCATAGTCGATGTCGTTGAACAGGACGTTCAGGTTGATGCTCCCGTCCTCGGAGATCGTGGCGGAGTCGGGGTTGGCGATCGGAGCGTCGCTGACGGAGGTGACCGTGATCGTCACCGTGCCGATCGCCGTTCCGCCGTGGCCGTCGGAAGCCGTGTAGGTGAAGGAATCCGGACCGTTGTAGTTGGGCGTCGGAGTGTACTTTAACGTCTTGTCCGGATTGATCCCCACCGTGCCGTGAGAGGCCGACGTGATCGAGGTCACGGAGAGGGTGTCGCCGTCCGGATCGCTGTCGTTGGCCAGGACGCTGATGTTGATCGTGCCGTCCTCGAGGACCGTCGTGGAATCGGCGACGGCCACCGGAGCGTCGTTGACGGAGGTGACCGTGATCGTCACCGTACCCGTCGCGGAGCCGCCGTTGCTGTCCGAAACCGTGTAGGTGAAGGAGTCCGGACCGTTGTAGTTGGCGGCCGGCGTGTACTTCACCGTCTTGTCCACATTGATCACCACCGCACCATGCGCGCCCTGCGTGACCGCGGTGACCGACAGGGTGTCGCCGTCCGCGTCCGTATCGTTCCCCAGGACGTTGACGTTGACGTTGCCATCCTCCGCAACTGTCGCAGAGTCGGCGACGGCCACCGGAGCATCGTTGACCGAAGTCACCGTGATCGTTACCGTACCCGTCGCGGAACCGCCGTTGCCGTCCGAAACCGTGTAGGTGAAGGTGTCCGGACCGTTGTAGTTCGCGGCCGGCGTGTACTTCACTGTCTTGTCAGGATTTATCACCACTGCGCCGTGCGCGCCCTGCGTGACCGCGGAGACCGACAGGGTGTCGCCGTCCGCGTCGGTGTCGTTCCCGAGCACCGCTACGTTGACATTGCCATCCTCCGCCACCGTCGCGGAATCGGCGGCGGCGACCGGAACGTCGTTGACGGCGGAGACCGTCACCGTCACCGTACCCGTCGCGGAGCCGCCGTTGCCGTCCGAAACCGTATAGGTGAAGGAGTCGGGACCGCTATAGTTCGCGGCCGGCGTGTACTTCACGGTCTTGTCCGGATTGATCGCGACCGCGCCGTGCGCGCCCTGCGTGACCGCGGTGACGGACAGGGTGTCGCCGTCCGCGTCCGTATCATTTCCGAGAACGTTCACGTCGACGGTGCCGTCCTCCGCCACCGTCGCGGAGTTGGCGACGGCAACCGGAGCGTCGTTGACGGAGGTGACCGTGACGGTCACGGTTGCCGTCGCCGAGGTCAGCGGGGAGCCGCCGTCATAAACCGTATAGGTAAAGGAATCCGGGCCGTTGTAGTTGGCGGCGGGCGTGTACTTCACCGTCTTGTCGGGATTGATCGCCACCGCGCCGTGCGCGCCCTGGGTCACCAGGACCACGGAAAGGACCTCCCCGTCCGGATCGGTGTCGTTGCTCAGGACGTTGATGTTGACGTTGCCATCCTCCGCCACGGACGCGGAGTCGGCATTGGCCACCACCTGGTCATTGACGGACTCGATCGTGATCGTCACCGTCGCGGTGTCCGTCGAGCCGTTGCTGTCCGCGATGGTGTAGGTGAAGGAATCCGGACCGTTGTAGTTGGAGACGGGGGTGTACTTCACCGTCTGGTCGGGATTGACCGCCACCGCGCCGTGAACGCCCTGCGTGACCGCGGTCACCGCCAGGGGCTGCCCCTCCACGTCCGTGTCGTTGGCGAGAACCGCCAGGTCCACCGAGCCGTCCTCGACCAGAGTCGCGGCATCGCCAGTGGCGATGGGTGCGTCGTCGACCGGAGCGACCGTGACCGTCACCGTCGCGGTGGCGGTATGTCCCTCGCCGTCCGAGATCGTGTAGGAGAAGGAATCGGGACCGTTGTAGTTCGGAGACGGCCAGTAACCTATCGTGTTGTCCGGATGGATCGCGACCGTGCCATGGGCCGGCTGGATGACCGATTCGACCGTCAGCGTGTCGCCATCGGGATCGCTGTCGTTCGCGAGGACCTCCACGGAGAGGAAGCCGTCCTCGTCCACCGTGACCTCGTCGTCACCCGCCACCGGCGGCCGGTTCGTGGGAGTGACTGTCAGGTTGACGACCGCCCGTGACTCCCCGCCCTCGGAATCGACCGCGAGATAGGTGAAGAAATCGGGACCGCTGTAATCGACCGCCGCCGTATAGGTTGCCACTCCTTGGGCGTCGAAAGTCACGGAACCGTGTTCGGGCTGCGTGAACTGACCGACCGAGAGCGATCCGGTGTTGCTGGTGTCGTTGTAGAGCACCTCGATCAAAGCCGGGATACCGGCCTGCACTTGCGCTTCGTCGTCGTGAGCCACCGGGGCCCGGAAACTGGTGATGGTGGCCTGGACCGGTCCGCTGGAGCCATTGTAGGTTTCCCCTTGGATCCTCAGCACCTGACCGGCTGCCGCGGAGATGATCCCGTCGCTGTAGCTGGTGGAGTACTCGCTGCTGGTCATCGAGCCTTCGAAGATCCCGGTATCGGGCCCGGTCTCGTTCGCGTAGATCGTCTCGGAGTCGATCCCGGGGTTTTGCAGGCTGATGTAGAGGGTATCGAGCTGGGAAGGATTGTTGATGATCGCGTCCCTCACGCGGACGTTGATCCGCGCGCCCAGCGGATAGGAGCTCACCACCTGGCCGCGCAGGTTGACGAACGCCAGCTTCTGCAGCACGTCGCGGGCCGTGGCGTCGTAGGCGCCGTAGGTCGCCGTGATCTCTTCCGGGTCATAGCTCGGCGAAAGACGCGTTTCGAGGGTGCCGCTGAGGGGGGCCGTAGGCGCGTTGAAGAGGAGGCGGATCGAGCCCTCGAAGATGCCCGTGTCCGGCCCCGTCTCGGTGAGCGTCACGTTCTCCTGATCGTTACCCCAGTGGCTGTGGACCTGCGCCACCACCGACTCGGCCGTGGCCGGGCTGGTATTGCTCTGGGGATTGATCACGCGAATGCGTGCCGTGCCGTTCTCCAGCACTTCCGTGGTCTCCTGCCCATCCTCGTCGATGAACCGCACCGCGGCGGCATCGATGACGGCGTAGACCGGAGCCGGGAACCACGCTCCCTGACGATCCGCGCTGATCTCTCCTCCGGGCGGGGCCTGAAGGCGGTTGTCGTCCGGAGCCACGGCGCCGAGGTCGAGCGGGATCGAGCCTTCATAGATCCCGGTCGCCAGGCCGGTTTCGATCACTCGCAGGTCTTCCAGATCTCCCGAGGACGACTCCAACCGCACATAGAGGTAGTTGGCGGTGTCGGGGTTGTTGTAGTTGTGATCCTCCAGCCGCACGTAGACCCGCGAGCCTTGCAGATAGGAGCCCACCTCCGCTCCGGAGGCGTCGAGGAACTGGACGTGATAGCCGTTCGTGGTGGCCTGGACGGTGGCGCCTCCGTACTCCGCGTGGAGCGTCTCGTACCGGAACGGCGGGCCGAAGCTCTCACCGGTCTCCAGCTTGCCGTTGCCCGGCGTGCCGGAGTTGTTGAACGCCAGGGCGATCGAGCCCGTGAAGATGCCCGGGCTGGTCTGCTGGAGCGTCACGAGCTCCTGGTCCTGGGAGAGGTCCGTGCTGAGCTGCACGCTCACGGTTCCGCTCGTCAGGTGGTTCTCCACCCGCAGGTAGGCCCGCGTTCCTTCCAGGTAGACGCTCGCCGGCTGGCCCTGGGCGTCCACGAAGAACACCCCGCCGCTCGTGAACGTCGCCTGCGCCTTGGCCTCCACGGGTGAGTAGGAAGTGATGCGGGAGGCCGTGAGGAGCTTGCCGATGTACGCGGAGATCACATTCGAGCTGCCGGAGCTCCCCGGGGCGCTCGGGATGTGGCCTTCGAAAACTCCCGTGTTCTTTCCCGTCTCGTACAGATCGAAGTAGTAGTAGCTCGTGCCGGTGCTGCCCAGGCCGGCGTCGTACTGGGCGCCGACCTGGAAGGAGTAGATCGTGTCGAAGAAGTTGGCCGAGGTGTTCGATCCCGGCTCGATCAGCCGCACGCCGACGTTGCCGCCCACCGGGAAGGTGGTCGTCTCCCGCCCGAAGTCGTCGATGAAGACGATCCGCGAGCCGATGACCTGGGCCAGGGTCGAGTAGCCGCCGAAGAAAACCGTGACCTCTTCCGGTTTCGGCCGGGGATAGTCGCCGCTGTCTCGCGTCTGGAGCAGGCCATCGCCGGGAAGGGCGCTGCTCTGCGCATAGACGAGACCGATCGAGCCCTCGAAGCTGCCGGTGTTCGGGCCGGTCTCGGTGAGCGTCACGTTCTCCACGTCCAGCGTGTAGCGGGAGCGCACCTGCACCGTCACGGTCTCGACGGTCGTGGAGCTCTGGTTGTCCGCCGGCGAGACGGCGCGCATCCGGGCGGTGCCGTACTGCAGGATCTCGGAGGTCGGGCGGCCGTCCTCCTCGATGAACTGGATGCTGGCGGACGCGACCTGGGCATGCGCCGGCACGGGGACGACGGCTCCGTCGAGGTCGGCGGTGATCCCGGAGCCGGAGGGCGCGATCAGCTTGCCGTCGCCGGCCGCCGGGGTCCCGGAGCTCGCCAGCAGGATCGAACCCTCGAAGATTCCCGAGCCGGCGCTGGTCCGCTGCAAGGAAATGGTTTCGGAATCTCCGCCGGTGGACTCGATTCGCGCATCCAGGCTGGTGACGCCATTCTGATCGTCGAAGTTGTGGTTTTCGATCCGCACGTAGGCCCGCGCTCCCTGAGGATAGGAGCTCACCGGGTTGCCGTAGGCGTCGAGGAACCAGACGCGGTGGCTGAGCATGGAGGCGGTCGCGGTGGTTGTGCCGCCGCTCGCGTCCGTGTAGCTGACATGCAGGGTGTCGGACCGCGGGACCGGGGTGGTCTCCTCGCCGATCTCCATGATGTTGTTCCCGGAGTTCCCGGTCCCCGCGATCTTGAAGAGCAGGATCCAGCCTTCGAAGACCCCTGAGCCGGAGCTCGTCTCATAGAGCGGGAAGGACTGCTGGTCCGCCGCGATCTCGGAGGTCATCGTCACCGTCACGGACCCCGACCGCTGGTGATCGATCACCCGCACGTAGGCCCGGCTTCCTTCCATGACTACGCTCGCGGACTGGCCCTGGGAGTCGATGAAGAACACCTGGCCACCGGTGAACACCGCGCTCGCCGTGTCCACGCCCCCCCCGAAGGCCCGCTGGCTGATCGCCGTCATCGTCAGGCCTGGAGCGCCTCGGATCACGTAATAACCGCTGTAGACGGTCGAGCTGGGGATGGTCCCCTCGAAGATCCCGCTGTCCGGCGTGGTCTCGTAGAGATCCAGGTAGTAGCCGTTCGTGAGGTTGCCGTCCCGGACGTCGATCTGGAAGCTATAGATCTGATCCCACAGGCCAGGGTTGTTCGAGGTCGGCTTCTCGACCCGGATGCCCACCGGGCCGCCGATCGGGAAGCTCGTGGCGATCCGTCCGAAGCTGTCGATGAACCAGACGCGGGAGCCGGCCGTGCGGGCGGTCGCGACCGCCCCGGAGAAGCTCGCCGTGACCTGTTCCAGCTGGACGGGATAGGCACCGCTGTCGCCGGTGTCGAGGATGCCGTTGTGCTGCGTGCCGTAGGGAGCGTAGTTGAGATGGATCGAGCCCTCGAATACGCCGGTGTTCGGGCCCGTCTCGGTGAGGGTCAGATCCTCCTCGTCCTGGGTGTAGACGGTCTGGAGGTGGATGGTCACCGTCTCGGTCAGAGAAGGATTTGTATTAGCTGCCGGTCCGGTCACCCGCACCCACGCCGTGCCGTCCTCCACCAGGGTCAGGGTCGGCTCACCCGTTGTCTCGATGAAACTGATTTCGAAGGATTGAACGGTCGCCTGCGCGCCGGAGGCCAGGACGTTGTTGGCGTCCACGTGCTGGGCGAGGACCGTCTGGCCGGGCTGGACGGTGAGCACGCCGCTCCCCGATCCCGACGGGCTGGTGGACGTGGGCACCGAGCCCTTGAAGAAGCCCGTATCCCGCCCCGTCTCCATCAGGGTAAGCCCCTCGGCGTCGGCCGAGCCGGACGCCTGCACCGTCGCGGTCACGGTGTCGAAGCGCGAGGGATCGTTGAAGTTGTGGTCCTCCACCTGGAGATAGGCCCGCGCGCCCGCGGCGAAGGAGTCCACCTCGTTGCCGTAGGCATCGAGGAAGGAGGTGAGCGATCCGGCGGTGTCCACGGCGTCGGTCGAATTTCCAGCGCCGTCGGCGTGAGTGGCGCGCACGGTATCGAACCGATACGGCGCGCTGCCGCTCGCGGTGGTTTCCAGCATGCCGTTGCCGGACACGGCGGTGCCGCGCCGGAGTTGGATGGAGCCCTCGAAGATCCCCGTATTGACGCCCTTCTCCTGCAAGCTGACCGTCTGCTGGTCGCCGGAGAGATCGGCGCTCATCTGAACGGTGGTGGTGTTCACCGCCGTGGAGCTCGAGTTCGCGGCCTTGTCGCTCACGCGCAGGTAGGCCCGGGTGGATTCCAGGTAGAACGCGGCCGGATTGCCTTGAGCGTCGAGCAACTCGACGCTGCTCGCCGCCATCACGGCATCGGCCTGGGAGAAGGAACCGGGAAGATCGGAATCATAGAGCATCGCCTGGAACGCCTGGCCCGCGGAGGCTTCCAGCACGCCGTTCCTTTGGACGATCGGATTGCCCCGGGTGGGGACCGAGGCTTCGAACCGCCCTGTATTCGGGCCGGTTTCCTGAAGATAAAGATATTCCTCGTCGCTGCCGTTGCCCGTTACGAGGCGAAACTGGACCTCTTCCCAGGAGTAGGGATCGTTGTTCCGCAAGGGGGCCACCGCCGTGAGGCGTATCGTGTCTCCGATCGCGAAACGTGAAGCCGGGCGGCCATAGGCGTCCACGAACCGGAAGATCGATCCCGCGAGGGACGCCGTGGCGGTGGCGGCGCCGTAGCTGGCGGTGATCGTGTCACGGCCGTAGGGCGGCGATTGGACCGTATCCGTCTCGAGCACGCCCGGCTGGAGAGAGCCGCTCTTCGGGGCGAGAGCGATGTCACCGCGGAAAATCCCGGTAGATCTCCCGCTCTCGGTCAACGTCACCAGCTCCACGTCGCCGGCGAGCGCCGTGGAGAGCTGGACCTGGAGGGTGTCGACGCTCGACGGCGAAAGGTTCGCCGCCGCGTCCATGACTTTGATGTAGGCCCGCGTCTTCTCCGCGTAGGCCGGAGCGGCGGCGCCGCTCTCATCGACGAAGGAAACGGTCTGTCCCAGCGCTTGGGAAGCCGTGGCGCACAACAAGAACAGCCAGATCCATAGTGTCCAGCGGTATCTCGACATCGGAATCTCCTCCCATGTGACAAAAGCTCCACCAGGCATGGCCGGACAACGGAAATGAACGTTCCGCGATCCACTGCGGCCAGCGGCGGAAAAGATGACCCGGTACTACGGTTTCAACCCTTATGACAGAGCGAGGCGTTGCATTTCGCCATGAAATGCAGCGAAAGGCGGGGAGCCCCGCAACTTCAGCTCAGTGATGGGGTATATGAAGAAGGACGAGGGCGATCAGGGCGGGGAGAGCCTGGACCCAGAGGATCTTGCGGTTGACGGTGACGGCGCCGTAGATGCCGGCGACGATCACGCACGCGAGGAAGAAGATCTTGATGAGGAAGCCGTCGTGGTGGCCCATGAGCAGGCCCCAGATCAGGCCCGCGGCCAGGAAGCCGTTGTAGAGGCCCTGGTTGGCCGCCAGCGACTTGGAGGCCTGAGCGAACTCGGGGGTCAACCCGAACACCCGCCGGCCGAGGGGTTTCGTCCAGAAGAACATCTCCAGGACCAGGAAGTAGAGGTGAAGGGCGGCGACCAGACCTACGACGACGTCGGCGACGGTGTCCATCGGGTTTCTCCTTTACCGGCCAGAGACATCAGGGACAGAAGTAAGGCTGAAAGGGAGTCTATCTCGTCTCTGCTGTCCCTGGTGTCCCTGCCGCTCCCCCCCGCGCGGCGACGCTCCCGCCCGCCAGCGAGGCGATCAGACGGGTCAGCTCGCGGGGATCGACGGGCTTGGCGAGATGGAGCTGGAAGCCGGCGGTGAGGGCGCGCTGGCGGTCCTCGGGGCTGGCGAAGGCAGTCACCGCGATCGCCGGGAGCGCCTCCGCTCCGTACCCCTGTGCCCGGACGGTGCGGATGAGATCGTAGCCATCGCGCTCCGGCATGCCGATGTCGCTCACCAGGACGTCGGGGGTGCGCTTCGCCAGCTCCTCCAAGCCCTGGGCCACCGAGGCGGCCGGGGTCACCGTGGCTCCCTGAAGGGAGAGGAGCTCGGTGAGGGCATCGAGAGTCGCCTCGTCATCCTCGACGACCAGCAGGTGCAGACCGGCGAGAGGCGCCGGGGGGCGGGGGGGGACGGCCGGCTCCACGGGGACTCCGAGGGCCTCTGCCTCCCGCTGTGGCTGCAGGAGAGGCAGGGAGACGGTGAAGGTGGCGCCATGCCCGGTGCCCTCGCTCGCCGCCTCGACGTGACCGCCGTGGAGCTCGACGAGCTGGCGGACGATCGCCAGTCCGAGTCCCAGACCGCTCTGATGACGGGTGGTCGAGGCATCGGCCTGCCAGAAGGAGGTGAAAACCTGGGTCAGGAGATCGGGCTCGATCCCCTGGCCGCTGTCGCTCACCTGGATCCGGACCTCCTCCTCCCGCTCTTCCAGCCGGATCTCCACCCAGCCCTTGCGGGGGGTGAACTTGACCGCGTTGCCCAGCAGATTGCTCACGATCTGCTGCAGGCGGTCGGGATCGGCGAGCACCGGCCCGGCGCCGGGATCGAGAACGCGCTCGATCCGGATGTCCTTGCTCTCGGCCATGGGCAGCACGGTGGCCAGGACTGCGTCCACGATCTCCGCGGGCCAGACCGGCCGCGTCTCCAGCCGCAGCTTGCCGGAGATGATCCGGGAGATGTCGAGCAGGTCGCCGATGAGCTGAGCCTGGATGCGGGCGTTGCGCTCGATCACGTCGAGGGCGCGGGCGGTCTTCTCGGGGTCGAGCTGGCCGGAGCGCAGGATCTGGGTCCAGCCGGCGATGGCGTTGACGGGCGTGCGCAGCTCGTGGGAGAGGGTGGCGAGGAACTGGTCCTTGGTCCGGTTGGCCTCCTCGGCCTCGGCGCGCGCCCGCTCGGCATCCTCCTTGGCGGCCCGCAGCCCCTCCTCCGTGGCCTTGAGCTCGGAGAGGTCGGTGGCCGAGACGGAGAGGCCGCCGTCCTCGCTGGGCTCCATGACGACGCGGAACCAGCGGGGACTGAGGTAGCTGCGCATCTCGAAGACTTCCGGAACCCGCGTCTCCATCGCCCGCCGGTAACGCATCTCCATCTCGGTTCCGGCCATCTCCGGGTAGAGCTCCCAGAGCGAACGGCCGATCACCTCGGACTCTCGCCCGCGGCCGTAGCGGGTGTGGAAACTCCGGTTGGCGTAGACGACGCGCCATTCGGGATCCACCGAGAAGAAGGAGTCGCTGATGTTTTCGAGCGCCC